>Ga0209056_10000232_pt1 | contig 61962 bp, 61 predicted proteins | sample GraSoiAngelo_114_FD_185876 | JGI IMG/M metagenome (GOLD analysis project Ga0209056, IMG submission 185876) | Grasslands soil microbial communities from the Angelo Coastal Reserve, California, USA - 14_0903_13_40cm (SPAdes) (version 2) | ecosystem: Environmental > Terrestrial > Soil > Grasslands...
CAGCACGTCACCGAGGACGGCGCGCGTGTGCTCGCCAACGCGATACGGCGCCGCCCCGCGCGGCGCCACGGGCCGGTGGTCGACGTGAAAGGGCACGGCGGTGATCCGCACGGACCCGCGGGCGGGGTGGTCGATGAGGGGAAACGCCTGCCGCTCGGCCAGGTGAGGGTGCGCGACGACCTCGGCGGGCGAGAGGACCACGGCGGCGGGAACCCGCGCCGCCGTGAGCGTCGTCACCGCGTCCTCGACGGTCTTGAACTGATCGAGCCACGTGCAAATGATCGGGTGCAGCTCGGCCCAGTGCTCGCGGCGCGCCGCCGGCGTGGCGAAGCGCGGGTCCGACGCCAGCTCGGGCCGGTCCATCATCGCCACCAGCCGCGGCCAGAGCTGCGGGGCGCCGACGGTCTGCATCGCCACGTGGCGTCCGCCGATTCCGTGGACGACCATGCCCGGCCGCGGGCCGGGATACTCCGCGCCGGCGTTCAGCATGCCGCCGTAGTTGATGTCCTCGGCGGCGACGAGACACTCGAGCATCGAGACGTCGAGGTGCCCGCCCTGGCCCGTTCGCGCCCGCCGCCAGAGCGCCGCCAGGATGGCGCCGAAGGCGTGCGTTCCCGCCAGCACGTCGGCCGCCTGGAGATACCCGGGCCGCGGCGCCGGATCGTCCTGCTGCTCGAGATGCATGATGCCGGACATGGCGTTGATGATGTGGTGGAAGGCAGGCTGCAGGCTCAGAGGCCCGGTCTGGCCGAAGCCGGAGATCGAGCAGTAGACGAGATCGGGCCGGACGGCCGTGAGCGTGGCGTAGTCGCAGCCGAGCTTCGCGACGACCCCCGGCAGGAAGTTTTCGACCACGACGTCGGCGGCGCGCGCGAGGTCCAGCACGACCTCGCGGGCCTTCGGGTGCGCGAGGTCGAGCGCGACGCTCCACTTGCCTGCGTTGATCCGGATGAAATAGGTGGCCTGGTCGGTGCGTCCCGGCTCGAGCTGGACGTGACCGCGCCGCGTGTCGTCCCCCTCGCCCGGGCGCTCGACCTTGATCACGCGCGCGCCCAGGTCGGCGAGCAGACGCGTGCAGTAGGGGCCGGCCAGCACGCGCGTGAAATCGAGGACGGTGAGACCGGCGAGGAGCGCGTCGTCCGAACCGGGCATGGGATCTCCTTGTCCTTCGCGTATTCGGTCCATTAGTCTAGCAGGGCGTTCGATCGGAGACCCGGGAGGACACCGCATGCGGGGCGTCGATGCTTGAGGTCGTGACGATGAAGGAGATCGACGCGATCTTCGCCGTGACCGACGCCCTCGGCATCCACCGTGAGGCGCTGGTGATCCCGCTCGGTCCTGCCGCGCCGGGGCGCGTCCGCCGGCTGCCGAGCGGGAAGCTCGAGATCACCGTCGACGCCGCGCGCCCGATCGACGAGTGGGTCACGGAGCTTCCACGGCTCATCGCCGCCGCCCAGGGGAAGTGAGCTGACGGCGGAGCTCAGGCGCGGGCTCGGCGTCGCCCCGCTCGCCGCGATCGTCTTCTTCAACGTGAGCGGCGGGCCTTACGGGATCGAAGACGCGGTCCCCACGCTCGGTCCTGGCATGACGCTCGTGCTGCTCGTGCTCACGCCGCTCTTCTGGAGCTTGCCCGTCGCCCTGGCCATGGCCGAGCTCGCGTCGGCGATGCCGGATGAAGGCGGCTACGTGACGTGGACGCGGCAGGCCTTCGGGCCGTACTGGGCGTTCCAGGTCGGCTGGTGGAGCTGGATCGACAGCTTCGTCGATGTCGCCGTGTACCCCGCGCTGTTCGTCGAGTATCTCCGCTTCTGGCTGCCGGCGATGACCTCGACGGAGCGCTGGCTCCTGGTCGTCGCCTTCATCGTCGTGCTGACCGGGCTGAATCTGCTCGGGGTGCGTCCGACCGGACAGGCGGCGCTCGCGCTCGCCGTCGCGTCCCTGCTGCCGGTCGCGGCGCTGACGGTCTTCGCGCTGCTCGGGTCCCTGACAACGCCGTGGGTGCCCCTGTCGCCGTCGGGCCAGGGGCTCGAGGCGCTGGGGCTCGGGCTCGCGGTGCTCATGTGGAATTACTCGGGGTGGGACACCCCGAGCACGGTCCTCGGCGAGACCCGAGCGCCGGAGCGCGCATTCCGATCGGCGATCTTCCTGACACTCCCCGTGCTGACGGCGGCGTACCTGCTCCCCGTGGGCGCGGCGCTCGCGAGCGGCGCGCTGGAGTGGAGCCAGTGGACGACCGGGGCACTGCCCGCGATCGGACGATCGGTAGGGGGCGAGTGGCTCGGTCACGCGGTCACGGCCGGCGCCGTCCTGGGCACGGCCGGGCTCTTCATGTCTTTGCTCCTCACCAACTCGCGTCTGCCGTACGTGCTGGCGCGCGACCGCGCGATGCCCGCGTGGCTCGGTGTGGTCGACCAGCGCTTTGGCACGCCGTGGACGGCGGTCGTCGTCTCCGCGGCGTTCTACGCGGCCTTCGCCGCGTTCTCCTTCAAGGAGCTGGTCGTCCTGGACGTGTGGCTCTACTCGCTGAGTCTGGTCGTCGAGCTCGCCGCGTTCGTGCGACTGCGTGTGACGGCGCCGGACATGCCCCGGCCGTGGCGGGTCCCGGGCGGCTTCGCGGGCGCCCTCGGCGTCGCCGTATTCCCCTTGCTCTTCTGTGTGGGCGCGATGGCGACCGCGGGGCGGCTCAATACCATCGCCGGCGTGGGGGCCGCGCTCACCGGACCGCTGGCGTACCGCTTGCTCGGCCGACGCGCTAGGCTGGCCGGGGAGGGCCGGGCATGAAGGGCGTGGTCAACAGCGTGGCCTACGCGGGCGGCCTGCGTATCGGAGAGGTGGCGATCCCCGACATCAGCGAGGTCCTCAAGCAGCCGGGCCGATTCGTGTGGATCGGCCTCCACGAGCCGGACGCCGAGGTGCTCGCCGAGGTCCAGCAGGAGTTCTCGCTCCACGACCTCGCCGTCGAGGACGCCGCCCGCGCCCACCAGCGGCCGAAGCTCGAGCGCTACGGAGATTCGCTCTTCATCGTCCTGCGCACGGCCCACCTCGATCCGGCGACCGGGGGGATCGAGTTCGGGGAAACGCACCTCTTCGTCGGGGCGAGCTACGTCGTCTCGGTCCGGCACGGGCCGTCGCTTCCCTACGTCGCGGTGCGCTCGCGTTGCGAGGCGAGCCCGCCGCTTCTGGCCAGGGGACCCGGCTTCGTGCTGTACGCGCTCATGGACTTCATCGTGGACCAGTATTTCCCCGTGGTCGACGCGTACGAGGACAAGCTGCAGGCGCTCGAGGGCGCGATCTTCGACAACACCTTCAGCCGAGACACGACCGAGCGCATCTACGGGCTCAAGCGCGACCTGCTCGAGGTGAAGCGAGGGGTCGCCCCGCTGGTCGACGTGTGCAACCGGCTCGTGCGCGCGGACGCGGCGCTGCTCCCCGAGGATGTGCGCGTCTACTTTCGCGATGTGTACGACCATGTGGTCCGCATCAACGAGATGATCGACACGCTGCGCGAGCTCCTCACCAGCGCGCTCGAGGCGAATCTGTCGCTGATCTCGGTCTCCCAGAACGAGGCGATGAAGCGGCTGGCGGGCTGGGCGGCGATCTTCGCGGTGCCGACGATGATCGCGGGCGTCTACGGCATGAACTTCAAGTTCATGCCCGAGCTCGAGTGGTTCTACGGGTACCCGCTGGTGATGGCTATCATGCTCGGGGCCTGCGGATACCTCTTCTACCGCTTCAAGCGCTCGGGCTGGCTCTGAAGCGGCTCATCGCCGGGTCCGCCCGAGGTTCTCCTCGATGACGGCGGCCAGGCAGTCCAGGGACGCGAGCGAATAGACGTAGGTCTTCCAGTCGACGGCGACGTGGTCTTCCCGCTCGCCCGGGCGGGTCATCGGGAAGATCTCGACCGAGACGTTGGGCCCCGGCCCTGAGCAGCCGCCGGCGCACCCCTCGCGGAAGCGCACGCGCTCGTCCAGCCCGCGCTCGGCGACGAGGTCTCGCAGATGGCGCAGGATCGCCGCCGCGGTCAGTCTGACGGACCGTCCCCCGCGCGCGATCGGCAAGGCCACGCTGCCGGGCTCGCGGGGGCACACGGTGATCACGATCCGGCGAAGGGTCACGCGCGCGCCCGCGTCGCGGCGAGCCGGGCCGCAGCGACGACCGGTTCCTCGGCGGGCCGGTGCCAGCGCGCCCGGAGGCCGGCCAGGGCGACGGCGCGAATGGTTCCGGCGCGGAACCACGGATCATCGAGCACGCTTCCGGCCCAGCTTGCGTTCACCGGCTGCGGAAGCTTCAGCGTCCGCACGACCTCGACGGCCCGTGCCGCGAGATGCCGCTGGCCTTCCCTCACGATTCGCCGCGCGCGCCGGTCACCACGGCGGGCGCGCGCGAGCACGCCGGGAGCCAGGGCGGCGATCGTCCTGACCGGATCCGGCGCGTGCACGGCCCGGAGCGTGGAGAGAAGGCCCCCGTCGCGGACCGCCTCCCTGAGCCACTCGCGACCGAGCCAGAAGCCGGAGCCCTCGTCGCCGACCAGCGGTCCGAGACCCCCGGCGCGCGCCCAGCGGCTCCCGGCGTCCCTGCCGACGACGATCGATCCGGTGCCAGATAGCAGGAGCACGCCGGGCCGCTGTCCGAGCGCCCCCAGCAGCGCGGCCTGCGCGTCGGAGATGACGTGAACGCGCCCCGCCAACCCTCGTAGGCGGCGCGCCAGCGCCCGCCGCTCGCCGGCGGTCCAGAGCCCCCGCGAGGCCACCACGAGGGACGCGACGTGCCGTCGGGTCCACCGGCGACGCCGCCACACCGCCCGCAATATCGACGCGAGGTTCTGCAGACTCCGGTCGGCGGGCACCACGAGCGTCCGGGCGCGGCGCGCGCCGGTCCAGACGGCGACGCGGGCCCACGTTCCGCCGACGTCGACGCCGACGCACATGGCCTTCGGCCCAGGCTCGTGTCGAACCGCGGACAGGATTGCCACTCTGTCCATTATGAGGCCCCGGGAAGCGATCGAAGGCTTCTGAAATGACAGGCTTTCCGCTTATTCGGGCCCTGGCATGGCGGATGCTCGACAGGGGCTCGGAGGATCTGGTCATGGGCAAGACACTCGCAGCCTGGATCATGGTGGCCGGAGCGGTCGCGGCGCCCGCGATGGGACCGCGAGAGACCGTGGAGTCGACGGTCGGCCGCGTGGTCACGCTGATCCAAGACGGCGATACCGTGAAAACCGAGTCGGCGACACGGCAAGCGACGGATCGGCGGACGGAGCTCCGGAAGCTCGCACGCGAGCTCTTCGATTTCGAGGAAGTGACGCGGCGCACGCTCTCCCGCCACTGGGCCGCGCGCTCCGCCGATGAGCGGGCCGAGTTCGTGGCGCTCTTCACCGACCTTCTCGAGCGCTCGTACATCACCCGGGTCGAGGCGTACGCGGGTGAGAACATCACGTACCTCGGGGAAGCGGTCGACGCGAGCTTCGCCACGGTGCGGTCGAGGATCCTCACGGATCGCCGCAGCGAGATCGCGCTCGACTACCGGCTCCATCTCCGGGATGGCCGGTGGCGCGTCTACGATCTGCAGATCGACGGCGTGAGCTTCGTCTCGACGTATCGCAGCCAGTTCGACCGGATCATCCAGGCGGAATCCTACACGGCGCTCCTCGAGCGCATGCGCAAGAAGAGCTTCGAGGCCACCGTGGCCGAGCGCGGCGGTAAGAAGCTCTAGCAAGGCCTTGCTCGTGCTCTCCGAGATGAAGGTGCTCGCGTTCGGTTGGTCGTGGCTGGTGGTCCTCGGCACCGTCGGAACGATCCTGCTCGCTCTCACGTTCTCCGCGACCGCGCGCCGAGACTCCTCCCGGCCGAGCTAACCCCGACCGAGGCCGAGGATCCATCCCTCCACGCGGCGTGCGTGGTCCGGGGGCTCCGGGACCGCGTCGTCGAGCAGAAGCCGTGCGAGCGCGATGCAGGCGATCGTCGCGTCGAAGGGATCCTCACCGGAGCGCGACGACCCGAAGCCCCCCTTCAGAAGGCCCCGGACGGCGTCGAGATCGAGCCGGGCGTCGGTTCCGGCGCCGCGGAGCAGCGCGCGGCCGCAGGCGGCGCGCGCCGCCGGGTCCGACTTACGGGAGACCCTGACGCCCAGAGTCCGCAGGAAGAACGCCGGATACATCTCGGCGATGACGGGACGGCCCGAGGCGACCAGCTCCGTCAGCGGCCCATCGAACGGCCAGAGCGCCACGCGGTCGAGCCGCGGGGTAATGATGTCGCGCCAGACGCATGCGGCCGACCGGCCCACCTGCCGCGGGCCCACCAGCCAGAAGATCGGACCGGCGCCCGCCCGCTGATCGCACTCACGGGGCGAGAACGCCGCATCCCCGAGCGCCTTCCGGAGGTCGTTGCGGGACGTCCCCTTCACGCCCCGGAGGGGGTAGAAGGGACGCTCGGTCGTGATGTCCTCGGCCCGGGCCGCGAATTCGTAGAAGTGGCTGAACCGGCCGGCGCCGAAGGCGCCGAGCGCCTCACGGAACGAGCGAAGGCCGGCTTTCGCCCCATACTCGCGCGAGACGCCGATGGGGCAGTCGAACGCGACGACGGCGTCGCCGGGCAACTCGAGGGCGGCGACGTCCTCGACGGGACGCGGCGGCGCCAGAACGTAGCGACCTCGGCGCAGCACCGCCCGGCACAGCTGGCGTTTGCCCGGAGTCGCCCCCCAGTCGATCGCCAGGATCTCGCCGGGCGGCCGGCGAAGCCGGCTCACCCGTGGAGGAGACGCGCGACGACCGCGTCGAGCTGACACTTCCTGAACCCGTAGGCGGTAATCCCGAGCACGCCCGCCGACAGCAGGGCGGCGTCATACGGGTCGCGAAGGAGCACGACGGCCAGCGCCCGCGCGCGCGTCTGGAGCTCGGCCAGCAACTTCGCATTCGACGGATAGAGGTGGGCGTCGAACAGGAACAGCACCATCGCGTCGGAGGCCTCGGCCAGGGCGCCGGCGCCGGCGATCTCCGCGTCGGTCGGCTCGATCGCGACCAGGTGCGTGATCGGCGCGATGCCCGCACGGCCGAACACCTCGGCGACGTATGCGGTCTCGGCGGCGACCTCGGGCTCGATCGTGATCCGCGGCGCCAGATCTGAGAAACGCGGAAACACGACGCCGACGCGCCCGTTGAGCGCGCGGCGCAGATCGGGACGCCCGGGCGCCGTGACGGTGACCGAGCGCGTCGCGATGGCCCGCGCGAGCGGCCCGGCGTCCGGCTCCGGGGCGGGCGGGCCGCCCTCGAAGCGGGTGGGGCGGCGCTCCCGAAGGCGACGCACGCGTTCGGCCGCGGCCTCGAGGTCGCCGGTCGCAAGCACGCCGGAGCGGTACGCATCGACGAGCGCGCGGGCGGCGGCGCGCTGGGCCGGCTCCGTGTGGCAGACGAGGAGGAGATCGTGGCCGGCCGCGGCCGTCTTCACCACCGCCTCGCCGATCGGGCACGTCTCTCCGATGGCGCCCATCTCGAGGTCATCCGAGACGATGACGCCCGCGAACCCCACTTCGCCCCGCAGGTAGTCGCGGACGATGCGCCGCGAGAAGGTCGCCGGTACGCGCGTCGTGTCGAGGTTCGGGTAGACGGGGTGGCTCGTCATCAGGCACTCGATGCCTTCCTCCACGGCGGCGAGAAAGGGCGGGAGATGCGTTGCGCGCATCTCGGCCCAGGTCGAGTCGATCGTGGGCAATCGAAGATGGGCATCGAGCGGCGAATGGCCTTTGCCCGGGAAATGCTTGGCGCACGCCGAGAGGCCCCCCTTCTGCATCCCCTTGATGCGCGCCACCCCGTAGCGAGTGACCACGGCCGGATCCTTACCGTACGAACGGATCCCGATGTTCGGGCTATAACGCTCGGTCAGGACGTCGAGCACGGGCGCGAAGTTCACGTCCACTCCGAGCCGGCGTAGCTCGCGCGCCTCGAAGAGGCCCTGGCGGAACGCGAACGCCTCGTCGCCCGCGGTTCCCGTCGCGAGGTTGTCGGGGAAAATTGTCGTGGCGCGACCCAGCATGACGATGCGACCGCCCTCGTGATCGGTGGCGACGAGCAAGCGCCGGCCGAGGGCCGATTCGAGATCGTGCAGGAGTCGGCCGTGCTGCTCCGGCGTCTCGAAGTTGCGCCGGTAGAGGATGAGCCCGGCGGCGCGCGTGTCGTGGAAAAGACGGATGTCCGCGTCGGTGAGCCTGGGGCCGGACAGGCCGAACATCAGGCGTTCCCCGATGAGGTCTTCGAGGTTACCCACATTGTGATTATAGGCTGCGATCAGCTCGCCGACGGCGACCTGCGAAAGGCGCTCACTGTCAGATCGCTGACACCGGAAGTGCCGCCGCGACGCCGACAACGCCGAACCACACCCACAAATCCCCTGAGTTCCGATCCGCTCGGTTCTGGCACGACGGCTGCACTTGTTCGTCGTGAAGGAACCGACGAAGGGGAGAATCTGATGCGTCATTGGCTCATCGCGGTCGTCATCGGGACCGTCGCACCGGGCCTGGCCGTTGGATCGGCGGCGCTGGCCCAGACAAAGGCGAAGGCTGCCGACGCGCCTGCAGGCGCGTTCGAGAGGCTGTCGCTCGGGAACCAGAAGGTCGCGGCATCGCTGTACGAGACCCAGAACGCCGGAAGGCCCGAGCCGGGCTCCACCGGGACGACGCCGACCGCCCGGCCCCTCACGCTCGGCGAAATCGCAGCGAGAAGGCAGGCCGGTCAGGGTTGGGGGCAGGTCTTCAGGGACATGCAGGCGCAGGGGCTCGTGCGGGAGAAAAGTCTCGGCCAGGTGGTCGTCAAGTACGGCCAGTCCACCCGGCCGGGTCACGTAGAAAACGCAAGCGGTAACGGCAACGGCAAAGCGGACGCTTTCGGAGCCGGCTCCAACGGATCCGCGGACGGTGAGTCTCACGGTAACGGCAAGGGGGCGAAGTGATGGACAAGAGTTGGAATCCCTGGAAGGTGACGTCAATCGGCATGTCCCTCGTCATGGCGACGGCGCTCGTCACGGGGCTCGTCGTCGCGAACTGGTCGGGGTCGAGTCGGGATTCGGAGCAGCGGGTCGCAGTCCCGGCGGGAACCCGTCCGGCCCAGTCGGCACGGACCAAGCCGTCGGCCCCTCAGGTGGTACAGGCGGTGCCGGCGGTGCCGACGCAGGAGGTCGTAGACGCGTGTAACCGGTACGCGACCGATCAGGTCGGCGAGCAGGACAAGACGAAGGAGGTCGTGAAAGACGCTGCGATCGGGGCCGTGGTCGGCGCGGCCGTCGGCGCTGCGGGCGGCGCGGTCGCGGGGGGTGGGAAGGGCGCGGGCAAGGGCGCCGCGATCGGTGGCATCGTGGGCGCCGGGGGCGGCACGCTCTACGGGCTCAACGAAAACAAGAAGAACGACGAGAAGTACCGGGGAGCTTACGCGAGTTGCATGCGCTCGCGCGGCTACGCGGGGTGACGATCCCCTCCCCTGTCCGGAGCTCGACCGGCGCTAGCGGTACATCAGATCGCTAGCGGTACATCAGATAGGGAGCGCGGCGCCGCTTCCAGCGCTCGAGATCGCGCTGCCACGAACGCTCGATCGTCGCGAGCGGCGCTCCGTCCTCGATCGCCCTTCGGATCGCGTCGGTGCCACACAGAATGTCGATCGGCAGGCGCCGCTTCTCGAACTCGTAGGGCGGCCGACGCCACGCGAAGCCTCGAGGCGCGAGCCGGCGCGCGATCGCGATCTCGGCCAGCCCCGTGAGGAACGGCTTGAAGCGCGTCGCGTCGGTCACGTGAACCTGAACGCCCTCGCAGAGTCGTCCCGCCCACTTCTGGAACGTCGGGAGAAACCGCGCGGGCCGGAAGCGCACGCCGGGTAGCCGCTCGCGCTCGAGCGCCGCCGCGTACCCGTGCGCGTCGAGGTAAGGCGCGCCAATCCACTCGAAAGGCCGCGTCGTGCCCCGGCCCTCCGACAGGTTCGTTCCCTCGATGAGACAGCCGCCCGAATAGACGCGCGCGGTATCCGGCGTAGGCATGTTGGGCGAGGGCGGCACCCACGGAAGCCCGGTGTCCTCCCAGAGCATCGCGCGGCGCCAGCCCCGCATCGGCACGACGGTGAGCCTGCAGCCGATGGCATGCTGTTCGTTGAGGTAGGCGGCCAGCTCTCCGATCGTCATGCCGTGACGCACGGCCAGGGGATAGAGGCCGACGAAGGACGCGAACGCGGGGTCCGCCACGGTGCCCTCGACGAGCACGCCGCCGAGCGGGTTGGGCCGGTCGAGCACGACGACCCGCACCCCGATCCGCGCGCACGCGCGCATGGCGAGCGCCATGGTCCAGGCGAACGTGTAGTAGCGGGAGCCGACGTCCTGGAGGTCCACGACGAGCGTGTCGACTCCCCGCAGCATGGCCGCCGTGGGCTCGCGGCGCGCGCCATAGAGGCTCCACACCGGCAAGCCCGTGGCGGGATCGTGGGCCCCTGCGACTCGGGCGTGATCCTGAGGCGCGCCCCACAGCCCATGCTCCGGCGCCAGGAGTGCCAGGACTTTCACCGCTCGCAGATGGCGCAGGAGGGCGGAGGCGTGCTCGTAGCGCCCGTCGATCGACGCCTGATGCGCGAGCAGCGCGATCCGCTGCCGACGCAGGAGCGCCGGACGGCGGCGGACGAGCACGTCGAGCCCCGATTCGACGGCAGGCATCACGTTCGATAGTAGTAGCATGCGGGCGTGCCGGCCTCGCGAATCCGCTATGCGTGTCTCGCCACGGAGCGCACGAACCCGAGAAGCCGCGCCCTCGACCGAATGACGCCGCGTGAGATCGGGGCGCTGATGAACCGCGAGGACCGCCGTGCCGTGCTCGCGGTAGGGCGCGTGCAGCCCCAGATCGCCGCGGCGGTGGAAATGATCGTCACCGCCCTCCGTGACGGCGGCCACCTGATCTTCGTCGGGGCCGGCACGAGCGGACGTCTCGGAGTGCTCGAGGCGGCCGAGTGCCCTCCGACGTTCGGCACGTCGCGTCGGCTGGTGCAGGCGATCATCGCTGGTGGGCGTGGCGCCGTATTCCGCTCGCGCGAGGGCGCCGAGGACGACGCGGCCGCGGCCCGGCGCGCCGTGCGCGCGCGGGTGCGCCGGGGCGACGTCGTCGTCGGGATCTCCGCCAGCGGCGTGACGCCGTTCGTGAGCGCGGCGCTCACGGCGGCCAGGAGGCGAGGCGCGAAGACCGTGCTGGTCGCCTGTAACGCCGAGGGTGCTCTCCGCTCTCCGCCGATGACCCATGTCCGGATCGTCCCCGCCACGGGAGCCGAGGTGCTGGCGGGTTCTACCCGGCTCAAGGCTGGCACCGCCACCAAGCTCGTCCTGAACACCCTGACGACGGCGAGCATGACGCGGCTCGGCCGCGTCTACGGAAACCGGATGGTCGACCTCCAGCCGCGCTCGGCCAAGCTCCGCGCGCGGGCGCTGAGGCTCGTCGCCGAGGTGGCCGGAGTGTCGCACGGCAGGGCGCGGGCGGCGCTCAAGGCTTCGCGTGGCCGAGTGCGTGTCGCGATCGTGGTTTCGCGGAGTGGACTGAACGCGGCCGAGGCGTCGCGCGCTCTCGGAGCCGCGGGCGGATCGATACGGGTGGCGCTTCAGAAGTTTCGGCGAAAGTAGCGGGCGCGAATGCGGACAGGCTCGAGCTTGAGCGCGAAGAGCAGCCAGCCGAAGGGGAGGACGATCGCGGCGACGGTGAGCCAGAAGGTGCTGCTTCTCCAGAACCCGCTCTCTCTTACCCTGTCCATGCCCCTTGTCTAAGCAACGAGAGTGCCATTTGTGACCGGGCGTATAACTATGGGAAATATATGGTGTAAATAGCCAGAAAAGCGATCGTATTCTGGAAGGAAGCGGTAATTCTTTTACCACCGGGCCGTAATTTTTCTTCCCTGTCGCCTAGTTGTGAGATGGATCCGCGGTGTCCGAGAGCCTCACAGGTGTGCGGCCCCTCAGGTAGTCGAAATCGCATCCGGCGCTGACCTGCAGAATGTGGTTGAGGACGCAGCCACCGGTGAAGTGCGGTGGCCGCGGCTTCCACGCGGCCCGGCGACGCGCCGGGATCGGCGCCGCGCCCACTCGGGCATGGCCGCGGACTTCGTCAGACGTCTGGGCCGTCGATGACCCTGCGCCACTACGCAGAGCGCGCGGCCGCTACTTCCCCCGCGACGGATGCACGATGATGAAGTTCGACTGGTTGGGCATCTTCACCTTTGGCAACGTCTAAGCGTTCATCTCGTCGTTCTCCCTCCGTAAAGTCCGCGCCTGGAGGCTCCTAGGCAATGGCTTCGGTAACCCTCAGTTATGAGCTACGTACGGAACCGCCTTTCGCTGTTTCAGTGAGAATGCTCAAGAAGGGACTCAGCAGCCACTTACTCGCGGTGGGGCGTGATCGGCCGCGGCCTCGGGAGCGTGACGCGTCGTTCACCTCTTGCACGCGCTTCCAGATGGTGTCCGAGACGATGCGAGGCGCGGTAGAGGTGATGACGCTGTCGGGCGAGGCGACCGCCTTGACCTTGCCGTTCTTCCGGGCCTGGCTAGTCCCGCCGTACCGCCGATGCAGGTCGTGTTCGCGCAGAGATTGACGATGTTGGAGGTATGCCAGGTTTTCTTGCCTCGGGACGAGAGGATGCCCGCGTGTTCTAGTTCACGGCAGATAGCCCAGTAGCCGCTGCCCTCTTCCAGCGCAAGTTGCTGAATAACAGGCGATTCTTGAAGCGGTGATGTCAAAATGGGCACGCTCTCTGTCGTTCGTGGTCCGGCGTGTCACTTGCCCCTCGCGCGGGAACACTCTGATCACTGATCGGACTCCGCACACCTGCTCGAGTCTCCACGATTTCCAGATGTTTGGCGGCCCCGATTTGGACGCCCTGATCTTAGCCGCAATCACTGCTTGGCACCCCTTGTGCACCAGAGGACATCGAAGTCTTACGTTCAACGACAGAACCTTCTCTCGATAAAGGCAAACCCGCTGTGAGGCGGGGACGCAAAGCCACGGATCAAGCGAGTCGCTTGATAGCCGGGCTACCGAAGGAGAGGCTCACGATGTTTTCCGGCCGCTCGCCCGTTAGTCGCATCGGCTGCGTTCTCCTCTTCGCTTTTCTCGCCGCGATCCCCGGCTTGCTGGTCACTGCGAACGCCTCCTCCGGCGGCGTGCTCTTCCAGAGCAACTGGGACACCGCCCTGGGGACCAGCGATGCGGCGTTCCGGGATACAAGCGCCCCGTTTGGGCCCTGGTCTGTCTTCGAAGTGGGCGGGACCGTCGCGGGGAACCCGAACGAGATGGTGGTCGTCTCGGGTGTCGCCCCGGCGGGCCTGACCAATTCCCTCCGCATCCAGCAGCAGGGAAGCTCGGCCAACGGCTGGTGCCGAGTCGCCAAACAGAATTTCACGCCGCCCTCCCGTGACTACTACCTGCGGTTCTACATTCGGAACGACGATGTGTCCGGCACCAGCCAAGATCACGTCGTGCAGCCGGGCATTAATGCCGCGCAGCATCTCGATCTGGTCTACCTGAACAAGGGCGAGTTCGCGAACGGCTGGCGTCCGCGCATGACCCTCGGCGCGCAGCAGGGCCCCAACGTCACGGCGCCGAACTGGGACCTCACCGGGGTGCTGCTCGCCTATGGCCGGTGGTATCGGTTCGAGTACTGGGTCCACTTCACCGCACCCTCGCGCATGCAGGTGCGCATCCGGATCTACGACGACCAGGGGGTGCTCGTCGCCACCGAGAGCAATTTCAAACCGGACCCCGGCTGGGGCCAATGGCTAAGCGCGACGCTCACTTCGTATTACGCAGGGACGGATCCAGGTGGCGGAATCACGGATTTCGGGATCACGCCTTCGAACCTCGTCAACCTCGAGTTTGGCGGCAACGGCCCGGCGGTGGCGAGCAACACCGGCCGCTTCTGGTATTTCGCGGGAGTGCAGGTTCGGAACGACACGTGGCCGGGGCCGGTGGACGGCGCTCCCGCGCCGACGATGCCGTCGGCGCCGGGCGGGCTGAAACTCACGCGCCTCGGGGGGGAGGTGAGGCCGTGGACCGCTGGCGTTCAGATAGGAGGTAGAGATGAGGCGCATCGGCCGCCTGTGGCTCTTTCGGACGGCGGTGGCGGTGGCCGCATGTCAACTCATCTCGCCGCTTCCTGGGCCGCTGCGACGTCCGCCACCGGCCGCGCTGGGAGTTCTGTTCGAGAGCACCTGGGATACCGCGGTCGGCGCCTCCACGACAAATGCCGTGACCGATGGTGGGCGGTGGCCTAATTACTGGGAATTCAACAACGACACCACCGTTTAAACCAGGTCTATCAAGCGCCGGCGAGAGCGTTGCCGACGTACACCGACCCCACGATCGTGGCGGGGCAGACGGCCTTCAGGGCGGTCCACATCGGTGAGGCGCACCGCCGTGCAGCCCTGCAATAGCCTCGAAAGAATCAATCGCAGTCCCACTCAATGGGAGGATCACTCGAGCCCGCGCACCGCGCTGCGCAGCTCGCTCAGATGCGCCGCCTTCACACGCGATCCGGAAGCATTTTGCGGATAAGAGCCCGCACTCACTCCGTATCTCTATCTCCCGGTCGACAGCAATGTTCCCAGTTGGGAGGATCTGGGCTACGTCGGCTATCAAGTAAGGTTCATGGTTGCCGCGGGCTCCTCCTTGACCGTCCCCCTCGCGGTATCGAGTAGGAGCACCGGCAAGATCGCGTTGTCTGAACGACGCCGGCGGGTGAGCCCTCAATCCCGAGTCGACGAATGCCCGGCTCGACGAGGCTGACGCCAACCACGTCGGACACATTGATCTCGATGACCTCCGGCGGTCCGTCTTCCATTCAAGCCATCCCTGGAAGGCCCTGTCCGGATATCAGGAGCAGGACCCCCTCGTAAATCACCGCAGAAACCGCACGACCGAGGTGTTAGGGGATACGCTCGAATGCACTCGTCGACGTCCATCGCCATGAGATTGCGAAAGAGCATGGTCGTCGGCTTCATGAGGACTTCGCCCAGCGAGATCGTTTGAAACTCCAGAGGAAAGCCGCCCGCGCTCCACCCGCCACGCTTGACGGCCTCGGCGACCTGGCGGAGATGTGCGTTGCAGTTCGTCAACCCGGACCAGGAGTTGGCGATGCCGATCACGGGCCACGAGCGATGCACGAATCCGTCGAGGTCGCTCCGCCCGAACCAGTTGCGGCTTCTGGGCTGGTGTGCTGTCATGTGTGCCTCCGGGGCACCGATTATGGATCGAGGGGGACTTCAATGCGGCTCGCTGGCAAGGTCGCGGTCGTGACGGGCGGAGGCAGCGGTATCGGCCGTGGCATCGTGCTGGCGATGGCGCGCGAGGGCGCCGACGTCGTCATCCCCGACATCCAGGTGTTGAACGCGGAGAAGGTCGCCGGTGAGGCCAAGGGGCTCGGCCGCAAGGTCCTGGCCATGAAGACCGACGTCACCAGCGCCGCCGACGTCAAGGCCATGGTCGACCGCACGCGCGAGACGTTCGGCAAGATCGACATTCTCGTCAACAACGCGGGCGCCGCGGGACCTCCGGGCATGCCGTTCACGAACAACACCGAGGAGGACTGGGACCGCACCTTCGCGGTCAACACGAAGTCGGTGTTCCTGACGTGCAAGGCGATCACGCCCCACTTCATCGACCGGAAGGCGGGCCGCATCGTCAACATCGCCTCGATCGCCGGGCCCATCTCGGCACCGACGATGCCGCCCTACAGCGTGGCCAAGATGGGGGTGATCACGCTCACCCGGATCATCGCCAAGGAGCTGGCGCCGCACGGGATCACCGTGAACGCGATCTGTCCGGGTGTCCTCTGGACGGACTTCTGGCAGAAGCTCGCCGCCCACCTGGCCGAGACGAACCCCGCCTTCAAGGGCATGACGGCGCGCCAGGTGTTCGACAAGCGCGTCGGCGACATCACGCCGATGAAGCGGGAGCAGACCCCCGAGGACATCGGCTGGGCCGCCGTCTTTCTCGCCTCCGACGAAGCACGCAACATCACCGGTCAGGCGCTGAACGTCGACGGCGGCGTGGTGATGCAGTAATGCGCCGCGCGTACGCGGGGGAGTCGAGAGGGGGGCGGAGCCCCCTTCTCCCAAGAAACGGAGCCCCCTTCTGCAAATGAACTTCGATTTCACCGACCGCGAAGAGGCGTTCCGCAAGGAGGTCCGCGGCTGGCTCGAGGCCAACCTGCCGGACGACCTGCGCGGCCACGCGTTCGCGGCCTCGCGAGCCGACCGCGCCGAGGTCCGGAAACTCCGCGCCTGGCAGAAGCGGATGTGCGAGGCGGGCTACGTGGGGCTCGACTGGCCGCGCGAGTTCGGCGGGCGGGGCGCGACGATCGTCGAGATGGTTATCCTCTACCAGGAGATGGCGCGCGCCGAGTCGCCGCAGCTCGTCAATCGCGGCGGCGTATCGATGCTGGGTCCCACCCTCATGAAGCACGGGACCGCGGCGCAGCAGGCGCGGTTTCTCGCGAAGATCCTGACGGCCGATGAGCTCTGGTGCCAGGGATTCTCGGAGCCCAACGCGGGTTCGGACCTGGCAAATCTCCAGACGCGCGCCGTGCGGGAGGGCGATCACTTCGTCGTGAATGGCCAGAAGGTCTGGACGAGCATGGCCCACGTCGCCGACTGGTGCTTCCTGCTCGTCCGCACCGACCCGGCGGCCGCGAAGCACAAGGGCATCAGCTTCCTGCTCGTCGATATGAAGACGCCGGGCATCACGGTGCGACCGCTCCGGCAGCTCACCGGGGAGGCCGAGTTCAACGAGGTGTTCTTCGACAACGTGCGCGTGCCGGCCGAGAACCTGGTCGGCAAGCCCCACGAGGGATGGTCCGTCGCCATCACGACACTCGCCTACGAGCGCGACATCCTGACATTCATCCGCCACATCTCCCTACGCAACGCGCTGCACCGGCTCGTGCGCCTGGTGCAGCAGCAGAAGAAGGGCGCCGACCCGATCGTGCGGCAGAAGCTCGCCGCCCTGTGGATCGGCGAGCAGGCGCTCCAGCTCAACGGCTACCGGAGCCTCACCAACATCCTGCGTGGCGGCGCGCCGGGGCCCGAGGGCTCCACCTCGAAGCTCTTCTGGAGCCAGATCGACCAGGAGCTGGCGCACGTCGCCACCGAGGTGATCGGCCCCTACGCGCAGATCGCCCACGGCTCGTCGTGGGCGCCGGACGGGGGCCAGTGGGAGTTCTACGAGCTCCTCGCGCGGGCGAGCGGGATCCGCGCCGGCACCTCGGAGATCCTCCGCAACATCCTCGCCGAGCGCGTGCTCGGCCTGCCCAAAGACTAGCGCCGTCGGTGTCTGCGCCGTTCATGAGGAGCTCGACCCATGAGTGACCTGCTCTACGAGGTGAAGGACAAGGTCGCGACGATCACCCTGAACCGGCCGGACAAGCTGAACGCGTTCACGCGCGACATGATCGACGCGTGGGCGAAGGCGCTCACCGCGGCCCAGCAGGACGACAGCGTCAACGTCGTCGTCGTCACGGGCACCGGGCGCGCCTTCTGCTCGGGCGGCGACGTCGGGCGCATGCGGGAGGGCGAGCCCAGCGCCCTTGACGGTAAGAACAGTCTCTGGGAGGGCGTTCACCGCGTGCCGAAGACGCTCGAGACGGTGGACAAGCCGGTCATCGCCATGGTCAACGGCCTCGCCGTCGGCGCCGGCATGGGCATGTGCGTCATGTGCGACATGCGCGTGGCCGCCGAGTCGGCCCGCTTCTCCACGGGCTACGTCCGCGTCGGCCTCGTGCCGGGCGACGGCGACACGTACTTCCTGCCGCGCCTGGTCGGCGCCGCCAAGGCGCTCGAGCTCTTGTGGACCGCGGACTTCATCGAGGCGCCGGAAGCCCACCGGCTCGGCATCGTGCAGCGCGTCGTGCCGGACGCGCAGCTGAAGGACGCCACCTACGCGCTGGCGCGCCAGATCGCCGACGGCCCCCAGATCCCGATCCGGATGATCAAGCGGCTCGTGTACCAGAGCCTCCGGCTCGACCTCCGGACGCACCTCGACCTCGTCTCTTCGCACATGTCGATCGTGCGCCAGACCGCCGACCACGCCGAGGGAGTCGCAGCGTTCAAGGAGAAGCGTCCGCCGAAGTTCCAGGGCCGCTGACGGTCGCGGCTACATCAGGACCATCTGGGTCTGGATCGTCTGCGCGAGCAGACGGCCCGCGGCGTCGGTCACGCGCGTCTGCCACACCATCGTGGTCCGGCCGCGGTGAAGCGGCGTCGCCTCGGCGCGGACCACGCCCTCGCGTCCCGCCGCGAAGAAATTGGTCTTAGACTCGATCGTCGTCGTCGAGGCGCCCGGCGGCAGATTGAGGAACGTCGCGGTCGCCCCGACCGTGTCGGCGAACGCCATGATCGTCCCCCCGTGGAGCGCGCCCCCGAGCGTCCGCAGATCGTCCCTGATCGTGAGCTCCGCCACGAGGCGGTCCCGGGAGGCCTCGGTGAAGCGCATGCCGAAGAGCCCGGGCAGGTACGCTCGTTGGCGCTCCGTCAGCTCGGCGGGGTCGACTGTCACGAGGCTCTCCTTGGTCAGCGCGGCGAGTCGCCGCCGTACTCCATCTGTGCGGCAACCCGGCGCAGGACGTCGTCGGCGCCGACAACATCGCGGAGCGTCAGGCGCGGAAAAACGAAGAACGCGATTCGCCTCGGCGCCATGACATCAGCAGGGTTGGACCGAGGCCTTGTGGCGCTGGGCGAGCGCCTGGTAGCCCTCGGGGTTCGCCCGCACCCAGCGCTCCGCAGGCGTGCCCGCGAGGGGTCCCCGCACCTTGGCGGGCGCACCGAGGGCGAGCATGCCCTCGGGAATCTCGGTCTCGGGCGTCACGAGCGCTCCCGCGGCCACCATCGCCCGGGCGCCGATACGGGCACCGTCGAGCACGGTCGCGCCGTTACCAATCAGGCATTCCTCGCCAAGCGACGCCGCGTGGATCGTGCAATTGTGGCCGACCGTCGAGCCGGCGCCGATCTCGGTTCCCCCCCGCGGCGTCACGTGCACGACCGCGCAGTCCTGCACGTTGGCGCCGCGGCGCACGACGATCGGGTTGAAGTCTCCGCGCAGCACGGCGTTGTACCAGACCGAGGCACGCGCCTCGACGGTCACGTCGCCGACGATCACGGCGGTCGGAGCGATGAACGCGGTGGGATCGACCTTCGGACTCTTACCCTCGAAGCTGAACAGTGGCATGGGATGGACCCCCGCAGTATCCTCGAAGTGCTCACATCTTACTCGAATGCGCCCCGCCAGGAGGAGCGAATGCCGATCCCGAAGATCACGGCTGTCGCCACCGCGACTCCGCCTCATCGGTTCACGCAGGCGCAGCTGCTCGCGCTCGCGGGTTATCGCGACGAGGAGCGCGGAGGATTCTTCCGCCGGAGCGACATCGAGGGCCGCCATCTCTGGATCGATCCGGCCACCTTCCGGCCCGACGAATCGGTCGACGAGCTCAGCGAGCGTTTCCGCAACGGCGCGCTGGAGCTCGCCGAATCGGCGGCCCGCCGGGCGCTCGCCGGAGCGGGCTGGGACGCGCGGGACGTGGACTTCCTCACGACGACGACGTGCACGGGTCGTCTCACGCCGAGCCTCGACGCCCACCTCATCGCCCGGCTCGGCTGTCGCTCCGACGTCCAGCGGGTTCACGTGGGCGACACCGGGTGCGCGTCCGCGATGGTGGCGCTCCAGCAGGCGTCGAACTACATCGCCGCGGGTCGCGGGCGTCGGGCGCTCGTCGTCGCCGTCGAGATCTGCTCGGCGGCGTACTTCCTGGACGACCGCCTCGAGAGCGCGGTGGCACACGCGATCTTCGCCGACGGCGCCGGAGCGCTCGCGGTCGCGGCCGATGGCGCCGGACCGTCGATCGTCGCGCACCGCACCCTCTTCCACTCCGAGCACCTCGGCGCGATGGGGTTCGAGTATCCCGGGGGGCGGCCGCGCGTGATCCTGTCGAAGGACGTCCGTCGCATCGGCGCCGCCATGATGGGCGAGATGGCGGTGATCCTGATGGCGGCGCAGGGACTCAAGCGCGAGGATATCCGGTACTGGGTCCTGCACTCCGCGGGGCGGCGGGTGATCGACCGCGCCAGAACGCTGCTCGACCTGAGCGAGGAACAGGTCGGTCACTCACGCTCGGTGCTGCGCCGCTACGGCAACATGTCCTCCGCCACGATCCTCTTCGTGCTGGACGACACGCTTCACAATGAAGCGCCCGTCCCCGGCGACTGGGGCCTGATGATCGGCCTCGGACCCGGCTTCGCCGCCGAAGGCGCCCTCCTCCGGTGGTAGCAACAGTGCTCACGCTCGGCGCGAGCGCGGGCCGGTCGGAGCCCCGACTTAGCTCCCACGGGTTGGCGGGCGTGTCGGAGCCACGCGCGCCTTTCTCAGGCCACCCTCGGTCAAAGCCGACCTCGAGGCACTCGCTACAATGAAACGCGCCGAGGGCGCGCTGGAAGTGCTCGACGGCGGGTTGGGCGCGGCGGATCTCGCGGCCACGCTGGCCGACGTCGACCGTCTCAACGCGTGGTTCGGCGGCTACGCGCTGACGCTGCGCGAGATCGGTCGCCTGGCGGCGGCGGTCCCGCGGGAGCGCGCGCTGCGTGTGGTGGACGTCGGCGGCGGCTCGGCGGCGTTCGCGGTGCGCCTGGTGAAGTGGGCGCGCCGGAGGGGCCGGGACGTCCGCGTCGTGGTGGTCGAGCGCGACCGGCCGACCCTCGCGCTCGCGCGGCGGGTCGCCGCGGCGTACCCGGAGGTGCTGCTGGTCCAGGGCGACGCGGCGGCGCTACCGTGCCGGGAGCGCGCCGTCGACATCGTCACGAGCGGCCTCACGCTCCATCACCTCGAGCCCGCGCAAGCCGTCGAGGGTCTCCGCGAGATGACGGCGGCCGCCGGGATCGGCGTCGTCGTGAACGACCTCCTGCGCCGTCGTCTCTCGCTCGGCCTGGTCTGGCTCGCCACGCGTCTTTTCCGGTGTCATCCGATCTCGCGTCACGACGGGCCACTCTCCGTGCGGCGCTCCTACTCGAGGGACGAGCTGCGCGTGCTCGCCGAGAAGGCGGGCGCGCGGCGATTGACGATCCACGAGTATCGCTTCCTGGGTCGCATGCTGGCGGTCCTGTCGTGACGACGGACGTGATCGTCGTGGGCGCCGGGCCGGCGGGAGCGGCCACGGCCATTTTCCTCGCCGAGCACGGCCTCTCGGTCCGCCTCGTCGATCGCGCGCGGTTTCCGCGTCCGAAAATCTGCGGCGAGTATCTGAGCCCCGAGGCGCCCCGGCTGCTGGACCGTCTGGGCGCGCTCAAGGCGGTCGACGCCGTCGCGAGCCCGCTGAGCGGCATGCGGATCACCGCGCCCGACGGCACGACGCTCGTCGCCACGTACCGGCCCATCGGGGCCTGGCGTCCCTATCGAGAGCACGCGATGGCGCTGCCGCGCGAGGCGCTCGATGCGATCCTCGTGGACCGCGTGCGCTCGCTCCCCGTCGATTTCAGCGAGCAGGTGCGCGTCACCGACGTGATCGTCTCGGGTGACCGGGTGCTCGGCGTCGAGGCGGTCGACGGCGCCCGCTGCCGTCTGACTCTCCGCGCGCCGCTCACGATCGCCGCCGACGGCCGCGCTTCGGTCGTCGCCCAGCGTCTGGGGCTCCGCAGGCCCCATCGCCTCCAGCGGATGGCGCTGGTCACGTACGTCGAAGACATCGCGGGCCTGGGGCGCTTCGGCGAGATCTTCGTCGATCCACCGGACTACGCGATTCTCAACCCCGTCGCGCCGGGGCGCGCGAACCTCAGCGTCGTCGTGCCGGTGGCTCACGCAGCGCCGTGGAGCGGGCGCCTCGACGCCTTCTTCGACGCGCGCGTGAAGCAGCTCCGGCACCTGGCCCGCCGGGTCGCGGGCGGACGGCGGGTTGCCGAGATCCGGGCGATGGGCCCGCTCGCGTATCGGGTCGACACGCCTCGCACCGGCGGCCTCCTCCTGGTGGGCGATGCCGCGGGCTTCTTCGACCCGTTCACGGGCGAGGGAATCTTCAACGGCCTCCGGAGCGCCGAGCTGGCCGCGGAGACCGCCGTGCAGGCGCTCCGCCGCGGCGACGTCTCCGCGCAGACGCTCGCGGGCTACGAGCGCGCCAGGCGCCTGGTCTTCGCGGACAAGGAGCGCGTGACGCGCGTCCTCCAGGTCGTGATCGCCCACCGCCCCCTCGCCAATCTCGCGGCGCGGCTCCTCGCGCGACGCCAGCACCTGCTCGACCTTCTGCTCGGTGTCCTCGGCGATTTCGTGCCGCCCCGCGCGCTCGTGAGGGGCATCCTCACGCGCTGACGAGCCTGACCACCCGCCGTCCGGGCGGAGGAGATATTCGATGAGCCCGAGCGACAACCTGCCGCGCCGCTTCGCCCGGATCTACACCGCCGCGATCACCGACGTCATGGACGAGATGGGGCTCCGACGCCAGACATTGCCCTCGGCGATCCAGCCGCTCGCCAGCGGCATGCGGACGGCCGGCTACGCGTTCACCGCGCGCGGGCGGCCGCACCGCGGGTCACCCCGCGAGCGCGATCAAACGCTGAAGCGCTTTCTCGCGATGCTCGGCGCGGCGCCGGCCGACTCGGTGCTCGTGCTCGCCGCTCACGACAACGTCGCGGCGCACTTCGGCGAGCTGAGCGCGTCGTGGTTCCGGGCCCGCCGGGTGCGCGGAGCGGTGATCGACGGCGCGACGCGCGACACGGCCGCGATCGTGAGGATGGGGTTTCCGACCTTCGTACGATATCGGACGCCCCAGGATTCGGTGCCGCGCTGGCGGGTGGCGGACTGGGGGCAGCCCGTGACGATCGGCGGTGTCCGGCTGAGCCTCGGTGACCTCGTCGTCGGCGACCTCGACGGCGTCGTCGTCATCCCGCGCCGCGCCGCCCACGAGGTGCTCACGCGCTGCGAGAAGCTCGTCGGGGTGGAGAACCGAGTGCGGGCGGCGGTTCGGCGAGGGATGACGCCGCTGGCCGCCTACCAGACGTTCGGCAGCTTTTAACCCTGGCTAGCGGCGGCGGCGGGCGGGGCGGGGCGCCGGGCGCGCCGCCGGCTCCTCGGCGCGGGCCTCGGCGCCGCTGATCTCGGGCAGGCCCGCCTCCTTCAGGGGCTTGCCGATGTGGTCGCGGATCCACTTCGTGTCCCACCACTCGAGCGGCGTGACCGACACGCCGTTGACCAGCACCTCGTAGTGGAGATGATCGCCGATCGCGAGGCCCGTCGATCCCGTCCGCGCGAGCTCCTGGCCCTTCTCGACGGCATCCCCCACCTTGACGGTCGTGCTCGAGAGATGGGCGTAGAGCGTCTGAAGACCCAGGCCGTGGTCGACCACGACGGTGTTGCCGTAGATCGTGAGCGGCTCGGCGAAGACGACGACGCCCTTGTTGGCGGACGGCACCGGGGACTGTCGCGTGGACGCGAGGTCGTACCCGTAGTGCACCTGGCGATCGATCTCGCGCCCGGCGTGGACGTACGTGCGCAGCTCGGCGAAATTCGCGAACACCTTCGTGTTCCGCGGCTGCACGAAGGGCCCCTGCCAGAGCGGCTTGTCGGCCGTGGTGCCGCTGATTCGCCGCTTGGCATCCTCGGCCTGGCGCCGCAGATCGCGGTTGATGACCAGGAATCCCTCGACGAGGGGCTGGGTCGTCGGGCGTTGCGGCAACAGCTCGGGAACCTTCGCCTGGAGGAACGCGTCCTTGATCTCGATCGTGTCGCGCGGAAACTTGCGAGGGCGGATCTCCGCGGGGATCCCGCGCGACGCGGCGTTCCCGGCCTCGTCGGTCGCGCGGATCGCTAGCGATACCGCCGGATCGAAGTCCCAGGGCAAGGCGATCAACGCGACGCGCGCGCCCCGGTCCTCTGGGCCGAAGGCGAACGACGGGAACACGAGCGGGCCGGCGCTGACGTCGGTGCGCGCGGCGCCCGTCACCCGGAACGCGACGAGCCCGCTCCCGCCGGGCGACAGATAGCGGGTGGCGGCGAGCAGCTCGATCTTCGGCGGTGTAAGGTCGACCGTGACGGAGTGGCCGGCGATCGCGCGGTCCGCGCGCCGGAGCGGGCGCCAGAAGTCGTCGCGCGCCCACACCTCGATGGTCGCGCTGCCCTCCCGGAGCCCGAGCGCGGCGCTGTCGACCACAACGGGAATCTCCACACGCCGGCCGAGCGCGCCCTCCTGCTTGGCCACCGTCGTCGCCTTGCCGGACTGCGCGACCCGGACCTCGACCTGCGTCACATTGCCGCGGCGAGCCTCGAGCACCACCGTGAACGGCGTCTTCTGGCCGAGGAAGCGCGGCGGCGTAGACAGGGACTGCACGCCCGGCACCGTCTGGCGCCAGCCGAGATACGACACGGAGGCGACCACGGCGAGGAACAGGATCAGGAAGACGAGCACCCAGGCTTTCGCGCGTGACCGCTGGGGCACGAGGCGGATGATACCATGCCGGGCGACCCCGAACGCGGGAGGCGGTCACGCCATGCGCCCAGAGCTCGTTCTCACATCGCTCGCGCTGTTCGTGCTCGCCGGACTCTGCGAGATCGGCGGCGGCTATCTCGTGTGGCTGTGGCTCCGCGAAGGGCGGAGCGCGCTCCTCGCCGCCCTCGGCGGTGTGGTCCTGTTCGCCTACGGCGTCGTTCCGACCTTCCAGCCGGCGCCATTCGGCCGCGTCTACGCGGCGTATGGCGGTGTGTTCGTTGTCCTCTCCCTACTGTGGGGAGCGCTTGTCGGTCGAGAGATCCCCGATCGGTTCGATCTGCTCGGCGGCGTGCTGTGCCTCGCCGGCGTCGCGGTGATCATGTACTGGCCGCGCACATGACCACGACGGCCCGGGTTGCTTGACTCCTCGGTGGCCGCTCGCTAGCATGACCCGGTGTCGACCACCGTCTGGCTGATCCCGGCCTTTCCGCTCGTCGGCGCGCTCCTCAACATCTTCCTCGGTGGCATCATCGGCCGTCGCGCACACTGGGTCGCGGTGCCGGCGCTCGGCGGCTCGTTCCTCGCGTCGTGCGTGCTGTTCTCGCGCGTCGCGTCCGGCGAGACGCTCACGACGACGCTCTTCAGCTGGATCGTCGCCGGCGACTTCGAGACGTCGGTGGCCGCCTACGTCGACCCGCTCACCGCCGTCATGCTGCTCGTCGTCACCGGCGTGGGCGCGCTGATCCATCTGTACTCGGTCGGCTACATGCACGACGACCCCGGGTACGCGCGCTACTTCGCCTATCTGAACCTCTTCGTGTTCTCGATGACGATGCTGGTGCTCGCCGGCAACTTCCTCCTCCTGTACGTGTTCTGGGAGGCGGTCGGCCTCTGCTCGTACCTGCTGATCGGGTTCTGGTACACGCGACCGGCCGCGGCGCAGGCGGGCAAGAAGGCGTTCATCGTCAACCGTGTCGGCGACTTCGGCTTCGGCCTGGGCATCATCTGGCTGTGGAGCGCCGTGGGGACGCTCGACTACGCCGACGTGTTCAAGGCGGCCGCCGAGCTCCATCCGGGGACCGCGACCGGCATCGCGCTGCTCCTCTTCATGGGCGCGTGCGGCAAGTCGGCGCAGTTGCCGCTGCACACCTGGCTCCCGGACGCGATGGAAGGGCCCACCCCGGTGTCGGCGCTCATCCACGCGGCGACGATGGTCACGGCCGGCGTGTACATGGTGGCGCGCAGCCGGGTCCTCTTCGAGCGGTCACCGGTCGCCCTCGAGGTCGTCGCGTGGGTCGGGGTGGCCACGGCACTCTTCGCCGCCACGATCGGCCTCGTCCAGACCGACATCAAGCGCGTGCTCGCCTACTCCACGGTGAGCCAGCTCGGGTACATGTTCGCCGCGGTCGGGCTCGGCGCGTACGCCGCGGGGATCTTCCACCTCGTGACGCATGCCTTCTTCAAGGCGCTGCTGTTCCTCGGCGCCGGCAGCGTCATCCACGGGCTCGGCGGCGAGCAGGATCTCCGGAAGATGGGCGGGTTGTCGTCGCGGATGGTGACGACGACGATCACGACGACGCTCGGCGCGCTCGGCCTGGCGGGCCTGCCGGGACTGGCCGGGTTCTTCTCGAAGGACGAAATCCTCGCCGCCGCGTTCGTGACCGGGCACCGGGGGATGTGGGCGCTGTTGCTGCTGGGCGCGTTCCTCACGTCGTTCTACAGCTCGCGCATGCTCTTCCTCGCGTTCTACAGCGGTCCGCGGATGAGCAAGGAAGCCGCTCATCACGTCCACGAGTCGCCGGGAGTGATGACGCTGCCGCTCTTCGTCCTGGCCATGCTCACGGTGGTCGCCGGCGTGGCCTTCGGGATTCCATCAGAGCACGGCACGCGGTTCGCGCGCTTCCTCGCGCCGGTGTTCCCCGTGCACGAAGGGGGGCACGGTGGCTTTGCCGCGCTGATGGTCCTCGTCATGGCGGTCCTCGTGTTCGCAGCGGGCGTCGGGCTCGCCTGGTTCATGTACATGGCCTCGCCCGTCCGCGCCGACGCGATCGGACGACCGAAGACGGCGGTCCACGCGCTCCTGCTCAACGCTTACTACGTCGACGCGCTCTACGAGGGGGCGATCGTGCGTCCGCTGCTGGCGCTCAGCGAGTTCCTGGCGCACGTGTTCGACCTCCGGCTGATCGACGGGTTCGTCAACGCGCTCGGCCGGTCGGTGGTGGCGTGCGCGGCGGGGATCCGCCGGCTGCAGACCGGGTACACCGTGAACTACGCGCTGACGATGCTGGCCGGGGCGGTCGCCATCGTCGCCTTCCTGCTGAGCCGATGAATGAAACCACCGGCCCGCGCCCGGCTCACACGTGCGGTGCCGGCAAGCATCGTTCTCAGGCCACCCTGGGTGCTATCCGTGCTCCCAGCGGTGCCGGTAAGCATCGTTCTCAGGCCACTCTGGGTGCTATCCGTGCTCCCAGCGGTGCCGGTAAGCATCGTTCTCAGGCCACCCTGGGTGCTATCCGTGCTCCCAGCACCCGATAAATGATCCCGCTCTTGTCCCTGGTCACGTTCCTCCCGGGCGCCGCCGGGCTCGCCCTGCTGTTCGTCCCGCGGCGGTCCGTCGGCGTCCTTCGCGTCGCGTCGCTCGCGGTCACCGTCGTCACGTTCGTGCTCTCGCTGCCGCTCTACGTCGGGTTCGATCCCGAGATCATCGGCTATCAGTTCGAGGAGAACCGGCGCTGGATGCCGACGCTCGGCGCGGCCTACCACGTCGGCATCGACGGCATCAGCCTGCTGCTCGTGCTCCTCACGACCTTCCTCATGCCGCTGGCGCTCGCCTCGGCCTGGGGCGTGATCGAGGATCGCTTCAAGGAGTTCGTGGCGACGATGCTGATCCTCGAGACGGGGATGCTCGGCGTCTTCGTGAGCCTCGACCTCTTCCTCTTCTACGTCTTCTGGGAGGCGATGCTGATCCCGATGTACTTCGTCATCGGGGTCTGGGGCGGGCCGAATCGCATCTACGCCGCGGTGAAGTTTGTCCTGTACACGATGGTGGGCTCCGTCCTCATGCTGATCGCGATCCTCGCCCTCTACTACCAGTACGGCGCGGCGACGGAACGCTACACGTTCGATGTGCCCGTGCTGGCGCAGTACGTCATGGCGCCCGGCCTCGGGCAGGATCTCATGTTCCTCGCCTTCGCCCTGGCCTTCGCGATCAAGGTGCCGCTGTTCCCGTTCCACACCTGGCTCCCGGACGCCCACGTCGAGGCGCCCACCGCCGGCAGCGTGGTCCTCGCCGGCGTGCTGCTCAAGATGGGGACGTACGGATTCCTGCGCTTCTGTCTACCGTTTTTTCCGGACGCGAGTCTCGCGTTCGGGCCCCTGGTGTGGGCGCTCGCGGTGACCGGGATCATCTACGGCGCGTGGGTGTCCACGGTGCAGCCGGACATGAAGAAGCTCGTGGCCTACTCGAGCGTGAGCCACCTCGGCTTCGTGATGCTCGGCATCTTCACGCTCAACCAGCAGGGTGTGACGGGCGGCCTCATCCAGATGGTGAACCACGGGCTTTCGACGGGCGCCCTCTTCCTGATGGTGGGGATGATCTACGAGCGCCGCCACTCGCGCCTCATCGCCGACTTCGGCGGCCTGTGGCGGGTGGTACCCGCCTTCTCGGCGCTGTTTCTCGTCGTCGTGCTGTCGTCACTGGGGCTGCCGGGCCTGAACGGGTTCGTCGGCGAGTTCCTGATCCTGGTCGGCGCGTTCCAGCGGAGCCCGTGGCTCGCCGCCCTGGCGACCAGCGGGGTCATCTTCGCCGCGGTGTACCTGCTCTGGATGTACCAGCGGGTGATCTTCGGCGACATCACCCACGAGGCGAACCGCCGCCTCCGGGATCTCACGACCCGCGAGTGGGCGGTGCTGGTGCCGGTCGTGACGCTCATCGTCTGGATCGGCGTCTATCCGGCGGCGTTCATCGGCAAGACCGAGACGACGATCGAGGCGCTGATCGCCCAGGTGCAGGCCAAAGCCAGCGCGAGCCGGTGATGGACGCGATCGTCTTTCCGGCCGTCGTCCTCGGCCCCCTCCTGCCGACGCTGATCGTGCTGGCCGCCGGCGCGCTCGTGCTGGCGCTCGACCTCGGGCCGCGCTTCCTGCCCCGCGAGCTCCCGGCGGTGACCGCGCTCGGGGGCATGATCGGTGCGCTCCTGGCGACGCTCGCGCGGTGGGGCACGCCCGGTCGCGCGTTCCGCGACATGGTGGTGCTCGACAGCTACGCCCTCTTCTTCAACGTCATCATCTGCTACTCGGGCGCCCTGATCGTGCTGCTCTCGATGGACTACCTGCGTCGCACCGGGAGCGACTCCGCCGAATACTACGCGCTCGTGCTCTTCGCGACCGCCGGCATGATGCTCCTCGCCGCGGCCGGCGACCTGGTGGTGGTATTCCTGGCCCTCGAGCTGATGTCGCTGTCGCTCTACGTCCTGGCGGGGCTCTTCAAGCGGGAGCTGGCCTCTGGCGAAGCGGCGATGAAGTACTTCCTCCTCGGTGCGTTCGCCTCGTCCTTCCTCCTCTACGGGATCGCGCTCATCTACGGCGCCGCCGGAACGACGAACCTCGATCGCATCGCGACGGCGATGGCCGCGCGACCACGGGACCCGCTGTTCGTCATCGGCCTCGGGCTGATGCTGGTCGGCTTCGGGTTCAAGATCTCGTCGGTGCCCTTTCACATGTGGGTGCCCGACGTCTATCAAGGGGCGCCGACCAGCGTGACCGCGCTGATCGCCACCGGGTCCAAGGCGGGAGCATTCGCGGCCCTGATCCGGGTGCTGGCGGTGACGCTGCGCGGCGTCCCGCCCGACTGGACGGCGCTGCTCTGGGCCGTCGCGGTCGTCACGATGACAGTGGGCAACCTGGTCGCGATCGCGCAGTCGAACCTCAAGCGGATGCTGGCCTACTCGTCGATCGCCCACGTCGGGTACATGCTCGTCGGCCTCGTCGCCGGCGGGACGGGCGGGACGGGCGCGGTGCTCTTCTATCTGCTGACCTACACCTTCACGACCGCCGGCGCCTTCGGGGTCATCACGCTGTGCGAGCGCGCCCGCGTCGAGGCGGTCGAGGTCGGGGACTACGCCGGGCTCGCGCGGCGCCATCCGGTCCTGGCGGCGGCGCTCGGGATCTTCCTCCTCTCTTTGATCGGCATTCCGCCGCTGGCCGGCTTCGTCGGCAAATTTTACGTGTTCGGAGCGGCCGTGCGCGCGGGCTACGTCTGGCTCGCCGTCATCGGCGTGCTGAACTCCGCGGTGGCGGCCTACTACTATCTGCGGGTCGTCGTCTTCATGTACATGCGTGAGCCCGAGGGAGCGGCGACCGCGTACGCGCCGTCGTTCGCCGGCAGCCTGGCGCTCACGATCGCGCTGCTCGCGATCGTGCTCCTTGGCGTCATGCCGGCGCCCTTCGTGGACCTCGCCCAGGCCGCCGTCGCGCCGCTCCTCCGCTAGGCGGATAGACGCGGCGGTCTGAGCGCGTGGCGCCCACCTTCGTCCTGCCACATCGCGGATGGCTCTTCGATCTGGACGGCACCGTTTACCGCGGCGACTCGCTCATCTCCGGCGCCGCCGACGCGATCGCGGCCTTGCGGGCGGCGGGCCGCCGGGTCGCCTTCCTGTCCAACAAGCCCATCCAGACCCGCGCGGACTACGCCCGCAAGCTGACGCGCCTGGGGATCCCGACGGGCGAGGACGAGGTGATCAACTCTTCCCTCGTGCTCGCGCGCCATCTGGCGCGCCTCGACCACGGCGCCCCGGTGTTCGTCATCGGCGAGCCGCCTCTGATCGGCGAGCTTCGGGCCCACGGGTTCGAGGTGCGTGCAGACCATCGTGTCCGCTGGGTGGTGATCGCGCTCGACCGCACCTTCGACTACGCGAAGCTGAACACGGCGCTCCAGGCGGTACGCCAGGGCGCCAGGCTGATCGCGACCAACCCGGACCGGACGTGCCCGACCGAGGACGGCGAAATCCCCGATTGCGCAGGCATGACCGCCGCGGTCGAGGCGGTGACTGGCCGCACGGTCGAGGTCGTCGTCGGCAAGCCGTCGCCGATCATTCTCGAGGTCGCCCTCGCGCAGCTTGGCGTGAACGCGGGCGAATGCGTGATCGTCGGCGACCGGCTCGAAACGGACATCGTGATGGGCAAGCGGCTGGGGCTCGCGACCATCCTGGTCCTCACCGGCATCACGACCGCCGGCGACGCCCGCATCGCGGAAACGGCTCCCGACCTCGTCCTCTCCTCGATCCGCGACCTCCTACGCTGAAATTGAGTCGTGGCTGGGTGGGCGGCCGGGGCGGCCAGTGAGAGGGGGTCGCAGCGACCCGTTCCCTCCAAGCGCCGACGCACGCATCGCGCCCTGATGGAGCCCAGCCGCACTGGGATAGCGAACGCGTGCCGCGTGGTCGCGCGACCCCCTCTCACTGGCCGCTCCGGCCGCCCACCCAGCCACGACTGACGCGCATGCGAAGTTGACGGCCCTCGGCACCGGGCAGTACGGTGAGGGCTGGGGCCGCGCGGCCGGCGCGCCCAGGGGAGCGAGCCATGAGCAAGACCACACCGGAGTGGGCGGACGAGATCGCCGGGCGCCTCGCCGGCCTGGTGGCGTTGCGGCGGGACTTCCATCGCCATCCGGAGCTCTCCTTCGAGGAGCGCCGGACGGCGGAAATCATCGCCGAGCGGCTCTCCGCCGCCAAGCTCGAGGTGCGCACGGGCGTCGCGCGCACCGGCGTGGTGGGAGTCCTGCGCGGCGATCGGCCCGGCCGCACCATCGCCTGGCGCGCGGACATCGACGCCCTGCCGCTCAGCGAGTCGCTCGACCTGCCGTTCGTGTCGGCGACGCCCGGTGTGATGCACGCCTGCGGCCACGACGGACACGCGGCGATCGGCATCACGCTGGCGGAGATGCTGGCCGCCCGCCGCCGCGAGGTGCCGGGCACCGCCGTCTTTCTGTTCCAACCCGCCGAGGAGATCTTCGGCGGCGCCAAGCCGATGATCGACGCGGGCGCGCTCGACGACCCGCGGGTCGCCGAGGTTTACGGTCTCCACCTGACCACGCAGGCGCCCGTGGGCCGGGTCACCGTGCGCCCTGGACCGGCGATGGCGTCGGCCGACTTCTTCGACGTCGAAATCACCGGCCGCGGCGGCCACGGAGCGTACCCGCACCTGTCGGTCGATCCCATCACCGTCGCCGCCAACATCCTGCTCGGCATGCAGAACCTGATCTCGCGGGAGGTCGCGGCGCACGAGACGGCCGTCCTCACCGTGGGGCAGATCGTGTCCGGCACGAAGCACAACATCATCCCGGCGACCGCCGTCATGCGCGGCTCGCTCCGCACGTTCACCCCGACCGTCCGCGCTCAGGTCAAGGAGCGGCTTGGCGCGTACGCCCGCGACATCGCCCGCGCCTACCGAGCCGAGGCGCGCCTCAGCTTTCAGGGCGAGGGATGCCCGACCGTCGTCAACCATGCGCCCCAATCCACCTTCGTGCGGAACTGCGCGGCCGCCGAGCTGGGCGGCGACGCGGTGAAGGGCGAGAGCAACCTCGTGCCGGCGAGCGACGACATGAGCTTGTTCCTCCAGGCCCGGCCGGGCTGCTACTTCCAGGTCGGCGTCTCTCCGGTCAGCGGACCGACGCGGCCGCACCACGCGCCGGAGTTCGAGATGAACGAGGACGGCCTGCCGGTCGCCTTGCGCGTCGCCGCGAGCGTGATGCTCGGTGCCCTGCGTGGCTGATCGTGGCCACGCTGGGGGAAGTCCTTGGTCTTCCAAGGACCCCCTGACTCGATGAACGCCCGCCCCTGGCCGCTCGAGGACGCCGAGTACGACGTCGTCATCATCGGGGGCGGCATGGCCGGCGCCGGGGTCGCGCGCGACCTGGCCCTGCGCGGCGTTTCGGTGGCGCTGGTCGAGAAGGGCGACTTCGCCTCCGCGACGACGTCGCAGTCGTCCAAGCTCATCCACGGAGGCCTCCGCTACCTCGAGCTGTTCGATTTCGGGCTCGTGCGCGAGTCACTGCGAGAGCGCGAGACGCTCCGCCGCTTGGCGCCGCACCTGGTACGGCCGCTGCCGTTCCTGGTGCCGATCTACCGGGAGTCCTCGCGGAGCCTCATCAAGGTCCGCATCGGGCTGAAGCTCTACGACTGGTTGGCGCCGGGGCGGAACCGCGAGCGATACCGGGTGCTGCCCCCGATCGACACGCTCTCGCTCGAGCCGGCGATCCGGGCGGGCGACCTCCGCGGCGCCGGCTACTATTTCGACGATCTGCTCGTCTTCCCCGAGCGACTCTGCCTCGAAAACGTTCTCTCGGCCTGCCGTCTGGGCGCGCAGGCCTTCAACTACGCGCAGGTCGCGGAGATCGTCCGCAGCCCGAAAGGCGCGATCAGCGGAGTCCGCGTGCGCGATCTGCTCACCGGTCGCGTCGCGACACTGGGCGCCCGCATCGTGGTCAACGCGACCGGCCCGTGGGTGGACGAGCTTCGCGCGGCCGCGCGTGTGTCCGAGCGCGGCCCGCGGATCCTCCGGCGGACGAAGGGCATCCACTGTCTGCTGCCGAGACTCACCGAGCGCGCCATCTACCACTCGACCGGCGACGACCGCATGATCTTCGTCGTTCCGTGGCGCGAGTTCTCGCTCGTCGGGGCGACCGACAGCGATTTCGACGGCGACCTGGACCGCGTGCACGCGACCGGCGACGAGGTGAACTACCTCCTGGACGAGGTGTACAAGGTCCTGCCCGACCCGCGCGTTTCGCTGGCGGCGGTCGCGTACACCTATGCCGGCGTGCGGCCGCTCTCGTTCGAGCCGGGGAAGCGTGAGTCCGATGTCTCGCGAGCGCACAAGGTCGTCGCCGAGGAGCGGGGACGCTTCCTGTCGATCACCGGCACCAAGCTCACCTGCTTCCGGAGCCTGGCGGCCGAGCTGGGCGACCAGGTCATGCGCACGCTCGGCCGCCCCGGGCCCGGCCGCAGCGACCGCGTCGCGCTCGACGGCACCGACGACGACGTGTCCGAAATCGAGACGCATGCGTGGCTCGACGTCTCCGGCGAAGCAGCGGCCACCGGGCTCGACCGCGCGACGCTGGAGGCGCTGGTGACGACGTACGGCCGCGGCTGGACGCGCGTGATCGGCCTCGCGGGCAAGGTGGCCGGCGGGACCGAACGGCTGTGTCCTACCAACCCCGACGTCGTGGCCGAGCTGTACCACGCCGTGCACGAGGAAATGGCGGTGTCGCTCCAGGACGTGCTGCTGCGGCGGACGGGCATCGGCACGAGCCGCTGCCAGGGGCAGGACTGCGCGGAGTCGATCGGGCGTCGGATGGCTCAGCTCCTCGCCTGGACCCCCCGCCGGCTCGCGGCCGAGCTCGACGCCTACCAGGCGCACGTCGCGCGCTCGCACCAGTTCCGCGCGTAGCGGGCGTACCTCTGGCCGCTGATGATCACCAACTCCGAGGCCAAGCGCGTCGTCGTGATCGGGCTGCAGGACCTGATCCCCCGCACGGGGACCCATGTGCCGGAGTGGAATGTGATGATGGCGGCGGCGATGATGGCGCTGCTGCCGCCGGTGGCGGTCATCCTCCTCATGCCGCGCTGGTTCGTGAAAGGCCTGATCGAGAGGGAGAAGTGACGCGGATCGCAGCCCACCGTGGCGGCGCAGCCCTCTGGCCCGAGAACAGCTTGCTCGCGTTCCGGAACGCCATCACACTCGGCAGCGACTTGCTCGAGCTCGACGTGCATCTGGCCCGCGACGGCGGCGTGGCGGTGATCCACGACGCGACAGTCGAGCGGACCACCGATGGTCGCGGTGCGGTCGGGGCACTGACGGCGGCCGACCTCCGTGGCCTGCGGCTCCGGGGGCCGGACGGCACGCTGACCACCGAGCGCGTGCCGATGCTCGACGAGGTCCTTGAGGCGGCCGCGGCCTCGCCCGTGAGGCTCCTGATCGAGGTGAAGGGACCGGCGGGGGGAGTCCGTTACGACGGGCTGGAGGAGAAGATCCTCGCCGCGCTCGTGAGCGCCGGGCTCGGGGAGCGCGCGACGCTCATGGCATTCAATCCCGACGTGATCGCGCGCGTCCGCTCGCTGGCGCCGCGCGCGCGCACGACGCTCCTCGTCGCCCGCGGCGCGGTCGAGCGGGCCGGGGCCCGCCCCGAGGCCACCGTCGACTGGGCGGTCGCCGCCGGCGTCACCGACGTGGGGCTCGAGCACACGCTCGTGGACGAGCACGTGGCGGCGGCGGCACGGGCGGCGAAGCTGTTGCTCGGCGTCTGGACGGTGAACGACGAGGTGGCCATGCGCCGGGCACTGGCCCTCGGGGTCGACATCATGACGACCGACCGACCCGACATCGCGAAACGGCTGCTTCGGGGTGACGCGTGACCCGGTCACTCCGCGTCCTCGTCAGCGGCCTGGGCCCCGCCCTCGGCACCTTCCGCGCCGTGTGCGGCCCGCTCCGGGCCGTCCGCGGCCCACTCCGGGCCGTCCTCGGCCCTCTCCTCGTGCTCGCGGCGCTCGAGTCCCCCGCGGGCTCGGGGCCGGCGACCCTCGTCGCGGCCCACCGAGGCGGCGCCGCCCTCTGGCCGGAGAACAGCCTGCTCGCGTTCCGGCAGGCCCTGGCCCTCGGCGTGGATGCCCTGGAGTTCGATCTCCACATGACCGCAGACGGCGAGGTCATCGTGCTCCACGATCCGACGCTGGACCGCACGAGCACCGCCAGGGGCCCGGTGCGCGACCTGAGGCTCGCCGCTCTCGCCTCGGTGAGGCTCCTGACGCGTGACGGAGCGGTTACCGACGAGCATGTCCCCACCTTCGCCGAGGTGCTCGACCTCGTGGCGCCCACGTCCGTCGAGCTCTTGCCAGAGATCAAAATAGATGCGAAGGGGCAGCGGTACGACGGCATCGAGGAAAAGGTGCTGGCGCTTCTCCAGGCGCGCGGCCTCATCGCGCGGGCAACGGTCCAGGCGTTTCAGCCCGAGACGATCCGCCGCCTGCGCGAGCTGGAGCCGAAGGCGCGCACGATGTTCCTCGTGGCGCGGGGTGAGGTGGAGCGCCAGCGCGTGCGGCCGGCCGAGGCGGTGCGCCGCGCCCGCGAGCTCGGCGCCACGGATCTCGGCATGAATCACCGGTTGGTCGACGCCGAGGTGTTGGCGGCAGCCCGCGCGGCCGGAGTCCGCGTGGCGGCGTGGACAGTCAACGAGGAAGCGGACGTCCGGCGCATGATCGATCTGGGCGTGGACATGGTCATGAGCGATCGCCCCGATCTCGTGAAACGGCTCCGGGGCCGATGACCGCGCGCCGTCACGTCCTCGCCCTCGATCAGGGCACGACCGGGTCGACCGCCCTGGTCGTCGACCCCGACGGCCGCGTGCTCGCGCGTGGATACGCGGAGCTGCCGCAGTATTTCCCGCAGCCGGGCTGGGTCGAGCACGACCCCGAGGAAATCTGGTCCACCGTTGAGCGCGCCGCCGGCGCGGCGTTGGCCCAGGCGCGGGTCACCGGGGCCGAGCTCGCCGCCATCGGCATCACGAACCAGCGCGAGACGACCGTCGTGTGGGATCGCGTGACCGGTGCTCCGATCCAGCGCGCCATCGTCTGGCAGTGTCGCCGGACGGCCCCGCTGTGCGACCGGCTCCGGGCCGAGGGTGTCGAGGGCCTGGCGCGCAGGAAGACCGGCCTCGTCCTCGACGCCTACTTCTCGGGCACGAAAATCCGCTGGCTTCTCGACGAGGTTCCCGGGGCGCGTATGCGCGCGGAGCGCGGCGACCTCGCCTTCGGCACCGTCGACTCGTGGCTGCTCTGGAAGCTCACGGGCGGTCGCGTTCACGCCACTGACGCGACGAACGCCTCGCGCACGCTCTGCCTCGACCTCCGGACAGGCGCATGGGACGACGAGATGCTGAAGGTCCTCGGCATCCCACGCACGGTGCTGCCGGCCGTCGTGCCGTCCTCCGGCGTCCTCGGCGAGACGGTGGACCTCGGCTGGCTCCCGCGCGGCGTGCCGATCTCCGGGATGGCCGGCGACCAGCAGGCGGCGCTGTTCGGGCAGGCGTGCCACGCGTCCGGCGCGGCGAAGAACACCTACGGCACGGGATGCTTCATGCTGCTCAATACCGGGGCGGTTCCCGTCGCATCGTCGCACGGCCTCGTGACGACGATCGCGTGGCGGATCGGCGGGCAGACGACGTACGCTCTCGAGGGCAGCGTGTTCATCGCGGGCGCGGCCATCCAGTGGCTGCGCGACGGGCTCGGCCTGGTCCGGGACGCGGCCGAAAGCCAGGCGCTGGCCGAGTCGGTTCCCGACACGGGCGGCGTCTATTTCGTCCCGGCGTTCGTCGGCCTGGGCGCCCCCCACTGGGACATGTACGCGCGCGGGACCATCGTCGGCCTGACGCGCGGAACCACGGGCGCCCACCTCGCCCGCGCGGCGCTCGAGGCGATCGCCTTCCAGAGTCGCGACGTGCTGGCGGCGATGGCGGCGGACGCCGGGCTCGCGGTCCGGGAGCTGCGCGTGGACGGCGGGGCCGCCGCCAACGATTTCCTGTGCCAGTTCCAGGCCGACGTCATGAACGTCGCCGTACTGAGGCCGCGTGTCATCGAGACGACGGCGCTCGGCGCCGCCTACCTGGCCGGGTTGGGCGCCGGCGTCTGGCGCTCGCTGGACGAGGTGGGACGACGATGGACCCTCGAGCGGAAGTTCGAACCGCGATTCGATCAGGCGGCGCGGGCGGCGCGCTACGATGGCTGGCGTCGGGCGGTGGAGAGGTCCAAGGGATGGGTGGCCCCATGAGAGGAGATGACCGATGAAACGATTCGGGATCGTGGCGCTGGCGATCCTGCTCGCCGCCGGCGCGTCCGGCCCGGCCCTCGGGCAGGCGCCGCTCGAGAGCGAGCTGGCGCTGATCACGCCCGTGTCGAAATTCATCCACGACTCGGCGCTCAAGGCGTTCGCCGACTACGCGAAGGAGAAGTGGAACGTCACGGTGAAGGTGAGCGCGATCCCGGCGGGAACGCCGGTCGCCTACGGACGCATCGTCGAGTGGAAGGGCAAGCCGGAGGTCGACATCTTCTGGGGCGGCGAGTCGGCACTCTTCGAGAAGCTCGCGGAGCAGAAGCTCCTGCAGAAGGTCGAGATCTCCCGCGCGGCGTGGGAGGCGATCCCCGCGTCGATCGGCAAGCCCCGGCCCATTCCCCTCAAGGACAAGGACGGCTTCTGGGTCGGCACCGCGCTCGAGCCGTACGGGCTCGTCTACCATCCCAAGAAGATCCAGCGTCTCGGCATTCCCGAGCCCAAGGAATGGGACGACCTGCTGAACCCGAAGCTCAAGGGCGAGGTCGCCCAGTGCGCTCCGACGCGCTCGTCGTCGTCGAACGCGACCTACGAGGTGATCCTGTCGATGTACGGGGAAGACAAGGGCTGGGAGTGGCTCCGGAAGCTCGCCGCGAACACCGGGCACTTCACGGCGCGCAGCCGCGACGTACCGACCGTCGTCGCCAAGGGTGAGTACAGCGCCGGCTTCGCCGTCCCATCGTACATGGCGTTCGAGGAGAAGCTCGCGGGCTTCGAGCTCAAGTTCGTGGCGCCGAAGAACGCGTTCGTCACGCCCGAGCCGATGGCGATCCTGGCGGGCGCCCGCAACCCGAAGGCGGCGCGCGCCTTCATCGAGTTCCTCCTGAGCGAGCGCGGGCAGAAGGTCTTCATGGAGCGCGGGCTCTTCCCGATCACCCCGATGTACAAGGTGCAGGGTCCGCCGGGCTCGCCCGCCGAGCTGGCCGTGGAGTTCACCGGCGGCGTGCGGTCGTACTTCGAGCGCGAGGTCTCGAACGTCTACGATGAAGACGTCGCGCAGAAGCGATCGGACTCGGTCAAGCAGAAGTTCCGCTCGGACATCGAATCGACCTGGAAGAAACCGTAGCGTCCGAGGCGAGCGGCCGAGGTGAAGATCAGGCTGCGCCAGGTCCTCAAGCAGTTCGGGGGCGTGACCGCGGTCGACGGCGTGAGCCTCGAGATCGGCGACGGCGAGCTGTTCACGCTGCTCGGGCCCTCGGGCTGCGGCAAGACGACGCTCCTCCGGCTGATCGCCGGCTTTTACACGCCGGACGACGGCGAGATCTGGTTCGGGGACCGGCGCGTCGACGGTCTCAGGCCATACGCCCGCAACATCGGCATGGTCTTCCAGAACTACGCGCTCTGGCCACACATGACGGTGAGGGCGAACATCGCCTACGGACTCAAGTTGCGGAAGCTCGACGGCGCCACGATCGCCGAGCGCGTCGCGGCCGGCCTCCGCAAGGTCAACCTGGCGGGCCTCGAGCTCCGCTACCCCGGGCAGCTCTCCGGCGGCCAGCAGCAGCGCGTCGCGCTCGCCCGCGCCCTCGTGCTGAACCCGGACATCCTGCTCCTCGACGAGCCGCTGTCGAACCTCGACGCGAAGATCCGGGTCCAGGTGCGCGCCGAGATCCGCAAGCTGCAGAAGGACCTGGGGATCACGACCGTGTACGTCACACACGATCAGGAGGAAGCGCTCTCGCTCTCCGACCGCGTCGCCGTCATGCGCGATGGCCGGATCCTCCAGGTAGCGCCCCCCAAGGAGCTCTACGAGCGACCCACCGGCCGGTTCGTCGCCGACTTCGTCGGCACCAACAACTTTCTCTCGGGTACCTGCCGCGAGGTCGCGGCCGGGCGCGTGGCCGCCGAGACGACGATCGGCACCGTGCGGGGCTCGCCGGCGCCAGGAGTCGGCCCCGGTGACCGCTGCGTGCTGGCGGTGCGGCCCGAGAACATCGCGCTCGGAGCCGGCCACGAGAACACGTTCGAGGGGCGCATCGTGCTGGCCGCGTATCTCGGAAGCACGCTGCGCTACGATGTCGAGGTGCGGGACGGCGTGGTGCTCAAGGTGGACGTGGGCGACCCGTGGCACCATGAGGTGCTGCCCGCGGGTGCGGCGGTGCGCGTGACGTTCCCCGCATCGGCGGCGCTGACGCTGCCCGACGAATGAGCGACGGGGCCGCGGTCTCCGTTCGGAGTCCCGCGCGCCCGGGGCGCCTGCTGCCGGCGCTCGGCGTCGGCGGCATCTGGCTCTTCCTGCTGATCTTCCTCGTCTATCCCCTGATGCGGATCCTCTACGACGCGTTCAGCGACGAGGCCGGGCGCCTGACCCTGGCGAACTTCGTCGAGTTCGCCCGCGACCGTTACTACATCCGCGCGCTCGGGAACTCGCTGCTGCTGGGCCTGGGCACGGTGGCGGCGACTTCGGTGCTGGGGTTCGCGGTGGCGTTTCTCCTGGTGCGCTACGATTTCGCGGGCCGCAACCTGTTCAGCTATCTGACCTTGATCCCGATCATCTCGCCGCCCCTGGTCGGCGTGCTCGGGTTCACCTTCATCATGGGCCGCGCCGGCACCGTGAACGTGCTCCTCGAGGACTGGTTCGGGCTCGCCAGGCCCGTGAACTTCGTGTACGGGCTGCACGGCGTGCTGCTCGTGGAGACGCTCCACCTCTTCCCGATGATCACGCTGAACGTCGTCGACGCCCTCGCCAAGATCGACCCCGCGCTCGAGGAGGCGGCCGAGAGCGTCGGTGCCCGCGGCTGGAAAAAGCTCGTCACGATCACGCTGCCCCTCACGACACCGGGCTACGTCGCCGGCGCGCTGCTGGTGTTCATCTGGACGTTTTCCGACTTCGCCACCCCGCTCGTGCTCGGCGTCCACGATCTCCTCGCCTCGCAGGCGTACCTCAACATCGTCCAGTTCGTGGACCGGCGGCTGTTCCGGATGGGCATCGTGATCTCGGCGCTCATGGTGGCCCTCGCCGTGGTGTTCCTGGTGGCGGCGCGCCGGTACGTCGCGATCAAGGACTACTCGTCGCTCTCGTACTCGAAGATCGGGCGGCGGCGCCTCGCCCCGCTCGGTCAGGCGTCAGCGATCGCGTTCCTCTCGATCGTGATGCTCCTGTCGTTCATCCCCTACCTCGGCGTGGTCCTCGCGTCCGTCGGCAAGGGGTGGTCACTGACACCGTTCCCCCTGCGCTACACGCTCGGCTACTTCGAGCGCGTCATCGTCGAGACGCCGAAGTACATCGTGAACAGCTTCCTCTACTCGGGGCTCGCGGTGGTCCTGTGCGTCGCGCTCGGCGTGCCGATCGCGTGGATTCTGGCGCGCACGCGACTGCCCGGGCGGGACACCCTCGACGGGCTCAATACGCTGATCCTCGCGATTCCGGGGACCGCCATCGGCATTGCCTACATCCGCGCGTTCCACTTCGACCTGCCCTTCGTGGGCCGCCCCCTGACAAGCCTCTGGATCATCCTGCCGATGGTCCTCGCGATCCGCCGGCTGCCGTACACCGTCCGCGGCTCCTATGCGTCGCTTTTGCTCGTGCACCGGTCGATGGAGGAGGCGGCCGCGAGCGTGGGCGCGCGAGGGTTCCGCTCCTTCAGCGACGTGACGCTCCCGCTGATCTGGCGGGGCGTGCTCGTGGGCTCGCTCTTCTCGTTCATGACGTCGCTTCAGGAAGCTTCGGCCGTGCTCTTCCTCTCCCTCGGTGGCTGGGAAACCATCACGGTCGGAATCTTTTCCTTCTACATCGCCGGCAGCGCAAACGAGGCGGCGGCGCTCGGCGTCATCCTGATCGTCGTCGCTGCCGTGAGCGTCACCGTGATCAACCGCGTCGCGGGCACACGCATGGGGGGCATGTTCGGGTAGGTTGTGCCGTACTGATTCATTGCGGGTTGTTCCCTGCGCAGTCAAATCAGCCACTTGCGATCGCTTGTCCGCCCGGAGTCAATATGCTAGTGTCCCTCTTCACATGGCGCCGTCCGGGGAGCAGGGGACCTGGAAAGCGCTCGGGGAACTATCCTCGATCGGGCTGACGCTGGTCGTCGCGACGGTCATAGGGCTCGTCGGCGGCTATTACGCGGACCGCTGGCTCGGAACGACGCCCTGGCTCCTGCTGCTCGGGCTCGTGCTCGGTATCGTGGCGGGATTCGTCAACCTCGTTCGATCGGTGAAGCGTGCGGAGCGGGAGCTCGATGACTCCAGGTGAGCTGACGACGCGGGTCACGCTCGACACGTGCGCCGCCGTCGGCGCGCTCGCCGCGCTCGCGGGCTGGCTAGGCGGCGCGCCGGCCGGCCTGGGCGTGCTCGCCGGCGGCGCCCTCGCGATCGTGAACTTCCGGTGGCTGGTGGCGCGCGCGTCGGCAGCGATGGCGGCCGGGAGCGCGTCGGCCGGCGCGTGGCTCATCGGCGCGGGGCTACGGTTCGCCGCGTGTACGCTTGCCTGCGCGCTACTTTTCGCCACCGGCTGGGCGTATCCGATCCCGCTGGTGATGGGGTTCACCGTGTTGCCGTGTGATCTGATCGCGCGCGGACTCGCGGCAGCCCGCGCGGAGCGCTGAGCATGGAAGCGCTCGAGCATCCCCCGATCTTCCGCTTGCCGGGGATCCCCGATCACGTGACGTACACGTGGCTCGTGATGGTGATCCTGGCGGCCATCACCTTCGCGGCGTCGCGCAACCTGCAGCTCGTCCCTCGCGGCCTCCAGAACTTCCTGGAAGTCGTCCTCGAGCAGTTCATGCAGATGATCGACGACGTCATGGGCCACGAGGGTCGGCGCTACCTGCCGCTCCTGGCGACGCTCGGGCTCTTCATCCTCACCAGCAACCTCATGAGCCTGGTGCCAGGTTTGGCGGGCCCGACCGGCAACCTCAACACCACCGCCGCCTGCGCCATCGTCGTGTTCGTGGCCTACCACTGGATCGGCGTGCGCAAGCAGGGGGCGCTGACGTATCTCAAGCACTTCGCGGGGCCGGTTCCGCTCGCGCTCAAACCGCTGATGTTCGTGATCGAGATCATCAGTCACCTCGCGCGGCCTCTCTCGCTGACCCTCCGACTCTTCGGCAACATGGTCGGCGGGCACATCCTGCTCGCGGTCATCTTCCTCCTGATGGGCCTGGACGGCCTGATCGGCTGGGCGCTGTCGGGCAGCGCGGTCGGCGCCGTCGTCGGCGGCATCGGCGGCGCGATCACGATCGTCTTCACGGTCGGATTCTTGTATCCCTTGAAGATCTTGGTGGCCTTTCTGCAGGCGTTCATCTTCGTGATGCTGACGATGCTCTACATCTCGGGGGCCATCGAAGAGGCCGAGCACCATTCCGAGCACCACTAGCAGATCACCCGCATAGAGGAGGGAGTCGTGCGACGTTCACTGATTCTGGGGGGTGTGGCGGTTCTGGTGTTTCCGACGGCGGCGCGGGCGGCCGACGGCGGCGCGGGCAGCTGGATCGGTCCGTTTGCCGTCATCGCGGCCGGCATCGGCATGGCGATCGCCGCGGGCTTGTGCGGGCTCGGTCAGGGCAGGGCGGTCGCGTCGGCGGTCGACGCGATGGCCCGGCAGCCGGGGGCCGCGGCCCGGATCCAAACCGCGATGATCATCGGTCTGGCGTTGATCGAGTCCCTCGCGATCTACACGTTGGTCATCGCGTTGATCCTCCTGTTCGTGAAGGGCATCCAGTTCTCGTGAACACCGGCGGCTAGCAGCCAACAGCGGGATGGGGGCGCCGCGCGCGGAGACGCGTGCGGCGCATCGCACCATGACGCCACGCTCGAACGCCCGCCTTCCGAAGATCCCCGAGATGACGATCCGTCGCCTCTCGGTTTACACCCGGTGCCTTCTCCAGCTCGAAGAGGACGGGGTCAAGACCGTGTCCTCCCAGGAGCTGGCGGAGCGGTTCAACTTGAATTCGGCGCAGGTCAGGAAGGACCTGGCCTATTTCGGCGAGTTCGGCGTCCGCGGCATCGGCTACTACGTCTCGGGTCTGAAGGCCGAGCTCCAGCGGATCCTCGGCCTCGATCGCGAGTGGCCGGTGGCTCTGGTCGGCCTCGGCAATCTCGGCTCGGCGCTCTTTCATTACAAAGGGTTCGCGCGTCAGGGGTTCCGGATCGCGGCGATCTTCGACGAGGACCCGCGCAAGGTGGCGCGCGAGGTTGACTCGACGCCTGTCTTCCCGACCCGGGACCTCGGCCGCGAAGTGAAGGCGCGCGGGATCCAGATCGCGATCGTCGCGGTGCCGGCGGAGGCGGCCCAGTCCGTTGCCGATCAGCTGGTGGCTGCGGGCATCAAGGCCATCCTGAATTTTGCGCCAGCCCGGATCAAGGTTCCCAAAGACGTGCGCTTCAAGAACGTCGACCTCTCGATCGAGCTCGAAACCCTCTCTTTCTATCTCGCCAAGTCCTCCCGCTGACGGGCCGGGCTGGGGGCACGGGGGCGCCGGGCGGGATGCGGGAGGGTCGAGACGACCACGCGGCACGCGTCTGCCTCCCCGGGGGCGGCTGGGCTCCACCCGACACGCCACCCCCGCCGCCGCTCGGCGGGGCATCAAGGCCATCCTGAATTTTGCGCCAGCCCGGATCAAGGTTCCCAAAGACGTGCGCTTCAAGAACGTCGACCTCTCGATCGAGCTCGAAACCCTCTCTTTCTATCTCGCCAAGTCCTCCCGCCCGGCGCCCCCGTGCCCCCAGCCTGGCCCTGAGCCCTACGCCTAGCATCTGGAGCTTCGATCCCGCCTCTTCCGGAGTCGACGCACTACGAGCCGCGCACGGGTGACGAGCCGGCGTGGGGGGAAGCGGGGGACGTGGGGGTCGAAGGGACCCGTTCCCGGCGGGCGCCGCGCGCCTGGATGGAGCCCAGCCACCGCGGAATAGCGGACGCGTGCGGCGTGGTCGTCTCGACCCCCACGTCCCCCGCTTTCCCCCACGCCGGCCCGGCTCCAGCGACGTGGTACCGTAGAGTGCTCGGGTCGATGTTGAGAGAGTGGCCGGCTTTCGAAGCGCTGGCGAAATCCTTCGCCGAGGGAGATCCCTGTCTGCGCATCGCCGGCCTCACCGGTGCGGCGCGGGCCCTCGCTGTTGCCGAGCTCCTCCAGACCCATCCGCGTCCCGCCCTCGTCGTGGTCGGCGCCGTAGCGGACGCGCACCGGTGGACGCAGGATCTCAAGCTCTTCGGAACGACCGCGCTCGAGTTTCCCTCGCCGGAGCCCCGGCTGTGGCGCGGCGGCCATCATCGCGAAGCGGACGCCGAGCGGGCGATGATCGCGCGGCGACTCGCGGTGGCCGAGCCCGTCACCATCGTCTCCACGCCGGCGGCGCTGAATGCGCCGCTCTTGAGTCGCGCCGAGTTTGCCCAGCGTACGCTCCGGCTCGCCACCGGCGACCGCCTCGACCGAGAGCTCCTGCTCGAGGCGCTCGAGCGATGCGGCTACGAGCGGGTGGAGACGGTCGTCGCGGTGGGGCAGTGGAGTCTGCGCGGCGGAATCGTCGACGTCTTCTCCCCGAGCCAGGCGAGCCCGGCGCGGCTCGAGTTCTTCGGCGACGATGTCGAGTCGATCCGCCTCTTCGACCCCACGTCCCAGCGCTCCGTCGTGTCGCTCGACGAGCTGCTGGTCCTGCCGCTCGTCCCCGAGGACGACGAGCACGAGCGTGGCGCACGCCTGCTCGACTATTTGCCGGCCGCGGCGCCGGTCGTGATCGACGTGCCGAAATTGCTCGACGGGCCGACCGAGGAGGCGCCGGCGGACCCACCGCTCCGCGAACGCCTCGCCGGCCGCCAGCTCGTCGAGCTGACCCTGGTCGCCGGCACCTCCAGCGCGGCGCCCGGGGTCTCGGCGGCGTCCGAGTTCACGCTGGAGACTCACGAGGTGCCCCGCTTCACCGGGCGCTTCAATCAGCTCACGGTGGAGCTCGGACGCTGGCGCGATGAGGGGTTCCGTGTCCGGCTGACCGCCGCCGATGACCGCCAGGCGGAGCACCTGCGCCAGATCCTGCGCGAGCACGGGATCGAAGCCGTGGTCGCGGCGTCGCTCGACGGGGCCGAGTCGCTGGCGGTCGTCGTCGGCGAGTGTTCGGCTGGATTCTCGGTTCCCTCGCTCGGCGTCATCGTGCTCACCGAGGGGGAGGTCTTCGGCTCTCGACGGCGGTCGCTGCGCCGGCCGAAATACCAGCGCGGCGCCGCCCTCACCGCGTTCACCGACCTCGCGATCGGCGACATCGTCGTCCATGAGGACCACGGGCTCGGGCGCTACCTCGGCTTGCAGACGATGACGATCGGCGACCGCGAGGGCGACTTCCTCCTGCTCGAGTACTCGGAAGGCAACCGGCTCTATCTTCCCGTCGAGCGCCTCGACCTCATCTCGAAGTACCTCGGCGGGGACGCTGGGGCCGGGCGGCTCGACCGTCTGGGCGGTGCGTCCTGGCAGCGCGTGAAGGAGTCCGTCCGCGCCGCGCTGCGTGAGATGGCCGAGGGGCTGCTCCGGCTCTATGCGCAGCGTGCCGTGGCGGACGGTCACGCGTTTGCGGCGGACACGCCCTGGCAGCGTGAGTTCGAGACGGCGTTCAGGTTCGAAGAGACGGCGGATCAGCTCCGGGCGATCGAGGACGCCAAGCGCGACATGGAGTCCGACCGCCCGATGGACCGGCTCGTCGCCGGCGACGTGGGGTACGGGAAGACGGAGGTGGCACTCCGCGCCGCCTTCAAGGCGGTGGCCGACGGTATGCAGGTCGCCGTCCTGGTGCCGACGACGGTGCTGGCCCAGCAGCACTGGGCGACGTTCGCCGATCGCTTCGGGCCGTTTCCGGCCCGGGTCGAGCTGCTGTCGCGCTTCCGTTCGCCCAAGGAGCAGCGCGCGGTCGTCGAGGGGTTGCGCCACGGCACCGTGGACGTCGTGATCGGCACGCATCGGCTCCTGTCGAAGGACGTCGCGTTCAAGAATCTGGGCCTCCTGGTCGTCGACGAGGAGCACCGGTTCGGCGTCGCGCACAAGGAGCGGATGAAGCAGCTGCGCGCCTCCGTGGACGTGCTCGCGCTCACGGCGACACCGATTCCCCGAACCCTGTACATGTCGCTCTCGGGAGTCCGGGACATGTCGGTGATCGAGACCGCGCCGCTCGACCGGCTGCCGGTCGAGACGGTCATCCGCCGCTTCAGCCGGGGCGTCATCAAGGAGGCGCTCGAGCGCGAGCTGGAGCGCGGCGGCCAGGTGTTCTTCGTCCACAACCGCGTCCAGTCGTTGCCCTCGATGGTGAAGTTCGTCCAGGAGCTGGTGCCCGACGCGCGCGTCATCATGGGCCACGGCCAGATGAAGGAGCGCGAGCTGGAAGCGACCATGGTGAAATTCGTCACCGGCCAGGCGGACGTGCTCGTCTCCACGGCCATCGTCGAGTCGGGGCTGGACATTCCAGCGTCCAACACGATCATCGTCAACCGCGCGGATCGCTTCGGACTGGCCCAGCTCTACCAGCTCCGGGGACGGGTCGGGCGCGAGCGCCAGCAGGCATACGCCTACTTGCTCGTGCCCGCCGACGGCCGGGTGGACGAGCAGGCGCAGCGGCGCCTCCGGGCCCTCCAGGAGCTGACCGAGCTCGGCTCGGGGTTCAAGCTCGCCCTGCGCGATCTCGAGATCCGGGGCGCCGGCAACCTCCTGGGCGCCCAGCAGCACGGCCACATCGCCGCCGTGGGCTACGATCTTTATTCGAAGCTCCTCGCCGAAGCCGTGCGAGAATTGGCGGGCGGCCCGACCGTCACCACGGTCGATCCGGTGATCAGCGTGACCGTGGAAGGGTTCTTGCCTGACGACTATGTACCAGAGGTCAATCAACGGCTCGCTCTCTACCAGCGCCTCGCCGGCGCCGCTGGCGACGCGGAGGTGGCCGACCTCCGCGCGGAGCTGGCCGACCGGTTCGGCCCTCTGCCCGCCGCCGCCGGGCAGCTCCTCGACATCGTGCGTATCCGCGTCGCCGCGCGCGCGGTGGGCGTCGAGAAGATCGAGGCCGGCGCCGGCAAGGCGCTGGTCACGTTCTCCGCGGCGACCACGCTCGAGCCCGAACGGCTCGTCCGCGCCATCGAGCGGAGCCGCGGGCGACTCAAGATGAAGCGCGAGTTCACGGTCGAAGCGACGATCGCGCGTGGCGAGTGGCCGCGCGTCCGTGACTCGCTGCTCGGCCTTCTCGACGATCTGAGCCGCTCGTGAGCCAGCGATTCGCGGTCGCGACTCTCCTGGTGCTGGTCCTCGGCGGCTGCGCGGCGCCCGGATGGATGCCGTTCATCGGCGGCGCGCCGGCCAAGGCGCCGGAGTCGCCGAAGCCGGCGACCGCGGCGACCTCGACCGTGCCGGCGCGGCTGACCGCCGCCGGGAAGCCCGCGTCGCCGTCGGACGAAAGCGTGACCGACCGCGTGCTCGCCGTCGTCAACAACGATGCGATCACGCTCTCGGAGCTCCAGGAGGCGATCGCGGTCTACCAGTACGAGAATCGCGATCGAGCGCAGGAGGCGCCGACCGAGCTCGCCCAGCAGTTCCTCACCCGGATGATCGACACCCGGCTCCAGATCCAGGAGGCCGAGCGAGAAAAGATCGTCATCGACGACGCGGAGGTCGAAGAGGAGCTGGCGGAACGGCTCAAGAAGATGAACGTAAAGAGCCGCGACGAGTTCGAGGCCCTCCTCAAGGCGCAGGGGCTCTCGATGGAGTCGGTCAAGCGGCGGATCCGCGACGAGCTCCGGCGCGGCCGGATCGTCGGCCGGAAGGTGCGGCTCCGCGTGTCGGTGATGGAGGCCGAAGTCATGCAGTACCTCGAGGCCAACCGCGCGAAGCTCGAGACGGGGTTGACGTACCATGCGCGGCACATCTTGATCCTGCCCGATGCGGGTGTCGCCGACGCCGCGTGGGAGAACGCCCGCATCCGTGCGGATCTCCTCAGGGGCCAGCTGTTGCAGGGTGCCGACTTCGCCGAGCTCGCCCAGCAGAACTCACGCGACGCGAGCGCCCGGGACGGCGGCGATCTTGGAACGCTCAAGCGCGGCGAGCTCGCCCAGGACATCGAGACGCAGATCCTCAGCCTCGCGCCGGGCGAGGTCTCGTTACCTTTTCGCTCCTCGCTCGGGTACCACATCTTCCGGCTCGAGTCCAAGGACAGCCTCGAAGGCGAGGGGCTCACGCGGGTCCAGGCGCAGATTCGCGAGATCCTCTTCCGGGAGAAGTTCGAGGCCCGGCTCGATGCCTGGCTCAAGGAGATCAGGCAACGCGCGATCATCGACGTCCGCCTGGACGGGCAGCTGTGAAAAATCGTTGACAATGCGGCGCTGAGATGGCACGATAATGCGCGGCGTTAGCTTCCCAACCCCGCGTCAAACCTAGGCAAACGGCTTAACCGACTCACTTGCTTGCGGCGCCAGCCGCCCGGAGCCCTTTGATGAGCACCCGCCGAGAAAGAGGCCAAAGCAGCCCGCCCCAGAATCCCGAAGTGAACGGGATGAACCTCTCCGAGTTGAAGGAAAAGAGCATCTCGGACCTGAACGTGATCGCCCGCGACCTGAACGTCCAGAACATGGGCGGGCTGCGCAAGCAGGAGTTGATCTTCAAGATCCTCCAGTCGCAGGCGGAGAAGGACGGTCTCATCTTCGCCGCGGGCGTTCTGGAGGTTCTGCCCGATGGGTTTGGATTCCTGAGGGCCCCGGACTATAACTACTTGCCCGGACCTGACGATATTTACGTTTCTCCGTCCCAGATCAGACGATTCGACCTCCGCACGGGCGATACCATATCCGGCCAGGTGCGGCCGCCGAAGGACACGGAGCGGTATTTCGCGCTGCTCAAGGTCGAGGCGATCAATTTCGAGACGCCGGAGCAGGCGCGCGAGAAGATCTTCTTCGACAACCTGACGCCGCTCTATCCGATGGAGCGGCTCCGGCTCGAGCACGACACCGAGAACCTGACGACCCGGGTCATGGATCTCCTGTGTCCGATCGGCAAGGGCCAGCGCGGCATGATCGTGGCCGCGCCCCGGACCGGCAAGACGATGATGCTCCAGTCCATCGCCCATGCGATCGCGACGAATCATCCCGAGGTCTACCTCATCGTGCTTCTCATCGACGAGCGGCCGGAGGAAGTCACCGACATGCAGCGGTCGGTGAAGGGCGAGGTGATCTCGTCCACCTTCGACGAGCCACCCCAGCGCCACATCCAGGTCGCCGACATGGTGATCGAGAAGGCCAAGCGGCTGGTGGAGCACAAGCGGGACGTCGTGATCCTGCTCGACTCGCTCACCCGCTTCGCGCGCGCCCACAACGCCGTCATCCCGTCGTCGGGCAAGGTCCTGTCGGGCGGCCTCGACGCGAACGCGCTCCAGCGGCCGCGCCGCTTCTTCGCCACGGCGCGGAACATCGAGGAGGGCGGCTCGCTCACGATCATGGCGACGGCCATCGTCGACACCGGAAGCCGGATGGACGACGTCATCTTCGAGGAGTTCAAGGGGACGGGCAACATGGAGGTCCATCTCGATCGCCGGCTGATGGACAAGCGGATCTTCCCCACGATCAACATCGAGCAGTCGGGGACGCGGAAGGAAGAGCTGCTCCTCGAGAAGGACGAGCTCCAGAAGGTCTGGCTCCTGCGCAAGGCGCTCTCCCAGCTCAACCCCGTGGAGGGCATGGAGCTCCTGCTGGACAAGCTCAAGCTCACGAAGACGAACAAGGAATTCCTGGCCTCGATGCACTCGATGGGATGATCTGGTATCCTTGGAGCCCCTGAGGGGGTGGCTCGAATGAAGGCGGGCATTCATCCGGACTATGTGGATACGACCATCACGTGCGCGTGCGGAGAGGTGGTTCGCACCCGCTCCACCAGGCCCAACATCCACGTGGAGGTCTGCTCGAAGTGCCATCCCTTCTATACCGGGAAGCACAAGCTCATGGACACCGCGGGTCGTGTCGAGCGCTTCCAGCGGAAGTACAGGCGCCAGACCGCGTCTGCGTAGCTCGCGCTCCGAAGCCGGCCGGGTTGGACCCGGGCCGGCTTTTTGTTTGCCCCTCGTCTCGCGCCCGCGACGTAGTGCGCGCCGCAGGCCGTCGCGGGGCTGGGGCCCCGCCGGCCGAGGCGCGGCTATAACGAAAGCGCGCTGAGCCGTGATGCTGTTTGACAAGCTCCGCCAGATCGAAGAGCGATCCAACGAGATCGCCAGGGCCCTGTCCAACCCGGCTATCTTCGGCCAGCCCGCCGAGTACGCCCGACTCCGAAAGGAGCACGCCGACACCGTCGATATCGTCGAGCGCTTCACCGCGTACCGCGAGGTCCTTCGACGGATCGGCGAGGCCCGCCACATCCTCGCGGAGGGTGGCGACCGCGAGCTCGCGGAGCTCGCGCAAGCGGAGATCGACGACCTCACCGCCCGGCAGGCGACGCTCGAGGAGGACCTGAAGCGGCTCCTGCTGCCGCGCGATCCGAACAACGAGAAGAACGTGTTCGTCGAGATCCGTGCCGGTGCCGGTGGCGATGAGGCGGCCCTCTTCGCGGCAGAGCTGAGCCGCATGTACACGAAGTACGCCGAGCGCCAGCGGTGGCGGGTCGAGGTGATGGACGCCAGCGCGACCGGCGTCGGCGGGTTCAAGGACGTGATCCTGTTCATCCAGGGGCGCGGCGCCTGGAGCCGTCTGAAGTTCGAGCGTGGCGTGCACCGGGTGCAGCGTGTGCCCGTCACCGAGTCGAGCGGTCGGATCCACACCTCGACCGTCACCGTGGCCGTGCTCGCGGAGGCCGAGGACGTCGACGTCAAGATCGAGGAGAAGGATCTCCGGGTCGACGTGTATCGGTCCTCCGGCCCCGGCGGGCAGGGCGTCAACACCACGGATTCGGCGGTACGGATCACGCATCTGCCGACCGGGCTCGTGGTGACGTGCCAGGACGAGCGGTCGCAGATCAAGAACCGGGCGAAGGCGATGCGCGTCCTCAAGGCCCGGCTGCTGGAGCGGGCGCAGGAGGAGCAGCAGGCGGCCATCGCGGCGGACCGCCGCAGCCAGGTCGGCACGGGCGAGCGCAGCGAGCGGATCCGGACCTACAACTTCCCGCAGACGCGCGTCACCGATCATCGTATCGGTCTCACGCTCCATCGGCTGCCGGCCGTGCTGGAGGGCGACCTCGACGAGCTGATCGATGCGCTCGTGGCGGCCGAAGAGTCCGATCGACTCCAGCGGGTGGAGCAGTGATGGGCGCCGTCACGACGTTCCGCGACCAGCTCGCCGCCGCCACGACTGCGCTCGAGGCCGCCGGCGTCGCCAGCCCCCGGGTCGACGCCGAGTGGCTGCTCGCCGGCCTGCTCGGCGTCGGTCGCGTCGCCGTCAGGCTGGATCCGGGCGGCGCGGTTCCCGAGCCGCTCGCGGAGCGCTACGCTGACGCCGTGCGCCGCCGCGCGCGCCGGGAACCGCTCCAGCGAATCCTGGGCTGGGAGGAGTTCCGCGGCCTGCGCGTTCGCCTCACGGACGCGGTGCTCGTGCCGAGGCCGGAGACCGAGGTGCTCGTGGAATGGGCGCTGGCGCTCATGCCGGCGCGCGGCGCCCGGAGGTTGCTGGCGGTCGATCTCGGGACCGGGTCGGGGTGCATCGCCTGCGCCCTGGCTGCCGAGCGGCCGGATCTCGACGTGGTTGCCATCGACGTGTCGCCGGCCGCCGCGGCCGTAGCTCGCGAGAACGCGAACGCCCTCGGACTCGCGGCGCGTATCAGGGTCGTCGCCACGGACCTGCTCGACGGGGTCCGCGATCTCGGCGCCGACCTCATCGTGAGCAACCCTCCGTACCTGCCGACCGGGCTCGTGCCCGAGCTCCCGCCGGAGGTGCGCACCCACGAGCCGGTCGTCGCGCTGGACGGCGGGGCCGACGGTCTCGCGCTGATCAGGAGAATCGCTGCCAGCGCGCGCCGCGCCCTGCGCGCCTCCGGTGTGCTCGTGGTCGAGACGGCGGGCGGCGTCCAGGCGACGGCCGCCGCCGCGCTCCTCCGGACGGAGGGCTGGGTCCAGGTGGCCATCCGCGCCGACCTCGCCGGCGTCGACCGGTTCGTGGCGGGGAGGGCCTGATGCCCGCGCGGCTCGAGATCGACGGTGGGGTACCGCTCCGCGGCTCGGTGCGGGTGAGCGCGGCCAAGAACGCTGCGTTGCCCGCGCTGGCGGCGTCGCTCCTGACCGCGGAGCCTGTCCATCTGACGAATGTCCCGGACCTCGTCGACATGCGCACGATGGTGCGGCTGATCGAGACGCTCGGCGCGACCGTCCGGCGCGAGCGGGGCGAGCTCTCGGCGCAGGTGGCGCGTGTCACCAACGACGTCGCGCCGTACGAACTCGTCTCGACGATGCGGGCCTCCCTGCTCGTGCTCGGGCCGCTCGTCGCGCGCCACGGCACGGCGCGCGTCGCCTTGCCGGGCGGCTGCGCCATCGGCGTCAGGCCTATCGACCAGCATCTCAAGGGGCTCGCCCGCCTCGGCGCCGAGATCGCGATCGAGAACGGGTACATCGTGGCGCGAGCGAGCCGGCTCAAGGCGGCGCGGATCGCCGCCGATCTCGTTACCGTCACGGGGACCGAGAACCTCATGATGGCCGCGGCGCTCGCCGAGGGGACGACGGTGATCGAGAACGCCGCGCGCGAGCCCGAGGTCATCGACCTCGCGACCCTGCTCACGGCGATGGGCGCGCGGATCCGCGGGGCGGGCACCGCCCGGGTCGAGATCGAGGGCGTCGTCGAGCTGGCGGGCGCCACCCACCGGGTCATTCCGGACCGGATCGAGGCGGGCACCCTGATCGTGGCTGGCGCGATCACGGGCGGGGACATCACGGTCACCGATCTCGTACCCGATCATCTCTCGGCGCTCATGGCCAAGCTCGACGAGTGCGGCGTCGCCCTCGAGGTGGGCCCGACGTCGGTCCGCGTGAGGGGCCCCGAGCGCCCCCGGGCGGCGGACGTCATCACGAGCCCGTTCCCCGGCTTCCCCACGGACATGCAGGCGCAGGTGATGACGCTGCTCGGGCTCGCGGACGGCCAGTCGCGAGTCACCGAGACGATCTTCGAGAACCGGTTCATGCACGTCGCCGAGCTTGCCCGGATGGGCGCGCGTATCGAGGCCGACGGCGCGATCGCGATCATCCGCGGCGTGTCGCGCTACCAGGGCGCCCCGGTGATGGCGTCGGATCTGCGGGCCTCGGCCGCCCTCGTGCTGGCAGGCCTCGCAGCCCACGGCCGCACCACGGTCTCGCGTGTGTACCACCTCGATCGGGGCTACGAGCGGCTCGAGGCCAAGCTGGCGGCGCTTGGCGCGCGCATCGAGCGGCGCACGTGAAGGAGCGCCTCACGCTCGCCCTGCCGAAGGGGCGCCTGCTCGACAGCGCGCTCGAGCTCCTGCGCGAGCTCGGCGTCGAGGGCATCGACCAGGACTCGCGGCGGCTGATCTTCACCGACCCCCGGCGCGGCCTCCGCCTGCTCTTCCTCAAGCCGGTCGACATCCCGGCCTACGTCCTGTACGGCGCGGCCGACCTGGGGATCGTCGGCAAGGACATCCTGCTCGAGCAGGAGCCGGACGTGTATGAGCCGCTCGACCTCGGGTTCGGGTTCTGCCGGCTCGTCGTCGCCGAGCCGCGAGAGCTCTGGGAGCGCGACGATCCGGCGAAGTGGTCGTGGGTGCGCGTCGCGACGAAGTATCCCCGGCTGGCCGAGCAGTACTTCACCGACCGTGGCATCCAGGTGGAGATCGTGCGCCTCGACGGCTCGATCGAGCTGGCGCCGCTCGTCGGGCTCGCGGAGCGCATCGTCGATCTGGTCCAGTCGGGCGAAACCTTGAGGGCCAACGGGCTGGTCGAGGTGGCCGAGATTACCCGGTCCACCGCCCGCCTCATCGTGAACCGCGCCTCGATGAAGACGGAGCATGCGGCGGTCAGCGAGCTCATCGGCGAGCTGAAGGCCGCGCTCCGGAGCGAGCCTGTCCACCATCCGGCCGGCGCGCGGACACAGACGCCGCCGAGGATCCCGCGCCCATGATCCGCACGCTCGATGCGCGGCGAGGAATCGATGCCGTCGTGACGGCGCTCGAGCGGTCGCCCGAGACGGTGGCGCCCGAGATCCATCGGACGGTCGACGAGATCCTCGGTGCGGTGCGCGGCCGGGGCGATGCGGCGCTCTGCGAGTACACGGCGCGTCTCGATGGCTGGAGCCCCGCCGCCGCTGGGGAACTCGCGCTGACCGCCGCCGACTTCGAGACCGCCGAGCGTGGCATCGCCCCCGACGTGCGAGCCGCGCTCGAGTATGCCGCAGACCGCATCGAGCGCTACCACGCGGCTGCGACGCCCAAGTCGTGGCGCATGACCGACGAGCACGGATCCGTCCTGGGCCAGGAGATCCGCCCTCTCGACCGCGTCGGCGCCTACGTTCCGGGTGGGCGGGCGGCGTACCCCTCGACGGTGTTGATGACCGTCGTCCCGGCGCGCGTTGCCGGCGTGCGGGAGATCGTGCTCGTCACGCCCGCGGGACCCGGCGGCCGGATCGAGCCGGTGGTGCTCGCCGCCGCACGCATCGCCGGGGTCACCGAGGGCTACCGGATCGGTGGCGCGCAGGCGGTCGCCGCGCTCGCGTATGGCACGGCGATGATCCGCCGGGTCGACAAGATCGTCGGGCCGGGCAACATCTACGTCGCGCTCGCCAAGGCGCGCGTCTTCGGCGAAGTGGGCATCGACATGGTCGCCGGCCCCAGCGAGGTCGTGGTCGTCGCGGACGCGACCGCGGACCCCGAGTGGATCGCCGGGGACATGCTCGCCCAAGCCGAGCACGATCCCATGGCTCGCGCGGTCCTCATCACGGATGTCGGCGATCTCATCCCCCGCGTCACCGCGGCGCTCGAGCGACAGCTGGCGGCGCTGCCGCGCCGTGCGATCGCCGCGCAGGCGCTCCGGGCGAACGGCGCGCTGATCCGCGTCGCCAGCCTCGATGAGGCGCTGGTGCTCGCCAACCGCCTCGCCCCCGAGCACCTCGAGCTGCTGGTCGCGGTCCCGGCGGCGCTGCTGCCGCGGGTGCGGCACGCCGGCGCTGTGTTCATGGGCCGGCACACGCCCGAGGTCGTGGGGGACTACGTCGCGGGCCCCAACCACGTGCTGCCGACAGCGGGGACGGCCCGGTTCGCGTCGCCGCTGGGCACCGAGGATTTCGTGAAGCGCTCGAGCGTCATCGAGTACTCGCGGGGTGGGCTGCTCGCCGCCGCTCCCCACCTCAGGACGCTGACGCGCGTCGAGGGCCTCGCCGGGCACGGGAGCGCGGCGGCCCTGCGACTGGACAGGGATGGAGGGAGGGACGAATGAGCACGGAGACGACGGACCGCCAGACGCGCGTCGAGCGCAAGACGAAGGAGACGGAAATCACGCTCCATCTCAACCTCGACGGCACCGGCGCGTCGAAGGTGCAGACACCGATCCCGTTCTTCAGCCACATGCTGGAGGCGTGGTCCAAGCACGGGCTGATGGACCTCGCGATCGATGCGCAGGGCGACGTCGAGGTCGACCAGCACCACACCGTGGAGGACGTGGGCATCGTCCTCGGCCAGGCGCTCCGGCAGGCGCTCGGCGACAAGCGGGGCATCGTGCGCTACGGAACCGCGTACATCCCGATGGACGAGGCGCTGGTGTCGGCGTCCGTGGACCTGTCGGGCCGGCCCTTCCTCGTCTTCAGCGTGCCGGTGGCGCGCGCGCGCGTGTCGAACTTCGACCTCGACCTGCTCCAGGAATTTTTCCGCGCTTTCGCGTTCAACGCCGAGATGACGCTGCACGTGACCATGCACTACGGCCACAACCTCCACCACGTCACCGAGGCCGTGTTCAAGGCCGTGGCCCGGGCGCTCGCCGACGCGACCCGGCTCAATCCACGCATCGCCGGGGTCCTACCCTCGACGAAGGGAAAGTTGTGATCGCGATCATCGACTACGGGCGTGGAAACCTCGGATCCGTCGAGAAGGCTTTCCGCCGGGTCGGCAGCCCGGCGGTGATCACCGAGGATCCGCGTGTCGTCGACGATGCGCAGGCCGTGGTTCTACCCGGCGACGGCGCTTTTCACGACGCGATGGCGAATCTCGACCGGCTGGGCCTGCTTCCCGCGCTCCGCCGGGCGCTCGACGGCAGCCGGCCGTTTCTGGGGATCTGTCTCGGCTACCAGTTGCTGTGCTCCACGAGCGAGGAGCTCGGCGACGGACGAGGGCTCGACGTCGTCCCCGGTGCGGTGCGCCGTCTCCCCCCCGGGCGGAAGATTCCTCACATGGGGTGGAACCGCGTGGAGCACGCCGGAGACCTCGGGGTGTTCGAGGGCATCCCCTCGGGCGCCCACTTTTACTTTGTCCACTCGTATTATCCGGTTTTGGCGGGGACCTCGAGGCCGGCGTTGACCGAGGGTGGCCTGAGAAAGGCGCGCGTGGCTCCGGATGTGCCATCTTCCCTGTCGGAGGGGCGGGTGGCTCCGGACGCGCCATCTTCCTTTTCGCAGGGGCGGGTGGATGCGGTGCGGGCGGCGTGGTGCGACTACGGGGTCAGGTTCGCGGCGGCGATCGAGGTTGGCCGGATCTTCGCGACGCAGTTTCATCCAGAGAAGAGCCAGCGGTGGGGCCTCCGCCTGCTGGAGAATTTCGCCGCCGTCGTGAAGGCCGGGCGGTGATCGTCATTCCGGCGGTCGATCTCCGGAATGGGCTGTGTGTCCGCCTGCACCAGGGCCGGAGCGAACGAGAAACCGTGTTCTCGGACGATCCGGTCTCGGTCGCGCTCCAGTGGAAGAAGCTCGGAGCCGAGCGGCTCCATGTCGTGGACCTCGACGGCGCGTTCGCCGGCGAGCCGAAGCAGAGCGCCCTCGTCACGAAGATCGTGGCCGCCGTCGCGCCCGTTCCGGTCGAGGTCGGGGGCGGGCTGCGAGACCTTCGGGCTGTCGAGTCGGCTTTCGAGGCCGGCGCGCGGTGGGCGGTGGTCGGGACGCGCGCGGCGCTCGATCCCGCATTCCTGCGCGACGTCTGCCGACGCCACCCCGAGCGGATCATCGTCGCCGTCGATGCCCGCGGCTCGCGGGTGGCCGTCAAGGGCTGGACCGAGGTGGTGGACGACACCGTGGCGGAAGTCGGCGCGCGCGCGCGTGACGCGGGCGCCGCGGCGCTCCTCTACACCGATGTGAGCCGCGACGGCACCGAGATCGGCCCCAACGTCGAGGACACGGACGCGCTCGCGCGCCGGGTCGAGATGCCGATCCTCGCTTCGGGAGGGGTCGGCCGGGTCGAGGACCTGCGACGGCTGGCGGCCATTCCCGGCGTTGTCGGCGCCGTCGTCGGCCGCGCGCTCTATTCCGGTGCGATCGACCTCCGCCACCTGCTCGGGGACCCATCTATCTCGGGCCACCCTCCGACCGACCACCTGCTCGGGGACCCATCTATCTCGGGCCACCCTCCGACCGATCCGGGCTCAAGGCCCCCGCTACAATAGATGCTGGCCAAGCGCATCATCCCCTGCCTCGACGTGAAGGATGGTCGCGTCGTCAAGGGCGTGCGGTTCGTCGACCTGCGCGACGCCGGCGATCCGGTCGAGGCCGCCCTCGCGTACGACGTCCAGGGAGCCGACGAGCTGGTGTTCCTCGACATCACGGCCTCGCACGAGGCGCGGGACATCATGCTCGACGTCGTCCGCCGCACGGCGGAAGGGATCTATATGCCGCTGACGGTCGGCGGCGGGGTCCGCTCCGTCGACGACGTGCGACGGCTGCTCCGGGCCGGCGCCGACAAGGTCTCGCTGAACACGGCGGCTCTGGAGCGCCCCGTGGTGATCCGCGAGGCGGTCGAGCGGTTCGGGAGCCAGTGCATCGTCGTCGCCATCGACGCCCGGCGTGAACCGTCCCCCTCGGGTGTCCCCCCTCGTTGGGGCGTGTACACGCACGGCGGGCGCCGCCCGGCCGGACGCGACGCCCTCGAGTGGGCACGAGAGGCGGTGACGCTCGGCGCCGGTGAGATCCTCCTGACGAGCATGGATCGCGATGGGACCAAGGACGGCTACGATCTCGAGCTCACACGCGCGGTCTCGGAGGCCGTGTCCGTTCCCGTCATCGCCTCGGGCGGCGCGGGCTCGCTCGACCATCTCTACGAGGGGCTCGTGGAGGGGTGCGCCGACGCGGCGCTGGCCGCCTCGATCTTCCACTTCGGGACCCACACGATCGCCGAGGCGAAAGCCTATCTGCGCAGGCGTGGTGTCGAGATCCGGAGCGAGCCGTGACGCTCGACGAGCTCCGGTTCGATACCCAGGGCCTGATCCCCGCCGTGGTCCAGGAGGCCGACACCGGCGAGCTCCTCATGGTTGCCTGGATGGACCGAGCGGCCGTGGAAGCGACGTTGTCGAGCGGCATGACCCACTTCTGGTCGCGCGCGCGCGGCAAGCCGTGGACGAAGGGCGAGACGTCCGGGCACGTCCAGCACGTCCAGTCGCTCTACGCCGACTGTGACGGGGACACGCTGCTCGTGCTGGTCCACCAGGAGGGCGTCGCCTGCCACACGGGGCAGCGGACGTGCTTCTTCACGGCGCTCAAAGGCGGCCCCGCCGGCGGCGGCGCGCGGCCCGCGCCGGCTGGCATGCTCGAGCAGCTCGAGCGAACCATCCAGGAGCGGAAAGCGAGCCGGCCGGCGGGATCGTACGTCGCCGGGCTGCTGGCGTCCGGCGAGGCCGCCGTCTGCCGCAAGATTGGCGAGGAGGCGACCGAGGTGATCACGGCGGCGCTCGGCGGCCAGGGGGACCGGCGCGTCACGGAGGAGGTCGCCGACCTGTGGTTCCACACCCTCGTCCTGCTCGGCGCCCGCGGGATTCCGCTCCGCGAGGTGCTGAAGGAGCTGGCGCGACGCCACGCGGGACGGGCCACGCCGGGTCGGTAGCGGTCGCGTGCGCCGGGCGCCGCTGGCGCTCGTGCTCGGCGCGGTCGTCGCGCTGGCCGGATGCGGCGCCGGCCGGCGGATCGACAACGGCGTCTATCACTCGACCAAGGGCTACCGCGTCACCGTCCCGGGCGTCGACTGGGTCGTGGCCGAACAGAGCGAGGCCGACCTGGAGCTGCGACACCACGACGGGACGGCGGCGATGCTGGCGAACGCGCAGTGCGACGATCGGGCGAGGACCCGAGGGGCCGATCTGCTGCTGGGCCAGCTGTTGATCGGGATTCGTGACCGCGCGACCATCGAGCAGGAGGAGCTTTCGGTGAACGGGCAGCGCGCGGTTCGCCGAGTGCTCGACGGCCGGCTGGACCCCGACGACACCCCGACGCGGATCGAGGTGTACGTGCTGAAGGACGGGCGCTGCGTCTACGACTTCGTGTATGCTGCGCCGCCGACGTCGTTCGACGCGGGACGCGCCGAGTTTCGAAGGTTCGTCGAGAGCTTCGCGATGGAGCAGATAGAGTAATGGAAGCCTACCTCAGGCGTACCGCGGTCTGGTACGGCGGCGTCGGCCTGCTGACCGGCCTGGTGCTCCGGAGCCTCGCGTTGCCGCCCAAGTACTTCCGGCTCGTGGTCCACGAGATCGAGGTGATGGGTGTGCAATCGCTCGGCGTCGCGCTGACGGCCGCGATCTTCACGGGCATGGTTTTCACGATCCAGAGCGCGGTCAACATGGCCCGCTTCGGCGCGGAAAGCTACGTCGGCCCGCTCACCGCCCTGGCGATCCTGCGCGAGCTCGGGCCCGTCCTCACCGCCATCCTCGTCGGCGGAAAGGTCGCGTCCGGGATCACGGCCGAGCTCGGCTCGATGAAGGTGACCGAGCAGATCGATGCGCTCCGAACGCTCGGCGTGAACTACGTCAAGCGTCTCGTGGTCCCGCGGGTCCTGGCGGCGCTGATCGTGTTCCCGCTCCTGACGGTGCTCGCGGATGCGGTCGGCCTCCTCGGTGGGATGGCGATCATGTTCGTCGAACGCGGCGCCGACCTGTACGCGTACTGGAACGTCACGACCTACTGGGTCGTGCCGAAGGATTTCCTGACCGGCGTCGGCAAGTCCGTATTCTTCGGCGTCATCGTGACGCTGATCGGGTGCTACAACGGTCTCAGCACCGAGGGCGGCACCGAGGGCCTCGGTCGGGCGACGACGGCCACGGTCGTTCACGTGACCATGGGGGTCATCGTGTCCGACTTCTTCATCACCAAGCTGTTCCTGACGCTCTTCTACTGACGGCCATGGGGACGCCGGTCGTCGAGGCGATCGACCTGAGAAAGAGCTTCGACTCGAACGAGGTGCTGCGTGGCGTGTCGTTCGCGCTCGCCAAGGGCGAGACGCTGGTCGTCATGGGTGGCAGCGGCTCCGGCAAGACAGTGCTCCTCCGCCTCGTGGCGGGCCTGATCCGTCCCGACGGCGGGCAGCTGCGGGTCTTCGGGCGCTACATCGAGCGCCTCACGGAGGAGGAGCTGCTTCCGCTGCGGCGCCGGATGGGGTACGTCTTCCAGAGCGCGGCGCTGTTCGATTCGCTGTCGGTTCGAGAAAACGTCGCGTATCCTCTGCGCGAGCATACCAGCCTCGGGGAGGCGGAGATCGCCGAGCGCGTCGTTCGGAACCTGTCGGTCGTCGGCCTCTCCAGCGAAGTGCTGCCGCTGCTGCCGTCGGAGCTCTCGGGCGGCATGCGCAAGCGAGTCGGGATCGCGCGCGCGCTCTCCGTCGAGCCGGAGATTCTGCTGTTCGACGAGCCGACCGCTGGGCTCGATCCGACGAACTCCAAGCTCGTGGCCGAGCTGATCCTGCAGCTCCGGGGCGGCGTGTGCGACACGGCCATCGTCGTCACCCACGACGTCGAGCTCGCGAAGACGGTCGCCGACCGTGTGGCCGTCCTCATCGATGGTCGATTCGGCGCTCTCGGCCCCGCCGCCGAGGTCCTCAGCGGAGACGATCCAGCCGTCCAGGCCTTTCTGGCCGGAGCAGCAAGGTAATGGGAGACCGGCGCGAGACCGCGTTGAAGTTCCGCGTCGGCGTCTTTGTCCTGGTGGCGCTCGCCGCGTTCCTCGGGCTGGTGTACGCCCTCGGGGCCCGAGCCCGGCTGTTCGAGGCCCGGTACACGATTCACGCCGACTTCACCGAGGTGGGCGGCCTGGTGGAGGGCGCGACCGTCCGGCTCGCCGGTGTGCAGATCGGGCGCGTGACGGGCGTGCACCTCCCCGGCGAGCCGGGCGGCAAGGTCCGGGTCGACCTCAACATCGCCCGCCGCTACGCCGCGCGAATCCGAAAGAATTCCGTCGCCCGCATCGAGACTCAAGGGCTGCTCGGCGACAAGGTCGTGGAGATCACCGTCGGGACTGCCGCCGCTCCGGCACTGGCCGCCGGCGACGTGCTGGTCGCCCGCGATCCCGCGGACTTCGGTCGAGTGCTCGCCGCGGGTGCGGACACCGTGAAGGACGTCTCGGCGCTCGCCGCGGCCCTGCGCGAAACGGCGGAGACCGTGAACCAGTCGAAGGTGATCGAGGGCGCCGCGACGACTGTCAACAAGCTCGGACGTGTCGTCGACCAGGTCGAGCACGGCCGCGGGTGGGCTCACGCGCTCCTCTACGAGGAACCGGTGGCGTTGCGCCGGATCAACGAGCTGATCGCGATGACGCAGGCCTTGGTCGAGCGTGTCGAGAAGGGGCAGGGAGCCGCCGGGGTCCTCGTTTCGCCCGAAGGGGG
>Ga0209056_10000233_pt1 | contig 61943 bp, 56 predicted proteins | sample GraSoiAngelo_114_FD_185876 | JGI IMG/M metagenome (GOLD analysis project Ga0209056, IMG submission 185876) | Grasslands soil microbial communities from the Angelo Coastal Reserve, California, USA - 14_0903_13_40cm (SPAdes) (version 2) | ecosystem: Environmental > Terrestrial > Soil > Grasslands...
TGCCTGCCGCTTCCAGGCTCGCGAATCCTGCCGAGTTGTTGACGATATCATCCGGAATCAGGACCTCCTGGCGCCCTCGTCGTTCGAAATTGCGGGTCGAAGCATAATCAAGTCCGCGGAAAGCGGCGACGCCGGAGAATAGCAAGATGTTCTTGCGGTCCCAGAAACGATGCTGGGAAGCCGGAGCCGGGGGAAGCTCAACCTTTTTGCCGTCAGCAGTCGCTTCCTGGGCCATTGTGTACACGGTCAAAGAGCAAAGCAATCCGACCAGCCATGACCAATGCATCGTTCGATTGTAGCCGCGACCAACCTCCGTATCGAGCAAGTTATAATTCTTGTTTCCCTTTTCAGCGGAGGATTTCTTATGCCGGGGCTATACAACGGTGTGGCCGAGCCCAAAGCTGGTGCTCATATCACCTACAAAGACGAACGCATTCAGGTGCCTCCCAACCCAATTATTCCTTTCATCGAGGGCGATGGCACTGGACGAGATATCTGGAAGGCTTCGGTACGTGTCTTCGACGCCGCAGTCGAGAAGGCCTACCAGGGCAAGCGGCGCGTGGTCTGGTATGAAATCTTCGCGGGGGAAAAGGCCAAAGCCAAGTTCAATGACTGGCTTCCGCAAGACTCGGTTGATGCAATCCGCGAGTTCCGCGTCGCGATTAAAGGTCCGCTGACAACGCCCGTCGGCGGCGGCATCCGCTCTCTCAACGTGACCCTGCGGCAGGTGCTCGATCTCTACTCCTGCATCCGTCCGGTGAAGTATTACAAGGGCACGCCGTCTCCCGTGAAAAATCCTGAGCGCATGGACATAGTCATCTTTCGCGAGAACACAGAAGACGTTTATGCCGGCGTCGAGTGGGAGCAGGGAACACCCGAAGCTGCCAAGTTGATCGACTTCCTCAATAAAGAAATGCTGAAGGGCGGCAAGAAGCAAGTGCGGACCGACTCGGGCGTTGGCATCAAGCCGATTTCGATTTTTGCTACCAAACGCCTGGTGCGCATGGCGATTCAGCATGCGCTCGAAAGCGGACGCAAAACCGTCACGCTGGTACATAAAGGCAACATTCAGAAGTTCACGGAAGGCGCGTTTCGCAAGTGGGGATACGAACTCGCAACCGAAGAATTCCGCGACAGAGTTGTGACCGAACGTGAGAGCTGGATCCTCGACAACAAAGACAAGAACTCGAATCTTAGCGCCGAAGAAAATGCCGCACTGGTCGAGCCCGGACTCGAGTATGCCCCGCCTGAGTTCGGCAAAGCAGTTGCCGCCGAAGTGCGCAGCGTTCTCGAAAGTATATATTCCACGCACGGGCACGGCGCATGGAAGAAGAAGCTAATGATCAACGACCGCATCGCCGATTCCATTTTTCAGCAGGTGGTCACGCGTGCCGACGAGTATTCTGTGCTGGCGACGCCGAATCTAAATGGCGATTACATTTCCGACGCGTGCGCCGCGCAGGTTGGCGGCCTGGGCATCGCGCCGGGAGCGAACGTCGGCGATGGATACGCCGTCTTTGAAGCCACGCACGGTACGGCGCCCAAGTACGCTGACAAAGATGTGATTAATCCTGGATCGGTCATGCTCTCCGGAGTGATGCTGTTTCGCTATTTGGGATGGAACGAAGCCGCAGACATGATCGAAAGTGGCCTGGAACGGACCATCGAGAAGAAGACGGTCACCTATGATTTCGAGCGACTGATGCCCGGCGCGACCAAAGTCAGCACCAGCAAGTTTGCAGACTGCATCATCGAGAACATGGGAGCGGGAGTGCTGAGCGCGGTATAGCGATGTTGTGGAAGATTTGGTAAGTGGGTAATCGGGTAATTGTGTAATTTAAGACCACACCCGCGATGTGGCTGTTCAGGCGCTAGTGCAATTTCCCAATTACCAAATTTCACAATTACCAAATCCGAGGAACTCACTCATGCGCAAGAAAGTTAGCATCGTAGGCTCAGGAAATGTGGGCGCTACTGCCGCCCATTGGATCGCGTCTAAGGAACTCGCCGACGTCGTCTTGATTGACATCATCGAAGGCGTCCCGCAGGGCAAGGGACTCGACTTGCTCGAAGCCATGCCTATCGAAAAGCGGGACTCCTACGTGATCGGCACCAACGACTACGCCGACACCGCGAATTCCGACATCGTGGTCATCACCGCCGGAATCCCCCGCAAGCCTGGCATGAGCCGCGACGACCTGCTGAACACCAACTATAAAATCATGGCGGACGTGGTCAGCAAGGTCGTGAAGCACTCGCCGAATTGCATCCTGATCGTCGTTTCCAACCCGCTCGATGCCATGGCCCAAGCGGCCTACAAGCTCAGCAAATTTCCGCGCGAGCGGGTGATCGGTATGGCCGGCGTGCTCGATTCTGCCCGTTTTCGCGCCTTCATCGCTGACGAGTTGAAGGTCAGCGTGGAGAACGTGACCGCTTTTGTCCTCGGCGGTCATGGCGACACCATGGTCCCGCTGCCACGCTATTCGACGGTCGCAGGTATTCCGATCACCGAACTGATCGCGCCTGACCGGCTGGCCCAGTTGGTGCAGCGCACCCGCGATGGCGGCGCGGAAATTGTGAAGTACCTCAAGACCGGTAGCGCCTATTACGCGCCTTCGTCAGCTACGACGGAAATGGTCGAAGCCATCCTCAAAGACAAGAAAAAGATCCTCCCCTGCGCCGCCTATCTTGAAGGCGAATATGGAATCAAGGGCCTCTACGTCGGCGTTCCAGTAAAACTCGGCTCGAATGGAATCGAACAGATCATCCAAATCAAACTCACAGCTGAAGAGCAAGCTGCACTAAACAAGAGCGCCGACGCGGTGAAGGAGTTGGTGGGAGTGATTGGGGTGTAGGTCAGACGACTTCGTCATTCCCAGTGGGAGCCAGCGAGACGAAGAGAGACTTATTGTTGCGCTGATGAGATCTGCTACGCTTGCGAAGCATGAGTCCGAAGCTGCTTAATTTCCTTCGAGAGCATTTTCCCTCGTTCAAACCTGATTATGATCCGTTTCCCGCATATCGTCAGAGAATCGCTCTTGACCACGTGCGCCGTGGTGATTCTCTGTTCGAAAGCAAAGAATACGCGCTCGCTCTTGATGCTTACAACGAAGCCATAGAATTTGAGGCCGTAGCAGAGGCTTTTTGCAATCGGAGCTGTGTGTTTGTGCAAACGGCGGACTACGATCGTGTACTTGAGGATTGCAACCGGACGATTAAAACGAAGCCGGATCTAGCACCAGCATTCTGCAACCGCGGTACCGCATACCTCGGAAAAGGTGACAGAGAATTAGCACTTCGAGATTATGACCAAGCCATCAGTCTGAAGGCAGATTTCGCCATTGCCATATGTAATCGCGGATTTGCGCTATTTTCAAAAGGCGAAATCGACCGTGCATCAGTTGACTTCGACCGCGCGGTCGAACTGGAGCCGAATCTCGCGCTGGCTTTCAGAATTCGCGGCGTCGTTTCGTTTTGCAATCGCCGCTTTGCGCAAGCCCGAAAGGACTGCGCCGAGGCGACACGCTTGGATGCCAACGACTGCAATAATCTGATTTGGCTGTATCTGGCAAATGTTCGGGATGGGCTGACCAAGAAGGCTCAAGTTCAAGCAGAGGGAATGGATCTGGACGAATGGCCAGGACCGGGGTTTGCGTTTCTGCTTGGTTCCTTAACCCGAGAAGGTTTGCTGGCCGCCAGTCATAACGAAAATTTGTATAAGCAACGAGAGCAGCTTTGTGCAGCGCATTTTTTTATTGGTCAAGCGGAATTGTTCAATGGTCATCTCGTTGAGGCTGCGGAGTCGTTCAGAAATGCAATTGCGTCTGGTGCCATGAATTGCCTGGAGTACGTGGCTGCTGAGAGGGAATTGCAGGACGTAAAATAACTGTTCCAGTTGCAAGTAACCGTTTCCTGGAGGCCCCGCGAAAGGAATCGGGAAGGGCACGACTTCCAGTCCTGCCGCATAAGGCCAGCCAGAGACGCGGCTTCCAGCCGCTGAGGTGTGCCCCTACTCGTCCGAATTAGGCACGTATTCTTCTTGTCGGGCGCGGACCTCAGCGGCTCAAGCCGGGGAGTTAAGTGCACTGAATCGGCACGACTGGAAGTCGTGCCCTTCCCGATTTGGCCGGATCGGAATCGCGACCAAGCGTTGAGGGGACGATGGAGCCCGCCCGCTGACGCGCGAGTAGGCTCTCGGTGCCTTCTACGCGGCCTTCTGCTGTGCCCTAACTCTTGCCCATCTTGCGCGCTGCGCTGATGCGATCTTCCGGCGCGCGGCAATTGAAAGCGGCTTTCTTGCGATCGTCACTGACCCGTTTGCCGATTGCGGCTTGCGAGCCTTTGCCCATCGCGCTTTCTGCGCTAGCGACATTTTGCGCCTTGCCGCTGCAGAAACAAACCGCTGCGATCCCGCTCGGCGCGATCCGGTATTGCGTGATCCGAGCGAGCCATTCAGTGACTCAATTACCGAAATTGCCTGATCCAACTTCTCTACTTGCGCTTGGGCCATGCCGCGCTCCGCGCGCAGTTGCTCCAGTGCATTAGTTAGGTTTGTCATTTCAGTTCCCCCCTCTTGGAAAACAACGGGCCTTATTGTAGAGGGTCTAAGCCGCTAGCGCCAGCCCTGGTCGCTGATTCTACGGGCCGTTCTCAGACTCTCTCAATCTCCACCGACTGCAACTTCACATCCTTGTTCGGGCGGTCCTGGCGTCCGCGAGGAACATTGGCGATCTTATCCACGACGTCTTGCCCCTCGATCACCTCACCGAAGATTGTGTGCTTGCCGGTGAGCCAGTCGGTGGCAGCAACCGTGATGAAGAACTGCGAGCCGTTGGTATTCGGTCCAGCATTGGCCATGGCCAGTTTGCCGGGCTTATCGAACTTGTGCGAAGAGCCGCGAGTTTCGTCTTCAAACTGATATCCCGGACCGCCCATGCCGGTACCTTGCGGGTCTCCGCCCTGAATCATGAAATTCGGAATCACGCGATGGAAGATGGTTCCGTCATAAAGCCGGTCTGAACTTTTCTTGCGGGTATTCGGATGCACCCACTCGCGCTTGCCCTCCGCAAGTTCGGTGAAATTCTGCAGGGTTTTAGGAGCGTCCTTCTCGAACAGGCGGCAAACAATGTTGCCTTCAGAAGTATTGAAGATTGCGTATGTGCCGGGTTGACGTGGCATGAAGTAGTCCTTTCGTGATCAGGAAAGTGTATGTGAATTGAATCATTGAATCACCGGATGATTGAATCATTGCCGCTTCGGGACACAACCGGCGGTGCGTTTGGCCTTGTCAATAATTCAATGATTCAAGCGTTCTCACTGCTGCTTTGTCCCCTGCGGCACGGGTTTCGGTGTCGGTTTGTGCGTTGGCGCAGCGTGCGTCGTCGTTCCGCCCGCGCGCAGAATCGTGATTCTGTTGATCTTCACCGGGTTATTCGGGAGGTCATTTTCGTTACGCGGCATGCGCGCGATTTTTTTCGCTAGTTCGACGCTGGGATCATCGCACTGGCCAAAAATTGTGTAGTGGCCGTTGAGACTCGGGTAAGGGACTTCCGTGATGAAAAACTGCGAACCATTTGTGTCCGGTCCGGAATTCGCGTACGCAAGCCGGCCCGGACGATCAAATGCCAGGCTTGGCGAGGTTTCGTTTTTAAACTTGTAGCCAGGATCGCCGGTGCCCGTGCCAAGAGGGTCTCCGCCCTGAATCATGAACTCTGGAATGACGCGATGAAATATCGTCCCGCTGTAGAGTGGAACGCCTTGCATCTTGCGTCCGGTCGATGGATTGGTCCACTCCTTGGTGCCCTTGGCCAACCCAATAAAATTCGCGACGCCGATCGGGGCCTTGTCGGGAAAAAGGGGGCAAGTCAATTTGCCAAGGGAAGTATCAATGATCGCGGTTGGCTGTGCTGTTGTCGCAGTCGCCGGTTTTTTCGTCGGCGTTTTAGTAGCAGGCGCGGCGGTCTGAGCAATTACTTGAACGGATAAGAGTAAAAGAAAGACGATGAGTTCTTTGCGCATGTTCGCTCCTGGATGAAAATCGGAAACAGCATTGTACGATATCAAGCCACTGTCATTCCGAATGGCTTTAGCCACGAGGAACCTGCTTTGTTCGAATAATGACTACAACAGTGCAGTTGCTGCAACTCGCACACAATCCGGAAGCGGCTGATCCGTATCAATCACCATCTTTGGCAGCGTGATTTCTTCAAAGCGCGCTTTCACCTCCAAATACAAATTGAAATCGCGATTTGCCGCCACATGCTCGTGATCGCGGGCCAGCCGTTCACGCGCTGCTTCCTCGCTGCAAAGACACTCCAGGATCCGCCACCGCTGACCGATCGCCTCCGCATATCCGCTCGCTCGCTTGAGTTGATAAGCACGCGAGAATGTCCGCCCATCCAGAAATATTCGCCGCGCCGGCTCTTTCCTGAAGAGATAGCCCGCAACTTTTAGCATGATTGCCATACAGAAATCATCTTGCTGGGTCGAATATTCAATATCGGCGGCAGGAAACAGCGCGGCCCGGATCTGGTCCTTGTCGAGAACAGTGCCACCGAACTCCGTCGCCAATGCCCGGCTGAGCGTGCTCTTGCCAGTGCCGGGGAGTCCGGCCGTAAGGATCAGCATGAAGGGAGAATAGCACTCAGCATTCATTCAGCAACTCAAGAACGATGTCATTCCGAACCGCTTTAGCGGTGAGGAATCTGCAGTTACGAACAACTGCAGATTCCTTGAACCTGAAGGTCCTCGGAATGACAAGGGTGGAAACTTATTGGCCTAGTGCTGACTGCTGCGTAGTGGGTGCTACTGTAGGCAGTCCGATGCTAGTAATTTCTAGCAGAGCTGCGCTTGAATCTTGCTGCGTTGCCAGCATTCTCATCTGTCGATAGTCGTCATAACTGCCGGCGACCATAATATGGAAGCACCAGTGGCGGCGCTCCTCTTCCGGTTCGATCAAACCCATTTCCTTCAGCGGACGCAGATATTCTTCCATCCATTTTACTTGCGCTTTGCTCATGCCCCGGCGCTGCAAGTCCACGGTGAGGCCCGCCAGATGTGACGACGCAGTTTCCCCAGTCTCCGGAGCTGCGTTACGGTTATGGCGCCTAAGTTTCTTCTGTACCAGCACCGTCCGTACGGCTGAGTTCACCTGAATCTGATCGTGAAATTCTTTGTAATAGGCTTCGCTGATGTCCTCGAGGAAATCGAGCGTCCACGGACGGCAAAATCGTCGCGCCGGATCGAGCGACGGCTGAATCCGCAACGTTTGGTCGGGTACGATCGCAACCAGGTCTTCGCTCGCGATCAGTGCCTGAAGCTGCTTGTCATCACGAATTCGCGGCAGGTTCAAGCGATTAATTTCTGCGTTCTGCAAGAGCAGCGATTCATGTGATGGCTTGAATACCGGGTTCCATGGAATCCGGCGGATGCGGTGCATCCGATGATAACGAGGCGATACCATAGGCCGCACGGCAAATGCCTGGCAGCTCACGGCCAGAGTAACTAACAGAAGTATGGCGCTCTTTCGCGTGGTCATCGGCAGAATTTGCAGCAGGCGCTTATTCTAAGCGAGTTCCGTAAAAATCCAAGCCCAAAAATGGAAGCTCAACTATTACTTTAGATTTCCTATCGGAACTCCTGCTAGTTACCTCCAGTTACTGATCTTGCGAACGCTTATTCGAGGTGCACCTAAGATGCCGTTTCCCCAGCCCACGCTGCCGACCGATATCTTGTTTCGATTCAGTCGCTGGATTTTGTGGCCCCAGGGGAAAAAGTGACAAAATTTTTCCACTATGACGGTCTGTGGCGTGCCAAAGCTTTTAACCGCAGAGCACTCCGAGGTCGCAGAGAAGGAATTTGGGGCGGCTTCTGTTTCTCCTTGCGTCCGTCGCGATTCGTTGACGGTTAGTGGTTTTCGCCCGAGTAAGGACCTTCCGCCGCAGGCGATGCAAGAGAATTCCTCGGCGACCTCGGCGAATTCTCTGCGTTCTCTGCGATTAAAAGCTTTTGGAGGTCAGCGTCGAAAGAGGTCCCCGATCGCCTGAGTCATCACCGCCCCGCTTACTTCGGAAATTGACGTAGTCAGCGGAATGTCCTTGGGACAGGCCTCCACGCAATTCTGTGCGTAACCGCATTCCTGGATTCCGCCGTCGCCCATTAGCGCTTCCAGGCGTTCCCGTTTCAGCCTAGCCCCAGTCGGATGCGTGTTAAACAGCCGCACTTGCGAGATCGTCGCAGCTCCCACAAATCCGGTGTGTTCGTTGAATTGCGGGCAGACTTCCATGCAGATGCAGCACGAAATACACCGCGACAGCGGATAGGCTTCTTCCTGTGCTTCCATTGTCAGGCGTGGCCCGGAGCCGAGATCGTAAGTGCCATCCACCGGCACCCATGCCTTTACTCGCTTGAGATTTTCAAACAGCACGCTGCGATCAACCGACAAGTCGCGAATTACAGGAAACTTCGAAAGCGGTTCAAGCCGTATGGGCTGCTCAAGCTTATCTACCAGCGCGGAGCAGGCCATGCGAGCCTTGCCATTGATCAGCATGGCGCACGACCCGCAGACTTCCTCGAGGCAATTCGAGTCGTAAGTGATCGGCGTAGTCGGCTTGCCGTCGCGGGTAACGGGATTGCGCGCAATCTCCATCATCGAAGAGATCATGTTCATACCGGGATGCCAGGGAAGTTCGAACTCTTCCCAATGCGGCTTGGAGTCGGGAGAATCTTGGCGGCGTATTTTGAAGAGGACAGATTTGGTGTCAGCCATGATTCGGTGATGGTTGAGGATTGCGAGAGTCTTCAGTCGGGATGCCGCGACGACGGGCCTGAACGAACAGATATGCCGCGTTCAACCCAATGCCAATGAAAAGCAGGGCTTGGAGGACATCCCTAGAATCTCCGAATCTCCGTCGCGAAGAAGGAAGAATGGTAGGCCTCCCAGAACCAAGAAAACTGCGCTCACAATTATGTCGCCTTCTTCGCGCCAATGTCTTGTGAAGCAAACTATTCCTGACGCGACACAGAACGCGACGACTACCCAGCGGTGCTGTGCCCAAAATCCGCTGTGCTTTAGAAAAGGTAGGCGCCGTATAGGGCCGCAAGCCAAATAGCGGTGATTACGCCGCGACGAAAGGTCTTCTTGTTCATGACCCCCTCCGCTGCCCGTTCTTGAAGTATATATGTACGCTGCACAGAGTAAGCTGCCATCGTCTCTTCATTCGAAGGGGGATCCACGTTTCATCAGCTGCCAACACCGTTCGAACTTACGCCGTCCGGTTCTTATCAGGCCACGCCTTCAGATGCGCCGATACGCGTCGGTCTTCCGATAAACGAATTCCCAAAATGAAAACTCCCATCACAAACATCACCGGGAAGGGCACGAGTTGGTTAAATTCACGGTCGGTTCCTCCAGTAGCCAGGGCGCCTGTGGCCATGCGCGCCGGCAAAGACAATAACCTCAGTAGACATTTCCTCATAGATGATGCTGAACGGGAACTGACGCAGGTGTATTTCCGGAATGCGGCAAAATAAGTTGGCCATCTGTGAGGAGCCGCAGCAATGGTTGCCAGGGCATCAGTGACGGCGATTTGGAAGTCGGCGGCAGCGATATGACTACGATCGCGGTACCAGGACAGTGAAACCAAATACTCTTGCTCGGCTTCGGGATGAAATCGAACCGGTTTACTGACCATGCAAGAGCGTGTGGGCCTTGCGCTGGACTTCCTGCCACGAAATGGTGGTCACCTTGCCCGAGCGGACGCCTTGCAAGCGCCGAGCCACTTCTTCTTGCATGCAGCATCCGCATCAGGGTCAACCGCGGTATCCAAACTCGCAATCAAATTGCCAGCCAATTCTGGCGCGCTCGCTATCTGGCAACGCAAGGGCCTTCTCAAGGAGTGCTTTTGCGTCGTGGGTCATTTAAACCATTATACCGTTCGTTATTTCCTGAGCGCCTCAATACTTTCTCGCCCTCGGTGGTATCAGGCTCACATCCACAGGCTCAAACTCGAACTTCGGCTCATCCGCGTCGGGAGCGAAATATGCTTTCGTTGTTTTCAGCCAGTTCTTGTCATCGCGCTCGGGGAAGTCGGGTTTGTAATGTGCGCCGCGCGATTCGTCCCTCATGCGCGCGCCTTGGGCAATCACTCGTGACAATTGCAGCATGTTGTAAAGCTGCCGCGTAAAGGCGAAGGAGGTGTTCGCCCACATAGACCGATCACTGAGATTCACGTTACGGAATCGCTCGAGCATTTCGACCAGCTTGGCATCAGTTTGCTGCAAGTTCTTGTTGTAGCGGATGACAGTGCAATCTTTCGTCATCAGCTCGCCCAATTCACGCCACAGCCGGAACGGATTCTCGTTCCCGTCTGACTTCATCAAACCAGCGTTGATCTCCTGCTGGCGCTTGCGCTCGTTATCGAAACGTCCATTGCTCGACGCCGCCTGTTGATTGCGTGCGTAGCGCATCGCATTTGGCCCCGCGGTAAATCCGCCGAAAATACACGACACCAGCGAATTCGCGCCCAGCCGGTTCGCCCCGTGATATTGGTACTCGCATTCGCCGGCAGCGAAAATACCCGGAATGTTGGTGGCCTGATTAAAGTCGACCCATAGGCCGCCCATGGTGTAGTGCATGCCGGGAAAAATCTTCATCGGCGTGGTTCGCGGGTCATCCCCGACAAACTTCTCGTAAATTTCCAGGATTCCTTCGAGTTTGCGGTCGAGCGTGGCGCGATCAATGTGCGTCAGGTCGAGATAGACCATCGGCTTGCCATCAACGCCGAGGTTATGTTCGTAAACCACGTTGAAAATTGCGCGAGTAGCGACATCGCGCGGCACCAGGTTGCCGTACTTCGGATACCACTCTTCGAGAAAATACCAGCGGTCGTTTTCTGGAATCGAGTTCGGCTCGCGTTTATCGCCGAGGGTCTTCGGGACCCAGACGCGCCCGCCCTCGCCACGCGCTGACTCCGACATCAGCCGCAGCTTGTCTTCTCCAGGAATCGAAGTCGGATGGACCTGAATGAATTCCCCGTTGGCGTAGTAGCAGCCTTGTTGATAGAGCGCTGATTGCGCCGATCCCGTGCAGACAACCGAATTGGTGCTCTTCCCAAAAATCGCGCCCACTCCGCCGGTCGCCATGATAATTGCGTCCGCAGGAAATGTACGAACTTCCATCGACCGCAGATCCATGGCGCAAATCCCGCGGCAGAGGCGCTGCGAATCGAGCACTGCGGATAGGAATTCCCACGACTCAAATTTCGTGACCTTCCCTTCAGCCTCATACCGCCGCACTTGCTCATCGAGTGCGTAAAGAAGTTGCTGGCCGGTAGTGGCCCCAGCGAATGCCGTACGATGATGCAGCGTTCCACCGAAGCGGCGGAAATCAAGCAGTCCCTCGGGAGTGCGATTAAACGGCACGCCCATGCGGTCGAGGAGATCAATAATTCCCGGCGCGGCATCGCACATGGCTTTTATGGGAGGCTGGTTGCCGAGGAAGTCTCCGCCATAAACGGTGTCATCGAGATGCTGCCAAGTCGAGTCGCCCTCGCCTTTCAAGTTCTTCGCAGCGTTAATCCCGCCTTGCGCGCACACGGAATGCGACCGCTTGACCGGGACAATCGAAAACAGATCGACCTGCCCGCCCATTTCGGCGATCTTGATCACCGCCGAAAGCCCGGCCAGTCCGCCACCTACAACGATAATTTTGGGATTAGCTGCCATTTAGATTCTTGGACTTCTTTCGCGTAACTTCGTGTCCTTCGTGGTTCAAGCTCTTTGAATTAACCACGAAGGGACACCAAGGTTCACAAAGGAATTTAGCGCATCGTAAACGAATCCATATCACCTGCACTCGGTTGATACGGTTGCTGCGGCGTGGTCAGGAACGAATACATCGTCACCGCACCGACCGCGATAAATCCAATCGCAATGATGACGCAAACATAGCCCCAACGACGGCGCGCAATGGGCCCTTGCGCGATCCCCCACTTCGCCGCAAACAGCCATAATCCATAAGCAAAATGCCACGAGGCACAGATAATCCCGAGAGCATAAAACGCTATCGCCCATGGATGCTGAAATTCCATCTGCACTTTGCCAAAAGCCGAAGCGGGATAAGTCAGGATGTGCACGCCGCTGAAGCGTAGATGCCACGTGTGCCAGACCATGTAGAAGAATGCTACGGCTCCAGTCCAGCGCTGCGCAGCGTACATCCAATTTCCCGCCCAGGGATAATCTGCAACGTTGCTCTCGCCGCGATGCCAAATATAAAACCCGTAAAGGGAGTGATACAGAATCGGCAACCATATGCCGAACAGTTCCAGACCAACTACGAACGGGAAGCCGCTCAGGAATTCAACTTGTTTGGTATATGCACCCGGCCCTTTGGTCGCAAAAGCGTTTGAGACGAAATGCTCAATCAGAAAGAATCCAATCGGCACGATTCCGGTCAGTGAATGCAAGCGCCGCAGCAAGAAGGAGTGCCCCTGCCCGGCGCGCAGTGGAGCTACGCCACTTTCGACTTTGACCGGAGTTGCACTACTGGGAGCCGATGCCACGCTTTCCTTGTACGTTCAGAGATGAGTTGGGAACTTTTTATTATGTTGGCGCAAGAGAAGGGAAGTCAAGAACCCCAAACACCCATCTCCGCGTCATTCCATATACTTTCAGGCATGTCGCGATTCCAACTCTTGCTACAAACTGGAGCGTCCCTCCTAATTACAGCGCTCTTAGTCGCAACCGTGTCCGCGGAAGACTCAAGGGAATCCCAAATCCAGCAGATGCTCGCCCGCGTAGCGGCCGCCACCGAGCCCGGAGTCGCAGTGTTGGTACGTAAAGATGGAAAGACGCTGATTCAGACCGGACAGGGCTTGCGAGATTTGCGGTCGCGAGCAGCAATCAACTCTTATACGAATTTCCGCCTTGCATCCTGCACGAAGCAATTCACCGCGATGGCCATAATGCTGCTCGTCCATGATGGAAAACTGCGCTATGACCAGCGCCTGACGGACGTCTTCCCGGAATTTCCCGAGTATGGACGCGTAATCACCATCCGACATCTGCTGAATCACACTTCCGGCCTGCCCGACTACGAAGAGCTGATGGACAAGGCGTCTGCCGCCAAAGTGCCGCGGTGGACAGAATCGCACCAGATTACAGACTCAGAAGTTCTAAAGCTGCTGGAAGCGGCAACCAGCGGAAGGTTCTCTCCTGGCGGGCATTGGTCCTACAGTAATTCAGGTTACGTGATGCTGGGCCTGATCGTCGCAAAAGTATCGGGCGTGTCTTTTCCAGATTTCTTGCGCGACCGGATATTCAACCCGCTGAAAATGAATCGCTCTGTCGCATACGTCAAAGGAAAAAACGAAGTGCCTAACCGTGCCTATGGTCATTCACGAGAGAATAACGCGATAGTTCAAACCGATCAGAGTCCGACATCCGCAACTTTGGGCGACGGCGGAATCTATTCCAACCTTGACGATCTCGCGGAGTGGGATGAAGCTCTGTGGCGCCACAAACTCCTCAGCGAGGCGGAAATGCAAGCGGCTCTCACGCCGTTTCATTTAGCCGGAGGCTCCCTGCCCCTATGGGACAGCGGCCCCGGCGACACCGATCCCTTCGCCGGCGGGCCTGTTTCTTACGGATTCGGCTGGTTCCTCGACCCGTACAAAGGCCACCCGCGCATGTGGCACTACGGCGAAACGGTGGGATTCAAAAGCTCGATCCAACGATTTACACAGGACAAGCTAACGGTAATTGTGTTGAGCAATCGCGCGGACGTGGATGCGATTGGGTTGGCGGCGAAAGTGGCTGATCTGTATTTGAAATGACTTCGCGAAGCCAGGCCGTGTCCGCTAGGTGGACTGCTTGTGCCACGCCAGAAATTTTCTAAGCGCTGCGCCGCGATGGCTGTATACCGACTTCTCTTCCGCGCTCAGTTCCGCGAACGTTTTCTCAATCTGCGGAAAGTAGAACAATGGATCGTAGCCAAATCCATTTGTGCCTCGGGCCTCATCCAGAATCACCCCCTCAGCTTTGCCATCGAATATCGCCAGAGTTTTTCCGTCTCGCGCGGCAGCAATCCAGCAGACGAATCTCGCCGTGCGCTTTTCGACCGGGACTCGTTTGATCTCGCGAATCAACTTGGCGTTATTGGCTTCATCATCCGTATTCGCTTCAGCCTGGTGCGGTTCGTCGGCAGCATAACGCGCGGAATGTACGCCCGGCGCGCCGCGCAAGGCATCCACTTCCAGTCCGGAGTCGTCAGCGATAACAATCTCGCCAGGCACAAAGCGACTGTAAGCTTCTGCCTTCTTGCGCGCGTTGGCTTCGAATGTCGCACCATCTTCGACGACGGAAGGAAGCGAGGCCAAGTTTGGCAGCGGCGCGATCTCAATTCCAAAGCTTGATGCCGCGCCTGCGAAGTCGCGGATCTTTCCTGCATTCGAAGTCGCGACCAACACTCGTTTCATGCTGGGGCCAGCGCCAATTTTCGAGACATAAGAAACCAGATTAAAACTGCCGTCAGCGCCCCCCCGGAAACTATCCAGCCAAACTCTTGGTCCCGGCCTTTGACGAAGACCATCTGAATGCGGTTCTTCCCCGCCTCAATCGGCACAAGCATCTGTCCTGCCGGCATCGCGGTCCGAGTTTGAACTTCACGTCCATTCACTGTTGCCCGCCACGATGGATAATTGAATAGCCGCAGCGTGACGTTTCCCGCCCCGGTCGAATCGGCGCGAATCGTTCGCGACTCGGCCCGCCACTGCTCGATCTTCATTTGCGCTGTACCTTCGCCCTCAAACTTGACCAGCGGCGCATTTCGATCTGCCTCGTATGGGTCCACGCCTGCGGGGACGTACTCGTCGGTGCCCTCGTTGCCGGCCCCATCATGCTGACTATCAAGCATCTCCTGGACGTCAGCCGCTGTGTCCCACCAGGGAACGAGCAGACGGTGCCAGGTGAGCAGCACGATTCCGACGGCCACCGCGCAGATCAACCCACGCAGCCACCAATGGCGCATAGCCAACGGGATCACCATCGCCATAGGCACATTCAGGCACAGCAGCCAGCGCCAGGGGAGCTGCGCAAACCGTAGCTCGGGTAGGTGCATCCACAGAGGCAGCGTGGGCTTCAACATGAGCACGATCGCTACAGCGCTCCACGCCAGCATGCACCACCACAGTTTTCGCGAACCGAGTCGGCGTGTCAGAAATAACAGAGCCACTAACATTACGATTTCCGAAAGCGCCACAATCGAAACCAGCAGGTTGAAGTGGTTATGATCTGGATCATCGGTGAACGCGAACAGAAAATTCTCTAGCGGACGAACTCCGGGTGAGAGCACCTGCGAAATATTCACCCAGCTTTGCTGGTGAAATGCTGGTAGCAGAAAGAATCCCGCCAGTCCTGCTCCGAGGATACAAGCGGAGGCACCGTACACCGGGATCGCAAAAGACCGCCGAAGAATCCCGACGCAAAGCACGAGTATGACGAGCGAATAGTTCATCATTACGGCGCTGGGAAGATTAGTAAGCCAACCGGCTGCCAGGAGAATACTGAGCGCCAGAATTACGCGCGCGCCTCGCTCCTCCAAGTCCAAGACTAGAAGCAGTAAGAGTGGAAGACATGCCGCGGCCAGCAGTTCCGCAAACGCACTTCTCCAATAAACAATGACCAGATGATAGGGGTTGGCCGCGTAAAACGCCGCTGCCCACACCGCATCTGTTCCCGGCAACCAGCGCCGCGCTAACGCGAACATCGAACACCCCGAAAGCGTGAGGACGACGCAAATGTAGGCAGCAGGAACCAGCTTCCAAGGCAGAATGAGGCCCAGCAGCGCGCCGAGCGTCCACGAAGACGGAGGATAAAAGATGAACCGCGCCTCGCCATATCCGTAGTGCGCCATTGCTTGCCAATGCGGATAAGCAACCCCTTGCTTCCAGTGGTCCACCACGTCAATCCAGGAATTCAAATGGAATTCGAAATCGTGACCTGAGGGAATGCCGTAATGCAGAAAGGGCAACACGACGCATATAGCAGTCGCGAAGATTACCGGGAGCGCAATTTTCCAACTGCCCGATAAGTTGCGTGCCACGGCCATATCCGTCAGACGAGAATACAGGAAGCAAGCTTTGTCATTGCGGTCGTGGCGGAGTGCACCAAAAGTTGATTTTTGCCTGAACCGCGAGCTGATGGACAGGAATCTAAGCTGGAACGTAAGCCATGGCAAGTTCTGCGCAACCAGCACGCCCTGAAATCAATCCCTGGCTGATCGCCATCGCGGTCATGTCAAGCACATTTATGGAAGTGCTTGATACGACCGTCGTCAATGTGTCCTTGCCGCACATTGCCGGAAGTCTTTCAGCGACCACTGACGAAGCGACCTGGACGCTGACCTCATACCTCGTCGCGAATGCAATCATTCTTCCTATGACCGGCTGGCTAGCGGGCCGCTTTGGACGCAAGCGCCTGCTACTGATGGCAGTCACTGGTTTTACGGCGGCATCATTCTTGTGCGGCCTGGCGCCTTCGTTACCTTTTCTAATTATCTTTCGCGTCATTCAAGGCGCTTGCGGCGGCGGGCTGCAGCCGCTTTCCCAGGCAGTTCTTCTGGAATCGTTTCCTGCGGAAAAACGCGGCCAAGCAATGGCCTTTTGGGCGCTGGGAATTGTCGTTGCGCCCATGCTCGGCCCTGTCATCGGTGGCTGGCTCACCGACAACTACAGCTGGCGCTGGGTGTTCTACATCAATGTTCCGATTGGCGTGCTGGCCATTCTTCTGACGCAGGCCTTCATCTTTGACCCGACGTATCTCCGCCGGGAACGCACCGGCATTGACTATTGGGGCATAGGCCTACTCGTGGTTGGCATGGGTTCTTTGCAGATCATGCTCGACAAAGGCCAGGAAGAAGACTGGTTCGGCTCACATTTCATCATGATTCTTGCCGTGCTGGCCGTGGTCGGCCTCGGCGGCTTGATCATTCGCGAGTTAAGGGCCGAGCACCCCGTCATTGATCTCAGCGTCTTTCGCAACCGGTCTTATGCGGTTGGGACGTTTCTGATGACCACCGTCGGATTCGTCCTTTATGGAAGCACGGTTCTTTACCCGCTGATGATGCAGGAACTACTGGGTTACACCGCCACTCATGCCGGAGTGACTAACTTCCCTCGCGGCATGGCTTCTTTCATATTCATGCCATTTGTGGGGTTTCTGGTCGGAAAAGTGGATGCGCGCAAGCTGCTCGCCGCTGGCCTTCTATTGACGGCAGCCGCGATGTTCGAGGTTTCCTTCTTCAGCTTGGATGTGGGATTCTGGGACTTCGCGCTACCCTTAGTTCTGCAGGGCGCCGGCCTGGGGCTGATCTTTGTCCCGCTTACCACCGTTTCCAACGATTCCATCCCTCGAGAACGTATGGGGAACGCGACCAGCATTTTTAATCTGATGCGCAACATCGGCGCCAGCGTCGGCATTTCGAGTGTCGAAACCCTGCAATTCCGCCATATGCAAACCCATATTAACTATCTTGGACAGCATGTGACCGAAGCCAGCTTGCGCACGCAGCAGACGCTGGCAGGTATGCGGCAGACCTTTATCGGGAAGGGTGTGGACGCAGCAACTGCAGACCATCGTGCTCATGCCGCACTGTGGGGCATGGTCCAGCAGCAGGCGGCCATGCTGTCTTATAACGACGTGTTTCGCTTCCTCGGATGGCTGTTTCTTGTCATGCTTCCTCTGCTTTTCCTTATGGAAAAGCCCAAAGGTAAGGGGCCGCCGATGGCCCATTAAGAAAGTGCATCGGTTTTTCGATTGAGCCAATCTAAATTTTGAGTAAGTACAGCCATGCGTAACGTTGACAGGCGGCTGTCGCATCTCTAGCATCTAAGACCTGATGAGTCTTTCCCGACAAATGTGTTGCCAGTGTTGTTCTTGTTGTTGTAGGTGTGCCCACACTGGCGCGGGAAAGCTACTGACCTGAAGATTTAGTACCGACGGTACAGAAAAGCCCATCGCCAGTGACTGGCGATGGGCTTTTGTATTTGGGCGCGAACGGTTAGTGAACGACAAACATGTTTCCGATATTTCTAAAACTCGATGGAAGACGTTGCCTGGTGGTCGGAGCAGGGAACGTAGCGGAAGGTAAGATCCGCGGCCTTCTGGAAGCCCGTGCCTCCGTCGAGGTGGTTGCTCACCAAGCGGTGTGGCAAATCCAGAAGTGGGCATGGGAAGGCGTGATTGGCTGGAAACCTCGCGCTTTCGAGCCATCCGATTTGGATCAAGTGTCGATCGTCATCGCCGCCACGTCTATTCGCGAAGTCAACAAACAAGTGTTCGAGCAGGCCCGCCTGCGAAATGTGTTGTGCAACGCCGTGGACGATCCGGACAACTGCGACTTTTATTACCCGGCGGTTGTAAACCGCGGCGACTTGCAGATTGCCATCTCCACCGGTGGACGCAGTCCCGCGCTCGCGCAGCGCCTGCGACGCGAACTGGAAGAGCAATTCGGACCCGAGTATGAATCGTGGGTCAACGAACTCGGCAAAGCCCGCGAAGAATTGACCGCACAGAATCAGGATCCCGAAGCTCGCAAAAAGCTGCTCCACGAAATCGCCAGCCGCGAGGCCTTCATCAACCGGAGCTCGGCCCAGCGAGGGGAGAACTGATGGCTGCCGGCAGAGTCTTTCTTGTGGGTGCAGGGCCGGGCGATCCCGAGCTGCTGACGCTGAAAGCGGTGAAGGTGCTCGGAGCTGCCGACGTAGTGCTTCACGACGAGCTGGTCAGCGCGGAAATCTTAAAGCTGATTCCTGCCAACGCCGAAGTTCTGAATGTGGGCAAGCGTTGCGGAAAAAAGAGCACACCACAGGAAGCCACCAATGGCCTGCTTATCCAGCACGCGATCATGGGACGGACTGTCGTGAGGCTCAAGGGCGGCGATCCATTCATCTTCGGCCGCGGCGGAGAAGAACTCGAAGCCCTGCGCAAGGCGGGCATAGAAGTTGAAGTCGTTCCTGGCATCACTGCCGCCTTGGGAGCGGCAGCTGGAAATCAGATTCCGCTGACCCATCGCGAAATCGCCTCCACATTGGTTCTGGTGACCGGCAGCAGCAAGCATTCCGGCGATGTAGCGAACTGGCCGGACCGTTTGCCCGCGAACGCCACGGTTGTTGTTTACATGCCGGGGCACGATTTTGCGGCGTTGCAGCAACGCCTGCTGGCTTCCGGTGTAGTCGCTGAGACCCCCTGCGCCATCATCTCCGGCGCAACAACGGAGTCCGAACAAATTCACATTACGAGCGTTCGAGAACTCTCGAGTGCGCCGCGCCTGGCACCGCCCCGACTGGTCGTAGTTGGGGAAGTTGTCCGTTTTGCCGATCAAGTTAAGCAGCAGTTCAGTGGATTCACATTTTCCAACCAGCTTGCCGAAGTAAGTCCTGTTGTGAGGGAGAGCGTCGAGTGAAAGCCGATCTGGAACGCATCAAAATTCTTGCTGAAAGCTGGAGCCCCGAGCAGGTAATTGCGTGGACGTTCGCGACCTACGGAGAGAACGTCGAACTCGCGACTGGCTTCGGCGTGGAGGGGATGGCGTTGCTTGACATGGCCTCCCGTCTGAATCCCGACCTAAAAGTTTTTACCGGAGACACCGAATTTCTTTTCTCTGAGACCTACGACCTCATCGATCGCGTGGAAGAGAAATACGGAATCAAAGTCGAGCGACTCTATTCCGATCTGACTCCGGAGGAACAAGAGAGGTCCTATGGCAAAGCTTTATGGGCGCGCGATCCCGACCAGTGCTGCAATCTCCGCAAAGTCGAACCGCTCCGCCGCAAGCTCGCGGCCCTCGATGCCTGGATTACCGCCGTTCGCCGCGACCAGACTGCGAGCCGCGCCGCTATTCGCAAAATTGATTGGGACGCGAAGTTTAATCTTGTCAAAATCAGCCCGTTCGCCGATTGGACTAGGGAGATGATCTGGAATTACGTGATCAAAAATGACGTTCCCTACAATCCTCTCCACGACCGCAACTACCCCAGCATCGGATGCACCCACTGCACACGCGCTGTTCAGCCGGGCGAAGACCATCGTGCTGGCCGCTGGTCCGGCTTTGGCAAGACCGAATGCGGCCTGCACACGGCAGCTTCGCAACCTGCGCTGAGGTTGGTCCAACTCGAGCCCGTAGGAGCGGAGAAATGATCTCGCCGCAGCCCTCTGCTTCGTGCACCTTTGTTTCCTTAGTGGTTAATGCCCTGGAGCGCACGAAACCTGGCCACTGAGAACTGCCGTTTCTCCGTTATAATTCCGCAACCATGGATTTTGACCAACTCGTCACCTTCATGGAAGTCGCCAAGCTCGGCAGCTTCTCGCGCGCCGGGCAAAAAATCTTTCGCTCGCAATCTGCAGTGAGCGCGCAAATCCGCCAGCTCGAACAGGAATACGGCGACCGTCTGCTCGATCGCGCCGGCAAAGACGTCACGCTTACTCCCGCTGGCCGCGTGCTTTTCGCCTACGCGGAACGCATGCTGCAAATTAAAGACGAATCTCTCCTGGCTGTCGCCGACCAGGGCAGCATGCCGCGCGGCACCATCACAGTCGGCGCCAACGAAGCCACCTGCCTTTACGTGCTGCCCGATGTCTTTGCGAAATATTGCAGCCTGTATCCTGGCGTCCAAATCAGCATCTACCGCAACTTCAGCTACAAGATTGTCGAAAAGCTCGAAAATGGTTCCATTGACGTCGGCATCGTCACCATGCCGGTGAAGAGCGCCAGCCTGAAAGCTCACGCGATTTTTCGTGACCAGCTAATGCTAATGGTAAGTCCACAGCATCCGCTCACGAAAATGGACGTGGTCCCAATCAGTGAAATTGCGAAACATCCGCTGCTGCTGCCCAAGACCGGTTTCAGCCGCCGTGTGATGGACAAACTTTTTCGTCCGTACGCTGGCAAACTGCAAATCCGCATGGAGCTGCCGAGTGTAGGCATGATCAAGAGCTTTGTTGCCGCTGGGCTTGGTGTTTCGATCATCAGTGCTAGCTTCGCCAAAGACCAGGTGCTTGCCGGGCGCGTCAAGCTGATCCCTATCAAAGGCGAAGAGCTCTGGCGGGAACTCGGCGTCGCCTACCGCCGCGACCGCACCCTGACCCGTGCTACCGACACCTTCATCAACACAGTGCGGCAGTTTGCTGCCTCTAAATAGTCATTTCCCGGAGGTCCCGTAATGGCAAAAGGTTATTGGGTAACGTTCTACCGTTCGGTTTCAAATCCTGCCGCTCTCGCGGAGTACGCAAAGCTAGCGAGTCCCGCAATCGAGGATGGTGGCGGCCGCTTCATCGCTCGCACCGTTGCTTCCAAAGCGTATGAAGGCGGACTGAAAGAGCGCGTGGTCGTAATCGAATTCGATAGCGTGGAGAAGGCCATCGCGACCATCGAGAGCCCCGAATACCGCGCCGCGCAGAAGTTATTGGCGGGGGCTGTTGAACGCGAAGTCCGAATTGTTGAAGGCGTTTAGCGCATCCGTCCGCTGCCCCATCCGCCGCCATTCAATTTCTTAATGGTCCTCATCACAATTTCCGATTTCTGATTAGGCTTGCGAATTGCTAAGTTAGAGATATCAGCCTGAGGTTCCGCTCTGTCCAGTGCGATGCCTGAAGGTGAGTCCAAAGCGGAGGTCTCCAATGTCGGAACTCGAGAACAAACTGAACAACATTCTAGAAGAGCATCAGCATGAGAGCGGGCTGCACATGATTGGCGGCCGTCGCCGTCTAATTGATCGCTTGGTGCAGTTCGTGGAAGAGCAGAAGCAGGACACCACCCTGCAGACAAGCTCCCGCGAACACTAGTTTCTCTTCCTTCCTCCTGAAAAAGCCCGCTGTGCAAGCAGCGGGCTTTTCAGTGTGTGCCGAGCATGTTCGACAGCTCGAGGGTGAAAGTCCCTTTGACAACTTGATGGAAGTGAAGTCATAGCGAAGCGCAAGGGTGAAACAACACGGTTCTTGTTCATCGGCTCGCGTCTTTGCTCCACGCTTCTTTCAGGCCCCGCCTCGCGGCGAGTGCAAGCAGGCACTAAAACGAGTCAAGGCTAACAAAGGGAAGCCCGGGGGTAGACGGGATGACCGTCGACCAATTACCGGACTACCTGAAGCAGCATCAGCTAGAGATTGGGCGCTTAGCCAATTCACCGCGCAATACGGTCCTTGCTTCCGGAGTGAGGTGCAGAGAGTCGGCCGCGAAGCGCAGCAGTTCTTCCTCAGATTTTTCTTGATATCGCTTCGTCAAATCGGCAAGAGTCATCGCCGCGAAATACTAACGCACCTTCACTTCCTAGTCACCTGAAAACAATCGTTCTTCTTCCAATTTCCGCTTGACATCGCCGCGCAATGCCCTAGAATAAATGAATAAGTATTCATATTAGTGAATATTCATCCATGAGCAAGTTGTCACGCCAAAAGACGATTCTTGAGCTGCTGGACGAAGGCCCGATCGCCAGCCAGGAGGAGCTGCAAAAGCTCCTGCATCGGCGCGGGCTCGATGCGGGCCAGGCGACGCTTTCCCGAGATATCCGCGAGCTTGGACTTGTGAAGTCCGCCGGCGGGTACTCGCTGCCGGGCAGAGAAGTGGCCGCGGAGACAGATTTGCCGTCGGTCGGTCGCTTGGTGCGGGAATTTGTGACCAGCGTTCGTGCCGCCCAGAACCTACTTGTTACCAAGACGAGCATTGGCAGCGCACAGCCCGTAGCCGCCGCGCTCGATGAAGAGAACTGGCCGGAAGCGATCGGCACCATCGCCGGGGACGACACCATTCTGATCGTGTGCCAGAATACCCGCGCCGCAGGCCGGCTCGCCGACCGCATTCAGGGAATGCTCGCGTAATGTCCTCCAAACTCAAAGTCGCAGTGCTCGGCGCTACCGGCTATTCCGGCCTGGAGTTGACGCGGATTCTTCTGCGCCATCCGCGCGTGGATAAGCCTGTGTTGCTGCGGAGAGCGGAAAACTCCGCGCCTGATACCGAGAGGCTGCCCCACCCTTCGCGATTTTCGAAGGGTGGAAACCACGAAAACAGCGAACTCAACCTTGTCGATATTTTTCCGGCGCTTTCCGGTAACGGCCGCTATCCACTTGAACCGCTTTCGTGGTCCTCGCTGAAGCAGCAAGCAATAGAACTCTTATTCCTAGCGACTCCGCACGATGTTTCGCGCGCGCTGGTCCCGGAGGCAGTTAGGCATGGCATGAGAGTGATTGATCTCAGTGGCGCGTGGCGGCTCAAGCAGGCGCAACATCGCGCGATCTACGGATTCAAAGATGAAGAGTCGGTTACCGCAGCAGAGCTTACCGAGAGAGCCGTGTACGGACTGCCTGAGCTAAACGCCGACAAAATTCCCACCGCGAGCATCGTCGCCAACCCCGGTTGCTATGCGACGACCGTAATCCTTGGCCTCGCGCCGCTACTCAAAGCCGGTCTCGCCGATCGCGAAAAGGGAATTATCGCCGACTCAAAGTCTGGCGTCTCCGGAGCTGGCAAAGAAGCGACTTCGCGCACGCACTTCGTTTCAGTGGCAGACAATCTCTCGGCTTACAGCGTATTCAACCACCGTCATTTGGGAGAAATCGCGGAGCAGTTGCATGTGAGCACGAACGAAATCACTTTTACGCCGCATCTGCTGCCGATTCCGCGCGGAATTCTGTCCACGATCTACGTGCATTTGAAGCAGGCCATGCAGGCGACAGAAATTGAAAAAGTCTATCGCGACTTCTACAAAGGGAAGCGCTTCGTACGAGTTTTCGCGACGCCGAAGCTGCCGGAGATTCAGTTTTCGCTAAACACGAATTACTGCGATCTCGGTTTCTGCCTCGCGCCCGACGGACAACGCCTCGTGATTGTCTCCTGCGAGGACAACCTTATTAAAGGCGCAGCCGGGCAGGCGGTCCAGAACATGAACCTGATGTACGGCTTCCCAGAAGAAGAAGGGCTTTTATGACGCCCAAGGGGCTCGTTTGAAGATCGTAATCAAAATCGGCGGTGTAGCGCTCGAAGACGAAGGCACGCTGCATAAGTGCGCGCGGGCAATCGTCGAGATGGCCAAAGACGGACACAAAGTCGCGGTCGTACATGGCGGCGGCACCGCTCTAACTCGCACGTTGAAGCTTCTCGGCAAGCAGAGCGATTTCATTAATGGCCTGCGCATCACTGACGCGGAAACTCGCGATGTGGCAGTCATGGTGCTTGCCGGAATGGTGAACAAAAAAGTTGTTGCCGCGGTGGTGAAGGCAGGCCTGCCGGCAGTCGGTTTTTGCGGCGGCGATGGGATGACTTTCCGAGCACGAAAAAAGGAAACGAAAGGTTACGACCTCGGATTTGTCGGCGAGATCTGCTCGGTCGAACCACGCTGGTTCGAGGCCATCTGGAACGAGGGTGGTGTTCCTGTGCTTTCTTCTTTGGCCCTCGGCTCCGACGGCGAGTACTACAACGTGAATGCTGATCAAATGGCGTCGGCCTGCGCGATTGCCTGTCGCGCCGACACGCTGATTTTTCTGACCGATGTTGCGGGCGTGAAAGATGCGGGCGGCGAGGTCATGCCGTGGCTCACCACTAAGCAAGTTCCTACGCTCATTGCCGATTCCGTTATCGCTGGTGGCATGTTGCCGAAGCTCGAAGCCTGCAGTAACGCGCTGAAACGGGGCGTCGGCCGTGTGCGCATTCTTCCCGCAGCTCAGGCGGAGATTCTGCCGCAATTCTATTTTCAGAAGCTTGACTATGGCACGGAGGTCATTGGAGCGTGAACCTCTCCGCCACAATCCGTACTGAGAAAAAACTGTTGCTCCCAACTTATGACCGGCAGAGAGTTTTGTTCACTCGCGGTCGTGGAGTCTATCTCTGGGATTCAGCCGGCAAGCGCTACCTCGACTTCCTCAGCGGAATCGGCGTGAATGCATTGGGCCACGCGCATCCCGCGATCCAAAAAGTTCTAAAACAACAGGCAGGGAAGCTGATTCACACTTCGAATCTCTTCTATCACGAATACCAGGCAGAACTGGCGAAGCGCCTCACGAAAATTTCTGGACTTGACCGCGCCTTTTTCTGCAACAGCGGCACCGAAGCATGGGAAGGTGCGCTGAAGCTGGCCCGCGCTTATGCCCGCGCGAACAACAGCAATGGCCACAAAGCAAAGTGGCGTTTGCTTGCGCTAGAAAATTCCTTTCATGGACGAACTTTCGGTGCGCTTGCTACCACTGGACAAGCGAAGTACCGCAATCCATTTGTTCCGCTATTGCCGGGAGTAAATTTCGTCGCGTTCAATGATCTGAGCGATTTGAAGCGGCAATTCGATGGCCGCGTATGCGCGGTTTGTTTGGAAACGATTCAGGGCGAGGGCGGAATCAATCCGATCGGTCCGGAATTCCTAAAGCTGGCGCGCGAGCTTACGCAAAAATCCGGGGCCTTGTTGCTGATCGATGAAATCCAAAGTGGCCTTGGCCGCACCGGAAAGTATTTCGCCTACCAACACTACGGAATTAAACCCGACATCGTAACGATCGCGAAGCCACTGGCTGCTGGCTTACCGTTGGGTGCGTTGCTCACCACTGATCGCGTTGCCAGTGGCATGCATCCGGGAATGCACGGGACAACTTTCGGCGGCGGTCCGCTCACGTGCGCGGTGGCGATTGAGTTTCTCCGCCAGCTTGACGGCTTGCTTGGGCATGTGGCCAAGCTGGGCAAGTATTTCCTGTCAGAGCTTCAAGAGCTGCAATCGAAATTTGCCTCGATCCAGTCCGTGCGTGGGATGGGCTTGATGCTGGCAATTGAGCTTGATTCCGCCGAGATCGCGAAGGCCGTGGTCGCGCAATTATTGGGGCAGGGAATTCTGATCAATCGGACACACGACACAGTTCTAAGATTTCTGCCGCCGTACATCATCGAGAAGAAGCATGTGGATGAAGTGATTCGGGCGCTGGATCGTGCGTTGAAGAGCACCACGACACACGTAGGCCCGGACGCCCTCGTCCGGGCAGGCGATCTCCGCTCGCCAAATGCCGCGCGCAGCGCGGCCGGGCGGGTGAGGGCACCCGCCCCTAAGCGAGCATCGCTGAATTCGGATTCGAAAGGAGCCACTACGTGAGCAGCCAGACCTTCACTGTGCCGGCGATGCCGCACGCTGTCGTCAGCACAATCCCAGGACGCGACCTGGTATCCATTCGCGACCTTTCGCCGATAGAAGTCGAATCGCTATTTCACCTAGCAGCCCGGATGAAAGCGCGTCCGGAAGACTATCGGACGGCACTTGCCGGCAAACATGTCGCCATGTTTTTTGAGAAGCCGTCGTTGCGTACACGGCTAACGTTCGAAGCCGGAATCTGCGGGCTCGGTGGGTCAGTTTCGTTTGTGGACCAAAGACACGAGCGTCTCGACGCGCGCGAAACTCTCAGCGACATCGCTCACAACGTCGAGCGCTGGGTCAGCGGTATCGTCCTGCGCACATTTGCGCATGAAACCGTCGAAGGAATGGCGGAATTCGCGAACGTTCCCGTTATTAATGCCCTGAGTGAAGTGGAACATCCCTGCCAGGCATTGGCCGACTATTTCACTTTGCACGAAAAATTCGGCAACCTGAAGAAAGTCTGCCTCGCTTATGTTGGGGATGGCAACAACGTGATGCATTCGTTGCTACTGCTTGCGGCATTGCTCGGCTCAAAGATCCGCATCGCTACGCCGCAAGGCTATGGCCCGAATCCGCAGATTCTTGCCGACGCGCACGAGATCGCGAAAGATACAGCCGCCGTAATTGAGGTGATGACCGATCCTCACAAAGCTGTCCGCGGAGTTGATGCCGTTTACACTGACGCCTGGGTCAGCATGGGTCACGAACACGAGACGGAAGAACGCGCGGACATCTTCCCGCCGTATCAAGTTAACGACGACTTGATGGCCAATGCCGCGCCCCACGCCGTTTTCATGCACTGCCTGCCTGCGCATCGCAATGAAGAGGTCACGGACGCGGTGATAGACTCGGTGCGCTCCATCGTCTTCGACCAGGCGGAAAATCGCATGCACATTCAGAAAGCCATCTTAGCCATGCTGTGCGGAAAGAACCGCCAGCCGAGGAGTTCTCATGCCTGAGAAAGTTGTCCTTGCATATTCCGGAGGCCTCGATACCTCGATCATTATTCCTTGGCTCAAGGAAAATTATTCCTATGACGTGATCGCCATGGTCGCCGATGTCGGCCAGGGAGACGACCTCGATGCGGTCATTGAGAAGGCATACAAGACCGGCGCCAGCAAAGTCGTTGTCGAGGACTTGCGCGAGGAATTTCTGACTGGCTACGTTTTTCCCGCACTCAAAGCCGGTGCCGTTTATGAGCACAAATATCTACTCGGAACTTCCATGGCGCGGCCAGTCATCGCCAAGCACCAAGTCGAAGTTGCGCTGCGTGAAGGCGCAACCGCAGTCGCGCATGGATGCACGGGCAAAGGTAACGATCAGGTTCGCTTCGAGCTGACTTATCAAGCGCTTGCTCCTGAGTTGAAAGTGATCGCGCCGTGGCGCGAATGGGACCTCAAATCGCGCGAAGATTGCCTCGACTACGCCGCCGCCCACGGAATCGCAGTCACCGCGAGTCGCGAGAAGATCCACAGCCGCGACCGCAATTTGTGGCACATCAGTCACGAAGGTGGTGAGCTCGAAGATGCTGGCAATGCGCCTTTCGCGAGCACGTGGCAGATTTCGAAATCGCCGCAAGAAGCTCCCGACCGTGACGAACAGGTGCAGATTGAGTTTGAGAAGGGAATTCCGGTTGGGGTGAATGGGATGCGACTTGGTCCTGTGTCTCTGGTCGAACTGCTGAATGAAATCGGTGGACGCAACGCAATCGGCCGCGTGGATATTATTGAGAACCGCTTCGTCGGCATTAAGTCGCGAGGATGCTATGAGACACCCGGTGGAACTCTGCTGATTGCTGCTCATCGCGAGCTCGAAGCGTTGTGCTGCGAACGGGACGTCATGCACTTTAAGGAACGTATTGGGTTGAAGTATGCCGAGCTGGTGTATTACGGCCTGTGGTTCACGCCATTGCGCGAAGCGCTCGACGCATTTGTCGAAAGCACGCAAAAGGAAGTCGCCGGCACCGTCACTCTTTCGCTGTACAAGGGGAACGTGTCCGTTGTGAGCAGACAATCGGAGCACTCGCTCTATCGTACTGATCTTTCCTCTTTCACCATGGACGAAAGCTACGACCAGAAAGATGCCGCCGGATTCATTCGCATTTTAGGTTTGCCTTTACGGTCGCGGGCTCTCCAGGCGAAAGAAAAGCCTTTAACCCCAAAGGACGCAAAGAGCGCAAAGGATTCGCAAAGAAAGCCACAAGAGGTTGCGAGATGAAGATGTGGTCCGGACGCTTCCGGCAGCCGCTCGATCCGGCATTCGAAAACTGGCAGCGGTCATTCGAGTTCGACTGTCGCCTGCTCGAATGCGAGCTGGACGCAAGTGCCGCGCATGCCCGTGCTTTGAAGGCGGCGGGCGTGCTTTCCGCGGAAGAGCTGGCTTCAGTGCTGGAGGGCTTGGAGCAAATTGAGGAGAGAGCTATGGCGTCGCCGGAATTTCTGGACGATCAGGAAGCCGAGGACGTCCACCATTTTGTCGAGAAGCAGCTAGTCGGATTGATTGGCGACACGGGTTATAAGCTCCACAGCGGGCGTAGCCGCAATGAACAGATCGCGACCGATTTACGTTTGTACGTCCGCGCGGGTTGCGACGAAATCAGTGAAGCGCTTGCCGAACTCATGCTCGCGATCGTTGATCGCGCCGAACAAGCCGGCCAGGTTGCCATGCCCGCATACACGCACATGCGGCGGGCGGAACCGGTACTGGTCGCGCATTGGTTGCTGGCCTACATCGAAATGTTCTTTCGCGATGCGGACCGCCTGAGGGATTGCCGCAAACGTGCCAATGTTTGTCCGCTTGGCTCGGGCGCACTCACGGGATCAACTCTTCCCCTGGATCGGGAGTTGATGGCAAATGAACTTGGATTCTCAGCTCCGACTGCCAACAGTATTGATGCGACCAGTGATCGTGATTTTGTAATCGAATTTGTTAATACGCTTTCGCTGCTTGCCTTGCACCTGAGCCGTTGGGCCGAAGAGATGCTGTTGTTCTCCACACAAGAATATGGGTTTGTGCATTTGCCCGAGGCCTACTCCACCGGGAGCAGCGCTATGCCGCAAAAAATGAATGGAGACCTGCTCGAGCTCACGCGTGGCAAAGCCGGGCGGGTGATCGGAAACGCGACAGCGCTGCTCATCACCACGAAAGGTCTGCCGCTCGCTTACAACAAAGACTTGCAGGAAACGCAGGAGCCACTGTTTCACGCCGCTGAGACCGTGCTCTCATTGCTTCCGTTAGTCACCGGATGGATGCGGTCCGCCGAGTTTGACCTCGAAGGCATGCAAAAAGCCGCGGAAACCGGCTATATGAACGCATTTGCCGCGGCGACATATCTTGTACGCCAGGGTGTTCCATTTCGCATCGCGCATGAGCAGGTGGGAAAGGCGGTGCGCCTGGCACTCGACAAATCATGCGAGTTGCATGGGCTTTCGCTTGAAGAATTGAAGAACATTGACTCGCACTTCAACGATGACTTCTACAGCTTCGTCAAGCTCGACAACGTGCTCGCAATCCACGACGTTCCTGGCGGCACAGCTCCGGCCCGTGTGCGCGAAGCGGTCGCCGCGGCGCGTAAGAGACTGACACCAGCTTGCGAGGAGGCCCATGCACACGCGTGATGCCTTGCTTCCCGATGCGGAACGTCTTCACGAGCTGATTTGTTCGTACTCGGGTGACGGAACTCTGCTGCCGCGAACACTGGCGGAAATCTGCGAGAACGTTCGCGACTTCATCGTTCTCGAAGAAGCGGGAAAAGTCATCGGATGCGGCGCGCTGCACCTTTACGGCCCCCACCTTGCCGAGATTCGTTCCATTACCGTGGACAAGGATTATCAGAAGCGCGGCGGCGGCGAACTGCTGGTCCAGTCCCTGATGTCAGAAGCCCGCAAGCACCAGGTCAGCTGCATCTGCCTGTTCACCCGCAGCCCGCAATTTTTCGCCAAGTTGGGATTCGACGCCGCCCTGCGTGAAGAGCTGCCCGACAAGATCAACAAGGATTGCTGTGTTTGCCCTCGCTATCACTGTTGCGATGAAGTTGCCATGGTTAAGGGAGAGTTGCCGAGGTTCGCGATTCTGCCCGAGCCCGCGAATTTTCTGGTGAAACTCCAGATATGACCGAATCTGGGCCGATTTTCCTCCCGCAAGGTTTCAAATTCTCTTCAGCGACTGCGGGAATCAAGGCCAGCGGCAAGCCCGATCTTGCGCTCATTCTCGCCGACCGACCGACCAGCGCTGCAGCGCTCTTTACCAAGAACTTCGTCACCGCCGCACCCGTCGAGGTTGGGCGGGGCTCGCTGGTCAAGAGTCATGGTCTCGTCCGGGCAGTGATCGTCAATTCCGGCAACGCCAACTGCGCCACCGGTCGGGCAGGAATGCGCGCCTGCCAGAAGGTTTGCAGCGACTTGGCGCAATTCCTGAACATCAAGCCCGTCGAGGTATTTCCCTCCTCAACTGGGATCATCGGCGTTCCCCTGCCGGTCGAAAAAATTAGCGCGCAGTTGAAATCCCTTCTGGAAAAATCCGGCGCTTCTCCCGATCATTTCCGCCAATTCGCAAGTGCGGTTCTTACCACTGACACTCGTCTTAAGCTTGCCAGCATCCCGCTGCGTAATGGCAAAGCCGCCGTTACGGGCGTAGCTAAAGGCTCAGGCATGATTCACCCGCAGCTGGCAACCATGCTGGTCTATCTCTTGACTGACGCAATTGCTACGCCCGCGGAGCTGCGGCGTTCGCTGCGCAACGCCTGTGCAGAAACTTTCAACACGATCTCCATTGATGGCGACACGTCCACCAACGACACCGTGCTGCTGCTTGCCTCGGGCGCCAGTGGAGTTCGCATGCGATCTGTGCAAAAAGAATTTGAGAAGGCCCTGCGCGGAGTTTGCCAATCATTGGCTGAACAGATTGTCGCCGATGGCGAAGGCGTGCAGCACGTCATTCATCTCCGTATCGAACAGGCCAAAGATCGCGCCGAAGCCCTCCGCGTGGCCAGGGCCATCTCGCATTCGCTCTTAGTCAAGACCGCCTGGGCGGGCGCAGACCCGAACTGGGGTAGGATACTGGCCGCGGTCGGACGAAGCGGGGTTCGAGTCAATCCCAACAGAGTTACCATTTTTATTGGCGCTCAAAAGGTCTGCTCCGCCTCAACCGCTTGTGTGTTCGATGAAAGGGCTGCTCACGAAGAACTTTCGAAGGCCGAGTCACGCGTGATTGTGCAACTTGGGCGCGGCAGGGCACGGCTTGACTTCCTGACCACAGATCTCACAACCGACTACGTCCGAATCAATGCTGACTATTCAACGTGAACTGGTGAGATAGGGTCCGAGGGGGTGTGTATATCTTCCCAGAGCTTGCCGCTTGTCAGCGCAACATACTGGAAACAAAGGGCAATCCATATCCGAGCTTATGCGGGTAGCAAAAACGCGTGATACCTCAAAAATACAGTATTCTCCCGATAGATCGGATTTTGGTATTCATTTACACATAATTCAGCCCCAACGCGAAGGAGACGGAAGGCAGGCGTCGGTCGTACCTCCCCTTTATATCCGGTGCCTGCCACCTCCCTAGGAACATCAGCTTTCCTCTAGTCAAAAAGTCCAGGCAAAATAAAAAATAGATAAAAAAATAAATAAAATGATATGGGGCGGCAGTGGCTACAGCTACGTGAGCCCATGCTAGTGGGGATATTGCAGGCCGGAGAACAGAATTTGTTTGTCCTTGAGGCTAACTAGGCACCCGTTCGGATGATCTTGCCGGGAAGAATGTCCCTCCCGCCAGCACGGATCGGACGGCATCGAGGAGATCGCGAGCAGCCTCGCTCTTGGCCACCGCACCCCGAATCGCACCTGTCTTAAACCGTCCCATCACATCCTCGGAGAGATGCAGCGAAAACATGATGACTGGTACATCTGGGCAGTTTTCCGCAATTTTGGCGGCAGCTTCGAATCCGTTCATCTCGGGCATGGTGATGTCCATGATGATCACGTCGGGAGGTGAATGCAGCGCCAGTTCCACAGCTTCGCGACCCGTGCTGGCCTCGGCGGACACACTCCAGTTAGGGACCGACTCAATGAGGTTGCGTATGCCCATACGCATGACTTCGTGGTCGTCGGCCACCAAAATCCGAATTTCCCGTGCGCTCGTGGTAAGCGCAGGAGCATCAGGGGCACCCATCATGGATAAATTAGAATTCAATGTCGCATCGCCTCAAGTCTGACATGGTTCGTAGGCTTGCCAAGTGCTTCCGAAGCTACCTCGAGGCGAAACGCGGAGTGTAGCTTCTGACATCCTTAGTGCGCAATCCAGATAATCCTGTAGGCGGCAGGAAACGGTGGCAGCGAATCTGTGGGATCTCAGCGGGAAAGTTCCGTCCCTGGACTTACGAGCGACAGATTCGGGCACTATCGCAAAATCCAGGGACGGTTCCACCGCACCTAGTAACGCATTAGATGGTGCTTGGTCGAGGCAGGTTGGTGAGCGCACGGGTGTTTCCAGCTCGGCAGCCCGCAAAAGTGCGGCTTTTTGACGCCTCGGCTGCACACGGCAGCCACTTTTCGGTACAGCGACCAGGGCTCTGAATTACAGACTTAGCCTGATCGCAGGCAGCCACCCGGCGGCCCTATGCTTCAAACTGGATAGTTCGCAGGTAAAACATTAAGTGAGGAGGCCAACATGCTTTACTGGGCGCTGGTTTTTCTGATTGTGGCCATCATTGCCGCAATCTTCGGTTTCGGCGGTGTCGCAGTGGCTGCCGCCGGAGTCGCGAAGTTGCTTTTCTTTCTTTTCCTGGTGGTCTTCGTGATTACTCTGATCACCGGACTTACGCGGCGGGGTCGCACCGGCGTCTAACGCATGGTTCGGCAGACTTAGCCCTTTAAGTTTGAACAAAAAAGGTCCCGAAATCGGGACCTTCTTTTGCACGTTGGGGAAACGCCGGTCGAAAATTACTGCGGAGGAGGCTGCGTGCTGGTGCCGCCGGTATGCTGGCCAGTGCCGCTGGGACTGCTGGTACCCATGTTTCCTGAGCTGCCCTTCTTTCCACTGCAGCTCTCCGAAATCATGTCAACGCTAGCCACGTTAAAGGTCTTTCCTGAGCTTCCGCTGGATGCGGCTGAACTATTCGATCCGCCGCCGCTCGCCCAGGTTCCCTTGACTGCGACTTCATGACCGGCATGGGCAGAAACATCTTGCCCGGTCAAGGCAATATTGCCTTTCTTGGTCTGCAGCATATATTGGCCGCCTTCGGATTGCACACATCCCTTGAGTTTCTTTTCACTCTTTTCAGGCTTCTGACTGGGAGCGTTTTGGTCGGTCTGGCTGCCCATCGTGCCGGTACTCCCTGGCTGTTGGCTGCTGGGATATCCGGGCTGCTGTCCAGGCGATCCTGGTTGACTCATTCCTGGCGAGGATCCCTGTGTGCCTTGCGGCGATCCTCCCGCCTGAGCTATGGCCGCCGACGACACAAGAAGCGCCAGGGCGACGAGCGTACACAGTGATATTTTTCTCATCTTTTCCTCCTGCTTTCGAATTAGCTGCTTGGTAATTCGAACGATCGGCTCGTTCCCAGGACTCTGGCTTCTAAGCGACCGTCCTTCGTTCGTCATGAGACGCCTCAAGCGGAGGAGGGGGTTGCAGCATGCTGCCATGTTTCCTATGCAGCAAACGATGTATTGTGCCTAAGAGCCGGTCCCTGCTTCCGGCTTTGTCACAGAAAGCATCTGCATTTCGGCATGAGCGGTGGGACAGCAGTGTGCTTCCGGAAAATATGATCACCGGGACCGCAGGGCTAATAGACTTAATTGTCGCGGCTACGGTTTCGCCGTTCATGCCCGGCATTTCGTAATCAGTGATCACCAAGTCTATGGGATTTACCGCAGCTATTTTCACCCCCGCTTCGCCGTTTGATGCAGTTAGCACCTTGAAGCCAAAAGTCTCCATGGTTGCCTTGTACAGCTCAAGCGCAGGTGCGAAGTCATCAATCCATAGCAACGTTGGTTTGCTTGATTTCGACGAATGGGACTCAGGCGCGATTGTCCGTCGCGGTGAACGCGGCGGCCACGTAACAGACTTGCCGCTAGATAAGCTGTGCCTGAGAACCCGAGCCATGCTGATACCGTACCCACACTCTCGTCCACAAACAATGCGTAGAACGCTGTAATAGAACTACGGCAAACCCCGTAGGCTCCACGGCGTTTTCAACTGCCGGGTTGAGGTAATAACGTTACTGCGATTCCGACAAGCAAGAATTATCGGTCGCGTTCAAAATAGACGCACTTTCCTACACTTCAAATACACGGTAAACGGCGGGAGGACTCTGCGCCTGCAGCAGCGTGATGGCCACATTGTGCACCGGAATTCCCCCGCTGGTCTGGCCGTCGCACTTCCCGTTATGAGCGTGGCCGTGCATGATAAGGTCAGCTCCATGCCGATCCACGATTTCCCCAAGCCGTGATGTGCCGAGGAAGGGGTAAATTTCGCGGGCCTCGCCCTCGACCGTCGCCGAAACAGGAGCATAGTGCAGGACCACGACTCGCTTTTTCGCACGCAGTTGCGATAGGGCGCGTTCAAGCTTTAGCGTCTCCTCGATGCTGGCGTGTACGAAGGTCTTAACCGCTGGCTCCCCAAACGCGGTGAGCACTCCGCGTCCGAATCCACCTAAGAATCCTTTGGTTCCGGCGAAGCCTACGCCGTCCCGTTCATACGCGGTGCCGTCGAGCACTTTAATGCCTTCCTGCGTCATCATGCGAATCAGGTCATCCTCGCGTCCGCTCTCATAGTCATGGTTGCCGAGGACTGCGATGGTCGGCACACGCAGTCGCACCAGTACGTTCAGCAACGGCTCCATCTCTTCCGGGCGCCCATAGTTGGTTAGATCGCCGGCAACCACAAAAACGTCTGCTTCGTCGCGCACCCGGTTCAGCTGATCATGCAGCGGGCTCAACCGTTGAGGAGTGAAATGCAAATCGGCTGTGGCTGCAATTCTCATAAGCTCTGTCCGTGCCTTTTGGCCGGGGGACCACCGTTGTGTGCGCCCGTTGCTTGTTTGCGCAATCTCCGCGTTCGAAATCCGCTCTGCAGGTCCTCCAACCCCCAGTCCTTCATGTCAATCGAGAACATGTTTTCGTCCACCAGACTGCCTCGAAAAGGCGCGTTGGGGTCCTTCTGCTGCACAAGCTGCAGGTAGCGTGACAGCAAGTCTTGCCACAGCGTGTTCGGCACGTAATCCGAATGGGCGGGATAGACGTATCGAAATAACATCAACGTCCAAAGCAGCATTTCCCAGTGTTCGCCAGACAGCTCCAGCAATCTCTCCCATTCAAGCTGTCCTCGAGTGCGGTAGATGATGTGCGCAATGTCAGCGCCATCGAATCGTTCTCTGCGCGTGACGAACAGCTTGGAGGCAATTAGATCTTCCGGCGAAATGATTCTCGACTCGACGCCTACGATGATGGCCGGCTGCGTTCGCCGCATCCAGCTCTCATCCACCATGATCACGCCGTTGCTCATGCCGGAAATCAGGTCCACGAAGTATTCGCCACGACGGGCCTTCGCCAGCCAAACCGGATCGAGTATCTCGCACCGAAACCCGTGCCGCCGCAAATGGTTCAGCGCTTTTCGAACATTGTGGGACTCGATGAAAAGATCCAGATCCTTGGTGGCCCTCCAAATACCCGTGTATTTTTCTAGAGCAACGGCCCCTGCGATCGCGTAAGAAACGTTGTGTTCATTGAGGGCGGTGAGGACCTCGCGATATAACTGTTCCGCCTCAGGCTGCAGGAAGACAGGCACCGCCGTAGTCAGCGATGAACTGGCAGGCAATTTGGGATGCGGCTCACCCATGAGCCGCTTGGATGGTTCCAAGGTTGTGGCGGTTGTAGTACTCGGCGCCAATCGCCATTGAGCCCGGGAAATGCCGGAAAAGAAAGAGAGCCAGGATTCGTCCTGACTCTGGGAAAAGTGAACGCTTGTTTAATGAGAATCTTGGCTCGCCGGCGCAGGAGCAGGAGCAGTAACACTTCCTTGCTCCCGAGTAGGCGCGGTGTACTTCTTGACGGCTGAAAGGAAGGGCTGGCTGCCACTGGGTGCTTCGACCTTGCCGCCAAGTATGTCCGAGAAGGGGACCATCTTGCCGAACAGGAGTCGGGTCTCGTCCTGGTCCTGGGCAATGCGTGATCCGCTAAGATCAATGCCCGCAAAAACCCCTCGCGCACGTGAGTAGGTCAAGACCTCGGCTTTCATCTTCCAGTCGGTAGCCGCGGCGGCTTCTCTGCCCACTGGACCCGCAGCGGCCGAAGCGTCAGCTCCAACCTTGAACTTGCTCGAGAGCAACGCATCCATGCCCTTCTGATTCATGACCAGCATGACCAGATCAATTGCCTGTCCGCCGATCTGCAAGCCCCAGCTTCCCCCCGTAATGCTGAATGGGGCCGGTGCGCTCCAGCCATTTGCGGTCTTGCAGGTGGCCACGCCTTTGCCGTGATTCCCGCCGAATCCTACCGCAATCTTAACCATCGAAGGGACCACCGCAATGCATTCCGCGTCTGCCATCACCTTGTCTGGAATGGCTTTTTCTTTCACCGACATAATTTCGTCCAGCACGTTGGCCGCGTTTTGAATTCGCTTTTCAATGTCGGACTGGTCCTTGTCTGCGGCCCAGCTGATGCCCCCGAAAAGGAGCAATCCAGCGCTGAGGGCCAGAAGAAATCTCATGACTGCCCCGGTTTCTCGTCTCATCGCTTCACCTCACCTCTCTCTGGTTCCTGTCTCTAGATCAATACACAATCCCTCCAAAGCCTAGTCTCGCGGGCACTCTATGGCAAATCCAGTGAAGACTGTACAGGAACGCAAAACGAGCTTTAGTTGCGCAGATGTTACAGTGTGGCCACTACATCCAGCTCGCCTTGTTTTTCGAGCACTTGCACTCGCACCGTGTCAGCCTGGCGCTCGAACATCAAATCTACAGAAGCCTCCCCGAGTCGCAGGCCATGAATGGAAAGATGCGGAATGCCTTCCGGCAGGCAGGGCCGCTCAAAAAGGACCCGTTTCTGCGCTGCTTGCAAATTCAATCCAAGACACGCCTGTATTAGCAAGAACGGTGCTGCCGCTGCCCATGCTTGCGGCGAGCAGGCAACCGGATACAATGTCGGCTCCTCTCCCGGCCCTTCGCGCTCCAGCCCGCAAAACAGCTCCGGGAGCCGGTTCAGTTCCATGGAGCTACTTACGTCAAGCAAGGCGAGCAGAATCTTTCCGGCGAACTTCTTGAAACCGTACGCCGCCAGTCCACTTGCGATCAAAGCATTGTCGTGAGGCCAAACCGATCCGTTGTGATACGAGAGAGGGTTGTAACGCGCCTCGCCGGAAGCCAGCGTTCTAATTCCCCACCCGCTAAAGAAGTCGGATTCAAACAAAGTGGCCGCCGTTTTGCGTGCGTGTTCTGCGCTGGCAATACCGGAAAACAGTGAGTGTCCGGCATTGGAGGAACGCACCTGGCACGGACGCTTGTTTCCATCAAGGGCGAGCGCGTAAGTTCCAAGGTCTTCGCACCAGAACGCCCGCTCAAATTTCTTGCGAGTTTCGGCAGCCTCTGCTTCGAGCCGGCTGCCAGTTGCCTCGTCTCCAAGCGCGCGGCTCAATCGGGCCGCGGCCATTTTGGCCGCATATATATAGCCTTGCACTTCACACAGGGCTATCGGCGGTTGAGCGATAGTGCCATCGGAATGAAATACCGAGTCGTTTGAGTCTTTCCATCCTTGCTGAATCAGGCCCCTGCTTCCATGTGCCGCATATTCCACTAAGCCATCGCCATCCACGTCTCCATACTCGTCCATCCACCGCAGCGCAGCCTGAACATTAGGCCACAAATTTTCGATCAAAGTGCGATCGCCGGTCCTCTCGTAGTAGGCACCTGCCAGCACCACGAATAATGGAGTTGCATCCACGGTCCCGTAGTAACGCCCGAACGGAATCTCTCGCAGGTTTGCCATTTCCCCATGCCGCAGCTCGTGCAGAATTTTTCCTGGCTCTGCTTCGCTCTCACGATCAAGTTCAGTTGCTTGTGTTTGTGCGAGGAATTTAAGCACGCCTTGCGCCAACGTCGGTTCTATCCATAGAGTCTCAAGCGCTGTGATGATTCCATCTCTGCCAAAAACCGTGCTAAACCAGGGCACGCCCGCGTAAGGATAGTCTTTCTCCCGGTTGCCGATCGTCATCATTTGGACGTCATCGCCCGATCGCCTAATCCAGTCGTTAAAGCGGGAGTTTGAACTGACCACTCTGGGAAAAGAATGTGCGGCGCCAATTACTTCACTGTTAGCGCGCCGGATCGCTTGCGAGTACGGAACACTTCGGCTTTTGTCTTTGCCGTTTTCACAGGAAGTCCGAAAATTAAAGACCGCGGGGCTCTTGGGCTTCAGTTCAAGGGAAAAGCTCATTCCCTCTGGTCCGGTGCTTCTCGGTGCCGGCTCGCAATGGATTCGCGTTCGGCGGGTAACTCCGTCCAGTCCTTCATAGCCCAGCACCAAACAATCAGGCCCGATTTCGGGATCGAGGTACCTACCCCGACGCCGTCGCCGCATGCCCCTGACTTCGAAGATGTCAGCGAAGTCCGCTGCAAACCCTATGCTCAAAGGCACCGTGAGGGTCTCCATTCCATAATTGACGAGTTTCAATTCCTCGTACGCCATCTGGTGCCAGAGAAACTTCGAACGAAGCAAGTGCAATGTCCCCCTGTGAATGGCGACGGTATTGCCGTGCGAGACGTCGAGATTAGCTAGGTCTGCTGTGAAAAGAAAATTGTTCGGCTCAATTGTCGAACTCAAGAGTAGAGGCTGCGCATTCCACAAGTTGAGTACCAGCTCTGAAAGATGGCGCGTGCCGTCGCAGAACAGACCGTGCTCACCCAGGCCGCTACATTGAATGTTCCCCAGTCGGTCGAAGACCGCAAACGTAGCCCCATACTTTAGAACACGGACGCGATCATCACGGGGAGGCGACTTGGTTGCTATGTAGTATTGCTGGGAGAGGGTAGCTTCATCCAATTGAGAACTCCAGTAGGCGTGGGCGCTTTCTTCTTGTAAGAGAGCTGTTCGTAGATTGTTAGGTATTCGTTCGCCATTCGACCAGCTGTAAAGTGCTGCTCAAAATGTTTTCGGACTTTTTTTCGGTCCACACGATCGATCTTGTTCGCCGCCTGTACGGCACCAGGAAGGTCTGATACGACGTATCCGGTCAGCTCATCAGCGATAACCTCGGGCACCGAGCCGAATGGGTAGGCGATGACTGGCGTTCCACACGCCATGGCTTCAATCATGACCAAGCCGAACGGTTCGGGCCACGAAATCGGAAACAATAACGCTGCTGCATCGCCCAGGAAATCGTTCTTTTGCGGAAATCCTACTTCCCCCACAAATTCAACATCGGGAGCATCAAGCATTGGACGGATGCATGCATCGAAATACTCTTGGTCCGCGCGATCAATCTTCGCCGCAATTTTTAACGGCATGCGTGCGGCCTGAGCGATCTCTATTGCGCAGTCTAGACCTTTTTCCGGCGAAGTCCTCCCCAGAAACGCGAGATACTTTCCTGGACCGCTATGAAAGTTGTAATGGTCTTTCGGGATGCCGTGATGAACCGTTCCCTGCCAGGCAAGATGAGGTAAAGGATCGCGCTGAGCGTCAGAAATCGAAACCACAGGCATGTCGCCATAGACTTCGTACAGAGGCACCAGGTCTGGGATGTCCAATCTTCCGTGCAGCGTGGTGACGTGGGTATAACGCTCGCGCCTGCTTACAGGGAAGTGCAGGTAGTCGACATGGAAGTGAATCAGATCGAATTCTTCTTTGTGCTCGAGCACGTGCTCCATCAGAATAAGATGACGCGCTAAGTGATCAACGGAATCGGGAGATGAACGCAACGACGCTGAACATGCAGGTATCAGCCGTGCAGTCGTCATGGAATCACCGCTGGCAAACAGCGTTACATCATGACCTAAACGAACCAATTCTTCGGTCAGCCAGGAAACAACTCTTTCGGTGCCGCCGTAAAGTTTTGGCGGGACACTCTCGTATAGCGGCGCGACTTGGGCAATTCGCATGGCTGCTGACAATTCTGCTGTGCATCGCGCGGAGAGCTCCGAGCCAAAGGACTTGCTGGGCAAGTATTCACAGGCAAGCCGTGCAACTTGAATAGGGACTCCGCGGCGCGACCGCAACTATCACTGCTTCAATAGGTTACAGCTTGCCCCTATGAATCGGCCATCCGGTACTTGCTGTAGCGATTACGTATATTTCGCTAGCTCTACCAGACTCCCTTGTCACTTCCAGTGAGTCGGTAAGCTAGCAAGGCCGATACCGCCAAGGGTGGCAGCAAGGGCAAACGGGTAATGGCGCGCATGTCCCCATGCCGGCCAGCAGCAAACAATTGTGAACCGTACAGGCCAGCCGCGGGACGCATGGGTACGCGCAAGAAACGGTTTCGGAATTCAACCCGCAAATTAGAGGAGTATGCGGCTGCGATAATGTCGTCGGGAAGCTCAAGCTGATAGCCGTATGTCTTTGCATATTCGACGACGATTACAAGAAAGCTGGCCACGCCAGCCCAAATGCTCCCCAGTTCCGCGCCGCGCCGAAGTTCACCGAAGTCGAGCGATCTGCTCTCGATCAGCGCCGCCATGTCCGCCATATCGCAAAGCCTGAAATAAAAGTGACGGTACATCCGCTGCAGCGTGGAAATAAGAATTCGTTCTTCTGCGGCAGGAACAGGGAAGGTGTGCCCGTTTACAGTCTTACTGACGCTGCGATCGAGCACGCGCCGTGCCATCAATTCTTGCTCTCCTGTCTGTCCCAGATATCGCACATGGACTTCGACTAGCTCTGGGAGGCCGGGCACACAAAAATTCCACTTGTTTGCCAGCTTGTCCCCCCAACTGCGCGGTTCTTCCTGTGCCCGCAGTTTCTGGCACATTATGCGGACGACTTGTTGCGGTGTCCCGTTTGTGTAGAGGTCAAGGTCTGAGCCCAGGTCTGGCCAATGGTCCAGCGACTTGATGACGCAGACCGGACAGCCACAGTCCTCCAGGCATTGCATAATCGCATTCAGCCACTCAACTGCGTTCGCGATTCGCGTCTGTTCCTTTGCGAGTGCCGCTTCGCACCACTCTTCAAGCTGCGCATTGCTGGCCGCGTGCGCAACGTTTCCGAGGACTCGAAGCGCGCGCACCGTGACGTGATGGGTATTGGCCAGTTTTAGCAGTTGCTGAAATTCCTCTGCATTGAACTTTAGCCGCTCAATCGGCAATCCCTGCAAATCGGTGTGGAGTGAAGAAAAATCTTCCGCGTCGCCATGGAACATCAGCTCCGAAAGCAACTCAATGTGGCGATTGTCAGTGTGGTTTTTCACGGCTAGTACGCGACGCAATCAAATTCGATGTGACAGGGCGCAACTGGGTTGGTCACTGCGGCTGCTGTTGTTCCGGCGGCGGCTGTTGTTGCTGTTGTTGTTGCTGCGCGACCTGGCTCTTGCAATCGGAGATCCCGGTTTCTATTTGCGTGCCTTCTTCGTAATCGTTCCATGTCGCGAGCATCACGAAGGGCATGGGACGTTCGGGATCATCGTGGCGATGAAACTCCTTGAGAGTATCTTCGAAAGTCTGACCGCAGCGGCGGTCCATGCGACGATTCAAGCTCCATGAGGCCTTACGATCATCGAAACCAGGCCAGATGCCACCCACGATTATTTTTCCAGGGCGCTGTTCCATTCTTCGATAGAAGGTTTCGAGGTATTCCTTCCCCCAATCGTGAGGGTCGGGAGGGGTGCGATGGCTCACATGCACCCACGCGTAGAAGCCGTCGAAGTCATGAGCATACTGCTGGGGCGGCTCATCCTTGTAGATCAGAATTGGGGGATTCTCCCACTGATTTACCGCTTCGCGCACTCGGTCCCAGTTGGTGCGGCCACGTTTTGGAAAGATGAAAATTACCGGCCGTCCCTGATATGTGATGTAAGCCTCGCGACCCGGGGCCTCGGGTCCTATGTAATTGCGATATGCCTTGTCGAAGGATTGGAGTGCGTCGTCCGTCGCGGTCCCATTATCCTCGGGCACTTCGTCGTACATTAGGCAAACTTTGAAGTTGTTTTCTGCAGCGACACGCTGTAGCAGGGCATAACTGCGGTCTTCGAAGGGACGGCGGTCGCCGTACCAGTCAACTGCAAATCCGTAGATCCCCATATTCCTGGCGCGTTGGACCTGATTCCGCAGCACATTCGGGTCCATCGTGGAATAGCCGACATTGATGTGCTTGCGGTCACCGAACCACGGTTGATAATCAGCTAGAATCCGCGAAGGCTCCTGCAGATTTGGCAGAGGTCGGTTCATACCCTGACGTGCGCCATGGGAACAGCCACTGGTTTCAGCAATCAACAGCGCAGCGCCGATAACCAGCAAGAACGACCAAGGACGTCTCATACTCAAACAAACACTCCCACAATTGGTTTGATGTGCCGAAGCGGGTGCCATAGATGCTGTAGCTGGGCTAAGGTTTCACTGAAGCCTGCATCTCGCGCACGAGCCAGCGGTCCGCCCCGGGCGTCATTGTCACCGTGTACTCGATACTCACTGGTTCCTGATAGATGACTTTGCCACCGTCCATGATCTCGATGTCGAGCTTCGCCCGGTCGCGAAGTTCCATCACGTCGCCCGCTGGCGAATAGAAAATTGCCTCGAGTTTGTGGCCGCCGTCTTGATAGCGCGTGTGAAGTCCGGACTTGATTTGCGAATGCACACGCTGAGTCAGGTCCTGTTTCGCAATTCCCGTGAAGTAGCCGTCGAGCAGGCCCGGTCGGTTCTCTTCGAGCGCCTGCTCCATGGTCTGCCATGCCAGCGCGTAATCACGAGGAATGCTCTTGCTGGTGAGGTCTTCAATCGAGCGCGGGCCCAGATTATCGGCATGCAGTTGCACTCGCGGAGCATTCTCTTTTGCCAGGACGCGCAATTCGCGGACGAGAACCACGCAAGCTAACGCCGCCAACAGGGCAAGGATCGAGCTGTAGCGCAGGCCCATTCTCCGCGGCCTTCGAGTCTTCTCCGCGAACTCTGCGGTTAATATCTTTCGCATCATTGTCCGCCCGCGACCTCTAGTTCATTCCCGGTCACGACACCTGAAGCAACCGTGATCTTTGCCCGCCCATCGACCGGCAATTCAACTTTGGCAACGCCGCGTTTGATGGGAACATCGACCGTGGCCTTTCCCGCTTCATCCACTTTGGTGAAGCTGACAACTGTGCCATCGGGTACGGAATTTCCCGAACAATCCTTCACCGGATCAGTTTCAACTAAGAAATCCTTCTTTGCGCGGCTGGCTTTAATGCGCAAATTGCACGCGTCGGCAGCTACCTGCTGTACTACCCGAATTTCATTGGCATGGCCGATCTCTGCGCCCAGACGCGTGGGCCCTTCTTTTTTAGCCGAACTTAGACGCACCCAGGCGACGCCGTTCTCGGAATTTCGGGTGGCAGAAATTTCTTTTCCATCTTTGGGCAGCACGCTGAATTTCACCGCCTCGGACTTGAGCACGAAATTATGAAAGTTGTCTTGAACGAACGCGACGGCACTGATCCGATTCGGGCTGTCCACAGGCACTCGTGATGGATGCACCAGAAAGCTCAGACGATTAGGCGCGGCCGGGGTCACCACGAAATTGGCTGAAGCGCATCCGTCAGAGGCGCACAGAATCGCTGTATAAATGCCTGCCCGCTCCAGTTGTTCCGAGTCAACCGCAATCTCGGTGCCCGCCTGGACGTGGCGCTTGCTAGCCACCGATTGCCCAATCAGGTAGAAGGTCGCATCTCCCGATCCACTCGTCGCGATCGTGATCGAGTTGCCGGCCGTCACTTGGGCGGGCGGATGTAGCTCCGCAGCGCCTGCGGCAAGCGCGAAAAGACAGACAATGAAAGCTGTGAGAACGCTTCGCATCCTCAGGTCGTCAACTCGAAGTGGTTCACAATCACGCGATAAGTCTGTACATTCTTGGCCACGTCAGGCGGAAGATCCACCGCAAACGGCACCGGCATCTGTGGTAGCAACGCCTGCGCTACGTATCCATCCGAGACCCAGATCACTTTTCCATTGCTGTCATAGTAGGCGGCGATTACATGAGGAATGCTCACGATCTGGCCACTCTGATTGGTCAGTTTTCCGCTTAGAACCTTCCTGCCCAGGCGATCAGTCTCTAGTTTTTGCTGATCTATTGCGATCACCGGATCTGCGCTCGCTGCGATCAGAAGCGCCTTCGCTTCCATACGCACGTTTTTAATCTTCTCCAGCCGCATGTTGGGGAAGTCAATGCGATAGGGCGATACCTGACGGGGAAGTAGCGTGTGCGCGATCTTGTCGAAGCTACTCTCTTGCGCGAGTTCCTCGTCGTTGGGTCCTAGAAGCGTCGCGCCCACATTTACATAAGCCGGCACTGAGTCTTCGTTCACAACCTCACCGAGGACCACTACGCTGTCGGGCCGCTGGATTGCATTCATCGAAACAATGCGCACTTGCGGGCTGTCAACATTCTGCGCACCCCAGTCATCGCCCGAGCCGCGGCTAATCACGTCCCAACGCAGGTAGTTCACCGGAATGACCTGCGGCGGCAGCTTGGCCGTGGTATCCACCGGCCACACAACTTTCCATGTGTCTCCCGTTCGCTGCACCGTCAGGTCGCGAGTATCGTCAAGCGGACCTACGCCAGTCGCGTAGTGCAATCTGGCGCGTACTGTTGCTTCCTGATCGGACGCGTGCAACACTCCTACGTCGAAGCCCTCGAGCGCCGAGATCGTGAGCAGACTTCCATAACTGCCGGTGAATTCGTGGATGAACGTGTTCTTGTCCAGGTCATTGCGGTTCGCCAAGCGAGCGTATGCGGCGTCGAAGTTGTGCGTCTGGATTTGGGACAGCATCAGCCTGGTCGCCTGTTCCGGAGTGGCCGCTGAACGCAGGACGTGGCGCTCCACACCACCAGATTCAAACCACGCCATCACAATGAGCACAACGGTGATTGCTGCAAGAACCAACGGCAGAACGCGTTTCATTAGCGGACCTCCCGAACCAATGCGCCTTGCATTTCACGCTCAGGGAAGGGAAGGAGCACTTCTGTCCGTGCGCGGGCACGATCAGGAATTAGAAGCGCGAGCAAAATCGCCAGAATGCTGCTAGCCAGCGGCAGCGTTCCCCAAAGCAATCCCTCAAGCGCAGTAGGCATTGCATCCGACGGAATAGGCCGCGCCGGAGGCACGTCTTCCTTCGACCAAACCGTGATCGTGCCGGAATCGTAGCTCTCCACCTTGCGCCAGCCGGCGAAACTTATCAGCGGCTCGTAGTAGGGATCGCGAATGAAAATGTATTTCAGACCGTAATGACTGGCGTGACGCAACATCATGCGAAGCGCTTCCATACCATTGGTGCCGAAATATTTTGCGCTGGTCAATTGCGCTGTGCCGTAGTGAGTAAATTCTGGCAGTAAGCGAGCAGAGTTGTATTCGCCATCAACGCTGTTGGCGTCGGTATAGGTGGAAACTTTGGGCAGGGCGTTACCGAAACCTAGTGTGAGATAGCGGTACTTGTCATGTCCGTCACGGCTCAGGAAGGCGTCAACCGCGTCTACGTTGATGTTGGCATTGGGCGAGAATGGCGTGACCGCCATCCAGCCCATCGGCAATAGCAGCGTAATCAACGCCGCGGTCGCGAACCCCATCACCGCTTTGCGACCGTAGCGGTCAATGGCCCGCTCCGCAAGAACGCCGACCAGCGGCATCACCATCAATGCCGCCCACAAGGTGAAGCGCTCGAATGTCAGAATCTCGAAAGAACGTCCCAACACCCATTTCGGCAGCGGAGTCGTTCCGCCTAGACCGAAAATCAGCGTCAACCAGAACCCAAGCAGCAGGGGACGCAGCCGTCGCCGGGCCGCTGCATACCATGCCACGAACGGAAATGCCACAATCAGCATTCCATAGGGCACGAAGAAATAGTTGGTCAGGTATGTGAAATTGAGCAACAAGTTCGACCGGCTGGCATGTGGAATCGGCATCTGCTCAATCGGGTGGCGGATGATTTGTATCCAGTAGGGAAGCAGAACAATCCCTAGCCCCGCTGCTGCCAGGCCAGCAAAGATTCCCGCACGTATGAGCACTGCTACCGCATTCCTCTCCTCTCCTCGATCAATCACTGCCAGCCAAAGCACCGGGATCGCAAAGAGCAGGGAGCCGAAGATCAGTGTCACGTGGTGCACGGCGCCAGCTGCCAGTACCAGCACCACACCTTTCAGCAGTCCCCGAAAGTCCGAGGTGCGTGACCAGTCATAGAAATATGGCAGTGCGAGCAAGTAGAGTGGAGCGGAGAGCGTTGTCGGCAACTGTCCGGCAAAATAAACCAGGAAAACCATGGCTCCGACGAACACGCTGAATAGCGACGCATAGCTGGCGGCGCGCTCACTCACCCACAACTGCGCAAATCTGTAAACTCCAACAGGAATCAGCAGCACCCCTGCCAACTGCACCAGCAGGTACGCCATGTGTAGTCCGAAAACGTACGATAACAGCGCAATCCACTGGTGCGCGAGCGGTGGATATGTCGTCTGGGAAAATCCCGCAAACCACTTCGGGTTCCACGGATCAAACCAGTGGTGTGCATAATGTGACGCAAAGAACACGTGAAAGTTGGCGTCGTAGGAATTCGTCAAAGGCAGTTGCATGGCCAGCAACGGGCCATGTACCGCCAATGCCAGTAACAGAATCAGCCGCAGTGGAATGGGCCGGGAAAAATAGCTCGTATGCACGGTGGTGTCTTCCCTCCCCATGAGCATTTAGGTGGGGTTTGGATTCACTTAGGCGGTGTAGGGTTTGCTGCCAGACGGTGAGGACGCTGGCAGGAGCCTGCTTTTCGGCAAGCTGATGTTGTGCACGGGTTTGCACATGCAAGCCACGGTTTGAAATCCAACCACGACACTTTAGTAGGCATCAGATGCGTTGACAGCGGGGTACGACATTCGGGATCGGCTGGAAACTAGATGCCTTCGCTGCCATCGCACCCATGCGCGGAACGAAACACCTCATTCCGATAGCGCTGTCGCTTGGCTTGATGGCAGTCCCTTGTCTGACCGCTCAAACCTTCGAGGTAAACCAGCCGCCAGCCAGCAAGAAATCGCAAAAAGCAAAACAGAAGCCAAGCGCGCCGGCAAAGAAGGGCGAGGGAAATGGACTTGGCTGGGGCTCAGGAATTGAGACTGCCCGCGAAGCCCGCGCGGTTCAGCAAGCCTTGTCCAAGGGCGATTACAAGGCTGCCATCGTTTCCGCGAACCGCGCCGCCAACGCAGCTCCCCAGAATGCTGACTTGTGGTTCCTGCTCGGTTACGCGGCACGCCTCGGCGGCGATTACAATTTGTCCCTGCAGGGCTACCAAAAAGGTCTGCAAAGGAAGCCGTCTTCCATTCAGGGACTCTCGGGTGAAGCACAGACCTACGCAAAAATGGGACGCAACAATGAGGCGCAAGACCTGCTCAAACAAGTGTTGGCCGCAAATCCGAAGAGCGCCACCGATCTGCAGCTCTCAGGCGAGCTTGCCCTCGGCACCGATCCGAACACTGCCCTTGGCCTTCTGAAGCGCGCGGAGTCGGTTCAGGCGACCGCCCGAACCGATCTTTTGATCGCCCGTGCCTATCAGAAGATGAATCAGCCCGATGCCTCCAAGCAGTACCTGGACAGGGCGCAGAACCGCGCGCCCAACGATCCGAATGTTCTACGCGCCGTGGGTGCCTTCTATCGTGACGCCGGGAAGTTCGATGAGGCCATTGCGACTCTGCAGAAAGCAGTCAGCAAAAACCCGCTGGCGTTGCCAGAGCTGGCTTATACCTATGGGCTTGCCGGGAGGAAGAAAGAAGCCGCGGAAGCTTATACCCAGGCAGCCAATCGGCTTCCGAAAGATGCCGAACTGCAGATGAGTGCCGCACAAGCGCTGGTAAACGTGGCGGCGTTTGAGAAGGCGGAGAGCTTTCTTAAACGCGCAGAAGGCGCGAATCCTGATAACTATCGGCTGCACGCCATTCGTGCCCAGGTGTATACCCTCGAAGACCACAACGAGGATGCGATCCGCGAATATCAGACGGCGATTAAAGACCTGCCCGACTCGGTCCGCGAGGGACCTCTCTATTCCGTGGGTCTCCACCTGAGTTTGTCCGAAATTTATCGAAGAACAGAAAAGACCAACGAGTCCGAGTCTGAGCTCTCAGCAGCAAGAGCTTCGCTCAATAAAATTCCCAGTCCTGACCAGCAGACTCGTCCTGAGTATCTTCGCCTGCGTGCTCTGATCGAAGCCGGATTTAACGATACAGCTTCAGCGGAAAAAGATTTCAAAGAGGCGATGTCGCTGGCTCCCAAAAGCATGAACATCCGGCTGAACTACGCGAACCTCTTGTGGAAGACGGGCCGTCAGCAGGAAGCTTTGGAGCAATACAAAGCTTCTTTGCAGAACGACCCCACAAACCATGCAGCCTTGATTGCCATGGGCTATTTATCGCGCGACATGCACGATCCGGCATCCGCAGAAAAATATTTCTTGAAGCTGGAGGAACTCTATCCCAAGGATTTCATCCCCTACTTCGCGCTGGGTGACGTTTACACCGCGAACAAGCAGTTCGACCGCGCCGAAGCCAGCTATGAAAAGGCTTTTGAGCTGGCGCCGAAGCATCCGTTAATTGTTGCCGCCGCGATCAATTCTGCGGTCGAAGGGCATAACCTCGACACCGCCAAAGCGTGGATTGCGAAAGCCGCTGCCGACCCGGTGATTAACGATACCCCGCAGGTTATGCGCGAGCGCCAGCGTTATTTGACTTTCACGAAAGATTATCAAGCGGCTGCGGACCTGGGCTACAAAGTCATAGAGAAACTGCCCAAGGATCCCGAAGCTCCGGTTTATCTCGCGTACGACCTTCTCTATCTGAATCGTCTCGATGACGCTTATGCGATTGTGCAACGCTTCGAGCCACAGATGCCGAAGGACAAAGACCTGCCTCTGGTCGCTGGTTACGTTCATTCGCACAAGGGACAGCCCAAGGAGGCCGAAGCCGATTTCACTCGCTCGCTCGCGATTGAGCCGAACGATGCGACCGCTTATATGAACCGCGGTTTCGTTCGCAACGATCTGCGCGAAGCCAGCAAAGCTGGGGCAGATTTTGAAGCGGCATTGAAACTCCGCAAAGATTACGGTGAAGCCCACCTTGGCCTGGCATTTGCGGATCTGCAACTTCATCGTGCCAAGCCCGCCATACACGAGGCCGACCTCGCGGCCAGCATGATGAAGGATTCCGCTGCCATTCACCTTGCGCGCGCCGAAGGTTACCGCCAGCAGATGTTGTTCCGCGATGCCGAAAAGGAATATCGTGCAGCCCTGCAACTCGCGCCGAACGACCCCCGCGTCTATTTGGCGTTGGCTGAAGCGCTTTACCGTCTGCATCGCTATAGTGACGCTCTGACGGTGCTAAAGCAGGGCATACCTCTCTCGCCGGACCCCTCTTTGCTCTATGCCGCAATGGCCCGCGATTACGCGCAGCTTAAAGACAAGGATGACGCGTACAAGGCAATCGCTAGTGCCGAGAAGAATGGAAACGATGCCAGAGTGCTGATGGCCACAGGCGAAGCCCTGCTCATCCTTGGCGACGAGAAGGCTGCGATGCAGCGCTATTCTCGCGCTCTCGATGCTCCAGGATCAGACCGGGTCGAAGTTCGCCTCGCCCTCGCCCGTTTATTTGTGCAATCAGGGCGGCGAATTGATGCCAAGGACCAAGTTGCTTTTGCTATGGCAGAGTCGCGGGTCGGAGAAGCGACTGCAGTTACTGCTGAAAATCTGATTGATGCTGGCAGGATTTTCGTCTCTATCAACGAATACGACCTGGCCAGAAGCTACTTCGAGCGCGCACAGAAAGAAGGCGCCGACCAGGAGATGGTCAATCTTGGTCTCGCCAACACTGAAATAGCGCTCGGCAACACGCGGGCTGCCGCCTTACTCCTCAAGACCGTGGGCAGCAATCCCGATACAGCGCAGGACTACGACTATCTCCTCGCCATGGGGAACTTGTATCAGCAGGAGCACGAAAGCTCCCAAGCCCTGAGCATGTTCGCTCGCGCCAATCAGGTGATGGCTGGTAACGATTACGCGCGCGAAACCGAGATGCGCCTGGCAGAGCACGAAGGCCGCCAAATTACCGATCAGGTGAGCGCCGAACCGGAGTTCTCCCTCGCTCCGATATTCGAAGACATCAACATTTATCAGCTCGACTTTCGCCTTCGCGGCCTGACGCCAGATTCCACGCTTCTGCCGCCTCGCTCCTCGATTGAAACAATCGGCACTGCCCGGTACCATCTGCATTTCAATGGTTGGCCTACAATTAGCGGCTTGTTCCAGGAGAGAAACGCACGCGGCAGCATTTCTTTCCCGCAGGGCCCTGTCGGGCCTACAGCTACGCCACCACCCGGTTGCACCATCACATCCCAACAGGGATGCCCCGTGGTTGTGCAGTATCGCAACACTTATGACACGAGTTTCAACAGCGGAATAAATCCCGTATTCCATCTGTTTGGTACACCTGTCAGCCTGAATCCCGGAGTCCAGTTCACACTCCGGCGCGATGCCAGCTCGCCCATTCAGTTGAACCAGGACCTCTTCCGGCAATTTCTATATCTCTACACTGGTTCTTTTGCAAATTGGGTCTCAGTCAACGGGAGCCTGATTCACGAGACTGGGCCATTCACGGAAGAGCACCTGCACTCGCGCGAGGTCTCAGGGACTCTCGAATTCGAGGTCGGCCGGCCGTGGAGCAAAACGACGCTCCTGACGGGTTACCAGGGCCGCGACATTCTCTTTCGCCCGCTGATTCGCGAGTATTTCAACACCGATATGTATGTCGGAATCCAGCGAAAGATTGGGTCAGCCTGGACCGTTGCCGCCCTTGGCGAATACCTGCGGGCCTGGCGTGTGCAGGATGCTGACTTTGCCACAGCCCAGGCGCTACGTCCGGGATATCGTGTTGACTATCGTCCTCGAACGTCGCATTGGGCGGTGCATGCGGCGGGTACTTGGTCGCGGGGCGAGGGCCTGAACATTTATGACAACGTCAATAATGAAGTCATGGTTTCTTACATCAAAGGCTTCCAACGGCCGCTGAATGACGGAATTGGTGAGGTTCCGGTAACTTATCCTCTTCGCATTTCATTTGGCATTCAGCAGCAGACCTTCTACAACTTTAGCGGTAACAACCGAAACACAATTCTCCCCATCATACGGATTAATCTTTACTGAACGATGGCGTAGGCATCGGTGTTGACCGAACTGCGCTTGGGAATTGAGATCTCAGGCAAAGCCATGGCCACGAGTGTCACCGATCCGCCAACCAACACACCCGCCGGCGAGGGACTGAGGGCGCGTGTCCTCAGCGGCAGTGCCGTCATGTTGCTCGGCTCGGTTTTCGTCGGCGGCATGAACCTCATCTACAACTTTGCAATAGCGCACAAACTCGGGGCCGGACAATTCGGGCATGCCAGTGTCACCTACACCCTGCTCATGCTGCTTTCTTCAGTCACTCTGTCCTTTCAACTGGTCTGCTCAAAGTTCGTAGCGCGCAGCCCTTCGAAAACCGCACAGCTGGCAATTTATCGTCACTTGCACCGTCGTGCCTGGATGTACGGAACCACAATCGGCGTGGTGCTAACCATCGCCAGCCCTCAAATCAGCCACTATCTGAATCTTCCAACCACGCTTTTTTTGCGAATCCTGGCCTGCGGCATCGTCTTTTACATCCCGCTCGGTGTGCGGCGTGGTCTTTTGCAGGGGATATGTGATTTCCGTGCGCTGGCATGGAATTTCGCATTGGAAGTCGTGATCAAGCTGGTCGGCGCGGCGGTGTTGATGTCAGCCGGATACGGCGTTGCCGGAGTAGTTGGCGCGATGACTGCGTCGTTGATTGTCGCCTACGTCGTTGCTGCTCCCACGCCGCATATACACAATCCTCAGGCGCACGCACAGGCCCAGCCAATCCTCAACACCGGGTTCGACGAAGGTATTCAGGCGATCATTTTCTTTATCGGTCAGGTTGTAATTAACAACCTTGATATCGTGCTGGTCAAGCATTTCTTCAATGCCACGCAGGCGGGCACCTATGCGGCCGTGGCACTGGTGGGAAGGCTGGTTTACATCCTGTCGTGGTCGGTGGTGAGCAGCATGTTTCCGATTTCCGCCCGGGTTCGATCTGATGACACCAGGGGCCGCACCGTCTTGGGCACCGCACTGGTGCTGGTCATTTCTATTGCGGTTGTGTTCACGCTCGGCGCCTGGCTGGCTCCTGCTGGTCTCTGGCAACTCTTGTTGGGCACCGGATTTCCTGCGGTCGGACACGGCTTCTATTCATCTTTGCTAATTTTCTACGTTGTTACAACCGCAATCTATTCCTTGTCCGTGGTGCTGATGACCTATGAAATATCGCGCAAAGTCGGGAACGTGAGCTGGCTGCAGCTGGTTTTCAGCGGCGCCATTGTTATCGGGATCTACATGTTCCATAACACTTTGCCGCAAGTGATTGGAGTGCAGTTTGTCCTAATGATGGTCTTACTCGTCAGCGTTGCAATCCCATTCTCGCGTGCTGTGTCACCCCGGAGGGGATCCGGAGTCGCGAACACGGGCATCAGGAAAATCAGAAAAATTGGCGAGAATGAAGTCATTGCCGAATTCCTCCGGGGCGAGTTCAACCAGCACCATGAGTTTTTGGACTATCGCAAGCCGTTCGCCAGTGTTGTGGCTAACCCTAATTTGGACGACGAAGGCGAAAATGACTCTCGTCGCGCATTGCTTTATCGGCGCCGCGGTCGTCTATGGCGAGAACTACCCTCCGATACCGAGTGGTGGGAAGTGGAGCTGTCGTTTCAGGATATCGAGAGGACCCGGGTTTTTGCCCGCAATCAATGGCTGCGCTACGGGACCCGCGGGTTTCTGCTCCTGGATGTGGCCACTCGTATCCGCACTCGCATTTTGTCCGACTCGCAGGACCGTTTTATTACTAAGCTGCGATCACTCAGCATTGAAGTGGCTGAGAACGTCCAATTTAGCTCCGTGATACTTATCACCATCGACGAAAACTCCCCGCTCACGATCATCGAAGGCAACCATCGCATGACCGCGGCTGCGCTGGTTTCCCCGGAAACTGTGGATCAGCGTTTTCGTTTTCTGTGCGGTTTTTCACCACGCATGGAGCAGTGCTGCTGGTACCAGACGAATCCTTCCACACTGTTCCGTTATGCTCGGAACGGCTTCGCCTATCATTTCAAATATCGCAAGATGATGGCCACAATCCTGAAACGCATAAAGAATTCTCCGGCGATCTCAGGCGACAAGGTTGGTTGAGTCTCGACTAAGGTTTGCTGCTGGCTGCCTGAAAATCCACAGATCTGGCGGCGTACCGCGTCCCGTCAAAGACGGCTGACAGGCTCACATTTACGCCCTCGCGGAGCTGCCGCAATACGTTGGGAGCGACAGCGTCCATGTAAACGTCATAGTTCTGGTTGTCGCTGCGATTGGCTATCGCGATCAGCCGTCTCGAAAGATCCAGATAGGTCACTTGGCCCGCGAACGTAAACACGCTGCCTGGGGTGGCAAGCAGGGTGATCTCACTGATTTGCCGCTGTGCTCCAAATTTGAGTGCGACCAGAGCGCCGACCGTGAGATCGCTCAGTGAGGCCTGCTGGTCACCGCGTCGTACCGCCGTCGTAGGAGAGACTTGCAACTTGACCGCCTGGTCCGAAAGCTCTTCGCGTACGGTTACGGTATTGCGCGCGAGGTCAATTTGCGAGATCTGTCCCCGGCTGCTGCCTTCCTCGGCCGTGCTTCGAATCCAGATCGTCTTGGCGAAAACCCGGTCGCCATTCAACATCGTGTCGAGGTAAACCCGCTGTCCCTGACTGATATCCCGCTCCGTAATCGGAGCGCTGTCGCGATAGAAACGGGTCCGGGTGTCAAAGTGAACCCGCATTTGTTTCTTGCTACCGAAGGGCTGGAATGCCATTTGGTTCATAACTCTGTCTAGGTTGGTAACCGTCCCGCCGATGAGGGTCACACGTGCCGACGGCAGCGGTGGTAAATCGAGTAACGGATCATAGCCACGGGGACGAGCGGGCTCCGGAGCTAAGGCTGGGCCAGTGGAGTTGACTCCCGGAATCGCAGTCGCCGGAATCACCGAGCCGGGAGCGGGTGGCTCCGGCCGGGTCCCTGACTGGCCGTGTGCAAACCCAGATAGCCCAGCTAAAGCCACAAGGACCATCTGGCAAAAGAGCAGTGGCAGAATTCGCATAAGTATGCTGTTGTGCTGTTCTTGGATGCTTATTCAGACATGGGCGTTCGCCCCCGCCTGACAATCGTCGCCTACAGCCATAAAACGCAGATTGCGGAAATGGCATCCAAGTCCTAGAAATTCAAAGCTCTAAAACCTATGAACGTGCGCCCTGCGATTTTGTTTGCCTCGTTGCTTGCCACCCCGTGGGCGCACGCTCAGAGTCTGCGAATTAACCTTCCGAAACATACCGATCCCACTCCGGTGCAGAAAATCAACCAGGATGGTGTGAAGGCGCTGAAGCAGCATCATCTCGAAAAGGCGGAAAGGCTCTTCTACCGCGCGTACCTGATTGACCCGGAAGACCCTTTTACACTGAACAACCTCGGGTATGTTTCTGAGTTGCGAGGGAAAGTTGACCGGGCGCAGCGTTATTACGAGTTGGCGGCGAAAGAAAATAATTCGGAAACCACAATCGCCGCTGCCAGCTCCCGGAACCTCGAAGGCCATAAGTTGAGCGAAGTGACGACCGCATACGGCACTCTCGAGCTGCGGATCAATCGCGGCAACCTGCAAGCCATGACATTGTTGTCTCAAGGACGCAATCAGGAAGCCGAAGACGTGCTGCGAGAGACCTTGAAACTTGCGCCGCGAAATCCGTTTACGTTGAACAATCTCGGATTTGCTATGGAAAGGCAGGGAGATCTCGATAGCGCCCTGCGCTACTATAACGACGCATCTATCACTCATTCTTCCGAGCCGGTGGTGGTGGCCATCGATCCCCATTGGCGCGGCAAGCCGATCAGCGACATCGCCTTCGGCAACGCACAATCGGTCCGCACCCGCCTCTCTTCGGAATTGAGCGCGCAGGAGCATGCTGCCCGGCTGCATGCGGAGGGAGTGGCCGCGCTCAATCACAATCAACAAGACAAGGCCCTCGACTACTTCGCGCAGGCCTACAGGCTTGACCCATACAGCGCGTTTTCGTTGAACAACATGGGCTATCTTTCCGAAGCACGTAAGGATCAGGAAACGGCCAATGAGTTCTACTCTCTAGCGCAACATGGAAACGATGCTGGTGCGCCAGTAAGCATGGCTAGTCATCACGAAATGGTCGGAGAAGCGGTGGGCGCGGTTGCAGGCAACAACGCTGCCGGTACCGAAGCTAATCTTCAGGCTGTGGCCGAATCTAAGCGTCGCCGCAACGCGCCAATCGTGCTGAAACGTCGCGACAACACTCCTGTCACTGTGCCCCATCCGGATCAGCCTAGGGTAGTGCCGCAGCTGCAGCCTACAGTGCCGCGTCCGCCCGTGGACAACGCTCCGGTTGAGAACACGATCCCTCGTCCCCCACAATAGGCCGAATTCAGACCCTCTTGTAATCCTTGGGATTTATAAGGTCGGACGGGCAGGAGTTCCGGGTTCGCGTGGGCAGGTTGAGTCCCGAATGACCGAAAAGGCACGCGCTTTCAATCTGTTCCAGTTTTGAGTCGTTCAGGCTCGGCTGCCTGCTCCACGACAAAATTTTCCGACGATGCCGTTGCCAGCACTGCCGGCGTCGGCAGGCTGGGTGATGTTTGTGGCTGGCGAAACACTTTGCGCGTTCTTCTTCTCACCAGCGCATCTCGCATGGGCAGCCATCGGGGTAACTTTCGCGCCAGCGAAAGTGAGCGCATATTTTCAAGTTCCCGACGCAGTTCGAATGTCCGCAGGTATTCGCGAATGATCTCGGGCATGCTCATGCGCAGCGCCGCGGACATGTTTTGCAGGGCCATTTCCACCTGGCGATCACGGTGTTTCAACAGATCCACCACATGCCGGGCGAGTTGCGATACGTCTCCCGCCGGAAAGAAATCGATTGCCAGTCCTTCTTCTTCCGCGAGCCTTTTACAGTCCGCGATATCGGACGAAATGATGGGTACTCCGTAGGTGGATGCCAGGTGAGCAATCCCACTCGACCCCGCCGATGAGGTATATGGCAGCACCGTAAGCGACGAACGCTGAAACAACTGCGGAATGTCTTCTTCTTCGACATATCCCGCAAAATGAATGTCCGAGCGCGCTCCAATCTTGTTTTGGATTGAGCGCAGGTATCCAGGTGTCTTGGGATGGTCAGTACCGGCGATTACCAGCCGCGCCTCCGGAACTTCCTTGATCACCATGTCGAACGCCTGCAAGATAGGTTCCAGGCGCTTATACGTTCCCCACTTGCCGAATGCCAGGATGCGGTGTTCAGGATTGCCGCGCTGCGCGAAGTCCGGATACTCGGGCCTTGAGGCGAAGCTGCCGTGCCGTCTCACATAAACTGAGCCTCGGCCATATTTCTCTATCAGTACATTCCGATACGCGGGCATGGTCACCGACACAGAATCTGCAAACAACAGAATTTGGGTTGCAATGAATCCTCCGACGCGGTAGAGCGATGGAAAGCGGATGCCGGCGTCTTTCAAGTCCACGGTTTCCATCAATTGGTGCAGTGTCACATGTGTGTAAGGCCCCTTCATACGCGTGAAGGATGGAATCGTAATTCCTGTAAATGCAGCCAGCGCCGTGCCTCCGAAGCTGGCGAAGCCCAGATTGAACCAAACCACATCAGGACGCTCGCGGCCAACTGCGTCGAGCACTCGCCATGGATTGCGCAGGCTGTTGAACTTCCAGCAACGAACTACTTTGAAGCCTTCGAGTTCAGGCTGGGTTGAGGAATGATCGTCGCCCAGAATCGTAAGGTCGATTTCCGGAATGCGGCGAAGCTCGCTCGCGATATGAAAGCCGTATTCGTTGAGCGCGTCACGACTGGGCGGAAATGATGTTACCAGGCATATTTTCATCGTTGGCCTGGCCCGAAGAGTGCATGGCGAGAAAGTTTTCCCAAGAGGTTGAAATACGCGAGCGCGACTTTGAAGTCCGCCTTACTTTTCCCTGCATGGCGGGTCCCGAAGTGGAATGGCACCTCGATGGGCCGCCGCACCCGTGCGCGCACCAGAATTTCCAGAAGAATCTTAAAACCTTCCGGCTGCAAATCGAGCCCTTCAATACACTCACGCCGCACCACGAAGAAACCCGAAAGCGGATCTCGAATGCGCATATCCTTTTTCTGCAATGGGGCCGTTGCCAGAGTTCCCGCACGCGAGATGAATGCGCGCAATCGGTTCCAATCTCCCAACCCGTTGTTTTCATTACTGACGTAGCGGCTGGCGATGGCGATGTCGTTTCCATTCATCACCGGCTCCAGCAATCGTGGCAAGACTTCCGGCGGATGTTGCAAGTCGGCGTCAATCACGCCGAGAAGGTTTGCGTCAGTCTGCGCCCATCCGTACATCACGGCACCCGCTAGCCCGCGTTTTCCTTGCCGAGTGAAAACCCGCACTCGTGGATCACGTCTGCCATACTCGCGCGCCACTTCCGCGGTCCCATCCTTGCTATCGTCGTCAACCACGATAATTTCGTAGCCAATTGGCGCCGTTAACAGGACGTCGTGGAGGCTCTCGAGCAGCGTGCCGATGTTTCCTGCTTCGTTGAGGGTCGGGATCGCTAAACCTAGTTTGAATGCTAAACAGTCACTCATTGAAAGGTCCTGGGATTTTGAACGCGCTACTTGGATGTTTTTGAGACGAAAGGCGTTGGTCGTCTTGCCAATCAAAAAACGTCGCTAAGGCCTGCGACAGCATTTGCGAGACGGAATATTTTCTAGTGCGTGAGGCGCAGCTTTATGCCAGCACTTCCGAATCAACTTCGGTCGGAGGAGTGGGCGCGGGAGTAGCCCTAGTGAAGTGATCAACAACCGTCAGATGCACATTTTCTGTACTGGCACCGGGTACAACCTGAAGTCCGGCGAGGCGGCTCAACTGAAGGTATGAGTTGCGATACTGACGCATGAAATCGAGCGGATACTCTGGCTTACGCGCCCGAGCGTCTTCCGGTTCAGCGTCGAGGACATATCCTAGGTCGGGTTTAGGAGTGAAGCGCAGCAACATTCTGGCATATGCACGAGTGAGCCAATGCTGCATGGGAAGCGCGGCGAGCTGATCGTAGATGTAGCGATCGAAGATGATTACGCCGCCGATTTCGGTGCGCGCCTTTTGAACGGTGCGCCGAAGGCTGATCAGGTCCAGCACATAAAGGATCGATCTCCCGAGAAGTAGAGGACCAGCCTGGGCATTCTTGTCGTTTCGTTTAGCCGGACGTCCAAGCGCTCCATCGCCAGAATCACTCTGTAACACTGCGCGGCTGAAGTTTGAGCGCGCTCTCCGGAATAATGCGACATCATCCCATAGGCTCAAATTATGCGCAGGGATTCCGGCTTGCGCCAGATAACTGCTCAATTTTTCTATCTGTGTACTCTTGCCGGCGCCGTCAATTCCTGAGAATGTGATTACAAATGATTTCAAATGACCGCCTCAACCGAAGTTACGCGAAGTAAAACTTTAATGGCCCGAGCCAGGTACCCGGCCCGGACTGGCTGCTGAAAGCGCTGCCACAGTTCCCAGCGCCGCCCCGGCACCGGCGATAAACCCGAATTTGATTAACCACGAACGAATTTGCCGTTGCTTTGGCGGCGCGATCGCAACCCCGGCGGGTTTCGATGCCGCCCCGCCGCTGACCTGAACCGGCGGCGCAACTGCCGTCCCGCTCGGCTGCGACTGTTGCCCGCTCTGCGCACTCGATCTGGTCGAACCCCCTTGCGTTCCACCACTCGATTGTGAATTTACCGCACCCGGACTGTCTGGAAGATCCAGGGGTGGCGTACTCGAATTCTGCGCGGAAGCCGCTGGCTGGTTCCGAGCAGGCGCGTCCTGCGCCAGCACTGGCATTCCCGCACCGCCGATCGCCAGCATCAAGCCAAAGCCTACAGCTCGCGATAAGGTTTGATTCATACGCCCTCCGCAATGCTCACGCCGCGACCGGCTGCGGCTGTGCAGCTTGTCCCGATGGCGCCGGTTCGGTCTCGGCCACCGGTTCGGGCACAAGCACAGTTTGGCTGTCTTCTGCGTGGACAGCCGGGAACTTCTGGAATAGGTGGTTCATGCGCGTTAGCTCCAGCATGGCTGCCGCTTCTGGAGAAATTCCTCCAATCTCGAGCGAGCCATCCTGCTTCGCCACTTCTTCCATGCAAGTCAATAGCCCTTCGAGCCCTGTCAAATCGATTTTCTTCACGCGAGACAAATCCACAATTACGCTGGGCCTGTCACTGGTCAATTTATTCTTTAGTTCCCGCCTGAGTTTTCGTGCCTCCTTTACGCCGAAAACTTCTGGTACTTTGATCATGATTGCGCACGGAATATCCATTTCACCTTCCCTTGATTCCCTAAATCTGCGAGGACCTAAAATCCAGGCATATTGTGACTAGCTCGTAGCGCCTTTGTAAGATGCCGACTTTCGACTACAGGTTGACGAGCCATGAACTTGTTACTCCGCATTGCCACGTCCGAAGGCCGCTGCCCGGGATAGCGTCGCGAGTCTTGTTGTGCCGACCAGGCGTTCATCGTCAATCTGCACCTCGACATTGCGATCAAGATGGAACAGTTTCTTTGGGCTGACCACTGAGCGCTCCACATTCAATCCAACTCCCACGTAAACGCCTTGCAAGACGCAGGATTGGTCCACATTTGTGCCGTAATCAACTTCACAGTCCCGCTCGATGGAACTGGATCCGGTTATGCTGCAACCATCTGCAACGCGTGACCCTTCACCGATGAAGGCTGGTCCACAGACCGAAACCGACGGGTCCAGTTGCGCTCCGGCACCTATCCAAACTCCAGGAGATACCTGATTTCCTACCGGCTGCAGACCGCATCTGCCTGCCAGCCCGTCTTCCACCAACGTGCGCAAATCCTGTGGCTGGTTGAGGGGGTTGACATAGCCGTCATAAAAAAAACGCTCCTGTTCGGATATGAATGTGCTCAACACCTTTCTATAAGGTCCATCGGTACCTCGCAGGCACTCGGCATTTACCAGCGCCAAATCGAGTGCGCCGGCTGGCCCATAAGCTTGAGTGAGGGTGCTCCCGCGTTGCAAGTGAAAACGCAGAAAGCCCTCGTAGTCAAGATCTGAGTAGGAACCGATTCGCATCAACAACAACTGCTCCGCACCCTCCTGCAGGTGTCGAGCCACCGCGCTCTCCCAGGCGGTGATGAAGTTGGTTGATTTAGCGGAGCGGGCAGGCAGAAGACTGGTTGAAGCCGGAGTCTCAGAAATAGTCCTGATTGATACCGAATCGAACTGGCGCAGTTTCGCAGTCCCGCGCTCCAGCAGGTTTTGCCCGAGGATATCCAGATAGGCCCGCGAGGTACCGGTTAGAAATCCGCGTCCATTCCGCGAATATCTACGGACGAAAGAAGTATCATCCCTCTGACGGTCCCCCGCCAGGCTTACGATTGCTCCGATGTGCACTCTAGTCCCCGCATTTCAGTCCGCCGCACTGCCAAGCGCGCAGACAAATCCATTTCTTGTCTGAACCCGAGCCTTAAGCGCCTGATGCGGTGAATTGCGAGAAACCCGGAAAAAACACCGGTCTCTGGGGTACTCCGGCCGGCACTTCCTCCTGTTCCCATTGAGCGGAGCCTTTTCGGGGCCGCGTTCGAAGTGCCCGCGGACCCCCGTTTTCCTGCCGCCCTTGTCCCAGAAGTTCCCGAATGCGGAGTTTGGCTTTGTGCAATTGCGACTTCGAATTTCCGACCGAGCAATCCAGCAGTTCCGCTATTTCCTGGTGCTCGTACCCTTCTACCTCGTGCAATAAGAAAATGGTTCGATAGCCGTCTGGCAGCTCTTTGATAGCGCGTGCCAGCGCGATTCGGTCAACGCAGCCAGTTAATCGGTCGTCCCGGCTGCCGTACTCGCGGCGTACAACTTTCGCATCCTGATTGTAGGGTTCGTCGAGTGAAATTTGGCGTAGCGCTTTTTTCCGGAAGTGCATGAGCACGGTATTTACAGCGATCCGATACAGCCATGTGGAAAGCGCGGAATCGCCGCGAAACGTCGCCAGTTTTCGGAATACTTGCAGAAATGCGTCTTGGGTCAGGTCCTCTGCTTCGGCGGTGTTGTTCGTCATACGTAGGCAAACGGAATGGATTCTCGCTTTATGAGCATGAAACAAGGAAGCGAATGCTTCAGCGTCGCCTTCTTGTGCTCGTTTAACTAGGTGTAGATCAGATTCGAGTCGTGCGGTGGTGTTGGCCTCGGTGGTCACTTGCGGTCTCCTTTCAATCGCGTTTGGTGCGTCTCCAACGAAGCGGCTTCAAATGAACTGTGATGAGATTAGAGTCGGGAACGCGAATGGTCTATCCGGTGAGGTCTGTATCCACCGTAATGCTTTGCTGTAGCGCTTGATGTGCAACATCTTGCGCTGAATGCGGCAATCAACGTGCCTTCCAGAGGAAGATGAGTTTTTTTCACGATGCGCGGAATTTTTTTCCGCATGCGGGCGCAACATTCACATGGGTTGTTGTGT
>Ga0209056_10000236_pt1 | contig 61474 bp, 59 predicted proteins | sample GraSoiAngelo_114_FD_185876 | JGI IMG/M metagenome (GOLD analysis project Ga0209056, IMG submission 185876) | Grasslands soil microbial communities from the Angelo Coastal Reserve, California, USA - 14_0903_13_40cm (SPAdes) (version 2) | ecosystem: Environmental > Terrestrial > Soil > Grasslands...
GTCGTCTGCTGGTTTTGGGTGGTTTCGGACCCTGTTGTCCTAGAGAACTCCTAGAGATGGCTGGCGGAAGGAATCTCTACTAACTACTACTGCTTCTTCTTACGGAATCTTCTGGCCTGCGGAATGCTCAGATAGGACCTGACTAACAAATCCATCCGTTTGTTAAGTGTGTCCTCAGTGTAGTCGAAACGTCTGGCATCTCTCAGCTTCGATACGCATCTGGCAAGAACGACTGCGGGTAGGATCATGACTATTCTTCGCTGATCAGTCCACATAGTGCGAATCCAGGTTTTCTCGGTCTCCGTAGGGCTCTCGCTTCTTGATCTAGAGACGATGACGCCGAATTCCCCGTATTCCCCTGTCAGATAGCTCGTCAACTGTCGAAAATCATCCGGACCGATCTCTTCGTAGTTCTTTACTTCGAACACGACTTGCCTCGAGCGGTAATCGGCCAAGATACGATTCCAGAATCCATCCTTAGCCATGTTTGTCGCGACAACATCTCTCTGCTGCACAGCGCCTGTATTCGGCTTCAGTTGCGGGTTCGTCAACTTTCCCGCGAAGAGAACTTTGACGGTTCTGAACACCCACTCTTCAAACTGTCTACTACCATCGGAGCCGACTGCTAGCCTTGGCAAGGCTCCATAGATCTCCCCCAAAAGTGCAGTCCGAATGTTCGCCAGTTCAGCAGACGGCTTCGCCTTGTACTCGTCGTTGATTCGAATTAGAACCTCTTCGGGGGGCGTAGCGCCCTGCAGATCGAGCGCCTTCCAGTAGCACGGATGGACGGTTACAAGTGTGGCGACCTCTGTCGAACCCAATGTCGACGGAGCGCCGTCGTGACAAAAGGTGAACGCGTCGCCGTCGACGCCCTGAACACCAATGAACCCGACGCTGTATAAGGCCGAGAAAATTTCCGAGCCCGTGCTAAAAATCCCGAAATCCCGGGCTGCTGGGTCAAAGTAGTCGGCCGTCACTACGGCCTCGTCTAGCATGCTCCTTATTTCCCCAAACTTCTCTGGTACATGCCGTCCTTTGAAATGATCCACAAAGAGCCGTAAACCTGGAAAAACGGTTTCATATTCTTTGAGGAGATCGTCGAGGCGATGCTGAGAGATGAGCTTCGCGCTCTGCTGAACGTCAGTTTCGACAATGGCGTAACGGTTCTCTCGCGCTGCATTTGCATACGCTTCGTTGAGCAACACGATCACGTCGCGAGGACGGTAAAGTGTGTGGTGGAGACATGCTAGGAAACCGTCGCGTTCACGAAGAGCACGATGCGCAAACCGATCCCATACCCTAATGTCGCTTTCCACATCACCAAGCTTAAGCGCGACTCGCAGGCGTTGTGCAACCAGGTGTAGCAGCGAGTTCTCATCCCAGTGCAACCGCAACGTGTGCCCCTCAATATGTCGCGTAAAATCACTATCCAGTTGTGCGAGCGCTCGAAAAATATTGTCCCGGACGAACAAGAGAGGATAGATCTCGGTTTTTCGATCCGTGAGATCCGCAGTCGCCATCGCCAGGCCGCCCAACACTGCTGTTGCCGGGACGTCTGGAAGCCACCCCTCATCCAAATCGTCACAGAGTACGACGATGCGTGCCGGCATCTCGTGAAGCGCATTCGCCACTGCCTGTTGCAGCTTGTCTATCTCCATTACAGTCGCGAGAGTTGGAGCGACCTCTACGCCGTGGCTGGCCGCCGCCATCGCCAGCTTGAGGAGGTCTACGCATCGCGCCGAGACGGATTGCGTTAGGAGAGCCTTATGCTTGCGCGCGTAGTCAACCAGAAATGCGCGTTCGGCTAGCTTCCCGAACTTGTAATGACGTTCGATTCGATGGAGTGCCTCGATTAGAAGCGAGGCTCGCCAGAGCAGGCGTGCGACAGCACGAAGCATCCGGTAGTCCACACCGGAGCATTTCGTCAAGAGAGTCTGAAGTTCTATTACGTGATGTTCTTGGGGAGTCTCAGCGACAACGATTGTATTCGGAGTATTCGAGAACTGCTCGTTCAGCTTGGTAAAGAGTGCACTCTTTCCCGTGCCACGTCGACCAACTACGAAATTGTAGTCGTTAGTCTGCAACAGGGCGCGATGGGCTGCGGTTTCTACGAAGGCTTGCGCCAGCATGGCGTCGTCGATTTCGGCCCGGGCTGCTCCCAGGAGATTGCCGACCGGCTTAGTGACAGACTCAGTCAACAGTTCGCCTCCGTCTGAAGTGCTCTAACTACATCACTGCATCGGGCTCGTTGTCCATCGAACTATTCGGCTCGTTGACCCGGCGGTGGCGTCCCGAGTCGTGGGGAAAATAAGAAATGGCGCATTCTTCCGGTTGGTGAAGTTAACGACCAACGTGCCGCCTGCCAGGGCGGCTATCGGAGGAACGCGCCATGGGCAGGAGTATCAGGAAGCGGGCTGGAGTACCTGAGGTTGCGTCAGTCTCGCTGGGTGAATTGATCCACCAGCACGTCCGAATCGCGATCGAGACAGCCGTCCATGAGGAACTGCGTGCCGCGCTGGGCGCACGGTCGTACGAACGCAGCGACGTGCGGCGGGGCTACCGCAACGGCACGAAGGCGCGCGCCCTGACGGGCCCGAGCGGGCCAGTGGTGCTCACAGTGCCACGCGCTCGGCTGTTCGGCGCGATCGAGTGGACCTCGACGATCCTGCCACGCTATCAACGGCGGCTGCAGTCGGTGAATGAAGCCATCGTGGCCACGTACCTGGCCGGGGGCAACACGCGCCGGATTCGGGGCGCACTCCGACCTCTACTCAAGGACGCGCCCCTGTCGAAGAGCGCGGTGTCGCGCGTCGTCGCCACGCTGAAGACCGAATTGGCGGCTTGGCGAACACGCTCGCTGGCCGATGTGGATGCCGTCTACCTCTACCTCGACGCCTTCGCGCTGCGCGTCCGCAGCGCCGGGAAGGTGGTGAGCGTGCCCGTCCTCGGCGTGGTCGGGGTGCGGTCCGACGGGGGCAAACACCTGCTGGCCTTGGAGCTGTGCGGTGGTGAGTCTGCGGCAGCGTGGAAAGGGTGCCTCGACGATCTGGTGGGCCGTGGCCTGCGCGCGCCGGTGCTCTGCATCATCGACGGAAATCCCGGGTTGCGCCGTGCCGTTGGCGAGGTATGGCCGCGGGCGGCGGTGCAACGTTGCTGTGTGCACAAGCTCCGCAACCTCGAGCGCAAAGCACCGAAACATGCGCTGGCCGAGATCCGCGACGACTTCCATCGCATCGTCTACGCGGCTAATGCCGACGCCGCCCGCGCCGCCTACGCGGCCTTTGAGCGAAAGTGGGCCAAGCGCTGCCCAGGCGTGGTGATGAGCCTTCGGGAAGGCGGCGACGAACTGCTCACGTTCTTCACCTTCCCCAAAGGGCAATGGAAGACGCTGCGCACCACGAACACGATTGAGCGGCTCCACGAGGAGTTTCGCCGGCGCGTGAAGACGCAAGGCTCTCTGCCCAGCGAAGACGCAGCGCTGACCCTGCTCTTCGGCCTCGTGGTGAGTGGGCAGATCAAGTTGCGCCGGATCGACGGCTGGAGGAAAATCGCCGCGGTGCTCAACCAGCACTCGGTCGCGGCATGACGCGTTGCGCATTTCCCCAGGATCGTGTCTGGCTGTCGAGGCCATGGCCCGGTACCGAGTACCGCCCGCGCGCGGTTACGTGAGGTGACCAATGAGAATATTCCTCGCGGCATGCGCACTCGTGCTGTTCCTAGCACCTCATGCGCTCTATGCTCAATCCACGCCCGCCTCCGAACGCCCGATCGCCGGCCTGGGGCACGCGCACATGGACACCTCGTGCTCGCCCGGAGTCTCGGCCGACTTCGATCGAGCCCTCGCGCTGCTCCATAACTTCTGGTATGCCCGCGCGCTGGAGGCCTTCACGGGGGTCGCGCAGCGCGACCCGGACTGCGCCATAGCGTACTGGGGCGCCGCGAAGACCTACGACCATCCATTCTGGGATCCGCCGACCCGATCGGACGAGTCGACGGCGTGGGCACTCGTGCAAAAGGGTATGCGCGCGACGCAGAAATCTCCGCGCGAGGGGATGTATCTCGCCGCGGTTGCCGCCCTCTACAAGGAAGGCGGGGCGGGCCCAAAGTCGGCGCGGGACCAGGCCTACGTGGATGCGATGGCGAGCGCGTACGCGGCCTACCCAGATGACGAGACGAAACTGTTTTATGGACTAGCGCTTCTGGCAACGGTCAAGGAAGGCAGTAAGGGCTTCGAGAGGCAGGGACTCGCGGCAAAGCTCTTCGAGGAGGTCTACGCGAAGAATCCGCACCACCCGGGTGTCCTCCACTACCTGATTCATGTCTACGACGATCCTGGCCATGCCACTGACGGGCTCAAAGCCGCGCGCGCGTACGCGGCGGCCGCGCCGGCGGTCCCCCACGCCCAGCACATGCCCTCGCACATCTTTACCCGGCTGGGATATTGGGCGGAATCCGCGACGACGAACGAGAACGCCTGGCGCACCTCAGAAGCCGATGTGAAGCGCGCCGGCGAGTCCGGGGCGTACCGCGACTTCCATGCACTCAATTACCTCCAGTATGCGTACCTGCAGCTCGGACGGTTCCGGGATGCCAAGCGGGTGACGGGTATCATCGAGGCGCAATATGGAGCGTTGTCGAACAAGACCACGGCTCCGGACACGCCGGATCTGCAAGCGCGACACGTCCGAGGTCGAACGATTTACGCTCTCCCCGACCGCGTGGTGTACGGCTACTTCGATATGCTCACCCGGTTCATGGTCGAATCCGGGGATTGGAGAGCCGTCGCGACCGTTCCTCTGGTCGCCCCCTCACGCGATTTTCGCGCGATGAAGCTCCAGTTGGAGGCTATGGCCGCCGCCAAGCGCGGTGATCCAGCGACAGCAAAAACGGCCGCGGATGAGCTGGAGCGACTCGCCAGCGAACCCGGACAACACCCGCTTGCGCAGACGATCATCACTCTCCAGGCCAAAGAGGCTCAGGCCGTGGCAGCGCACGCCGCCGGAGACGAGCCGCGTGTCATCGCGATGATGACAAATGCGGTCGAGATCGAAAACTCGATTGAGGCGCTCTCGCAGCCGCCGTATCCGATCATTCCTGCGCACGAGCTCTACGGGACGATCCTCCTGGAGCTGAAACGGCCCGCCGAGGCCGCGAAGCACTTCGCTGAGGCTTTGAAGCGTACTCCAGGCCGGCCGATGGCGGTCTACGGGATCGCGCGCGCCGCGGAGGCCCTCGGCGACACGTCGACGGCTCTGGCGCGGTACACGCAGTTCCTCGAACTCTGGAAACACGCGGATCACGATCGCCCAGAACTCGCCATCGCCCGACGGTTCATCACGGCAGGCGGAAGATCCTGAAGGGCGCCAAGCTGGCCGACCTCCCTGTCGAACAGCCGACGAAGTTCGAGCTGGTGATCAACCGAAAGACCGCGAAGGCGCTCGGACTCACGATCCCGCCGTCGCTGCTGCTGGGCGCGGATCAGGTTATCGAGTGATATGAACTACCGGAAGTCGCGTTCTGGATTTTCCACATCAAACGAGACACCACCATCCTCCAGCGACATAGTGACTGTTGGACCGGCCCGGCCGTAGGCGTCTCCACTCCGATGCGCGCCGCCGGGACCATACTGATCCGTCACTGCCGACCCGGTAGCCCGGGAATTCGGGAAGCTCGCGATACTCGATGCGCTTACTCATAGCTCGCTTCACTTCCCCTTCGGGCCGCGTGGGTCCACGGTGTCGGGGAGGCAGATATAGAAATACTGTCTGTCCGGGTCCCGTTTGCGTCGCTCCTCTTCCTTCGCCGTGCGTCGATCGTACGCCCGATCACATTCCTCTTTCGTCTTGTAGGCATCGGCCGGGAGCGTATGTTCATAATTGGTGCTCGTTCGCATAGCTGTGCTCCACAGCACCCAAGCGCAGTCGGCGTAGGCCGTCGCGGCCGAGATGAATAGGCAGAACGCGACGAGCAGTAAGGCCGTGAGTACACGACGTGTCATCGGTTGCCCACCTCCCTGCGTCTACAGGCTCTCGACGACATGCGGTGCGTGCCTACGACGGCAGATATAGGCCGATCTACCCAGAGGACCTAGTCCTGGGGCCTTTGTCGCCCGTTTGGGCCAATCTTAATCATTGTGAAACTCGAATGTATCCCTTGGCTTCCATACACTCTACGTAAGAAGCCCGAGCTAGTGCCACACTGTAGTAGTTCATTGCAACGACGTCTCGTTTACATTCCCATTCTGCTTTTTTAAATGACGTCGGATCACCTTTAAAAATGAGTGTGGGATATGAAGGCTGCGTCGGCGCACATGCCGCTAGCGTGACCGTAAGCGCCAAGACTAGCCTTTTCATAATTCTTCTTTCTCCCCCGCAAGAAGGGGCTTCGGTCTGTCGCAGCCGAAGCGAGCAGGTAGAACGCGACGAGCAGAAGTGAGGCCGTCCGTGTGGGCCATGTCATCGGTTACCTCCTCGTCACGGAGCATACCCGCCAAAGGTGAGGCCGTGCAAGATTCGGAAGAACAGGCCGAGGCTCCCTCGGCCCCGGCTCGCGGCGGCGGTGCTATAATCCGGCGCGAATATGTCGAAACTGCGGTGGCTCATTGCGCTATTAATCACGTCGTTGACGGCTACTGCTGCGCCCGGTGAGGTGCAACCGAAGGGGTTCTGCGAGTGCCCTGACCACGAACGACCGACCGAAGCTGCCTCTGTCAGTGGTGGGACGAGATACCTTCTCTATGGCTATAACGATGCCTTTCGGTCCTCTCAGACTCGACCGTGGTGCTACACGCGCGCCGTCTGGTTCGAGAGGGTGAACGATTCTGGGCGGTTTGAATGGCGAGCGGCTGGTCAAGACGTATTGATAGGCGCGATTAAGGAGAGTGATGACCTCTGCGGTGCGTACCACAACCACTATGAGTCTGCGGCTGGCCCGGCGAAACAACCCTCAACGATCGACCATGGCTCAGTGCTTCAATCGTCATCCTCCATTGAGCTTCACTATGCTGTGGGGGAGCAATTCGTTCCGACGTGGCCGGAGCGGCTGAAGCGGCGCATCTCGTCGTTGGTGGGCTTCGCGAGTCTTCCCCCACGTATGACTCCAACTCGTGTTGCAGTTCGAGTCACATCAACAGTTGTCGGTAGTGCACCCCCCTATACGATTGAGTACAAGATCGAGTCCCCGACTGGAACCTCGTTGAACCTGTACGAATTTGGTCAAAGCCCGACGTGGGCGGAGCGGTCGCCGCGACTGTACTGGGAGGCAGCGGTTTCGCGAGAGTTTTATGACGAGATGGTGAGGCGGCAACGTGGATTTATGGATGGAGGAGCGCCGGTCTCGATTCAGATCAAGAGTGTACAGGGCGTGACATTCGTGGTCGGAAGACTCCTCATCCTTCCTCCCTATGTGCAGCCGCCTCTGCCAGATCAACCAGCGAAGGATGCGTACTTGTTGGGCACTGCGTCAGCATTTACAGTTGCTCCGCTTGGCGCGCCTTTACCGCCTGCGGGCATAAGGGTTCAGTAGCAACTAAACCCCGCAGTGAGCGCCAGGTTAAAGGGAAGATCGGGCTGAGTATTCTAGAGAAGCTGCGAGTCGTAAGGTCTGCGCTTAGATTGTCGGCGTACATAGTCGGGATTGTGCCGCCACTGTTAGTCATGAGCGAGAGGCTCCGGTGGGCGTTCGCCGTCGGCGGGTTAGTCGGTGCTGTCATCGGTTATAGATGGGGGCAGGCAGAACGGATCTACCGCAAAATTGCCGCGAGAGTGAGGCAACTGCTGATTTGGGCCTTCGGGTTCCTCGCGACGTATTTTGTCCTTGAGATTGGGCTTCCCCAACTGGGACGCAAACTGCCCGTGATCTACGAAGATCCATACTTCTGGTGCTTGGTGGGCGTTCGCGTTGTGTTGTGGGCACTATTCGTCGGGACCCTCGCTAGGCTCTTCGCTTCGCTCGAACGCTCAGCCGCCGCGCCGCTCTCCGGCCCGTAGGTTCCGGACCGTGGTGATTGACGCGGCTGAAGGCCCTGAAGCCGAAGAAGTGGGGCCGGTTGGCGGTCCCGGCCCCTCGTTCGTCAGACGGCGGCTTTACCCACTGGCCGCGTGAGGGCCGGACTCGTCGAGGGCGAGAGCGACCAGTTTATCCAGTTCGGGCAGGTCGAAAGGATGGGCGACGTAGGCAAACGCTCCTTCCGTCAGGGCCTCGGCCGTCTTCTCGATATCATTGAAGTCGCTGATCATAATGACCGGCGTATTCACGCCGAGCCTGCGAATCGCCTTTAGCAGACCGAGGCCGTTATCGCCTAACCCGTACTTGAACATGCGCCCTTGCTCCACGATTGCCCTCAGTGGCATTTGAACACCCAGAAGAATGAGATCGAACTTTTCGCGCCGTAGGATGGCGAGCGCGTCGACAACATCATAGGCCGAGATGACCTCGAACTTGCGCTCGTGCTCGACCCGCTGCCGGGTGAAGTGGCAAAAGAACTCCCGCAGCAGGGCGACCATTCCCTGCTCGTCGACGACGATCAGCAGCCGTTTCGTCACGTCTCGATGGCTCAGCGGATTTCCGGCAGGCAAATAGAGGGCCATCAGTCTCGCTGACGGAATGTCGATGACTTCCAGGACGGGCGGTGCATACAACCGTGAAGAGCTTGCCAGATTGTCGAGGCACCCATGCTAGAAGGGCACTGGGGTGAGCAAAGATTTTCATACCGAGACCGGCCCGTCACGAACAATAGCCTACGCTGCTTTCTTCCACTCGACGGCGGGGACGTACCCACGGTCTTCGAGGGCGTGTTGTACGAGCCGGGCCAATTCTAGAAGCTCCTCGTCAGTACTGAGAGCCGGACCCAGGTGTCGAACGCCTGCGGGAGCGGCCGGACGGCGGGGGTCATGACCGACCCCCCGCGAACGCCTCGAAGCGCCGTGCTACCCTGGACGGCCTGGAGCGCCGATCACCCTGGACACGGCCGGAGAACTTGACCGTGAGCCGTGGTAGGTTGGTGCCTTGGCCCCCTCCGAGGCCTCCCCCAGGATTCGGTTGCGGCGGCAAAAGCCGCCGCTCGAAGGCCGGCCAAGCCGGCGCTCGAATCGGCTAAACTATGGGCACGCCCGCCGCGTCGCCCTCGAGGCGACGGGTGAAGCCGCGGCGCTGCGGCCAGCGCCGGAAGTCGGGGAAGTGGCCCCCGAGCCATCGCCGCGGGTAGCCGCCGGAGTAACGTCCGGCCGGCGGGCTCACCTCATGCCCGACCCTCCAGCGCGCGCTGGAGCTGGTCCAGGTGGTTGTCGTCGTGCCACGCGATCACGGCCACCCAGTCGCCGATCGTCATCCGGCCGCGCACGGCGTGGAGCCCGCCCCGCTGCCAGTCGGACGGGCCGAGCTTCCGTAGAAAGGCCAGCGACTCCGCTCGCCGCTTGCGGAACGTCTCGAGCGCGCGCTCGACGTCGCACCGGAGGTACTGGCGGTCCTCGGCCCAGCGATCGGCGAGGTCGGGGGCTGGGGGAAAGAGCTTCGGCTCGTCCACGGAGAGGATCAGCTGGAAGCGGCCCATGAAGACTTCCTCGGTGTCCCGGAGGTGGCAGACGACCTCCTTGGCCGCCCAGTTCTTCGGGTCGGGCCGGCGTGACAGCGCGGCCTCACGCTGGCCCTTGATCGCCGTGGCGAGGTCGTCGGCCGTTCGCTCCATCCGTTCCAGGTTCGTCTCGGGCGGGAGCTTCAGGCGATCCTCGATCGTCACCATGACGGCTCTCCTCTCGGGCACGAGCTGGTAGAAGAGGCTCGACTCGCGCTTGTAGAAGCCCTCCGTGTGGAACGAGTCCTTGAGGCGAAGTCCCGTGTAGTCCACGTGATGCCCCACCTCGTGGAGCAGGGTCCGGAGGAACGTGCGGAACGCGACCACGCGCTTCTGCTTGGCCGTCCGCATCCAGAGCTGGATCTTCGGCGGCTTGCCGCGCTCGTTGGTGTAGAGGCCGTGGAGCTCGCCCCAGCGTGCGTGGGGTCGCGCCGCCAGCACCTCGACCCCGACCGGCGGCAAGCTCATGGCGTCGGTGAGCCCGCGGATCAGCGCCCGGCTGGCCTCGTGGGTCGCCGCGCGGTCTTCGGACCGCAACGCCGTCCCGAGGGCCGCGACGCGTGGATGGAGGTCGGCCGGCCGTGGCAGGCGGATCTCCGTGATCGCGTCGCTCTTCCGGTAGATCGCCTGCTGCGCGCGCGTGAGCCGGGCGTAATACGCGAACCGCACCGCGCCTACGTGCCCGAGAAGCGAGGCTTGCGCTTCTCGAGGAACGCCTTCGCGCCCTCGACGCGGTCCTCGGTGGTGCGGAGCAGCGTCGCCAGGTCGTTCTCGAGGCGGAGCCCGTCGGCGAGCGGCAGCTCGAGCCCTTTGACGACCGCCTCCTTGGCGTAACGGAGCGCCACCGGCGCCTTCTCGGCGAGGGCGCGCGCGAGCTCCCGCGCCGCCGCGAGGACGCCCGCCGCGGGTGCGACGCGCTCGACGAGCCCGAGGGAGAGCGCCTCGCGCGCGTCGATGCGCGCACCGGTCAGGATCATCTCGAGCGCCTTGCCCCGGCCGATCAGGCGCGGGAGCCGCTGCGTCCCGCCGCCGCCCGGGATGATCGCGAGGTTGATCTCGGTCAGGCCGAGCTGCGCGTCCTCCGAGGCGATCCGGAGATCGCACGCGAGCGCCAGCTCGAGCCCGCCGCCCAGCGCGTAGCCCCGGATCGCGGCGACGATCGGCTGGGGGCAGCGGTCCATGGCCGCGCGGAAATCCACCCGTCGCCGGCTCTCGCGGAAGCGGACGGGCACCTGCGGCTCGACGAACTCGCGGATGTCGGCGCCCGCGGAGAAGGCGCGCTCGCCCGCGCCCGTGACGACGACGACGCGCACGGCGTCGCTCGTGGCCACCTCGCCGAAGCAGCGCGTCAGCTCCTGGCGCATCCGCTCGTTCATCGCGTTGTGGACCTCGGGCCGGTTGAGCGTGACGGTCGCGACACCGTCGGCCACGTCGTAGAGGAGCGTCTCGTAGGTCATCGGCGCGGGCCTCCCAGCACGCGGCGCGCGCGGAGCGCCGCGATCTCGGCGTCCGTGTAGCCGAGCTCAGACAGGATCTCGTCGGTGTGCTGGCCGAGCGTGGGCGGCGGGCCCGGATCCCGCGTCGGCGTCTCGGTGAAGGCGATAGGCTGACCCACCAGGCGGAGGTGGCCGACCTCGGGATGCTCGTACTCGTGCACCAGGTCGTGGTGGCGTACCGCCGGGTCCTCGAAGAAGTCGAGCAGGGGCTGCACGGGCGCCGCCGGGATGTCGTGGGCGGCCAGGAGCTCGAGCCACTCGGTGCGGGGCTTCTCGCGGAACCGCGCCTCGAGGATCGGCAGGAGGTCCGCGTTGTTCTGGACGCGCAGGAGCCAGGAGCCGAAGCGCGGATCGTCGGCGACGCGCTCGAGGCCGAGCGCCTTCGTGAGCTTGACCCAGAAGGACTGGTTGCCGACCGCGAGGAAGAACCACTGGCCGTCGCCCGCCTGGTAGAGGCGGTAGGTCGGGTTGTCGCGGACCAGCGAGGGCTTGCCCGGGTAGTCGACGGCGACACCCGACTGGAGCGCCAGCACGCCCCGCAGGAGCGAGGTCTCGACGCGCTGGCCCCGCCCGGTGCGCTCGCGCGTGAAGAGCGCCGCGAGGATGGCCTGGGTCGCCAGCGCGGCCGTGTAGTAGTCGGTCGGCGCCGTGCGGAGGTACTGGGGCGGCCCGCCGAAGCCCTGGAGCGTCATGAGGCCGCCGAGCGCCTGGAAGATCGGATCGAAGCCCGGACGCTCCGCGCCGGGGCCGGTGGAGCCGAACGCGGTGACCGAGCAGTAGACGAGGCGCGGGTTGAGCGCGGCGAACCGCGTCCAGCCGACGCCAAGGCGCTCGGCGACACCGGGCCGCATGTTCTCCATGAACACGTCGCCGCCCGTGGCGAGCCGCTCGACGATCGCCCGGCCCTCCGGGGTCTTGAGGTCCACGCTGATCGAGCGCTTGCCGCGGTTCCACCCGAAGAACCCCGGCAGCTCACGGAACGCGTCGCCCTCGGGGGACTCCACCTTGACGACGTCGGCGCCCATGTCGGCGAGCTGCATCGCGGCGTACGAGCCGGCGATGTAGCTCGTGAGATCGACGACGCGGATGCCGTCGAGCGGCGGTCCCTGCGCGGTCACGGGGAGCGGCGCGTGTCTCCCGCGGCCTACGCGGCGACCCGCCGGACGATCAGCTCGCGGTGGTGGTCGGCGTCCCCGTACATCGCCTCGAGCGCTTTCGCGCGCTTGAAGTAGAGGTGCAGGTCGTACTCCCAGGTGAACCCGATGCCGCCGTGCACCTGGATCGCCTCGCCGCAGACACGGCGCGCGGCGTCGCCGACATACGCCTTGGCGACCGACGCCGCGAGCTCCGCGTCCTCCGCCCTCGCGTCGAGGGCCCACGCGGAGTAGTAGACGGCGGCGTGCGAGTTCTCGACCTCCAGGAGCATCTCGGCGCACTTGTGGCGGATCGCCTGGAAGGAGCCGATCGGCTGCCCGAACTGCTCGCGCACCTTCGCGTAGCCGACGGCCATGTCCAGGCACCGCCGCGCGGCCCCGAGCATCTCCGCCGCCGCGCCCACGGCCCCTCGCCGCAGGAGGCCCGCCAGCAGCGCGTCCGCCTGGCCGGGAGCGCCGAGGACGGCGTCGCCCCCCACGGGCGTGGCGTCCAGCGTGACGGTCACGAGACGGGTCGTCCCATCCATCACCTGCGCCGGCTCGAGGGTGAGCCCCGCGGCTGCCGGGTCCACGAGAAAGAGCGTGAGCCCGTCGGGCGTCCGCGCGGGCACGAGGAGCACGTCGGCGACATGGGCCCAGGGGACGAACCGCTTCGTGCCCGAGAGCGTCCAGCCCGTCGCGCTCTTCTCCGCGCGGGTCCGCGTCCCCTCGGGGCGCCAGTCGAGGTCGGCGTCGAGGAAGGCGAGCGTCGCCCGCGCCTCGCCGGTGGCGATCGCGGACAGCCAGCGCGTGCGCTGCGCGTTCGTGCCTGCCTCCTCGATCGCCCGGGCGGCGAGGACCGTCGGCAGGTACGGGCCGGGCAGGGCGGCGTGCCCCATCTCGTCGAGGAGGATCGCGGTCTCGACCATGCCGAGCCCGCTTCCGCCGTGCGCCTCCGGCAGGGACAGCCCGAGCCAGCCGAGCTCCGCCATCTCTTGCCACAAGGCCTCGCTCTCGCCACGCGGGTCGTCCCAGAGGAGACGCACGGTCGCGGGCTTCATGTGCTCGTCGAGGAACGCGCGCGCGGAGTTCTTCAGCAGCTGCTGATCGGAGCTGAACGAGAAATTCATCGCGTCACGCCTTCAGGCGGTCGGCGCGCACTTCCTTGGGCAGGCCGAGCACACGCTCACCGATGATGTTCTTCTGGATCTCGGAGGAGCCCGAGTAGATCGTCCCCGCGCGCGACCACAGGAACGCGGTCGCCCACGTGCCGGGCTCGCCGGAGGACGTGTCGATCTCCTCGAACTCCTCGGGTGCCGTGACGAGCTGGCCCCACGGCCCGAGGATCTCGAGCGCCGCCTCGTAGTAGCGCTTCTCGAACTCCGTGTACGAGAGTTTGGTGATCGACGACGCCGCGCCGGGCGACTCGCCGCGGTTCAGCGCCGAGAGCACGCGAAGCCCCGCGTAGCGCTGGACCTCGAGGTCGGCGTAGATCTTCCCGATCTTGGCGCGGACGACGGGGTCCTCGATGAGCGGCCGGCCGCCACGCCTGAGCTCCTTCGCCGCGCGCACGAGCTGGCTGAAGGCGATCGCGTAGCGCGTGACGCGCCCGAGCGAGTTCGAGCCGCGCTCGAAGCCGAGCGTGGTCTGCGCGATTTCCCATCCCTGGTTCAGGGTGCCGATCAGGTCGCGCCGCTCGGCCCGGGCGTCGGTCATGAAGACCTCGGAGAAGAGCGAGGAGCCGGTGATCTGCTTGAGCGGGCGCACCTCGACGCCCGGCTGGCGCATGTTGAGGAGGAAGCACGAGATGCCCTTGTGCTTGGGCGCCTTCGAGTCGGTGCGGGCGAGGAGGATCCCCCAGTCGGCGATCGGCCCGCTGGAGGTCCAGATCTTCTGACCGTTGACGAGGAAATGGTCGCCCCGGTCCTCGGCGCGCGTCTTGAGGCTCGCGAGGTCCGAGCCCGCGTTGGGCTCGGAGTAGAGCTGGCACCAGATCTCCTCGGCCGTGAGCATCTTCGGGAGGTAGCGCCCTTTCTGCCAGTCGGTGCCGTGGACGATGATCGTCGGCCCGATGAACCCGATCCCGAGCCCGTTGATGGCGGGCGGCGCGTTGACCCGCGCCATCTCGTCCTGGACGGTCGCTTGCTGCATCGGCGAGGCGCCCCAGCCCCCGTACTCCTTCGGCCACAGCACGCCGACGTAGCCCGCCTCGTAGAGCTTCCGGTGCCAGGCCTTGCGCTCGTCGAGCGTCTTCAGATCGTCCGTGGGGACGTTGGCCTCGAGCCAGCGCCGGGCCTTCTCCCGGAACGCGCGGTCCTCGGGGGAATAGGTCAGGTCCATGATCCGCCTCCTCGCGGGAATGCCCGTTTCTAGCACGTGCGTGGAGGCGAAGCAACGGGCCGCCAGCGAGCGCCCGCCCGCGCTTGACAATCCCGACGGCGCAGCGCAGTGTGGCGCGCGATCGCGCCGCCGGCGGTCGCCGCCCCGCGTCGTCGAAGGGAGCCTGCGTGTGGACGATATCGTGATCCGGGGCGGACAGGTCGTCGACGGGAGCGGCGCCCCCGGCCGGGTCGCCGACGTCGTCATCCGTGACGGACGTGTCGCCGCGATCGAACCCGGCCATGTCGGGCCGGCCCGCCGTGTCATCGACGCTCGTGGGCGCGTCGTCAGCCCGGGATTCGTCGACGTCAAGACCCACTCGGACTGGACGCTCCCGCTGAACCCGCGGGCGGAGAGTAAGGTTCGGCAGGGCGTGACGACGGAGGTGATCGGGCACTGCGGCTTCTCCGTCGCACCGGTGCTGCCGGGCCGGGTGGAGCTGCTCCGCGACTACCTGGCGCCCTCCGCGCCCTGGCTTCCGTTCCGGGAGACGACCTTCGCGGAGTACATGGACGCGTTTCCCGCCACCTCCGTGAACACGGTCATGCTGGTTGGCCACAACACGCTCCGACTGATGGCGATGGGCATGGCGAATCGCCCACCGACGGCCGACGAGATGACGCTGATGCGGCGGATGCTCGAGGAGGCGCTGGCGGCGGGCGCGCTCGGTCTCTCGTCGGGCCTGTTCACCGCGCCGGGGTGCTTCGCCGGGGCCGAGGAGATGGTGAGTCTGGCGCACGTCCTGCGCCGGTACGGAGCCTCGTACGCGACGCATGTCCGCGACGAGGCCAGACGCGTGTTCGAGGCCGTGCGCGAGGCGATCGCGATCGCGCAAACGTGCGGGGTTCACGTCGAGATCGTCCACCTGAAGCTTTCGGGAACGGACGGCTGGGGCGGCGCCGCGCGCCTGCTCGCCGAGATCGAGGCGGCGCGGCAGCGCGGGGTGCCGGTCGACTGTGATCAGTATCCGTATACGACCGCCAGCAACCCGCTCCGCAACCTCCTGCCGACGTGGGTTCAGGAGGGCGGCGTGGACGCCATGCTCGCCCGTCTCGGCCGGCCGGACGTGCGAGCCCGTGCGCGGGAGGACATCGCCGCCGACGGGCTCGGGAGCTGGGGACGGATTCCATCGTGGGACGCGGTCCGCGTCGCCGTCTCTCCCCATCGGCCTGAATGCGAGGGCCGCACCCTCGGCGACATCGCCCGCAGCCGGTCTTTCGATGGGGTCGATGCCGTGTGTGACTTCTTGATCGCCGACCGTGGCGCGACCCGGGTCCTCATCGCCTCGATGGCGGAGGAGGACGTCAGAGAGCTGCTCCGCTCGCCGATGGTCCTGGTCGGCTCGGATGGGTATGCCGTCGCGCCGTACGGGGTGACCGGCCAGGGCAAGCCGCATCCGCGCTGCTATGGCACGTTCCCGCGGGTCCTGGGGCAGTACGTGCGCGAGCTGCGATTGCTGACGCTGCCCCAGGCGATCCATAAAATGACGGGCGGGCCGGCGGCGGCCATCGGTCTCGTCGCCCGGGGCCTCCTCCGGGCGGGGTACCGGGCGGACGTCACGGTGTTCGACCCGGAGACCATCGCCGAGCGGGCCACGTTCGATGAGCCTCACCAGTATCCGGTCGGGATCGTGACGGTGATCGTCAACGGCGTCCCCGTCGTGGACGGCGGCGAGCACACCGGAGCGTTGCCCGGACAGGTCCTGCGTCGCCGATCGGGTGGCGTGGGATGAGGCGGCGCTAGGGCGCCGGCAGCCGGTAGATCGCGGTATGCAGGATGTGGGTGACGGGGCGGGGACGCTCGCCGGCGACGATCACCAGGTCGAGCTCGACGAACTCGCGTCCCTTCTTTTCGAAGAGCGAGCGGACCCGGCCCCGCGTCGCGAGGGTCTCGCCGACGCGCGCCCCGGACAGGTGGCGCACCACGCTCCCGACGTGGATCCACGGGCTCAGCGTCACGTTCTTGTCGAGGGCGCGGTTGGCCTGGTCGAGGAAGAAGCCGGGATGGACGAAGCCGCGCGCGCCGCGGTAGAGCCCGAGCGCGTCGCCGACCTTCTCCAGATACTCGCCGGCGCGCGCGTCGTCGTAGGTGGTGACCGGTGTCCCGAGCGCGGCGAGGCCGTCGAGGTGGGGGCGCGTGGCGGCGGGCCGCTCGGCGGGCAGCGGCGCCATCGGATAGAGCGCGAGGTTCACGGGGACCGGCGAGCCCGCCGGCAGGGTCGCCGTCAGCGTGGCGCACTCGCCCGCCGCGGCCGTCGACGCCACGAGCGTGGCGGTCACGCCCTTGGCGTCACGCCCGACGACCGTCCCGGCGACGGTGAGCTCTTCGCCGTCGAGCACCGGCTCCACGAACCTGACGGCGGCCGTGCCGCGCTCGAGCCAGGCCGCGCCGAACGCCGCGACGAGCGGATGGGTCAGGTAGGCGTAGACGGTCACGCCCGGCACGAGCCCGCCGCGGAACCCGTACTGACGCGCCACGGCGTCGTCGTGGATCTTGTTCTCCGGGCTCTCTGCGGTGTTCCGCGCCTTGACGCGGTACTCGGGCAGCGTCACGGAAGCGTCGAGATCAGCTTCCGGTACTCCGCCTCGGTGAACGCCTTCATCGTCGTCGTGCGGACGTTGCCGCCCGCGGAGAGCATGAGGATGAACTTCGCGGCCGTCTCGTCGCTCGGGGCCTCCATGACCGTGACGATGTCGTGGGCGCCCATCGTCAGATAGAACTGCTTCAGCTCGCCGCCCATGTCCTTCAGCATCTTCTTGGCGGCGTCGAGGCGCTTGGGGCCGTCCTTGATGTTCCGGATCCCCTGATCGGTGTAGTTGACGAGGGCGATGTAGGTTGGCATGGAGACCTCCTTCGTTCCGCGACCGTGCCGGGTGGCCAAGTATATAATCAATGCCCGTTATGATGCGTAGCCTCCTGATCGCCCTCGCGGTGGTCGTCATCGTCGTCGTCGGCATCCTCGCCTGGGCGGTGTCCGTCAACAACCAGCTCGTCGTGGCCGAGCAGAACGTCAACGAGAAGTGGGCGCAGGTGCAAAACGTCTACCAGCGCCGCGCCGACCTCGTCCCGAACCTCGTCGAGACCGTGAAGGGCTTCGCGGCTCAGGAGCGGACGGTCCTGGAGGAGGTGACGCGGGCGCGCGCGAGCGCCAGCTCCATCCAGCTCACGCCCCAGGCCCTCGGCGATCCTAAGGCGCTCGAGCGGTTCCAAGCCGCTCAGAACCAGCTTTCGGGCGCCTTGAGTCGTCTCCTGGTGACCGTCGAGCGCTACCCCGATCTCAAGTCGAACGCGAACTTCCTCGCGCTCCAGACCCAGCTCGAGGGCACGGAGAACCGCATCACCGTGGAGCGGCGACGCTTCAACGAGGCGGTGCGCGACTACAACACGCGCCTGCGCCTGTTCCCCGGCTCCGTCGTCGCGTCCCTCGGAGGTTACCAGCCCAAGGCCTTCTTCGAGGCCACGGGGGACGCGGCGACCGCGCCCAAGGTGAAGTTCTAGCCTGCTGCTGCCGGCACTCCTCGCCGTCGCCCTCGCGCTCCCACCCGCTCCCGGCGCCCGCGTGAACGATTACGCGGGGCTGCTCGCGGCTCCCGAGCGCGCGCGGCTCGAGGCGAAGCTCGCCCGATACGAGCGCGCCACGGGTACCCAGATGGCGATCGCGATCTTCCGCTCGCTCGAGGGCGAGAGCCTCGAGGACGTCACCAACCGGCTCTTCCAGCAGTGGCGGCTCGGCCAGAAGGGGCTCGACAACGGCGTGCTCCTCGTGGTCTTCGCTGAGGACCGGAAGCTGCGCTTCGAGATCGGCTACGGTCTCGAGGCGGTCGTGCCCGATGCCGCCGCCGGCCAGATCATCCGCCAGATCGTCGCGCCGAGTTTCAAGGAGCGGCGCTACGCCGCCGGGCTCGAGGCCGCGGCGGACGCGGTCTACGCCCGGATCGCGTCGGGCGGGCCGTCGTCGTCTGCCGAGTTCGAGCGTCAGGCCGAGGGCTTTCGGCGTCGGCAGCGGGAGAGCGAGCGGGCCGCCGACCTCTACGCGCTCCTCTTTCTCGGGCTCACGGCGGTCACGATCGGCGGCATCGCGCTCCAGGCCGCGCGTCAGCGTGGCGGCTACTCGGCCGGGCGCGGCGGCCGCTGGTACGCCTCAGGCCCCGTCTATTGGGGCGGCGGCGGGGGAGGCTGGGGCGGTGGCGGGGGCGACGGCGGCTTCTCGGGCGGCGGGGGCGCGTCGGGCGGCGGTGGCGCGAGCGGAGACTGGTAGGGCCATGGCGAAGCGCCCCAGGTGGACGCGGCGGCTCCTCGGCGAGTCGGACTTCGACGCGATCGGCGACGCGATCAAGGCCGCCGAGACGCGGACATCGGCCGAGATCCGGGTGCATCTGGAGCGCCGGCTGCCGCGCCGCTTCTTCGGCAAGCCCGTGGACGCCCTCGAGCGGGCGCGGAGGCTCTTCACGAGGCTCGGCATGCACATGACGGTCGAGCGGCACGGCGTGCTCCTCTACCTCGCGATCGAGGACAGGAAGCTTGCCGTCGTGGGCGACGTGGGAATCCACGGGCGCGTCGGCGACCGCCACTGGTACCGGGTGCGCGACAGGATGATCGAGCGGCTCCGCGCGGGGGCGCCCCGGGAGGCGCTCGTCGGCGCGATCGAGGAGATCGGGCGTGAGCTCGCCACGCACTATCCGCGCCGGCCGGGCGACACGAACGAGCTCGGCGACGAGGTGAGCGTGTCGTGATCCGGGCGTAAGCTTTGGCCATGCGACGCACCATCGCCGCACTACTCGTCCTGCTGGCGCTCCCCGCGGCGGCCGACGCCCAGATGGCACCGGCCCCGAGTCAGGCGCCGCTCGAGATCACGAAACGGGAGAGCCCGCCCGAGTCGAAGCTCGGGCGCCTCGTCGTCCCGCCGGCGCCTCAGTCGGAGGACGCCGTCCGTGACGCCGAGCGCGGTGTCGCCGACCTCGAGCGCGTCGACCGCGACCGAAGGGCACTCCGCGAGCAGGCTCCACCCCTGCCGCGGCGCCCGGACCTCGGGTACGACGTCCAGAGCGGCATCCAGCAGAGGAACCTCAGGCGCGCGCTTCCGCGCTGATCGCCTCGCTCAGCAGGAACTCCTGGGCGGCGGCCAGGCCGGCGCCGAGCCGCACGGGCACGCCGAAGTCCTTCAGCATCATCTCGACTCCCGCGAGCCCGCCGAGCAGGTCGAGCTCGTTGAGGCTCCCGAGGTGGCCGATGCGGAACACCTTGCCACGGACCGCGCCGAGCCCGACGCCGAGGGACAGGTCGAGCCGTCGGTGGGCGTGGCGGACGAACTCGTCGGAGTCGAAGCCCGGCGGCATGACGACCGCGGTGAGCGTGTGCGAGTACTCGGCGGGGTTCCGGCAGAGGAGCGCGAGCCCCAGCGCGCTCACCGCGCGCCGGCAGGCCTCGGCGAGCCGCGCGTGGCGGGCGAAGACCCGCGGCAGCCCCTCTTCGTCGAGCATCCGGAGCGCCTCCTCGAGACCGAAGAGGAGCAACGTCGCCGGGGTGTAGGGGAACTCGCCGCGACGGTTCCGCTCGAGGACGGGCCGCCAGTCCCAGTACGAGCGCGGGCAGCGCGCCTTGTCGCTCGCCGCGAGCGCTTTCTCGCTGATCGCGAGGATCGCCATCCCCGGCGGCAGCATGAGCCCCTTCTGCGGTCCCGTGAGCGCGACGTCCACTCCCCAGTCGTCGAACCGAAGGTCGATCGACGCCAGCGACGACACGGTATCCACGAGGAGGAGGGCCGGGTGCTGGGCGCGGTCGAGCGCGGCGCGCACGGCCGCGACGTTCGACGTCACGCCGGTGGAGGTCTCGTTGTGGACGACGAGGAGCGCCTTGAGCTGGTGAGCCGCGTCGGCGCGAAGCCGCCGCTCGACCTCGTCGGCGGGCGCGCCGTCGCCGTAGGGGACCTCGACGCGCTCGCACTCGACGCCGTACGCCTCGGCCGTCCGCGCGAAGCCCGTCGAGAAGTGACCGTTGATGCACGCGAGCACGCGATCGCCGGGCGACAGCGTGTTCACGATCGCCGCCTCCCACGCGCCGGTGCCCGAGCCCGGATAGAGGACGATGCGGCCCGTCCGCGTCTGGAAGACGCGCTTGAGCCCGTCGAGGCAGGCCTCGACGAGCGCCGCGAACCTGGGGCCGCGGTGGTCGATGATCGGCTGCGACATGGCCCGCACGATCCGCTCGGGCACCAGCGTCGGGCCCGGGATCTGCAGAAACGACCGTCCCGGCATGGCCCGAGTCTAGCATGCTAGAGTGAGCGTTCATGACCCGTGACGACATCCCGACGCCGGCCCTGCTCCTCGATCTTGACCGCTTCGAGCGGAACGTCCACAGGATGGCGGAGCACGTCGCGCGGCATGGCAAACAGCTCCGCCCCCACGCGAAGACCCACAAGTGTCCGGAGATCGCGCGACGCCAGATCGCCGCGAGTGCACGCGGCGTGGCGTGCGCGAAGCTCGGCGAGGCGGAAGTGCTGGCGCGCGCCGGGATCCGTGGGCTCCTGATCACGACGGAGGTCGTGGCGCCGGCGGCCATCCGCCGCCTCATGCGGCTCGTCTCCGAGGCGCCGGACACGCTGATCGTCGTGGACCACGCCGACAACGTCGCCGCCCTCGGGCGCGAGGCCACGGCGGACGGCGTCGTCGTCGACGTGCTCGTGGACGTGGACGTCGGGAACCGCCGGACGGGCGTGGCGCCGGGCGAGCCCGCGCTCGCCCTGGCGCGGACGGTGGCGGCGCAGCGCGCGCTCCGGCTCCGCGGCCTCCAGGGCTACGCGGGGCACTGCGCCCACGTCGTCGGCTGGAAGGCGCGTCGCGAGGCGTCGCTCGACGCGCTCCGGCCCCTCACGGAGACGCGCGCGCTTCTCGAGCGCCACGGCCTGCCCGTCGAGATCGTCGCGGGGGGCTCGACAGGCACGTGGGACATCGACGTCGAGCTGCCGGGGCTCACCGAGCTCCAGGCGGGCTCGTACTGCGTGATGGATCTCGATTATCGCCGGGTCGGCGGACGCGGCGGCGAGCTCCTCACCGACTTCGAGATGGCGCTCACCGTGGTGGCGACCGTCGTTAGCGTGCCGACGCGCGACCGCGCGATGGTGGACGCCGGCCTCAAGGCGTTCTCCACCGACAAGCCATTCCCGCCCGAGCCCGTCGAGCGCGCGGGGATCGCGTATGGCTTCGCCGGTGACGAGCACGGCAGGCTCACGATCACCGACCCCGCGCGCGCGCCGCGTCTCGGCGAGCGCATCGAGTTCTTCCCGCCGCACTGCGATCCGACGATCAACCTCTACGACCGCGTCTACGCCGTCCGTGACTCGACGGTGGAGGCGGTGTGGGAGATCGCCGCGCGGGGGCGGTCGGACTAGCGCCGGGTCGACTGACGGCGCTGAACTAGCGGAGGATCGAGAGGAGGTCCTGGAGCGCCTCCAGTTTGAAGTCTGCCTCAGAAAAGTCCTCGTGGCGCGTGGCGGGACAGGGAATCGTCGCGCACGCCATCCGCGCGGCCTTCGCCGCCAGGAGCCCGTTGCGCGAGTCCTCGACGACCAGGCACGCGTGTGGCGGGACGCCGAGCCTCCGCGCGGTCTCGACGAAGACGTCGGGCGCGGGCTTCCCACGGCCGACGTCGAGACCAGAGACGAGGGTCTCGAAGAGCGACGCGATGCCGAGCGCCTCCACGGTCGCGCGGATGACGACCGGCGCCGAGGACGAGGCGACCGCGAGCCGGTACCCCAGACCGTGGAGCGCGCGCGGGACGTCGGGAACGCCGGGCATGGGCACCGTGCCCTCGCGCGTGAGCTCCACGAGAAGCTTCGTCCGCTGGCGGGTGAGCTCGAGGGCCTCCGGGGCGAGGCCGTAGCGGGCCCGGAGGATCCCGAAGACCTCGGGATCGGTGAAGCCGAAGAACTCGGCGTTCTCGCGGTCTGTGTAGGCGACGCCGTATGGTGTGAGCACACGGCGCATCGCGTCCAGGTGCATGGGCTCGGAGTCCACCAGGACACCGTCCATGTCGAAGACGACCGCCGTGAACCGCCGTGGGGGTGGCGGCGGGGTCGTCACGCAGCGTCGCGGGAGGCGATCGGGGCGCGCCGGGTCACCAGAGCCGCCAGAAGGCGTCGCGGACCGCGGCCGCGCTCGGCGCGGCGAAGAGCTCCGCGCGGATCCGTGCGGCGAAGGGCAGGCCGTTCGCGTACCACGCGAGATGCTTCTTCAGCTGGACGAGCGCCGTGCGGGACTCGAGGTGGGCCTCGATCAGCCGAGCGTGGCGGTGGATGATCTGCGCTTTCTCGGCGCGGGACACCGCCCCGGGGGTGAAGATCCAGGGGGCGCCGAGGGCGCCGCGGCCGATCATGACCGCGGCGCAGCCGGTCGCGCGGACCATGGCGCGCGCGTCGTCGTGGCTCCGCACGTCGCCGTTTCCGGTGACCGGGATCGCGACGGCGTCGACGACCGAGGCGATGATCTCCCAGGGGGCGAGGCCGGCGAACTGCTGCGAGCGTGTGCGCGGGTGGACGGTGATCGCGTCGACGCCCTCGCCCTCGGCGAGCCGCGCGATCTCGACCGCGTTCACCCGACGGTCGTCCCAGCCGCCGCGGATCTTGATCGTGAGGGGAACGCCGACCGCCTTCCGCAGGGCGCGGAGGATCACCGCGACGGTGAGCGGGTCGCGCATGAGGGCGGCGCCCTGGCCCTTGGCGACGATCTTCGCGACGGGGCAGCCCATGTTGAGGTCGATCGCGTCGGCGCCCTCGGCCTCGAGCCGCCGCGCCGCCTCCGCCAGGATGTCCGGGTCCGAGCCCAGGAGCTGCATCGCGATCGGGTGCTCCTCCGGGAGGTACCGCGCGAGGGCGACGGTGTGGCCGTTGCCCTGGACGAGGGCGCGGGCGTCGATCTCCTCGCTCGTGAGGAGGCCCGCGCCGCACTCGCGCGCGACGAGCCGGAACGGCGCGTTGGTCACGGCCGCCATGGGCGCGAGGCGGAGATCGAGCGGGCTCACGCGACCGAGTGTAGCACCCGTCGCGCACCCGTCTCCGCCTCGATACATCTTGCGCCGCCCGCGGAGAGGCCTGTAGGATCGGGATGAAGGCGACGCGCGTGACACTCGAAGACCTCTCCTGGATCGTAATCGCAAACGGGCTGGTCCAGCTCTCGGGCCTCGTGCTGATGATCGTCATCACGATCCGCGGTCAGCGCGAGATCGTCCGGATGACCCGCGCGGTCGCCGGCCTCGTCTACCAGGAGAACGAGAAGATCCGCGCCCGCCTCGACGAGCTGTTCGGTTCCGGATCCCGCTAGTCCGTTCGGGACGTCTCTCCGTCGCGCCCGGCCGTCACAAGGTCCGCTTGAACAGCCGCCCGCCCTTCATGATGACCTTGAGATTGTCCTGGGTCTGCAAGACGCGGAGGTTCCGGAGCGGGTTGCCCGTGACGACGATCAGGTCGGCGTACTTCCCGGGCTCGACGGTGCCGATCCGGTCGGACATCCGGAAGAGCTCGGCGTTGACCCGCGTCGCCGAGAGGAGCACCTCCATCGGCGTCATCACCTGGGCCTTCAGCTCGAACTCGACCGCGCGCTGGGCCATCATGTCGCCCAGGAGGTCGGAGCCCGAGCCGATCTTGCACCCGGCGCGATACGCGTACGTGAGCCCCTGCACCGACTGCTCCCGCGCCAGGTTGATCTTCTGGATCTGGTGGTCGCCGATCCCGTAACGCTTGCCCTCGCGGTAGATCGCCTCGTAGGTGACCATCGTGGGCACGAGGAAGGCGCCGGCGTCCTTGATCGCCTTCGCCGCGGCCTCGCGGATCAGGTTGCCGTGCTCGATCGAGCGCACGCCCGCGGCCACCGCGTTGCGCACGGCGGAATCCGAATAGGCGTGGGCCAGGACGTACTTGCCGACCGCCTGGGCTTCCTCCACCGCGGCGCGCATCTCGGCGACCGTGAACTGGGTCGTGTCGAGCTCGTCGGACGGGGACATCGCCCCGCCGGACGCCATGATCTTGAGCTGGTTCACGTCGCGCCGGAGCTGCTCGCGCGCCGCCTTCCGGACCTCCGCCTCACCGTCGGCGATCGAGCCGATCATCCCGAGACAGCAGTCGATCGGCGGGATCCACTCGGCGCGCCGGCGCTTGTCGCCGTGGCCCCCGGTCTGCGAGATGTAGTTGCCCGAGACCAGGAGCCGCGGCCCGGGGTAGAGGCCCTCCTCGACCGCCTCGCGGAATCCATAATCGGCGCCGCCCGCGTCGCGCACCGTGGTGAAGCCCTGCATGAGGCACTCCTCCGCCCGTCGGAGCGCCTTCGCCGCGAGGAGGCTCGGCGGCAGGTGCCGGTGCTGATCGGTGATGTTGCCCTCGACGGCGCAGATGTGGACGTGGGCGTCGGTGAGCCCGGGCATGAGCGTCGCGCCCTTCAGGTCGAGCGTCGTGATCGGCCCCCCCAGCGGGCCGACGTTCCCGTTGGGGAGGACGTCTCTGATGCGGTCGTCCTCGACGACGACCGCGGCGCCCTCGACGGGGTCCGCGCCCGTGCAGTCGATCAGCAGCGCGCTCGTGAGGACGGTCACGCTCATGGTGCCACCTTCGCGTCGTACATCCACACCTTCTCGTCGGCGCGCGGCGACCACTCGACGTGGCCCGCGACGCCGTAGAGGTCGTGTTGCTGCCAGAGGGGCACCCACGCCGCCTCGTCGTGCGCGAGCTTCTGCAGCTCCGCGTACGCCGCCGCGCGTGCCTTCGGGTCCACCAGCGTGACCGCCCGGGCGATCTTCGCGTCGATGGTCGGGTTGTTGCCGTAGGACGAGTAGGTCTGGCTCGCCTGGAAGAGCGGCTCGATCACCCCCTGGCCGAAGAGCGACGGCCCCCAGCCGAGGAAGAACGTGTCGCCCGTGTTCCGGTTCTTGATCTTGTCGAGGTGCGTGCCCCACTCGTTCACGACGACGTTGACCGTGATCCCGAGCCGCTGGAGCTGGGCGGCGATCGCGAGCGAAACGTCCTTGTCGAGCGGGTAGCGGCCCGACGGGGTGTCGAGCGTGAGCTGGAGCTTCGCCGGGTCGTGGCCGGCCTCGCGCAGCAGGGCCACGGCGCGCGCCGGGTCGTGCTTGTAGCACTCGACCGGGGCGTAGTCCACGTTCGCCGGCGACAGCGGGCCGCAGATCTTTGTCGCGCGCCCCTTCAGCACCTGCGCGATCAGCTCGTCCACGTCCACGGCGTGGTTGAGGGCGCGCCGGACGCGGAGGTCGTGCATCGGGCCGGGTCGGAGGTTCACCAGGGCGAGGTAGTTGATCCGCGAGGAGACGGCGGAACGGAGCCGCGCGCGGCCGCTCCGCTCGACCGCGTCGACGGTGTGCGGCGGGACATCCTTCATGATGTCGATCTCGCCCGAGAGCAGCGCGGCGAGCCGGGAGCTGAACTCGGGGATGAAGCGGAAGGTCACGCGGCTCACGTCCGCCGGTCCCTGCCAGTAGTCGGGGTTCTTCTCGAGGACGAGCCGCTCGTCGCGCTTCCACTCGACGAACTTGAAGGGCCCGGTGCCGATGGGCCTCTCGGCGAGCTTCGCCGGGCCGAGCTCCCGGAGCGCCTTGGCGGGGAGGACGAGGAAGTCGGTGAGCGAGGCGCGGTCGATGAGGCTCGGCCACGGCTTCTCGGTCACGAAGCGCACCGTGGAGTCGTTGACGATCTGGACCTCCTTCACGAGCTTCCAGTACGCGGCGTAGTGGCTCTTGCTCGCCGGGTTCTGGAGGTATTCCATCGTCGCCTTCACCGACTCGGCGTTGAAGGGCTCGCCGTTGTGGAACCGCACGCCCTGGCGGAGCGTGAACTCCCACGCGGTGTCGTTGACGATCCGCCAGCCCGTCGCGAGCATGGGCTTCGGCTTGAGCGTCCGCGCGTCGCGGTCGAGGAGCCGGTCGTAGATGTGCTCGAGCTGGGTGTTCGTCGTCCAGTCCACGATCGTGACGGCGAGCATCGTCCGCGGCTCGGCGCCGAGACCGATCACGACCTCCTTGGTCCGGGCGCGGTCCTGGGCCAGGGCGGCGCCCGCGCCGGCGAGCCCGAGGGCGACCGCGAGGGCGAGCAGGACGTTCAGGCGGCGCATAGAGCCTCCTTGGGTCTCATCGGGGGATCAAGGATACAACCAGTCAGGTCAGTGGAGCTCGTCGAGCGTGAGCCTGAAGCTCGGCACGAAGGTCTCCAGGAAGTAGCGGACTTCCGGCAGGTCGATCCGCTCGACGGCCGCCCGCAAGGCCTTCTCCGCCTGGGCGAACTCCGGATTGCCGGCGCCGACCTCCTCGAGGCACTTGATGTAGGCGCACAGCTTGTCCGCGGCGCGCACGAGGTCGCGGTGGACCCGGTCCGCCTCGCGCGGGCTGAAGTACGGCTCGTAGTCGGGCCGGAGCGCGCCGGGGATCATCCCGAGGAGCTTCTCTCGGGACGCGGCCTCGATCGCGTGGTAGGCGTGCTTGATGTCGGGGTTGAACTCTTTGACCGGCGCGGGCAGGTCGCCGGTGAGGACCTCGCTCGTGTCGTGGTAGAGCGCCAGCGCCACGGTTCGCTCGGGATCGACGTCGCCACCGAAGAGCCGGTTCTTGATGATCGCGAGCGCGTGGGCGATCTGCGCGACGCGCAGGCTGTGCTCCTGGATGTTCTCGGGGTACGTGCTGTGCATGAGCCCCCAGCGGCGGATGAACTTCATCCGGGACAGGTACGCGAAGAAGTGGCTCGTCATGCCGCGGGGTCAGACTCTGAGCTTTGGGTCCAGCGTGTCGCGGAGCCAGTCGCCGAGCAGGTTGACGCTGAGCGCCGTGAGGGCGAGCGCGGCGCCGGGGAACGCGGCGAGCCACCACGCGACGTATAGAAAATCGCGGCTCTCGGACAGCATGCTGCCCCACGCGGGCGTCGGAGGCTGCACCCCGAACCCGAGAAAACTTATCGCGGCCTCCGCGACGATGAAGGACGAGAACTGGAGGCTCGCGACGACGATGATGGAGGGCACGACGTTCGGCAGGACGTGCCGGAACAGGACGCGGAGGCGGCTCATCCCGAGCGCCGATGCCGCCTGCACGAAATCGCGCTGCTTGACGGACAGCACCTCGCCGCGCACGACGCGAGCATACACGACCCATCCGGCGGCCGAAAGGCTGAGGATGATGTTCCGGAGCCCGAGGCCCACGATGGCGTTGATGGTCATGGCGAGCAGGATGAACGGGAACGAGAGCTGGACGTCGGCCAGACGCATGAGCAGAGCGGCGGGCCACCGCTCGACGAACCCCGCGACGAGGCCGAGCACCCCGCCGACGGCGGCGGTGATCACCACGGTGCAGACGCCGATGAAGAGCGCGAGCCGCGCGCCATGGAGGACGCGCGCCAGGAGGTCCCGGCCGAGCTGATCGGTGCCGAGGGGGTGGCCGGGCGAGCCCGGCGGGCTGAGGCTCGCGGCGAAATCGGTCGCGAGCGGGTCGTGGGGCGCGAGCCAGGGCGCCGCTCCCGCCGCCACCACGACCGCGACGGTGAGACCGATGCCGAGCCACGCCTTGAGCTGGCAGCGCCTGAGCGCCGCGCTCACCGGAGCCGCACCCGCGGATCGAGCCACCCGTAGAGGAGGTCGACCGTGAGGTTGATCAAGGTATAGACGACCGAGACGACGAAGACCGCGGCGAGGACGATGGGGAAGTCCCGGTTGAGGAGCGCCTGCACCGTGAGCCGGCCGAGCCCCGGCCACGCGAAGATCGTCTCGGTGATCACGGCGCCCCCGAGCACCTGCCCCGCCTCGAGACCCGCGAGCGTCACGATCGGGATCGCCGAGTTGCGCAGCGTGTGCTTGCCGATCACGCGCGTCTCGCGGAGGCCCTTCGCGCGTGCGGTCAGGATGTATTCCGCGCCCAGGACGTCGAGGACGGCCGAGCGCGTGAGCCGGGCGATCCGCGCGGAGAAGAACGCGGCGAGCACGATCGAGGGCATGACCAGGTGGGCGAGCCCGCCCGTCCCGCCCGTCGGCAGCCACCGGAGCCTCACCGAGAAGACGTAGATCAGCATCAGGCCGAGCCAGAAACCAGGCGTCGCCTGGCCGAGGACGGTCACGACCGTGCCGGCGTGGTCGAGCGGCGTGTTCCGGTGCACCGCCGACAGGACGCCGAGCGGCACGGCCACGCACATCGTCAGAAGGAGGGACGTCGCGGCGAGGAGGAAGGTCGCGGGGAGGCGCTCGAGCACGAGACCCAACGCGTCGCGCCGGTAGCGGAGCGACTCACCGAAGTCGCCGCGGACCGCACCGGCGACGAAGCGTGCGTACTGGACCGGCACGGGGTCGTTGAAGCCGAGCCGCTGGCGGAACTCGTTGACGTCCTTTGCCTGGATGTCCATCGGCATGAACAGGAGCACCGGATCGCCCGACAGCCGCACCATCATGAACACCGCCGTGAGCGAGAGGAAGACGACGAGCACGGTCTGGGCGAGGCGCGAGAGCGCGTAGGCCCGCATGGGCCTACAGTTGTATCATGGGGCCACGCGTGCCTCGGGCGGCGAGTCTATGCGACGGGGACCGTCGCGCCCTCCTAGCAGTCGGACGAGCTCTCGGGAATCCAGTACGGCTGGTAAGAGCCCCAAGAGTAGGTGCGTGGCTCCCAGTGCCCCTCGAGCCAGAGCCCCTCCGCCGAGTACTGACCGTCAACCCAGGCGCCGTACTGGTAGCTCTGGGGGACCCAGGCGTACGCCCAGTATCCGGGGACGAAGCAGCGCCGCGGCTGGGCCACGTACACCGGGAACACCAGGACGGGCGGCGTTGAGACGATGATCCGGCTCGGCGCGTTGACGATGACCCGGCTCGGCGGAGCGACGACGATCCGACTCGGCGCGTTGACGACGACCTGGCTCGAGGGACCGACGGTGACCCGGCTCGGGCTGCTGACGACGACCTGACTGCCGGGCGCAATCGTGGCGCGCTGCAGCGCAAACGGCGCCGCGTCGTTGACGACGATCTTCACGTCGCCAGCCTCCACGGGGCCGACGCCCAGGGCGAGGACTCCCAACACCGCGAGTCCGGTCCGCATCACGACCATCCTCCTGTACTCCTCCGACGGCGCTCCGGGCGCGCGTGTTTACTGTGACACAATGCGTGCCTCGACCCCCTCCCAGAGTAGCTCCGCCCAGCGTGCGTAGCCTGCGTCAGACGGGTGGTAGCCGTCGGATCCGATGAGCTCGGGTCGGAGGGGGACTTCCCGCTGGCTCGCGGCGTACAGGTCGACGAGCTGCACGCCGTGGGCTCGGGCTCGACGCGCGAGCGCGTCGTTGAAGCGGACGGTGCGCGCGGCGACGGTGGCGCGCTCCCGGCTCCCATTGAAGCGCGGCGTCACCCCGAGGTCGGGGATCAGGTTCGCGACGACGACTGCCGTTGTCCCGTAGGTGAGCCGCCCGAGGATGGTCTCGAGGTTCTTCTCATAGGTTTCGACCGACACCCGTCCGGTAATGTCGTTGGGCCCGATCGAGAGGGTGACGAGGTGTGGACCCAGCGCGATGGCCCGGTCGAGCTGGCGCACGAGCACGTGGGCCGAGGTGGCGCCGCCCACGCCGAGGTTGGCGAGGCGCGCGTCGGGGTACACGCTGCGGAGGCGCGCGTAGACCCGACTGACGTAGTTTCGCTCGGGGCTCGACGCGCCGACGCCCTCGACCGTGCTGTCCCCGAGAGCGACGTACATCACGGCGGCGCCCCGGTCGGCCGGAAGGAGCCGCGTGCCGTTGTGGCCGCCCCATGCGCAACCGGCGACGAGCCCTGCGAGCGCCAGCATCGAAGATCGCCGGGTCACAGACTCGCCTCGCCTACGGCTGCGGCTCGCCCTGCGGCCCCGCGACGCCCTGCGGCTCGCACGATCCGGGTCCCAGACTCGCCTCGCGGCGCGCGTCGCCGAGCCTCCGCGGCCGCCGCTCGGCTCGCACGATCAGGATCACAGACTCGCCTCGCGGCGCGCGTCGCCGAGCCTCCGCGGCCGCCGCTCGGCTCGCACTACCACGTTCATAGGCTCGCCTCGGTCGGCGGGGCCCCAGCCCCGCGACGCCCTGCGGCTCGCACGACCAGGATCACAGACTCGCCTCGCGGCGCGCGTCGCCGAGCCTCCGCGGCCGCCGCTCGGCTCGCACTACCACACCGCGGCTTCTTCGAGGGATCGCCGGTACCAGGGCGCGTCGGGGAAGGTGATCGGGCGGATCGCAGGGAGCGTGACACCGGCGTCACGGTACGCGGCGACGTACGCGCGCCCGGCGGCGGAGTCACCGACCGCGCCGAGCCCGCCGGCGAGCGTCTCGGGGACCTCGCCATCGCGGTCGAAGGCCCGCACACCTTCACCGAGGCCGCTCCCCACGAGCATCGCACGGTAGAAGGGGAGCGCGAGATAGCGCGCCAGCTCCGTACGGAACGCCGCGCGCGCGCCTGCCACATCGCGGGTGACCGCGAGCGGCACCGCGGCGACGATCTCGAAGCCCGCGAGTGCTTTGCCCGTGCGCTTCCGCCCGCGCTCGAGCGCCGGCAGCGCGACCTCGCGGACGTAGGCGGGCGGGCAGAGCCAGAGGATCGCGCCGTCGGCGATCTCACCAGCCAGCTCCAGCATCTTGCGGGAGAGCGCGGCGAGGTAGATCCGCGGCGGCGCCGGCCGCTCGGGGAGCGCGAGACTCCATCGAACGCGGAAGTGCCGGCCCTCGAAGTCGGCGCCGGCGTCCAGGGCTCCCCGCAGCACCGCAACGTACTCGCGCATGACGGCGAGCGGCGCGTCGAGGGCGAGCCCGAGCATCGCCTCCATCGTCGCGCGGTGACTCACGCCGATCCCGAGCGTGAAGCGCCCGCCCGTGGTCTCGGCGAGCGTGAGCGCCGCCTGAGCCATCGCGACCGGGTGGCGCGGATAGATCGGGACGACACCCACGCCCAGCCCGAGACGCGTGGTGGCCGCCCCGTACGCGGCAAGGACGAGAAATGAGTCGCGACCGAGGCCCTGAGTGACCCAGACGCTCTCGTAGCCGAGGGCCTCGGCGCGCCGGGCCAACTCCACCGCCGTGGAGAGGTCGCGCCCAGGGGTCAGGTAGGCGGCGCGCCGCAGCACTATCTTAGACACGCCTCGTCGGAGGAGCCGCCTCGCCTCGCGCGACCATCAGTCGCGGATCCACGACTCCGCCAGCGGAATCGGGGGCGCGGCGCGACGACGCGCCCTCAGCGGGACCACGTTGGAGCCGCGCTCGCGGCTCGGCACCAGGCGCAGCAAGCCCTCTATCTCCGCGCGGCGGTAGAGGCGTTGGCGCTTGATCCCCTGGCGGTAGCTCCGCAGCACGCCGCGGCTCACGTAGGCGTAGAGCGTCGCGGGCTTGACGCCCAACAGGCGCGCGGCCTCCCGCACGGTCAGGTACTCCTCGCCCTCGATGGTGACCATCCTCCCCGCTCGCTCGCCTTCGACGCTAACAGGCTCCCGGGAGCCGGTCCAGCCATGAGTACCAGAGTCAATATTAATCAAGTATAATCAACTATAGACGATCGCGGCGCAGACCTTCCGGGAGGGCGGCATGGAGACGGCGTGGAAGGCGGGGCTCGAGGACGTGATCGCGGCGCGCTCGGCGATCTGCCGGGTGGACGGCGAGGCCGGGCGGCTCTACTACCGCGGCTACGAGATCGGCGACCTGGCGCGGGCGGTGAGCTTCGAGGACGTGACGGCGCTGCTCTGGTTTGGCGAGCTGCCGTCGACGGCCGAGGCGGTGGCGTTCGCCGCGCGCCTGCGGGCGGCGCGCGGCCTGCCCGCGCCGGTCAAGGCACTCCTCGAGCGCCTGCCGCGCGACACCCACCCGCTCGACGCGCTGCGGACGGCGGTGTCGCTCGCCGCCGCCCACGATCCCGACGCACGCTCGAGCGATCGGGAGGCGAATCTGCGCAAGGCGGTCCGGCTGATGACCCTGGTGCCGGAGACGGTCGCCGCGTGGCAGCGGATCCGCACGGGGCAAGCGCCGGTCGAGGCCCCGGGGATGGACTCGCACGCCACGTACTTCCTCGAGCTGCTCAGCGGCCGGGCGCCCGCGCCCGAAGTGGCACGGGTGCTCGACGTGGTTCTGACGCTCCACGCCGACCACGAGTTCAACGCCTCGACGTTCGCCGGGCGCGTGGCGATCGCGACCCTCGCCGACCTCCACGCCGCCGTCGTGGCGGCGATCGCGACCCTGAAGGGGCCCCGCCACGGCGGCGCCAACGAGGACGTGCTCGCGATGCTGCGCGAGATCGGCGACCCCGCGTGCGCCGAGGCGTTCGTGGAGCGGCGCCTCGGGGCGTGGGCGGCGCTCTCGCGGCACGCGCGCGGCGACCCGAGGGCGCGGGTGCCCGGCTTCGGCCACCGCGTCTACAAGGTCGACGATGCCCGTGCCCGGGTGCTGCGCGGGATGGCGAAATCCATGGCGGAGGCCACCGGTCGGCAGCGGCTCTTCGACGTGGCCGAGCGCGTGTACGACGCGATGCGCGCACGCACGACGCTCCCGGTGAACGTGGATTTCTTCTCGGCCGTCGTCTACGACGCGCTCGGCATTTCGCCGGACTTCTGCACGGCGATCTTCGCCGTGGGGCGGGTCGCGGGGTGGTGCGCGCACACGCTGGAGCAATACGCCGACAACCGGCTCATCCGGCCCCGGGCCGAGTACGTCGGCCCGGCGCCGCGTCCGCTCCCGCGCTAGCCGCGGAGGATCGAGACCTCCATCGCGTCGCCGCCGAAGTCGTGCTCGCGCGACAGCCAGCGGCCGGCGCTGTCGCGCACGTGTTCGAGGTACGGCGCCAGGTCGCGGCGGAAGATGCCAGTGTTGTCGGCGACGACCACCGCGCCCGGCACGAGCTTCGGCTCGAGCTGGCGCAGATAGTCGAGGTAGTCCTCTTTGGCGGCGTCGATGAGGACGAAGTCGAAGCGCCCGGACAGGAGCGGGATGACGCGCAGCGCGTCGCCCGCGACGACCTTGACCCGCCGCCCGAGCCCGGCGACCTCGGCGTTGCTCTTCACGAACTTCGCGAGGTACGGGTTCGACTCCACGCAGATCAGCCGGCCCCGCGGCGGCAACGCCCCCGCGATCAGGATCGCCGAGTAGCCGAGGAGCGAGCCGATCTCGATCGCGCGCGTGGGCCGGTGACGCTCGATGAGCCGCCGGATCACGCGACCCTTCGCCCGCCCGACAACGGGGATGTGCCAGAGCGTCGTCGCGCGGTCCATCAGCGCGAGCATGCGACGCGCCCGCTTGGTCACTGGAGCGGGGGCCGCGAGGCCGGAGCGATCGCCGGGTGGCCGGTGCCAAGGCGCGACCCGGCTGCGTTCTGCGAGTCGCTCGTCATTCGACCGGGGAGTCGTGCGGCGACGCCGTCGGGGAGCGGGTAGCGGCGCGTGGCCTTGCCCGCCTTGACGATCTGACCGGGCAGCGTTCGTTCGACGATCGCCTGGACGCGCCTGGAGGCCGCGATGAGCTTGTCGAGGTCGATCCCGGTCTCGACACCCATCGCGTCGAGGCAGTGGACGAGGTCCTCGCTGCAGACGTTCCCCGAGGCGCCCGGGGCGAAGGGGCACCCGCCCAGGCCGCCGACGGAAGAATCGAAATGCGTCACGCCGCACTCCATCGCGGCGAGGATGTTCGGGATCGCCATCGCGCGCGTGTCGTGGGTGTGGAGCGTCCACTCGACCCCCGGGAAGCGGCCGATCAAGACGTCGAAGACCCGGCCGACCTGGCGGGGGTTGGCCATGCCCGTCGTGTCCGCGAGGCCGACCGCGCGGGCGCCGATGTCCACGAGGCGACGGACGACGCTCTCGAGGTGTGGCAGGGGGACGTCGCCCTCGAACGGGCAGCCGAACGAGGTCGAGATGCCGCAGCCCACGGGCACCCTGGCCCGCTCGGCCACGCGCATGACCGCGGTGAGCTTCTGGATCGATTCGGCGATCGTCATGTTCACATTGGCGAGGTTGTGGCTCTCGCTCGCCGAGACGACCGTGTGGATCGCGTCCACGCCCGCGTCCACCGCCCGCACCGCGCCCTTGTCGTTCGGCACCAGCGCCGCGTAGCGCGTACCCGGCCGGCGGCGGATCTTCGCCATGACCTCCTCGGCATCGCGCAGCTGAGGCACCACCTTGGGATGGACGAACGAGGTGACCTCGATCCGTGGCATGCCCGCCTCGGCGAGGAGCGTCACGATCTCGACCTTGAGCTCGGTCGGGATGAAGTCCGGCTCGATCTGGAACCCGTCACGGGTTCCCACCTCGCAGATCGTCACGCGGTCGGGAAGCTTCATGGTCTCCTCCAGCCTTCGCCGTGACCAAACTCTAGCACGACGCTCCCGGGCACGCTCCTCGAGCGGTCGCGCGGCACCGCTCGGTCGACGCCGAGCGATCCAATGGTCAGGAGGACGCACGCAGATCTCGCGCCGGCTCCGCCGGCGCGACCGATGGGGAGGTATCGGAGGGGGCGCCTCGCCCCCTCCGATCTGGTGGGGGGCTGTCGGGGGGGAGCGGCGGTCGCTCCCCCCGACATTAATCAGTAGGAGCGCGGCATCCCCAGGACGTGCTCGCCGACGTACGCGAGGACGAGGTTGTTGTTGACCGGCGCGGTCTTGTAGAGGCGGCACTCGCGGAACTTGCGCTCTACGTCGTACTCCTCGGCGAACCCGTACCCGCCGTGGCAGTCGATGCACGCGTTGGCCGCCTCCCACGCCGCCTCCGCCGCGAGGTATTTGGCCATGTTGGCCTCGGGCCCGCACGGCTGGCCGGCGTCGAAGAGCGCCGCGGCCTTGTCGCGCATGAGCGCGGCCGCTTCGACGGCGGTGTGCGCCTTGGCGATCGGGAACTGCACGCCCTGGTTCGCGCCGATCGGCCGGCCGAAGACGACCCGCTGGCTCGAGTAGGTCACCGCCTTGTCGACGAACCACCGGCCGTCCCCGATCGACTCCGACCCGACGAGGATCCGCTCGGCGTTCATGCCGTCGAGGATGTAGGCGAATCCCGCCCCTTCCTCACCGATCAGGCTGTCGGCCGGGATCTCGACGTCATCGAAGAAGAGCGCGTTCGTCGAGTGGTTCATCATCATCCGGAGCGGGCGGACCTCGAGGCCGGTGAGGTTGCGGATGTCGACGAGAAAGACCGAGAGGCCGTCGGTCCGCCGCTTGACCTGATCGACCGGCGTCGTGCGCGCCAGCAGCAGCATGAGGTCCGACTGGAGCACGCGCGAGATGAACATCTTGCGCCCGTTGACGATGTACCGGTCGCCCCGACGCACCGCGGTCGTCGCGAGTTTCGTCGTGTCCGACCCCGAGTTCGGCTCGGTCACGCCGAACGCCTGCAGCCGGAGCTCACCGGTCGCGAGCTTGGGCAGGTACCGGCGCTTCTGCTCCGCCGAGCCGTGACGCAGGAGCGTGCCCATGATGTACATCTGCGCGTGGCAGGCCGCGGCGTTGCCGCCCGCGGCGTGAATCGTCTCGAGGATCAGGGCACCCTCCACGATGCCGAGCCCGGCGCCGCCGTATTCCTGCGGGATCAGCGCCGCCAGGTAGCCGGCCTGCGTCAGCTCGTTGACGAACTTCTCGGGATACTCGCGCCGCGCGTCGAGCTCGCGCCAGTACTCACCCGGATAGCGCCGGCAGATCTCGAGCACACCCGCCCTGAGGGCCCGTTGCTCGTCCGTGAGCGTGAGGTTGATCGCCGCCATCGTCGTCGTCCCTACCTGCCCTTGAACTGCGCCTTGCGCTTCTCGTTGAAGGCGCGGACGCCCTCGCGCCTGTCCTCCGTCACCACGGTGGCATTGTACGCCTCGATCGCCAGGATCATCGCGGTGTCGAGGTCCGTCTCCAGACCGTACGCGATCGCCTTCTTCGCCTGGCGCACGGCGATCGGGCCGTTCCGCGCGATCGCCTCGGCGAGCTCGAGCGCTTTCGCGCGCGCCCCCCCTCGGGGGACGAGGTGATTGACGAGTCCCGCGGCCTTCGCTTCGTCGGCCTTCATGCGTCGCCCCGTGAAGATCAGCTCCTTGGCGAGCGGCGCCCCGAGGATCCGGGGCAGGAGCTGGGTGCCCCCGATCCCCGGGAAGATCCCGAGCGTCGTCTCGGGGACGCCGAACACCGCCGTCTCGCTCGCGACGATGAAGTCCGCGAGGGCCGCGAGCTCGCAGCCCCCGGCGAGGGCGAAGCCTTCGACGGCGGCGATCACGGGCACCGGCGTCTTCAAGATCCGGGACGCCGCCTGCTCGAAGATGACGTGCTGGGCCCGCCACGCCTCGTCCGTCATCTCGTTGCGTTCCTTGAGGTCGCCGCCCGCGCAGAACGCGCGGTCGCCGGCGCCGGTGATGACGACCGCGCGGACGAGGGGGTCGTGATGGAGCCCGTCGAAGCAGGCGAGGAGGTCCGCGCCCATCGCCGTATTCATCGCATTCATCTGCTCGGGGCGGTTGAGCGTGACGGTCACCACAAAGCCATCGGCCGAGCGCTCGACGAGCAGGTGACGATACGGCGCCGTCATTGGAGCGGGGTCCGCGAGGCCGGAAAACTCCGTGGGTGGCCTGAGCAAGGGGCGGCCTGGCTCCGGTCCGCCAGCGCCGTCATTGGATGACTCGTTGCGCGCGAAGCGCCCGGACGTCGTCGAGGGTGTAGCCGAGCCAGGTCAGCACGTCGGCCGAGTGCTCGCCGAGGCGCGGCGGCACGCGACGCACCTCTGGTCGGTGATCGTTCCAGAGGATCGGGAGCCCGACGCTCTGGTAGTCCGGGATGCGCGGGTGCGGCGCCCCAACCAGCATGCCGCTCGCGCGCGTCTGCGGCTCCGCGAGCACGGCGTCCACCGTGAGGATCGGCGCGCTTGGGACACCGGCGACCCGGAGGCGCTCGAGGAGGTCGGCGGTCTTGAGCTCGCGCGTGATCGCCGACAGCGCCGCGACGAGCTCCCCGCGGTGCCGGACGCGCGAGGGGTTGTCCGTGAAGCGCGCGTCGTCCGCGAGCCGCGGCGCGCCGAGCGCTGCGGCGAGCCGGTGGAAGAGCGCGTCCGATCCGGCGGCGACCATCGCGTAGCCGTCCGCCGTGGGGAAGGCCTGGTAGGGCGCGATCATCGCCGTGCCCGAGCCCTGCGGCTGCGGCACCTCGCCGGAGCCCAAGTAGCCCATCGCGTGGTACGAGACCCACATCAGGGCCGTCTCGAAGAGCGCGGTCGTGACCTCGACGGCGTGGCCTGTTGTGTCGCGCTGCCGGAGCGCCGCGACGATCCCGAGCGCCGCCCACATGCCCGTCCCCATGTCCACGATCGACGTGCCCACCCGCGCGGGCTCCTGGCCGGGGTGACCGTTGACCGACATGAGCCCCCCGTACGCCTGCATGAGCGCATCGTACCCGGGCAGGTCCGCGAGCGGCCCGCGCGCTCCGAACGCCGTGATCGAGCAATAGACGAGTCGCGGGTTGATCCGGGCGGCGCCCGCGAAGTCGAGCCCGAGCTCGCCGAGCGCGCCGGCGCGGAGGCTCTGCACGAAGACGTCAGCGCGCGCGATCAGGCGCCGGAGGACCTCGAGCCCGCCGTCCACCTTGAGATCCAGGGCGAGGCTCTTCTTGTTGCGGTTCATCGCCAGGAACGTGGCGCTCTCGTTCCCCCAATACGGCGGGGCCCACGCGCGGGCGTCGTCGCCCCGTGCCGGGCGTTCCACCTTGACGACCTCGGCCCCCATGTCGCCGAGGATCTGCGTGCAGAAGGGGCCGGCGACGTTCTGTGTGAGGTCCGCGACGACGATCCCGTCCAGCGCCAGCGCCACGGCGTGGAGTCTAGCAGAAAGAAAACTGGCCACCCTGCAACGAAACTGGCCGGCCCCGGGCGGCGGTGGCCAGCCGCGGCCACTGCTAAATTCCTGTTTTTCCACGATCCGGGAAACCCCTGGGGCTGGCATCTGGATTGCGGAGTGTGGGTCGAGCCACGAATGATGAAAACCGGACGACGGCAGGAAATCACAAAACTACTGGAGACCGGGCGCGAGGCCGAGGAAGGCAAGATCGGCGGCACGCTGATCGCCCCCCGTGGCCCGAGCCAGGCGCCGGTCGGCCGGCGCTTCGGCGATCTGCTCGTCTCCGACGGCCTGATCACACAGCCGCAGATCGATCAGGCGCTCAGCGATCAGAAGCGAACGGGCGAGAAGCTCGGCGAGATCCTGGTCCGCCTCAGGCTGATCACCGAAGACCGGCTGGTCCATTTCCTCTCGCGCCACTACGGCATCCCCGAGGTCGCGTTCCCTGAAAAGATCGCCCCCGAGACCATCGCAGTGATCCCGAGTCGGATCGCGCGCAAGTACGGCGTCGTCCCGATCGGCCGGACGCTCGGCTCGGTCACGCTGGCCGTCGGGGACCCGACCAACCTGTCGGCGCTCGATGACGTCGCCTTCATGACGGGTCTCAAGGTCGTGCCGACCATCGCGCCGCCGTCGATCATCCGGCAGGCGATCGAGCGCTACTACGAGAGGGGGGGGCTGACGGTCGCGGACGCGCTCTCGGAGGTCGAGGCGGAGGCCTCCGAGGTCGAGATCGTCAAGGGCCAGGAGGCGAACGGTCAGGTCGACCTCAACGAGCTGCGGTCGTCGGCCGACGAGGTGCCTATCGTCCGGCTGGTGAACTCGATCCTGCTCGACGCGATGAAGCGCGGCGCCTCCGACATCCACGTCGACCCGGGCGACGGGACTCTGGGGATCAGGTACCGGATCGACGGCATCCTGCACGAAGTGATGGCGCCGCCCAAGCGGGTCGAGCCGGCGCTCGTCTCGCGCCTCAAGATCATGGCGAACCTCGACATCGCCGAGCGGCGACTGCCGCAGGACGGACGCATCAAGCTCCGCCAGCAGTCGCGCGAGATCGACTTCCGGGTCTCGGTCCTCCCGTCGGTCTTCGGCGAGAGCGTCGTGCTCCGACTCCTCGACAAGCAGTCGCTGAAGACTGACTTGACCCAGCTCGGGTTCGAGCCGGCCGCGTTGGGGGACTTCCAGAAGGCGGTCGGCGCGCCGCACGGCCTGATCGTCATCACCGGGCCGACCGGCTCGGGCAAGACCACGACCCTCTACTCGGCGCTCAACACGCTCAACTCGAAGGAGCGGAACATCGTGACCGTCGAGGACCCCGTGGAGTACGAGTTGCCGGGCGCGACGCAGGTCCAGGTCAGCGACGAGATCGGCCGCACCTTCGCCGCGGCCCTCCGCTCGTTCCTGCGCCACGACCCCGACGTCATCCTCGTCGGCGAGATGCGCGACCAGGAGACGGCTCAGATCGCGGTCCGGGCGGCCCTGACCGGGCACCTCGTGCTGAGCACGCTCCACACGAACAGCGCCGCGGAGAGCATCTCGCGGCTGACGGATATGGGCGTTCCGCCTTTCCTCCTCTCGTCGTCGCTCCGCCTCGTCGTCGCGCAGCGGCTGGCGCGCAAGGTCTGCCAGAAGTGCCGCGAGCCCTACGAAGCCGACGAGCAGCTCTTGATCCCGTACGGCCACGCGCCCCTCGGCATCGGGCGGTGTACGCTCTACAAGGGTCGGGGCTGCGACGCGTGCCACTTCACCGGGATGAAGGGGCGGATCGCGCTCTACGAGGTCCTCGCTGCGACGCCCGAGATCCGTGGCCTCATCCTCGCCAGCACCTTCGTCAACGAGATCAGGGACGTCGCGGCGAAGCAAGGCATGAAGACGCTCCGCGAGGCCGGCCTGCTGAAGGTGCTCGAGGGCGTGACCACGCTCGAGGAAGTGCTCCGCGTCACGACGGAGTAGCGCCCTTCCACCCCCCGACCGGGGCCGGCGGGTTTGACACCTCCTTGGCGCACGCCTAAAATCGGCAGCATTCCATGACGCCGACGGCGGACGATCTCGTCAAGAACCTCGCCGCGCTGAGCCGACGGTTCGCAGGACTGGCGGCGAAGCTCGCCCAGGCGGCGCGCGAGCTCGAGGGGGCAGGCACACTGCCCCCCGATTCGCTGCTCGAGGAGTTCGCCGCCGCGCGCGGCGAGTTCATCGACCTGCGCTCGAGCGTCCTCGACGCGGCGCGCACCCTCGGTGTCACGGCCCCGGCACCCACCGCGATCGATGGCCTCAAGGCGCTCGAGCCCGTGGTCCGGGCGCTGGCGGAGGCGACCGCGAACGAGCCCAGGCGCGCGACATTGGCCGAGGCGCGACGGCGCGTCCTCGTGGTCCTGGACCGCATCATGACCATCAACCACGTGGACGACCCGAACTTCGCCGCGCTGCTCGAGTGCCAGGCGAAGGCGCGAGAGATTCGCGCTGCGGTGCTCGATCCGAAGGGGCCCACGGCGGAGAGCGCGGCGGTGATCGTGGAGGCCACGCCCGCCTTCTCAGCGCTGCTCACGCTGATCGAGGGTCGCGAGCATCTCGACGACGCGAAGTTCGCCGTGCTCGAGGACAGCGTCACGCGATTGTTCGGTCGGACACTCACAGTGGCGGCCACACGCGGTAAGCTCGTCGCCGGCCCGGCCGATCTCCCGCGCGCGCCGGAGCGACCCGCGCCGCGCCCGAAGACGGTGGAGGAGCCGGTGGGGCCCGTCGTCGTGGCGGCCGCGCCGTCGGTTGCGCCGCGCGTCCAGCCCCCCGCGCCGCTGTTGGCTTCGCCGGCCGCGCCGGCAGCAGCGTCTCCCGCTCCGTCGGCCGCACCCCATGCGCCGCCTCCCTCTCCGTTTTACGCACCTCCTGCGCCGTCTCCGGCTCCGCCGGCCCCGCCCGTCGCTCCGGCTCCGGCTGCGCCGCCTCCACCGGCTCCTGCTGCGCCGCCTCCACCGGCCCCTGCTGCGCCGCCTCCACCGGCTCCCGCTGCGCCGCCTCCACCGGCCCCTGCTGCGCCGCCTCCACCGGCTCCGGCTGCGCCGCCTCCACCGGCTCCTGTTGCGCCGCGTCCACGGGCTCCCGGTGCATCACCCCCACCGGCTCCCGCTGCACCGCCGCCACCGGCCGCGCCGGTAAAGCAAGAAGTCGCTGCGGCGGCACCGGCCCCGGAGGAGGACAGTGCGCCGCAGGTCGTCGAGACGGCGGCCCTGGACGAGGGTGCCCAGTGGTGGGTCTCGGCATGGGCCCGGTGGACGAGCTGGAAAGGCACCATCGACTTCAAGGCGGGCGTGAAGCAGGAGCTCGGGAAGTACGCCTATCTCCTCAGCGTCCCGATCCAGCAGTCCGCCGAGTACGAGGAGGGGCTGCTCGCCTATGGCTACTCGGTACTGCTCGATTTCGTCGAGCGGCAGCGCCCGGGGATCGTGACCAAGGCGCTCAACAGCCTGAAGACGTTCGTGCCCGGCAAGGCGGCGCCGTCGGTCGGCGCCCACCTCTACAAGTTCCTGATCGACGAGGCCCGGCTGGCCGAGCAGTACCCAGAGTTCGTCAAGAGTGTCCTGCTCGCCGCGGTCCCGGAGCCGGGTCTCTGGACTCAGGCGCGAATTTTAGAGTCGGCGACGGAGACGAGCATCTTCACCCACCCGAGTCCACGGGTCGGCGATCCGGACCACACCACGCAGCGCCTCACGAACGACAGGCAGCGGTTCGCCGATCACCGGTTCCCCGTGACGCTCCCGCCGCTCACCGTTCGGTTCTTCGCGGTCGCCGCGGACTTCAGGGAGCCGCGCGAGATGGACGTGAAGCTGAAGGAGGGCCGCGCCGAGTCCAACGACGCGTGGCTCCTGACGATGCCGCCCGTGGGTCGCGCGGATCTCAAGTCAGAGGTGATCCGTCTGGTACCGGAAGGAAGCTCGGTGCCCGCGCTCGGGAGGGACTGCGCCACGCTCTGGGTCGCCGTCTTCAACCCGGACCCGAAGGCAGAGAAGAAGTACGATCTGACCCTGACCTTGAAGAAGGACGCGTCGCGCTAAGCGCAACGCGTCGGGGGGCGCGGTGCCCGCGCTCAGACCTTCGGGTGGTCGGTGGCCTTGGGCGACTCGCCTGCCTTCTGGGGCTCCAGCTTCGGCGGCTCGCCGGGCTTTGCGACCTCGCCCGGCCTCGCAGGCTCACCGGGCTTGGCGAGCTCGCCCGGCTTCGTGTGGTCCCCCGCATGGGTGCGTTCGAAGGGGCTCTTCCGCGGCAAGAAGCCGAGCCTCTGGGCGACCGCGGTCATTGCCTGGGCGATCTCGTCCCGCTCGCCACGGAGTTGGTGGTTCTCCCGCTTCAGATCTTCGAGCTCCCTGCGAAGCCGCTCGACTTCCTTCTCGGCCGCGCTCACCCGCTCGTTGGCATGGGTGTCGGTCACGAGCAGCTCCGGCAGCACGCTGAACAGCTGCCGGGTCTGCTCGATCCACTTCGTTACCCGCTCACGCGCTTCGGCGGCCCCCGCGGAGTCCATGAGGTCTCTTGTGAAGGACATTAGCATCCAGGCTCAGTTCTTGGCAAATTGCGGTGGTAGTGGGTCTCGAAGAGCAGGGCGCCCCCCTGCGAGCGATGGAGCCGTCAGCGGCGGCCTTGGAGCTCCTTCCGCACGAGGGCCGCGCCGCCGGCCAGGGCCGCGAGCTTCTGGTTGCACATGTAGCGCGGCGACCAGCCGAAGCCGCAGTCGGGGTTGACCGTGAGCTTCTCGGCCGGGCAGACGTTGAGGACCCTGCGGATACGCTTCGCGACGTCCTCCGCTGTGTCCTGGGCGAAGCCCTTCACGTCCACCACACCCGCGCCGAGCTCGCGCCCATCGCCGTGAGTCTTCCAGAGGTCGAGCTCGGCCATCTCGCGGCTCGCGAACTCCAGCACGAACTGGTGGGCCCGTGATTTCAAGATCCCGGGGAAGTACGGCTCGTACGTCCGCTGGAAGCGTGAGCGTCCGAAGCGATTGCCGAAGCAAATGTGATACCCGAGCCTCACGCCGACGCCGTCCGTGGCCAGGTTGAACAGGCGCGCCATCTCCTCGCCGGAGACGTTGCCACGCGCGGGCTCGTCGATCTGGATGAACTCGGCGCCCGCGGCCACGAGAGCGCGCAGCTCCTGATTGATGACCTCGGCGAAGCGCTCGGCGACGTCCACGACGCCCTTGTACACCTTGCCCGGGTGGATCCGTGAGCCGAAGGTGAGCGGCCCGGCGCAGGTCGCCTTCGTATGTTGGGTCGTGTGGGCCTTGAGGGACTCGAACTCCTTGACGATGCCGAGCCCGCCCGGCGGCGTCTCGATCCGGCCGATCGCCTCGTAGCGGGTCTGCTGGTCATACCCCCACGGGCCCGCCTTGCGGCGGACCGTGACGGGCTCGATGCCCTTGATGATCGCGTAGTACGAGTCCACGTAGCCGTCGAGGCGCCGGACCTCGCCGTCGGTGATGACGTCGATACCCGCGGTCTCCATGTCGCGGACCGCGGCGTGCACGGCGTCGTCGAACATCTCCTCGAGGTCGGCGGGGCCGAACTCGCCGCGTTCGTACGCCTTGACTCCGGCGAACCACCAGCCGGGTTTTCCGTGGGAGCCGACGACGGCGGTCGGGATGAGGGGCAGCGTCATGGTGTCGGGCCTCCAGCGCGCGGGGTCACGCCGCGCTCCCGATGATACGTGTGAGACTTGGATCGCGCCAGGCATCCTGGAGCCCGCCCGCGAAGAGGATCGCGCCGCGCTCGATCACGTAGAGACGGCGGATGTCCTCGGGCACGTGATGGATGTTGGACTCGGCGATCAGGATCGATCGGCCGAGCTCGGTGATCGCCGCGATACCCTCGCTCACGGCCGGGATGATCGCGGGCGCGAGCCCCTCGAAAGGCTCGTCGAGCAGGAGCAGGTCGGGGTCGAGCGCGAGGGCCCGCGCGATCGAGAGCATCTTCCGCTCGCCGCCGCTCAGCTCCGGGCCCTTGCGCCCCGCGTACCGCCTGAGCATCGGGAAGACGCGGTAGGCGAGCTCGATGCGCTCCGCGGCAGGGCGCCCCCCGGGCCGCGTCCACGTGGCGATCTCGATGTTCTCGGCCACGGTGAGGTCGGCGAAGATCCCGCTGTCCTCCGGCGCCCAGCCGACGCCGAGCTGCGCGATCTCGTGCGTCCGGCGGCCGTGGATGGACTGGCCGCGGAACTCGATCCCGCCCGCGCGCGGGCGCAGGTACCCCATGATCGTGCGCAGGGTCGTCGTCTTCCCCGCGCCGTTCCGGCCGACGAGGCAGACCACCTCGCGCGGGCCCACGCTGAGCGACACGGACCGCAAGATGTGGCTCGCCTGGATGAACACGTCGACGGCGTCCACGGTCAGCATGGCCCGGCCCTCACCGCGCCCGGGCGCGCCGGCCGATGACCGTGTCGACGATGCGCCGGTCGGCCTCGATCGTGGCCGGCGGGCCGTCGGCGAGCACGCGCCCCTCGTGGAGGGCGATGATCCGGTCGGAGTAGCCGAAGACGATATCCATGTCGTGTTCGACCTGGATGATCGCCTGGACGCCGATCCGCCTGGAGGCCGAGACGAGCGTCTCCATGATCGCCGTTTTGTCCGCCGTGCTCACGCCGGACGTCGGCTCGTCGAGCAGGATGATCTGAGGCCGCAGCGCGAACGCCGATGCCACGTCGAGGAGCTTCTTGTCCCCCTGCGGCAGGTGCCGGGCCCGCACGTGACGCTTCGGGCCCAGACCGAACAGCTCGGCGACCTCGAGCGCGCCCTCTCGAACGGCGCGGTCGGCGGCGAGGGACGCGAAGAGGCGGGTGCCGTGCCCGAGACGCGAGACCACCGCCGCCTGGAGCGTCTCGAGCACCGTGAGGTCCGGAAAGATCTGGACGAGCTGGAAGGACCGTGCGATCCCCAGGCGGGCCAGGCGGGCGGGTCCGATCCCGCTCACGTCGCGGTCCCTGAAGGTGACGGTGCCGGCGGTGGGGCGGAGAACGCCGGTGAGGACGTTGACGAGCGTGGACTTGCCCGCCCCGTTCGGCCCGATGATCGAGACGAACTCACCGGCGCTGATGGCGAGGCTCACGCCGTCGAGCGCGCAGAACTGGCCGTAGAGCTTCCGGAGCCCCTCGGCGCGGAGGATCACGGGGACGAGGCCTCGACGGGCGGCCGCCTGACCCAGAGCCCCGCGAGCCCGCCGGGGGCGACGATGACGATCGCGGCGAGGATCGCGCCGAAGATCAGCCGCCAGAACGGGACGACCGACATCACCAGATCTTGAAGGTAGATGAAGACGAAGGCGCCGAGGACGGGCCCGAAGAAGCTCGCGAACCCGCCCAGGAGCGTCATGAAGACGATGTTGCCCGACTGCGTCCAGTAGGCGAGCGTCGGATCCACGTTGCCCGTCGGAGGCCCGAGGAGGGCGCCGCCGACCGCGGCGTAGACGGCGGAGATCACGAAGGCGCACCAGCGATAGCGCGCGACGCCGATGCCGAGCGTCTCGGCCTTCGTCGGATTGTCGCGGATGGTCTTGAGGCAGAGGCCGAAGGGCGAGCGGACGATGCGCCACATGACGAGGGTGGCCAGGACGAGCACGGCCAGCGAGTAGTAGTAGTACGGGCCCACGAGGTAGTCGGTCTTCGGCAGGTCCTCGAGGCTCCGCCCGACGAGCGCCGGGCGCAGGAAGGGCATGCCCTCGTCGCCGCCCGTCAGGCGGTAGAACTTCAGCACGAAGGTGTAGAAGACCATGCCGAACGCGAGCGTGAGCATCCCGAAGTAGATCTTCACGTAGCGTACGCAGAGCGCGCCGACCGGGGCCGCCACCAGCGCGCCGAGCGCCGCCGCGGCGGCGAGGATCGCCTCCATCGAGCGGACCTTGAAGACGCTCGTGAGGAACGCCCCGGTGTAGGCGCCGACGCCGAGGAACAGCGCGTGCCCGAAGGAGACGAGGCCCGTGTACCCGAAGAGGAGATTCAGCCCCAGGAGCGCCACAGCGTACGCCATGAACGGCAGCATCAAGAGCACGTGGTAGGTCGGCGCCACGAGGGGCGCCAGGACGGTCGCGCCGAGCGCCAGGGCGAGGACGAACCGGCCGCTCACGCGCGTGGACCGCCGAAGAGGCCGCGCGGCCGGAGCACCAGCACCGCGATCACGATCAGATAGATCAGGAGCATCTCGAGCTCCGGGTACACGGAGATCGCGATGGACCGGAGCACGCCGACGACGAGCGCGCCGACGAGGGCGCCCCGCATGGACCCGAGGCCGCCGATCACCACGACGGCGAAGGCCTCCACGATCAGCTCGATGCCCATCTCGCTCATCGCCACCGTCGCCGGGATGACGAGCGCGCCACCCAGGGTGCCCAGGGCCGTGCCGAGCGCGAAGACCGTCGCGTAGAGGCGCCGCATGTCCACGCCGAGCGCCTCCGCCATCTCGCGGTTGTCGGCGCTGGCGCGGATGATGCGACCGAACGCGGTGCGGGTCAGGAGCCCGCCGATCAGGAGCGCGATGGCGAGACTGGCGCCGATCACGATCAGGTTGTAGACGGGCACCGTCGTCCCGAGCACGGCCACGCGGCCGTAGGTCAGGTAGAGGCCGGAGGTGGAGCGGGGCGACGTGCCCCAGGTCAGCCGGATCGCGTCCTCCATCATGAGGACGATGGCGAAGGTCAAGAGGAGCTGGAAGGTCTCGTCGCGGTCGTAGACGAAGCGCAGGAGGCCGCGCTCGACGACGACGCCGACCGCGCCCACGGCGAGCCCCGCGACGGCCAGCGGCGCAATGAACAGCGCGGGCGGCCCGCCCGCCTCCAGGTACCAGCCGACCGCCGAGACCCCGACGTAGGCGCCGAGCGCGTAGAAGGAGCCGCACGCGAGGTTGAAGATCTTTTGCACGCCGAAGACGACTTGGAGTCCCGCCGACACCAGAAACAGAATGCTGGCGTGGAACACGCCGCTGAGCACAACGTTGACGATATGAGCTGTCATGAATGCCGGGACGCGATCGGCGATGCGAGCGGCGGGTCGGTCCTGGTCGGGGCAGGTCTCCGAGACCCGTAGCTTCTGGGCGTTGCCTCGACGCCGACCGACCGGACCGGCCTCACGCATTGAGAGCTAGCGTGGTCGAGGAGGCCTGCCCCGGCCGGGAACCGACCTGCCCCCCGCACCGCGAACCGCGCTAGATCTTCCAGGAGTTGATCCAGTCGAACAGCTTCGTGCCCGCCGGCTTCATCGCCACCTTCGTCGAGACGACCTCCACCGGGTCGATCGTGACGAAGTCGTAGGAGTTCCTGTGCGTCGTGATCCCCTGGTAGAAGTTGCACATCTGGACGTGGTCCTGCCGCCAGCTCCGCCGGCCCGAGAGCGACTCGACCTCGATGCCCTCGAGCGCCCTGACGACGGCCGCCCGCTCGGGCCACGTGGTGCCCCCCGCCGCGGCCTTCTCGACGGCGGCCTTGTACGACTCGGCACAAAAGTAGGCGTGGTCGCACTCGTACGGCGGATACTCGGCGTACTTCGCCTTGTACTCGCGGACGAACTGCTTGAGGAGCAGCGAGCCCTTCGGATCGTCGAAGTACATCGTGTTGTAGCCGAGCAGCAACCCTTCGGGCGTGAAGTCCTTCTTCAGCGAGTCGTGGACGCCGCCCGCCGTGGTGAAGACGCCCTTCATCGTCTTGAAGAGGCCGACCGCCGCGGCTTGCTTCATGATGATCGTCGCGTCACCCGACCAGAACGAGCACATGAGAAGGTCCGCCTTCGACTGCTGGATGGCGGCGATGTGCGAGGTGAAGTCCGTGACGCCGAGCCTGGGAAAGAGCTCGAGCACGAACTTCACGTCGGGCACGTACCGCTTGAGAACGGTCTGGTAGGACTGCCAGCAGTCGTGGCCGTAGGAGTAGTCGTTCCCGATGCCGGCGACGGTCTTGATCCCCCTGAAGTACCTCGGCGTCAGCATGCCGGCGACGATGGCCTCGACCTCGTTGTCCACGCTCTTGAAGGCCCAGCGCGGGTTTGGCATCGTCTCCTCGACACCCTTCTGCGTGGTGCCGTCCCACGAGAGCCAGGGCGTCCCGAGGTCCTCGGCCACCGGGCCGAGCGCCAGCGTGACGCCGGTGGAGATGCCGCCGAGCACCGCTTCCACCTTGTCCTGGAGGACGAGCTTCCTGTAGCGCTCGACGGTGTCCTTCGGGCTGGACTCCTCTTCGAGGACGAGCTGCACGGGGCGTCCGAGGATCCCGCCGGCCCGGTTGACGCGCTCGAGCCACCACTCGGTCCCGCGCAGCCCCGCGGCGCCCACCGGGGCCGCGATGCCGGCGCGGATCGCGAGCACGCCGAGCTTCACCGCGTGGCTGGCCTGCGCGAACGCGGGCGCCGCGTCGAGCCGCACCGTCGCTGCGGCGGCCCCGGCGCCCGCGAGCCTGAGAAAGCTCCGCCGAGTCGTCCTCATGACGTCCTCCTGACGCGTGTGCGCTTCGTCGTCCGCAGTTTTGTATCACACTTCGGCGCAGGCCGGTTGGGCGCGCCGCCGGGGGGGCCGGAATTTCCCAAGCCGATGGCGGTGTGATAGTCGTAGGACTTGCCATGCACGTTCGCTTCTGGGGCACCCGAGGCTCCATCGCCACGCCCGGACGCGCGACGGCCGTCTACGGCGGCAACACGGCGTGCACCGAGGTGCGCGCCGCCGACGGGACCGTCATCGTCCTCGACTGCGGCACCGGCGCGCGCGAGCTCGGCCTGCACCTCGTGCGGACGATGCCTCAGCCGATGCGACTCCACCTCTTCATCGGCCACACGCACTGGGACCACATCCAGGGCTTTCCGTTCTTCGTCCCCGCCTTTCTGCCCGGCGCCGAGCTGAACATCTACGCGCCCCTCGGCTTCCAACGGGGCCTCGAGGAGGCGATGGCGGGGCAGATGGAGTACTCGTACTTTCCCGTGAAGCTCCGCGAGCTGCGGAGCCGCATCCATTACACCGAGCTCGACGAGGGCTTCCTCCGCGTCGGCGACGTGCTGGTGGAGACCCAGTACCTGAACCACACCGCGCCAACGATCGCGTACCGGCTGTCGAGCGGCGGGGCGACGGTGGCCTATATGACCGACCACGAGCCGTTCTGGAGCGTGCCGGGCCGGCTGTCGCAGCACCCGGGTGACGAGCGTCACATCGCGTTCATGCGCGGCGCCGACCTCGTCATCCACGACGCGCAGTACACCGAGGAGGAGTACCGGGACAAGGTCGGCTGGGGGCACAGCCCCCTCGAGTACGCGGTGGACGTCGCGCTGGCGGCGGGCGCGCGCCGCCTGGTCCTCTTCCATCACGACCCGCAGCACGACGACGCGGCCATGGAGCGCATGGAGTCCGCGGCGCGGGCGCGCGCGGCCGCGCACGGGGCGGGACCCGAGGTGCTCGCCGCGCGCGAGGGGCTCGAGCTCGAGGTGCGCGGCCACGGGCCCGCGCGCGACGTGGGCGCGGCCTCCGCGCTCCTGCATCGGCAAGTCGCGGGCGGGCGCGTGCTGGTCGTCAGCGGCAACGACAAAGAGGTCGCCGCGATCGAGGAGGTCCTCAGCGAGGATGCCCTCGTGCTGCTCCGCCTCGCGGACGTGCCGGCCGCGCTCAGCCGAGGGTCCGAGCTCCGGCCGGACCTCGCGATCATCGACCGTGAGCTGCTCGCGAGCGAGAGCGAGCTCGCCACGCTGCGCGCGCGCCTCGGGCGGGGGAACCTCCCCGTCGTCGTTCTCGCCGACGGCTCCGGGGCGGCCGACGTCGTCGGCTGGGGCGAGGCGTCGTCCACCGACTACCTCGCCCGGCCCTTCAGCCCACCGATGCTGCGGGCGCGAGTCCGCGCCTGGCTCTCGCGCACGCTGGCGGCCGCCGACGCTTCCCGCGGCCCACGGCCGGTCCCGGCCGAGGATGCCGACCGCCGGTCGCGCTACGCGGGCCTGCTCGCGTCGGTGCCGCTCTTCGGGTCACTCACGAACGAGGAGCGCGAGCTGCTGCTGGCGCAGGCGTCCGAGGAAGTCTTCGCGGCGGGTCACTCGATCCTCCAGGAGAGCGATCCGCCCGACCGTCTCTTCGTGATCCTCTCGGGTCGCGCGCGGGCGCTCGAGACCACCCCCAGCAGCCCCGCCGAGGTGATCCTGAGCGAGTTCGGCGAGGGTGAGATCCTGGGTGAGCTCGCCGTCATTCGCAACCGGGCGCGCTCGGCGACGGTCGTGGCGACCGAGCGGACGCACTGCCTCGTGCTCAACCAGAACGACTTTCTGCGCGTGCTTCAGACCTCCGTGGGGCTCGCGCTGGCCCTGCTGCGCACGGTGGCCGGGCGGCTCGCCGAGACCGACCGTCGGCTGTCCCGGTACGCGCCCGACCCGGTGACCGGGCTCGCGAGCCGGCGCGCGTTCGACGACCAGTACCGTCGCCTCGCCGCCGTGGCCCGCCGGCGGGGCACCGGCGCGCTCATGCTCGTGCTCGACGTGGTCCAGTTGAGGGCGATCAACGACCGCTTCGGCTACGGCGTCGGCGACGACGTCCTGCGCGCCGTGGCCGACGCGCTCATCGAGGCGACGCGTACCACCGACCTCGTCGCACGCCACGGGAGCGACGAGTTCGCGGTCTTCTTCCCCGACGCGGGGCCCAGCGCGGCCGACATCGTGACGGCGCGTGTGCGCGACCGGATCGCGCAGCTGGCGGGCAAGCGCGGCCTGCCGGTGGACCACGTCCGCTGCAGCGTCGGAGTCGCCTACAGCGCGTCGCCTCCGGACACGCCCGACGAGCTGCTCCGCGAGGCCGACGCCGAGATGCACCGGACGAAGACGTAACGGCCCCCGCGCCGCGCCGCCCGTCTCAGCCGTCCGCCTTCCGCTTCCGCTCCACGAATGCGCGGATTCGTGCGCGCGCCTCCGGGCTCGTGCGGAGCGCGGCGCCGTACGCCTCGGGGCCGCGCGCCCGCTCGCCCCTTCGGATCGCCGCGACGATCGCCTTCGTCGCGGCGAGACCCGTCCGCGGGGCGCGTGCGATGTCCGCCGCCAGCGCGGCGACGCTCGCCTCGAGCGTCGGCGGCGCGACGACGCGGTTGACGAGGCCCATGCGGAGCGCTTCGCTCGCGTGGATCGTCCGGGCGGTCAGCAGGAGCTCGCACGCCCAGCCTCCGGCCACGACGTCGAGCAGCCGTGCGATGCCGTAGGCGGGGTTGAAACCGAGCGTGACTTCGGGGAGGCCGAAGCGTGCGCGGTCGGAGGCCACACGGAGGTCCTGCGCCACGGCGAGCATGAGGCCGCCGCCGAGCGCCCAGCCGTCGATCGCGGCGATCGTCACCTGCGGCAGGTCGGCGAAGCGGGCGAGGAGGGCGGCCTGGCGGGTCGCCAGCGCCTCCGCCTCGTCCCCGGTGAGCGTCGCCATCTCGGCGATGTCGTTGCCGGCGCAGAAGGCGCGCCCGCGGCCGGCGACGACGAGGACCGTGACGTCGTCCATCGCGGCCACTCGCGGGAGCGTGTCCTCGAGGGCTCCCGTCAGGGGGCGGTCGAGCGCGTTCAGCGACCTGGGACGGTTGAGGCGGAGCCACGCCACGCCGTCCTTTACGTCGAGGTCGATCATTGGAGCGGGGGCCGTGAGGCCGGCGCACTCCGTGGGTGGCCTGAGACGAGGTGCGACTCGGCTCCGTTCATCTCTCGGTTTTCCTCCATAGACAGGCGATCGCCCCCGCTGCGATCAGCGCCAGCGCCGTCGTCGCGAGGGGCCAGAAGTCGGTGCGAAAGAGCGGGAGCGCGAAGAACGGCGAGCGTCGGTCGCCGGGACGGATCCGGCCGTCGAGCAGGCCCTCGATCAGCGCCATCGTCTCGGCGATCAGGACCTCGGTCGTCGCCTTGGCGAAGTCCGGATCGGCCAGCGCGGGATGGCCGACGTAGCCCAGGCCGCCATTCCTCAGCGGGTAGTTCGGGAGCACGCGCGCCGCGAGCGGGTAGCGCGCGGGTGGGAGCGTCCGGTAGGCCCCATCGACGAGATCGGGGCGCACGAGCAGCATCAGCGAGGTCTCCCACCAGCCGCCGTGCGCGTCCTCGGCGAACGCCTGCCGCTCCGCGTCGGAGAGCGGGCGGCCGAGCGCCGCTCCGATCTTGTCGAGGTAGCGGCCACGCAGGAACTGCCACGCGAGGTGGCCCGTGAAGGACGCCATCGAGATCCCGTACCGGCGGGACACGGTAGCGGCCGCCTCGTCGAGCGCCGCGAGATGGCCCGGCCCGGCGTGCCCGTTCGCGACGAGGATATAGCGGAAGCCGGCGCGGGCGAGCGACACGCCGTAGTCCACGAGCGCGTCGCGCACGACCCGCTGGCGCACGCTCACCGTCCCCGGGGCGTCGAAGGTGAAGGAGCCGAGGTGGAGCGTCGGCGCCAGCACGACCGTCCAGCCCGGGCGGGCCGCCACCAACCGCGCGGCGATGGACTCCGCGAAGTGGCGGGCGGCGATCGCGTCCACGCCGAGGGGCAGGTGCGGGCCGTGCTCCTCGAGCGGACTCACGGTCAGGACGATCACGGTCCGCGTGCGGTCGAGCGCGTCGAGCGCCGGCGACGACATCTCCTCGAGCCGGCGAACGCTCAAAACGGGCTCCCCTTCGTGTCGGCCAGATACTCGGCCTTGGCGTGCTCGAGCTCGGTGAGGATCGCCTGCCGCTCGGCCGTGAGACGCCGGGCGGCGTGCTCGCGTGTGAGCGCCAAGACGTTGAATCGGAGGCGCCCCGTGAGGCGGCCGGCGCCCACCCAGTACCGGTAGGCGACGGCGCCCGAGATCGGGAGCGACAGCGCGAAGGCCAGTGCCCACGCCGCGCCGAAGACCCGGGCGACCAGCCAGACCTCGATCCCCCAGAAGGTCGGATACGCGACCACCGACGCGAGGAATCGCCACGTCGCGTAGTCCGTCTCCTTCCGCGCCATCCGGCGCGCCGTCCAGCGCGGGATCCAGTACGGGAGAAAGTTCACCGAGGCGCCGTACGCGAAGAGGGGAAGGCCGACGACGGCTTGCCAGCCCAGCCGGATCCGCCGCGCGCGCCGCTCGGGCTCGAGCCGCGCCCGCACCGCTTCGTCCTTGACGTGGTACTCCGCGAGCAGGGCGCGGTAGCCCTCGATCCGCTGCCAGAGCCGCTCGACGCGCTCCGGATCGCGCGCCCTGAAGTGGCCCACCGCGTCCACGATGGCCCGCGAGAGGCGGATCGGGTCGATCCGCCCGCGCGGGACCCCGCCTGCCTCCGCGAGCTCGCGCGCGAGCTCGTCGCGGTAGAGCCCCTCGACGGCGCGCACGAGCTGGGTCGAGTCGATCCGGGCGATGTGCACCACCTCGGCCTCCATCGCCCACTGGATCGCGGTCGTGAGCGCCTCCACGGCCGTCACCGGATCCTGACGGTAGGCGTCGCGGTACGGCGCCACCGGCACGGGCGGGCCGAACGAGACGAGCACGCGCCCGCGGAACGACTTGCGCGCGTCGAACGTGAGCCCGACCGGAACCAGGCGGAGCTCGCCCGGGCGCTCGGCCTCGTACGCGAGCGCGATGCGCGCCGCACCCGTCTTGATGCGCTGGACGCGCGCCTCCGCGTGCGTCGTCCCCTCCGGGTAGATCGCGATGACGCGGCCCTCGGCGAGCGCCGCGGCGCACGCCGCGAACGTGTCGGCGTTCTTCTCCGTTGTAGCGGGGTCCGCCAGGCCGGCGCCAACCGTGGGTGGCCGACGACAGGTGCGTGGATCGTCCTGCCGGCGGTAGACGGAGATCGCCCCGCAGGCCCGGAGGAACCGCGCGACGAGCCGGCGACGGAAGAGCCCGGCGGTGGCGAGGTAGTGGACCTTCCGCCCGACGGCGGCGCCGACCAGCAGCGAGTCGATGAAGTTGTTTGGGTGGTTGATGCAGAGGAGCACGGGACCTGCGTCGGGCACCCGCTCGGGGTGGCGCACGTCCACGGACTTGAAGAAGAACCAGAGCCAGAAGCGGGCGGTCGCGCGGACGAGCCGGTAGAACCAGTCCCGCCGATCCCGCGCGGCCCGCGTGTCGAGCGCCGTGGTCATGGGGGAGGTTCGCCGAGGGCGCTACTGTAGCGTGTGACGAGGTCCTCGAAGCTTTCGATCCCGAGGGCGCGCGCCCACTCGGCGCCCTCCGACTCCCGGCCGTAGGACTCGACCATGTAGACGATCGCCTCCGCCTTCGTTCGGAAGAGCCGCCAGAGATGTCCCTTGCCACCGCCGACCCGCCGGAGATTGAAGACCGGGTCGGCGGGCGACTGGGGCTCGTAGGCCTTCACCTGGCCGAAGCGGTCGAGCGTGATCCACGCCGCGGCGATCCCGCGCCCGGAGACGACCCGCGCGCGCAGCGACTCCTCGCGCGGAAGCGACTCGACGTCGGAGAGCTGCGGACCGTAATAGACGGCCACACGGTCGGCGGGCAGGGCGAGTCTCACCGGGAGCGGCGCACCGTCTCGCTCGAGGAGCGCCTTCGACTCGTCGCCGAGCCAGAGCGCGCCGGCCTCGACGAGGTCGGGCCACGCCTCGACGACCGGGCCCTTCGGAATCAGCGCCCGCCGTCGCGCGATCTCAGCCTTCGCCGTCGAGAGGTACAGCCGGCTCACGGGAAGATGAACGACCCGTCGACGACCGGCCGGGAACGCTGCGGCGGTTGACTGATCCAGCGGCCGGGCGGGAGCGGCTCCGGGAGCCCCGGCCCGCCGTCGAAGCGACGGCCAGCGGTGGGAACTAGACTCCCTCCTCACGCTGGCGGCGCTCGATCAGGAGCTGGCGCCGTTCGAGGGCTCGCTCAGCGGCGATCAGCAGCTCGTCCATGATGATGGGTTTCATGATGTAGGCGTACGCGCCACTCTTCAGGCACGCGATCTCGCTCCTCACGTCGGCCGCGCCGCTCTCGACAATGACGGCCGCGTCCGGATCCTCCTGGCGGACCTGCTTGAGCAGCTCGATGCCCGCGCTGGGCACCTGCTCACCGCCCGTCACCATCGGCATCCTGAGGTCGGTGACGACGAGCGCCGGTCGTGATCGCCGGAACAGTTTGAGCCCTTCGCCCCCGTCACCGGCCAGCAGGCATTTATAGCCGGCAGCGAGGAAGATCTGCTGGAGCAGGCTGCGGATACCCGGCTCCTCCTCGACGATCAGGACGTCGCGCTGCACCACGTCAGCCCGCCCCAGCGTCGTCTCCTGGCGTTGCCCGTAGGCCTTCTGGTGCTCGCAGCGCTCGATCAGGAGCTGACGGCGCTCCAGCGCGCGCTCGGTGGCGATGAGGAGCTCGTCCACGTTGATCGGCTTCATGAGGAAGGCGTGCGCGCCGAGCTTCAGGCTCGCGATGGCGGTCTTCACGTCGGCGGCGTCGGTCAGCACGATCACGGCGACGTCGTCGTCAACGGCCCGCACCTGCTGGAGGAGCTCGATGCCCGTGATGCCCGGCATCTTCAGGTCGGTCACCACGAGCGGCGGGCGTCCCGCCTTGAACACCTGCAGCCCTTCGTCCCCGTCTTTGGCCAGTACGCACTTGTAGCCGGCAGCGAGGAAGATCTGGTGGAGCACGTCGCGGACTTGACGGTCATCATCAACGATCAGGACGTCGCGCCCGGCCATGTCAACCCACTATCCGAAAGAGCCAGGCAACGCAACACAAAATGGTCTGATTTTTCGGAAACGTAGCCCCGCTCTCCACGCCCGGTCACCGCGCCTTCGGCCGGCGGGCTCGGGAGCAGCGAGCCGACCTGCGCTTGCCGGGGATCCAACCGCGGAACTCAACGGTCAGGACGCCGGTTAACAGGGGGGTATCAGGGGACGCGGACGAAGCCCTCCATGAGCCGGCGCGCGGTCCGGTAGACGGTCACCCGCTCGGCCCAGGGCGCCCCGTCGTGGACGCGCACCAGGGCGTCGATCGGCAGAACCCCCGACGGGTGCCCAAGCCGGACATCGCCGTTCGTCGGGCCGGCACACTCATGGACCACAGTCCCCGCGATGCGCGCGGCGACTGCGAGGCACATCGCGGCGGTCAGGGCGAACGCGCGGTGGCAGTTGCCCATCGAGATCACCCGCGCGACGAGGTCGACCTGGTCGAGCCGGTAGCGCGCGCCGTCGAGGCCCGTGAAGTCCGCCGGCGACGCGACGACCGCGACCTTGGGCACGGCGGAGCTGCCCTCCATCCCCATGCGCTGCGCCGCCTCGACGCGGATCGCCTCGAGCCGGGCCGCCAGGGAACGGTCGGCGTCGATCGCCTGCGGCGTCTCGGTCCCGGCGAGGCCGAGGTCTTTGGCGCGGACGAAGACGACCGGGTTCGTCGCGTCGACGAGCGAGGCCTCGACGCCGTCCACCACGTCGCGCGGATTCCCCGTCGGCAGGAGGCGCCCGCTGCCCGCGCCGCCCGGGTCGAGGAAGTCGAGCGCGATCCGGGCGCCGTGGCCTGACACGCCAGCAAGCTCGAAATCGCCCGCCACCGCGGCCTCGCCGCCCTTCACCGGGACATGGGCGACGATGAGCTTCCGCGTGTTGGTGTTGTGGATGCGGACGCGTGTCTCGCCCTCGACCGCCGGCACGAGACGCTCGTCGATGGCGAAGGGGCCGACGGCCGAGGAGCAGTTGCCGCAGTTGCCCTTGTAGTCCACGAGGGGGGTCGTCACCTCGACCTGCGCGAAGGTGTAGTCCACGTCGGCGCCGGGGCTGGACGGCGGGCCGATGATGCACGCCTTGGACAGGGACGAGATGCCACCGCCCAGCCCGTCGAGCTGGCGGCCGTACGGATCGGGACTCCCGAGCGCCGCGAGGAGGACACGGTCGCGCTCGGCGCCCGCGCCCGGCAAGTCGGACGCGTGGAAGACGAGGCAGCGGCTCGTCCCGCCCCGCATGTAGACGGCGCGGATCCGGCGCTGGGTCATTGGAGCGGGCTCCGCGCGGCCGCGGCACTCCGTGGGTGGCCTGAGACGAGGTGCGATCCGGCTCCGTGCTCCACGTCGCTTCTCATTCCACCGGCGTGCCCGAGGCCGGCGCGGACCGTGGGTGGCCTGCCTCGGGTGCGCGCGTGCGGGACGTCTGGGCGAGGAGCCCACCCGCGAGGAGGATGTCGCGCTCGCGCGTCGTCAGCACGCACGAGGCCGAGAAGCGCCGGCCCAGGCGCGTGTCGAGGACGCTGACGCGGTCGCCGGAGGCGAGCGCGGCCCGCAGGCCGTCGAGGCGCAGCCGGTCGTCGCGCTCGAGCGCGTCGTACGCGGACGGATCGTCGAACGTGAGCGGCACGACGCCCCAGTTGATCAAGTTCGCCCGGTGAATCCGCGCGAACGACTTGGCGAGCACGGCGCGCACGCCGAGGTACATCGGGCCGATCGCCGCGGCCTCACGCGACGACCCCTGGCCGTAGAGCTCGCCCGCGACGACGATCCCGCTGCCGGCGGCGCGCGCTCGAGCCGCGAACTCCGGGTCGACGTACTTGAAGCAGAACTCGGCGATCGCCGGGATGTTGGAGCGGAAGACCAGCACCGCGGCGCCGGCGGGAGAGATGTCGTCCGTCGAGACCTTGTCGCCGAGCTTCAGCAGCACGGGAGCGTCAAGCGCCTCGGCAACCGGCTCACCCAGGGGCACCGATTTGATATTCGGCCCTCGAACGACGTCGCCCGTCCCGTCCGGCGTGACGAGCCCGGCGCTCGACGCGGCGAAGCTCTCGGGCAGATAGAGGGAGGCCGGCGCGCCCGCCGTCCGCGGATCGGTGATCGCACCCGTCAGCGCGGAGGCCGCCGCGGTGACCGACGAGCAGAGGTAGATCTCGTCGCCCTTCACGCCGCTCCGGCCCGGGAAGTTGCGGTTGAACGCGCGAAGACTCTTGGTGCCGGCCGCCGGCACATGGCCGATGCCCGCGCACGCGCCGCACGTCGGCTCGGAGATCAAGGCACCAGAGGCGAGGAGGTCGGCGAGCAACCCCTCGCGCGCCATGGTCTCGAGGATGCGGTGGCTCCCGGGGAACAGGACGAACGAGACGTCGGGGTGCACGTGTCGACCCTGGAGCACCTGAGTCACCGCCCACATGTCCTCCCACGAGCCGTTCGTGCAGGAGCCCACCATCACCTGCTCGATCTTCGTCCCCTCGACCTCTCCGACGGGCACCACGCGGTCGGGCGAGCCGGGCAGCGCGACGAGGGGCGTGACCACGGCGAGGTCGAGCTCGAAGCGATCGTCGTACTCGGCGTGATCGTCCGCCGCCTGCGGAGTCCACGCGTGCTTCCGGTGGAGGCGGCGGAAGTAGTCGCGGGTGACCGCGTCCGACGGGAAGACGCTCGTCGTCAGCCCGAGCTCGGCGCCCATGTTGGCGAGGGTCATCCGCTGCGGGAGCGAGAGCGAGGCCACCCCGGGCCCCGCGTACTCGAAGATCTTCCCGGCGCCGCCACGCACGCTCAGCCGGCGGAGGAGCTCCATGATCACGTCCTTCGCCGTGACCCACGGCTGGAGCTCGCCCGTGAGCCACACGTTGACGACCTCGGGCATCGTGAAGGAGTACGGGCCGCCGCCCAGCGCGACGGCGACGTCGAGGCCGCCCGCGCCGATCGCCAGCATGCCGGCGGCGCCGCAGAGCGGGGTGTGGCTGTCGGTGCCGAGCAGCGTCTGCCCGGGCACCGAGAAGCTCTCGAGGTGCACCTGGTGGCAGATGCCGTTGCCGGGCTTGGAGAAGATCGCTCCGTAGCGGCGCGCGGCGGTCTGGAGGTAGCGGTGGTCGTCGGAGTTGCGCGAGTCCACCTGGTAGACGTTGTGGTCGATGTAGGTGACGACGCACGGCGGCACGACGCGCGGGAAGCCCATGGCCTCGAACTGGAGCCACGCCATCGTGCCGTTCGTGTCGGTGAGGAGCGCCTGGTCCACGGCCAGACCGATCTCCTCGCCGGCGACGGGCTTGCCCGAGGCGAGGTGCGATTCGATGAGCTTCCGGGTGAGGCTTCGGTTCACTGTAGCGGGGGCCGCAAGGCCGGTGCATTCGGTAGGTGGCCCGAGACGAGGCACAAACCGGTTGCGTTCCGCATGTCGGTCTTCATTCCACGCGGGCGGTCTGGGTGGCCTGCGTCAGGCACGCTTCTCCACCGACACGAACGCGCGCCGCTTCGGGCCGACGTACTCGCCGCGCGGCCGGATGAGGCGGTTGTCGTCGTGCTGCTCGATGATGTTCGCCGTCCAGCCCGCGATCCGTCCCGCCGCGATCACCGGCGTGAAGAGGTCCACGGGGATGCCGAGCGAGTAGAAGAGGGGCGCCGAGTAGAAGTCCACGTTGGGGATCAGTCCCTTCGCCGCGTTGATGCGTGCGTGGAGCTTGACGGCCATCTCGTACCACTTGAACTGGCCCGACTGGCGACACGCCTCCTCGGCCATGCCGCGCAGGATCGCCGCCCGCGGGTCGCCCGCCTTGTAGACCCGATGGCCGAAGCCCATCAGACGCCGCTTGGTGGCGATCGCCTCCTCGGCGAACCTCTCCACGTTCGCGACCTCGCCGATCTCCATGAGCGTGCGCATGACCGCCTCGCCGGCGCCCCCGTGGAGCGGACCCTTGAGGGCCCCCACGCCGCCCGCGACGGCCGAGTGCATGTCCGACTGCGTCGAGACGATCACGCGCGTCGTGAAGGTCGAGGCGTTCAGCTCGTGCTCGGCGTAGAGGGTGAGGCTCGCGTCGAAGGCCTTGGCCGTCACGGTGGACGGGCGCCGGCCCGTGAGCATGTAGAGGAAGTTCGCGGCGTGCCCGAGGTCCGGCGCGGCGGGGATCGGCGACTGGCCGCTCCGGACTCGGTGGTGGGCGCAGATCGCCGTCGCGATCTGGCTCGTGAGCCGCACGGCTTTCCGGAGGTTCGCCTCGTGTGAGTTGTCGGTCGCGTCCGGGTCGCGCATGCCGAGGAGCGCCACCGCCGCTTGGAGCGCGCGCATCGGATCGGTGTCGTTCGGCATGAGGCGGAACGCCTCGACGAGCTCGCGCGGAATGTCCCGCGCCGCGATGAGCGCGACCGTCGTGCGGTCGAGCTCCCCCGCGATCGGCAGGTCGCCGCGCCAGAGCAGGTGGGCGACCTCCTCGAAGCTCGCCTGGCGCGCGAGGTCGGCGATGTCGTAGCCGCGGTAGGCCAGGCGGCCGTTCTTGCCGTCGAGGTCGCAGAGCTGGGTCTCGGCGGCGACGACGCCCTCGAGCCCGCGGATGAGCTGGCTACCTTCCTTGTCCATGGGCGCGCCTCTCGGAGCTAGGGTAGCTGGATGGTAGCAGGAATCCGGCCTCGATGCCGTCTGACGCCGTGAGCACTCGTCGATTGCGAGCCGAGGAACATTAGGCTACTTTTTCCGGCGTATGGTGGGGGGCGACGCTGACCCAGGCCCCTTGACGGAGGCTGCGGGAGTGAGGCCCTCCACGAGCGAACGAAGGGAGGTGATGGAGCCTTCCGACCAAGTCGCGTCGCAGCGCACTCACTGGCAGGAGGAGTACGATGCACTCACGCTGGCGCAGGTCGACTCTCGGAGTAGCCCTGGCCCTCGGCGTAGTTCTAGGAGCGGACATCGCGAACCTGTCGGCTCAGGCGAGCGATCCAAGAATTGGCACATGGAAGCTCAACGCGGCGAAGTCCAAGTACAGTCCCGGCCCGGCACCCCAAAGCCTGACGGTGAGGGTCGAACCGTCGGGCCAGGGGGAGAAAGTGACCGCTGAATTCGTCAACGCGGACGGGACTCGCACGACAACGCAGTACACGGCTAATTTCGACGGGAAGGACTATCCGCTCACGGGGTCCCGGATCGCCGACACGGTTTCACTCAAGCGAATCGACGCACGTACGACAGTACGCACTGACAAGAAGGGCGGGAAGGTGGCGCAAACCCTCAGACGCGTCGTCTCGCAGGACGGGAAGACAATGACCGTCACGACGAAAGGCACGAATGCCGAGGGTCAGGCGGTGAACAACGTCGCGGTGTTCAACAAGCAGTAGATTCAGGCCACCGGGTCAGGTGCGCAGAAGCCGCTTCGCACGAGTGGCGCCCGTAGCCGCCGCGGCGTCACGCGACCGATCTCCACCTCGGCAGCGCCCACGAAGGCGGCCAGGGAGCCCAGCGCCTCCGCGAGCCCGGCCAGCGCCTCGTCCTGGTCGA
>Ga0209056_10000238_pt1 | contig 61321 bp, 55 predicted proteins | sample GraSoiAngelo_114_FD_185876 | JGI IMG/M metagenome (GOLD analysis project Ga0209056, IMG submission 185876) | Grasslands soil microbial communities from the Angelo Coastal Reserve, California, USA - 14_0903_13_40cm (SPAdes) (version 2) | ecosystem: Environmental > Terrestrial > Soil > Grasslands...
TTCGGCCAGGTGTAGAGATTGAGGGTCGTTCCCGACGCATAATTGGTCGCGTCGAGATTCAGGTACGTATCGCCGGTGGGGGAGAACACCGCCGACTGCTCCCCGGGCGGTGGCGCCGATGCCGGGGGAGTGTAGACCACGGTGAGGAAGGGTCGGTTGCCCGCGACGGGGTCCTCCCTGCTGCTGAAATAACGGTACCGATCCCGCAGCGCCGCCAGATCGGAATTCACCAGCAGGCCAAAATTCGTGGAGGGCGTGGTGAGCCATCCCTGGACCAGCGAAGTCACGTCCCATTGTTTGAACCCCAGCGTCTTGTCGATGCTCTTCGTGTCCACGGCAGCGCCGATGTCCGCCTGCGCCAGCGGAATGTTGTTATAGCAACAGGTATTCGGAGTCCACGCATTCGTGCCGTCGTAGGTGTAGCCGGTCGCCCTGCTCACGTCCGGGTTCTTGTTGAGGATCTTGTGTACGGTGACTGTGTAGGTCGGATCCGCAGTGGCATCGCTCTCCGTGAGATTGAGATTCAGTGTCGCGCTCGAGATCGTAGCGCCTGCCGGGATGCTCGCGAGGTCGAACTTCAGCACGCTGGCGTTGGCGATCTTATGGTCCGGCCACGTATACACGGCGAGAACGGACGACGTCCCATAGTTGGTCGCATCGATGTTCAAGAACCCATCGGCGCTGGGACTGATGACGGCGGTGGAGGTTTGTACCGACGCGGCAAGACGGGGAGCGCGTCGCGCAGCGGTGATCGAACGTTCGTCCTGGCACGACACGAAGGCGAGCCCGATCACGAACCCCAGGGCGAGGAGCGCGAAGCAGGTACGATGTCGCACGAGGAGTTCCATCGTGCATACGTCGCGCCACGGCCCATGCGCACGGTCATGACGTTTGGTGCGCCAGCTTTGTGGCGCGCCTGCCGCCGCCTGTGGCGAGGGTTCACCGCTCGATGCGGAGCTCCTCCCAGGCGACCTGATGGGCCCGCACCACGTCGCGGACCTGTCGCTCCCGACCCGTCAGCGCCGACCCTCCCGTCTTGATCTCCAGGAACACCACCCGGCGCAGCTCGCCGTCGTCGAGACCGTCGAACACCAGCAGGTCGACGGGACTGCCGAGAAAGCGGGCGTCCTTGGGATTGAACCCGAACTCCGGCAGGTAGGGCACGAGCTGCTCGTGCACCTTGCCGGTCGTGACGGCGTGGCTGCGCTGCACGGCGTCCTGGCGGATCGCCTGTGTGTAGCGCGCCTTCCACCGCTGCACGTAGACCAGGGCGAGCAGCAGACCGATCGCGATGCCGAGGACGAGCACCAGGACCAGACTGGGGAGCAGACGGGCATCGCTCGGCATGAGAGAGTCCTGGTCAGGCGCCGCGATACAAGCCGATGCGCAGCCGTCGCGGCGTAGCGACCGCGTCCCGCACTTCGACCCGCACCCTGCGGACCGTCGCGGGCTCGAACCGGTCGAGCTTGCGGTGGCCGATCGTAGTACCACGGGCGAGCTCCCGCCAGGCCGCTCCACCGCCTTCGGTTCCCAGCACGGCGTAGCGCGCGATGCATTGCCCGAGCCTGATGTCCTCCTCCAGCCGGCTGAGGCCGACCGTCACGGTCCGGCCGAGATCGAGCTCGGCCGCCGCGCGGCGCGCGCCGGTGACACGCCAGTCGACGGGCTGGCCGGCGGCGAAATCCTCGGCGAACAGCGCCGTCAGGTGCGCCCGCAGGTCGGCGAGCCGCGCCACATCGGTCGCGTGCAGCAGACCCTCGCGCGTTGGCGGGACGTTCAAGAGGAGCTTCGAGTTCCTGCCCACCGACGTGAACCAGATGTCGGTCAGCTGATCTACGGACTTCACGCGCTCGTCCTCGGCGGGGTGATAGAACCAGCCGGGGCGAATCGACGTGTCCGTTTCCGCGGGGCGCCACACCGAGCCGTGAGGGTCGCCGTGCTGCAGCGCGACGATGACCCCGTCACCCGACGCGCCGGGATACGGCACCGCCGCCGGGTCCATCGTGGCCCAGTTCGGATCTCCCGCCGCGCCGGCTTCGTTGCCGCACCAGCGCACGTCGGGACCGGCGTCGGAGAACATCACGGCGTGAGGCTGGAGCCGCCGCACCAGACCGAAGGTGCGCGGCCAATCGTACGGCTGGCGGCGTCCATTGGGCCCTTCGCCGTTGGCTCCGTCGAACCACACCTCGGCGACCGGCCCGTAGCGCGTGAGCAGCTCGGTGAGCTGCTCGCAGTAGAAGTCATTGTAGCGCGGCGCGTCCCCGTACAGCGGCGCGTTGCGATCCCACGGCGATAGGTACAGCCCGGCCCGCAACCCCTCGCGCCTGCAGGCGTCGGTGAACTCGCGCACCACGTCCCCCGCTCCGCCGCGCCACGGGCTCTTGGCGACCGAATGCTCGGTGACCCGGCTGGGCCAGAGACAGAAGCCGTCGTGATGCTTGGCGGTGAGGATCAGCGCACGGGCGCTGGCCCCCCGGGCCGCGCGGGCCCACTGACGGGCATCGAGCGCGGTCGGGTTGAACACCGTGGGGTCCTCGCGTCCGTCCCCCCACTCGCGATCGGTGAACGTGTTGACCCCGAAGTGGAGAAACAGGGCCAGCTCGTCGCGTTGCCAGGCGAGCTGCGAGGGCGAGGGACGGGGCCGGGGCGGCTGTGGGCCAGGAAGCCGCACTACGCTCCCGCCGAACGCCGTCGCCATCGTGGTCGCGAAGGCACGCCGAGTGAGCCTCACCGAGGTTACCGCCCCGGCACGGCCGCCACGAGCAACGCCAGCGCCTTCTTCAGGCTCTCCGTTCCGATCGTGGCACCGCGGTAGTGCCCCTGTCGCACCACGACCAGGTCGTGCGACGGGATGACTATGGTGAACTGCCCCCCCGCACCGGCCATGAAGTAGGCGTCCCGCGGAATGGGCAAGTCTCCGTCCCCGTTGATCCAGAAGAAGCCCCCGTAGATCGGTCGGCCGTCGGCCGCCCACGCGGGAGCCACCGTGCTCACGAACCGCACGAACCCCTCCGGCAGGATGCGCTCGCCGTTCCACACGCCGTCCTGGAGGTAGAGGTTCCCCAACCGTGCCCAGTCGCGGGCGGAAGCGAAGTCGTACCCTTGAGTCAGGAAGTCGCCGTACGGGTCGGTCTCGATCACCACCGAGCGCATCCCCAGCTTGTCGAACAGCGCCCGCCGCGGGAACGCGAGGTAGTCCTCCCCGCGCTGCTCGACGGCGAGGCGGATCAGGTAATTGACCAGCACGGGGTCGGTGTTGCGATAGCGCCCGACGGTGCCCGGCGGCCATTGGAGCGGGCGAGTGGCGGCGTAGTGGAAAGAGTTGATGCCGCCGGTATAGAGGTACACGTGATCGGGATAGGGGCCCGATGGATCGTAGTCCGGGTCCTGCGGCGCCCGGATGCGCAGCCCGCTCGACATGTTGAGGAGATCGGCGATGCGAATCTTGGCGCGCGGGTCGCCCGGCTGTCGCCACTCCGGCACCGGCGCCAGCTGCGACAGATCGTACACGCCCTGGCGGATCAGGACCCCCATCAGCGTGGCCGTGATGCTCTTGCCCATGGACCAGCTCTCGAGCGGCGTGCGCGTGGTGATACCGTGGCCGTAGCGCTCGCCCACGATCCGCCCTTTCCACGTTACCACCAACGCCGCCGTCATGGCCTCCGCCGGCTCGAACGCGGCGTCCACGGCCCGGCGCACCTTCGCGGTGTCGAGCTCCGCCCCGGGACGGTCCGACGGCAGCAGGTCGCCCATGGGCCACGGCTGGGTCGCAGGGTCCGGCAGCCGGCTCGCGACGCGCTCGGGCCTGAAGTTGGGCGACCGCCGGCCGAGCGGGAGCGTGACGCACCCCTGGTCTCCCAGATAGAGCGCGGTGCGCGTGACACCGCTCGGGAGGGTGACCCGCACGGCCTTGCGCACCCGGTCGATCGCGGGCCTTCCCAGCTTGGCCCGTTCCTCGTAGGGCGCCGTGAAGAATCCCAGGTTCTCGGCCGCGAACTCAGGTCCCAGGCCGGTGATGAACACGGCAGAGCATACGATCTTGGCGAAGCCCGCCGCGTGGTGCTCCAGGGGGTCGCCTGGGGGTGGTACGTACGGTGTGCTGAGCTCGAGGGACCGGGCGCGCGCGATCAGGGGACTTTGCGCCAGCGCCGGGATCGCGGTAAGGAGCCACGCGGCGGGGATGAGGCCGCGCTTCATTCAGATCGCGGCCTCCGCCTGACCCCGGACGTGCAGCGAGCGGAACAACACCCGGCCCGCGGCGGCCACGTCACTCACGGCACGGTTGAACGCGGCCTCGTTGGCCTTGGAGGGCCCGTGGAAGCCGCTGATCTTGCGCACGAACTGCAGCGCGGCGTCGTGCAGCTCCTGGTCGCTGGGCAGATGATCGGGGTGTCGCAGGCGTTTGATGTTTCGGCACATACGTTTGCACCCTCTGGAGGATCGAGTGTACGTAAGCTGTGCGCCCCCCACGCCCGGCGCAACGCTCCGCAAACCAAGCGGCCTATGGCGCCGCGGCTGGCGACAGCAGATCCTTCACGGGGCCGTACGGCTTCGGGGAAAGAAAGGAGAAGAACAACTGTTCTCTGTTTCTCTATCTTGCTCTTCCTCTTCGCAAAGCGAGCGGCCGTGTCATCCTGAGCGCCGCAGGCGCGAAGGATCTGCTTTCAGTCGCCTTCCACCCACACATACGCCCGCCCGTCCCATGCCAGCCAGCCGTCGTGAGCACCGGGCTGGCTGATAAAGAGAACGTCGCGCCCGAATGCCAGATGCCGCGCGTGCCGCAGCGAGGATACGCCCCAACTGGCGCTTCGGCTCAGCTGGTCCTTCCCATTCCCCACGGGCCGGCCCGCCCCGACGACGTGGACCGTGCGATCGTTGCGATGCACGATGGCGATCCCCTAGCGCAGCCCCCCGGTGTCCTTGATCTCCACGGCGACGTCGGACAACCCGTCGCCATCGAAGTCGGCGAGCTCATAGGTCGTGTTCACCTGAGAAGACAGCGTGAACTGCCGTCCCAGGCCGGCCGCAGCCAGGGCGCTGTCGGCCCAGCGCGGCAGGCCGCCGAAGGTGTGCCGCGATACCTGCGCGCGAGCTGGTGTGACACCGAGCAGGGCGGCGGCAAGGAGAACCCTCATGATCATGTCCGTCATACGCGCGCCGGCCGGGCTCCGTTTTGGGCGCTCGACCGGGTGCGCCCGACGAGCACGGGCTGATACATGATTTCGTCCAAGCGGCGACAGTCCGTGAACCCGGCCTCGCGCATCAGTGCCAGCAACCGCGCAATCGACACCGCGAAATAACGCGTTACGGCTTCGAGCACGGTCACCGGGCCTGCGGCCGCGATCGCGGAGTCGATGCGACATGGCGCGCTTCGGCCTCGCGCCGCAGCCGGGCGATCGCACCGGCGGAGATATCCCTTCCCGTGACTTGAAACCCGCGCAGCGCCAGAGGCAACGCCTGGGTGCCGATCCCGCAGGCGACATCGAGCACGCGGACCGTCTCGGGCACCGCGACGCCGAGCTCGGCCCGGATGAGTTGCTCCAGCGCGCCTCCTTGCCGCGCCATGCTTGCGTCCCAGTCCTCAAAAATCAGATCATAGTATTCGGCCAGAGCGTCGTAGAACTGCGCCGCGTCCCCCGGTCGACGATGCTTAGCGGTGTTCATCCCTTCCCCTGCGAGTGGAGGCGTGCGTAGCGAGCCCGCCTCGACCTGCTAGAATAGAGCATGGAACAATACGGCTGGGCCATCGGCGTCGGCATCATCATCATTGCGCTCTCGCTGAGCAAAGCCGTGCCGGCACTGGTGCGCGCGGTCGCCGACCGGATCGCCGATCGCAGGCCCGCCCCCGCGGCCGGCACGCTCGCCTCGCCAGCGCCCCAGCTGCTCGACGACCTGCAGCGCCGCGTCGCCGAGCTGGAGGAGCGCGTCGATTTCGCCGAGCGCCTGCTCGCCAAGCAGCGCGAGGCCGAGCGCCTGGCGAAGCCCCCGTCCTGACGCGTCGGGTATTCCGATCACTGCTCCCCCGCGGGCCCGTCCGCTCGCCGGACTGCCGCTGCTCCTGCTCCTGGCCTGCATCGCGCTGGGGTGGAACCTGAACGGGTACCGCCTGCTCGACCCCGACGAGGGCCGCAACGCCGAGGTGGCGCGCGAGATGGCGTGGTCGAACGACTATCTCGTCCCCCACCTCGACGGCCTACCCTACCTCGACAAGCCGATCGTCTACTTCGCAGCCGCGGCCGCGATCATGGAGCTCACGGGCGTCACGGAAACCGCCGCCCGGCTGCCGGCCTACATCGCGACGCTCGCGACCATCGCCCTGCTGGCGTGGTTCGCGCGCCGCCGCTGGGGCGACGAGGCTGGCTGGCTCGCCGGGCTCACGTACGCCACGACCGTGCTGCCCCTTGCCTACGCCCGCACGGCGATCTTTGACAGCACGCTCACCCTGTGCACCACCGCGGCCATTCTGGGCATGCTCGAGGACCGACTCGTCGCCGCCTGGGTGGCTATGGGGGTCGGCGCCCTCACCAAGGGACCGGTGGCTGTCGCGATCCCGCTGCTCGTGCTCGTGCCGCACGCGCTCGCGACCGGCGCGAGCGTGCGGCGTCTGTTCCCCTGGCGCGGCCTGGTCGCATTCGCCGCGATCGCCCTGCCCTGGTTCATCGCCGTCTCGGTCGCGCATCCGGACTTCCCCGGCTATGTGTTCGTGCGCGAGACTCTCGCGCGCGTCACGACCACGCGCTTCCACCGCACCGCGCCGTTCTGGTACTACCTGCCGATCGTGCCCGTGGCAGCCTTCCCTTGGATCATTCCGGCGCTCGCCCGGCTGCGACACTGGCGCCAAACCTGGGCAGCCCGCCGCGCCCCCACCGCCCGCGAGCCGCTGCTGCTCGCCTGCTGGGTGATCGTGCCACTGCTCTTCTTCACGCTCAACCAGTCGAAGCTGCCGCAGTACGTGCTGCCGCTCATGCCGGCGTTCACGCTCGCCGCAACGCGCAACTTGGTGACCGGCGCGCGCACCACCGGCGCGCGCGCCTATGCGGCCCTCGCCCTGCTCGCTGGTGTCGCGCTCGTCGCCCTGACGGTCTGGCTCCCCGCCCCGATCAGCCTCACCCCCTCCGAGAAGACCGCGATTCCGCCGGCGGCGCTCGCCCTCGGCGTCGTGGTACTGTGCTCGGCCGCCCTCGTCGGCCTCGGCGCCCTGGCCCGCCGCCCCCGTGTCACGATCTGGGGCTATGCCGTCGTCGTGATCGCGATTCCATTCCTCGCCGGAAATCTGCTGGCCGCGGTGGGTGAAGACCGCTCCGCCGCCGCGGTCGCCGGCGCCACCGCCGTGGCCCTGCAGCGCGCCGGGGGGACAGGTGCCGTGCTGGGCGTTCTCGCCTACCCGCCCTCGCTGCCTTTTTACCTCGGCCGCCCCGTCGCCGTCGCCACCCCGACCGGCGCCGAACTCACGAGCAACTACATCGCGGACAACGTGGAGCGGTTGCGCGAAGCGCCCGGATCACCGCTCCTCCCTGCGGGCTACTGGCGCGAGGCCCTGGGGCGCTGCCCGGTGCCCACCGTGTTTGTCACCGGCGCGGGCAACCGCGAGGTGCGGGAAACCCTGGGCGCCGCGTTGCCCCTGCTCGCGGCCGACAGCCACTACGCCGCCTACGGCCCGTGCGAACCTCACAACCTCCCCCAACCTCCACAACCTCCACAACCTCCACAACCGGGGAGGGGGAGAAGGGTGCGGTAATGTGCGGCATCTTCGGCGCCGTCTCGCTCTCCGGCGCTCCCCTGCGGCACCCGGGCTGCCTCGGCGCGATGGCCGCCGCGCTCGAGCACCGCGGTCCCGACGGCGAGCGCATCATCGGCCACGACCGCGCCCGCCTGGGTGCCCGCCGCCTCGCCATCATGGACCTGACCACCGGCGACCAGCCGTTCGAGAGTCCCGACCACACGATCTGGATGATCTGCAACGGCGAGATCTACAACGCGCCGGCGCTGCGCCAGGAAGGCAAGCGCGCGGGCTATCCGTTCCGCTCCTCGGGCGACATCGAGACGATCGTACCGTTGTATCAACGGCTCGGCCCCGACGCGGTGGCACGGCTCGAGGGGATGTTCGGGCTCGCCGTGTGGGACGACGCGCGCGGCCGCCTGGTGCTGGCGCGCGACCGGGCGGGTGAAAAGCCACTGTTCTGGACCGAGGTGGCGGGCGAGCTGCGGTTCGCCTCCGAGGTACAGGCGCTGCTCGTCTATCCGGACCAGCCGCGGCGCGTGAATCCGGAGGCCGTCGCGCTGTACGCCGCGCTCGGCTACGTCCCCGCCCCGCTCACGATGATCGCCGGGATCTCCAAGCTCCCCCCCGCGCACCAGCTCGTCGCCGAGCGCAGCGGCGTCACGCTGCACCGCTATTGGGACGCGGCCGGCGCGGCCGCCGCGGCCGCCGCTCCGCCGCGGCGCGACCATCCCGCCGCGCTGCGCGAGGTGCTGCTCGCATCCGTGGAGCGCGAGCTCATGTCCGACGTGCCCGTCGGTGTGTTCACCAGCGGCGGGCTCGATTCCTCGCTGCTCGCCGCGGCGGCGGCCCGCGTCATGGCGGGCGAGCGCATCCACACCTATTCCGTGAAGTTCGTCGAGCCCGGCTACGACGAGAGCGGCTACGCGGAAGCGGTGACCCACTCCATCCGCACGATCCATCACGTCGTCACGGCGGACGGCCCCGCGCTCGAGCGGGCGTTCGAGGTCGTCACGCGCTCGCTGGCCGAGCCGATGGGCGATCCCGCCATCCTGCCCACCTTCCTCCTGGCCGATGCGGCGCGCGAGCACGTCAAAGTCGTGCTGTCGGGCGAAGGCGCGGACGAGCTGTTCGGCGGCTACCCGACCTACCTCGGGCACAAAGCCGCGGGGTTGTACCGCCGCCTCCCGGGACGGGCCGCGCTCGCCGGGCTCGTGAATCGGCTCCCCACCTCCACGGGGAAAGTCACGGTCGAATTCCTGCTCAAGGAGCTGGTAGCGGCGGCCGAGCTGCCGCCGCTCGAGCGGCACCTCACCTGGTTCGGGGCGCTCGGGCCGGACGCGCTCACAGTCGCGTGGGCCAGCCGTCTGCTGGAGCGATTCCCCGACGGGCCGTCCCTGAACCGTCTGTTGTGGCTCGACTTCCTCTCCTACTTGCCCGATAACCTGCTCGCCAAGGTCGATCGCGGGACGATGCTCGCGTCGATCGAGGCCCGCGCGCCCTACCTGGACCGCGAGGTGATGGAGCTGGCCCTGCCCCTGGCGTCCGCGCTCAAGGTGCGTGGCTTCACCAGCAAGGCGATATTAAAGGAAGCGGCGCGCGGGCTCGTGCCAGGCGCGGTGATCCGCCGCCGCAAGCGCGGCCTCTCGGTGCCGGTGGCGCGCTGGCTCACTACGGGTCTGGCAGCGCTCGCCGAGCGCCACCTCACGGCACCGCGCTTGTTCCCCGGCGCCCCCACGGCGCGGCTGTTGGCCGAGCACCGGTCGGGGAGACGGAACCACGCCCGCAAGCTGTGGCCGCTGCTCATGGCGGAGCTGTGGGCAGAGCGGTGGAACGTGGATACGACCGCGGACGGGGTGGGTTAACCCCGGGGCCACGCCCCGGGGTGGTGGACACGACGGCGGTCGGGGTGGGTTAACCCCGGGGCCATGCCCCGGGGTGACCGGTAACCCCGGGCTGGCGCCCGGGGTCAGTGGGACGGGACCGGTGTCAACTAACCCCGGGCGCAAGCCCGGGGACGCGAGGAGCGACGCCCCGGGGTTCGGGGAGGAACGATGACCCGCGAAGAAGCCTTACAGTTGATGCAGGAGCACACGAAGTCCGCCTCGTTGCGCCAGCACATGCTGGCCGTCGAGGCGGCCATGCGGGCCTACGCCCTGCAGCGCGGCGAGGACCCCGAGACGTGGGGAATCGTGGGGCTGCTCCACGATTTCGATTACGAGAAGTTCCCCAATCCGGAACACTCGCCCAGCGAGGGTCACCCGTCGTGGGGCGTGCGGCTGCTGCGCGAGAAGGGGGTGGCCGAGGCGATGTGCCGCGCGATTCTCGGACATGGCAATTACACGGGCGTGCCGCGCGACACGCCGCTCGCGAAGACGCTGTTCGCGCTGGACGAGCTGTGCGGGTTCCTGGTGGCGTGCGCGCTGGTGCGCCCGTCCAGGAGCTTTGCGGATCTCGAGGTGTCGTCGGTGAAGAAAAAGCTCAAAGACAAGGCGTTCGCGAAGGGCGTGAACCGCGACGAGGTGCGGCTGGGAGCGGAGGAGCTGGGCGTGCCGTTGGACGAGCACATCGCCTTCGTCATCCAAGCGCTCCGTCCGGTGGAAGGTGCGCTCGGCCTGGGCGCCGCGGCCGCACCAGTGGGGTGAGCGCCTCACCCCGGGTGGCGGCGGCCCAGAATCAGGTCGATCGGGTCCCGCCTCCGACCGAGCTGAGCCGGGCGATCGACCGGGCGGCCGGTGCCCGGCCGATCGGCGGGAACCACCTGGAGCATTACCCCGACAGCCCCAGGGCCCTCGATGCCATGATCGCCGCCATCGCCGCGGCCCGTGCCACCATCCACTTCGAGAATTACATCATCCGCGACGACGCGACGGGCCGTCGCTTCGCGGACGCGCTCGCCGAGCGGGCGCGCGCGGGCGTGCGGGTGCGCGTGCTGTACGACGCGCTCGGTTCGATCGGCACGTCGCATCGCTTCTGGCGCGGGCTGCGGCAGGCGGGCGTCGAGGTGCGGGCGTTTCATCCGCTGTTCGCGCCGCGCCCCTTCGAGCTGCCGCAGCGCGACCACCGCAAGCTGCTCGCCACCGACGGCGGGTGGGCGATGATCGGCGGTCTGTGCATCGGCGACGAGTGGGCGGGGGATCCCTCCCGCGGGCGCCGGCCGTGGCGCGATACGATGGTGGCCGTCTCCGGGCCGGCGGCGGCCGCGCTGGACGGCGCCTTCGCCCGCATCTGGAGCCGCGCCGGGCCGGCGCTCCCGCCCGACGAGCTCGCGCCCGATCCGGCGCCGTGCGGCAGCTCCATCGTGCGCGTGGTGGAGGGCATGCCCGGCCGGGCCCGCGTATACCGCACCGTGGAGCTGCTCGCCGCGAGCGCCGCCGAGCGGCTGTGGATCACCGACGCCTACCTGATCGCGCCCGCGCCGCTGTACGCCAGTCTGATCGACGCGGCGCGGAGCGGCGTGGACGTGCGGCTGCTCGTGCCCGGCGCGAGTGACCTCCCCATCCTGCGCAATTTCACGCGGGTCGGCTATCGCGACCTGCTCCGCGCCGGCGTGCGCGTGTTCGAGTACGAGGGTCCGATGATCCACGCGAAGACGATGCTGGTGGATCGCCGCTGGGCCCGCGTCGGCTCGAGCAACCTGAACGTGTCGAGCCTGCTCACGAACTACGAGCTCGACCTCGCGGCCGAGTGCGAGGCGCTGACGGGCGAGCTGGCGAACCAGTTCCGGCGCGATCTCGCCTCGAGCCGCGAAATCGTGCTGCAGGCCCGCCGGCGGCTGCCGCCGCGACTGGTGGACGCGCCGGCGACCGAGAGCGAGCCCGCGGGTGACGCCAAGCACAAACGCTCGGGGTACGAGCTGGGCGCGGTGGCGGTGGTGGCGTTGCGGCGTGTGGCGGGCGGGCTGCGTCGCGCCATCGCGTCGACCGCCGCGCTCGCCTGCGCGGGCGTCGGGATCCTGCTGCTCGCCTTCCCCCGCGCCACCGCCGGCGTGCTTGCCGCGGGAGCGTTCGCCCTGTCGCTGGCGTTCGGCTGGTATGCCTTCGAGCGACGCCGCACCCGGGACGCGGACGATGGCTGACCCCCAACCCCCCCAGCAGGCTGCGCGTATAGCTCAGCAGGACGAGGCGGACCTGGTGGTCCGGGCGGCCGCGGGGGACCGCTCGGCTTTCGGCGTTCTGGTGGAGCGCTACGCCGGGGTGGCGCGCCGCGTGGCCCGGGCGGTGCTGGGCAACCCCGAGGACGCGGATGACGCCGCTCAGGACGCCATGCTGTCGGCGCTCGTGAAGCTCGACCAGTACGACCCGCGGCGTCCGTTCGGTCCCTGGCTGCTGCGCATCGTCGCCAACGCGGCGACCGATCGCCGTCGCCGCCGCACGGTGCGCCGGGTGGAGCCGCTCGATGCCGCGCTCACGGCCGGCGGCCCCCGACCCGACACGACGGCGGAGCGGCGGGCGCTGGGCGACCGGCTGCGACAGGCGCTGGCCGAGCTGCCCGAACGACGGCGCGTCGCCGTCGTGCTGTTCGACGTGGACGGCTACTCGCACGCCGAGATCGCGGCGGTGCTCGGCATCCCGGAAGGGACCGTGCGATCGGAAGTGTTTCACGCGCGGCGCCGGCTGCGCGCGCTGCTCGCGGACTGGAAGGAGGAAGCATGAAAGAGCCGCTGCCGTTCGATCATCGACCCGACGCGCTGCTCGGCGAGTCGCTGCGACGGGCGCTCGACCCGGGTGACGCGGCCGCGTTCGTCGCACGCGTGCTGGCGCGCGCGGCCGAGGCGCGTATCCCGTCGTGGGATGCGGTGCTGGCCCGGTGGGCGCGCCCCGGCGTCGCCGCGGCCGTCCTCGTGGCGCTCCTCGCCGGCTACCTGGTGGGCCGCGCCACCGCGGCGCCCGCCCCGCGGCCGTCGGTGTACGACGCGCTGCTGGCGCCCCCGGCGCACCCCGGAGAAGTCGAGATCGTGCTCGCCTCCGTCATCGGTAACTAGAGGAAAGGCCGCCATGTTGAACCGTTCGACCACATGGGCTGTGGCGCTGCTCGCCGCGACGTTCGGGGCGGGAGTCGTCATCGGCGTCGGCGGCCGGGCGATGTGGGTGCGCTACGCTTCCGCCGCGTCGCCCGAGCGGGCCCACGGCGTCGAGCGCCTGATGGGCGAGCTGGACCGCGACCTACGTCTCACGCCCCCGCAGCGCGACTCGGTGCATACCATCCTGCAGCGCCACTACACGCGCATGAGCGAGGCGTGGGAGACGGTGCGACCCCGGTTCGACACGCTGCGCGCGGGCATGGATTCCGAGGTGTCGCGCCAGCTCACCCCCGAGCAGCAGGCTATCTACCGCGACCTGATTGCCCGGCATCGGCATCAAAGGGAGTGGGCCAAGAGCGATTCGGGCGGACGGACGAAATGACGGGCGTGGAGAAAGGGATCGTCACGGCAGTCGTGTCGGCGATCGTCGCGACAGGGCTGGCGGCCCAGCAACCGCCCGTCGTGCCGCAGGCCCCGCTCCAAGTCACGCTCGAGGAGGCGGTGCGGCGGGCGCTCGACGTGCAGCCCGCGATGGAGCAGGCGCGGGGCAATCAGCGCAACGCCGGCGCGAGCGGGCGCAGCGCCTGGGGGGCGTTCCTGCCGAGCGTGACTACCAGTGCGTCCGCGTTCCGGAGTAGCAGCGCGACCTTCGTGCCCGGGGACACGTCGCGCCTGCCCCCGGTCTATTCGTACTCGGGCGGGCTGAACGCGAGCATCGTCCTGTTCGACGGGTTCAGCCGATTTGCCAACCTGCGAGTCGCCTCCGCCACCGCGGACGCCGCCGACGCCGGGTTCGTGAGCCAGCGCTATCAGGTGACCGCGACGACCGCCCAGGTGTTCTTCACGGCGCTCGCGAATGAAGAGCTGGTGCGCGTCGCCCAGGCCCAGGTAGAACGCGCCAAGGCGGAGCGGCAGACCGCGGTCAACAAGTTCCAGGCGGGCGCCGCCACGCGCTCCGACACGCTCACAGCCACCGTGGACGTCGGCAGCGCGTTGCTCGCGCTGCTCCAGGCCCAGGCCAACCTGGCGACAGCCCAGGCCAACCTCGGGCGCCAGATCGGGGTGGACCAGCTGGTGCGCGCCGTGCCCGACTCGGCGTTGCCGCCGCTCCCGGACACAACCACGCTGCGCGCCTCGGTGCTCCAGGCCGCGCCTCTCGTACGGCAGGCCGAAGCGCAGGCGAGCGTTACCAGCGCCCAAATGTGGAGCACCCGCGGGGAATACTGGCCGACCGTGACACTGTCCTATAGCAACACCCGAACCGGGACCGAGTCTCCCCAGCTGCCATTGTTCAATAACTATCCGGAGACCTTTTCCTGGCGGTTCGGTCTGTCGTGGACGCTGTTCAACGGGTTTTCCCGGGAACAGTCCCAGGTCGCAGCGAGCGTCGCGCATGACGTTGCCCGGGCCCAGGCGGCCGACACACGCCGCCAGGTGAACGCCCTGTACACCCAGCAGCTCGCTGCGACGTTCACGTACTGGGCCCAGATCGCCATCGCCGGCGCCGACGTCGCGGCCGCCACCGAAGCCGTCCGCGTCCAGCAGGAGCGCTACCGGCTCGGCGCGGGGACCCTGCTCGACCTGCTCACCGCCCAAGCGAACCTCACCCAGGCCGCCGTGAGCCAGGTGCAGGCCCGCTACAACTATCTCATCGCCCGCGCGCAGCTCGAGGCCATCGTCGGGCACGCGCTATGACGAGCGTCGAGCTTACCCCGTTCCGCACCGGCGACACGCCGCTGCCCGACGTGGTGATCCTCACGCACAAGCTGACGCGTGACTACGACATGGGGGGCGAGGTCGTGCACGCGCTGCGCGGCGTGAACATCCAGATCAAGCGCAACGAGTTCGTGGCGGTCATGGGCCCCTCGGGCTCCGGCAAGTCCACGCTCATGAACCTGATCGGCTGCCTCGACACCCCTACCGCGGGGGAATACTGGCTCAACAGCCAGAAGGTGAGCGATTTGTCGGACGATGAGCTGGCCCGGATTCGCAACAAAGAGATCGGGTTCGTGTTCCAGACGTTCAACCTGCTCCCCCGGGCGAGCGCCCTCCACAACGTGGAGCTGCCGCTGATCTACGCGGGGTTGCCCGCGCGCACGCGGCGCGAAAAGGCCGCGCAGGCGCTCGACCACGTCGGCCTGGGCGACCGCATGGAGCACCGCCCCAACGAGCTGTCGGGGGGGCAGCGGCAGCGCGTCGCGATCGCGCGCGCGCTCGTGAACGATCCCTCCATCCTGCTCGCCGACGAGCCCACGGGCAATCTCGACTCCGCGACCGGCGAAGAGATCATGAAGCTGTTCGAGCAGCTGCACGATACCGGCCAGACCATCGTGCTGGTCACGCACGAGTCCGACATCGCGGCGCACGCGCTCCGCCAGATCCACCTGCGCGACGGCCTCATCGCGCGCGACGAGAAAATGGAGCGGCTCGCATGACGCGGCCCCTCACCGTCGCCATGCTGGCCCTCGTCGCCGTTGCCTGCGAGAAGGCGCAGACCGCGCCGCTCTATGAGAAAGTCCCCGTCGAGCGCCGCGACGTCATCGTCACGGTGATCAGCCAGGGCCTGATCCGGCCGGTATTGCTGTTCAGCGTGAAGTCGAAGGCCTGGGGCGAGATCATCAGCCAGCCCGTCGCGACCGGCGACGAAGTGAAAAAGGGACAGCTGCTCACCACAATCGACCCGCGTCTGCCGCAGAACAACCTGGTGCAGGCACAGGCCAACGTCGCAAAGGCCCACGCACAGCTCGACAACGCCACGGCGCAGCTGACGCGCAGCGAGGCCCTGTTCAAGAGCGGGTCGCTCGCCGAGACGGACTACGAACGGACCAAGCTCGCCTTTGCCACGGCCAAGGCGGCGGCCGTCGACGCCGAGGCGAACCTGCAGACCGCCAAGGACGCGATGGAAGACACCCAGGTGCGGGCGCCGATCACCGGCACCGTGCTCGAGCTCGACGCGGTGCGTGGCACCGTAATCTCGAGCCCGACGCTGGGCGGCGGCACGGTCATTCTCAAGATGGCGAGCCTCGACAGCGTGCAGGACTCGGCGCTCGTCGCCGAAACGGATATCGCTCGGCTGCAGCCCGGGATGCCGGCCACGCTCAACGTCGACGCGTTTACCAACCGTCCATTCCAGGGCACCGTCGTCAAGATCCTGCCGCAGGGGCAAGTCGTGCAGAACATCACCATGTTCCCGGTGCTCATCGCGGTCCCCAACCCGGGGCACCTGCTCCGGCCGGGCATGAACACCGAGGTGAGGATCCCCACCGGGCGGCGACAGGGCGTCCTGGCGGTGCCCAACGCCGCGCTGCGGACCGCGCGCGACGTGGGCTCCGCCGCGAGCCTGCTCGGGCTCGACTCGCTCACCGTGGCGCAGCAGATCGCGGCCGCCCAGTCCGCGGACACGGGTCGGCGCGCCGCGTCCGACACGGCCGCCGCTGGCGAGGCCGGCGGCGCGCAGACCGTGACGCTGCCCAACGGGCGGACGGTCACCCTCCCGCCGGGTGTGACGCCCGAGCAGTTCCAGGCGGTGCTCAAACGGATGCGCAGCGGCGCCGAGCCGACGCCGGCGGACCGCGGAGTGCTCGGCAGCGTGTTCGGGCGGGTGCCGCGACCCAAGTTCCGGCAGCAGCGCCAGACCCGGAACAACCAGAACTACGTCGTGTTCGCGCTGCGGGACGGCAACCTCGTGGTGGCGCCCATCAAGACGGGGCTCACCGACCAGGACTACGTCGAGGTGACGAGCGGGCTGACCGAGCGCGACACCGTGCTGGTGCTGCCCAGCGCGTCGCTGGTGCAGGCGCAACAACAGTTCAAGCAGCGGTTCCAGAACGTGACCGGCGGCGGGCTGCCCGGACTGCGGCAGCAGAGCGGCGGGTCGCGGTGAAGGCCGCCCTGCTAGCGCTGCTCGTCGGCGTCTCTGCTTGCGGCAAGGCGGAGACCGCCCCGCCCTACCAGAAGATCCCCGTGGAGCACCGCGACATCGTCGTCTCGGCGACGGCCTCGGGCGTGATCCAACCGATTCTCACGTTGAGCGTCAAGTCCAAGGCGTCGGGGGAGATCCTCGAGCAGCCGGTGCAAACCGGGGACGAGGTGAAGCAGGGCCAGCTCCTGGCCAGGATCGACCCGCGCATTCCGCAAAGCAACCTGACGCAGGCCGAGGCGAACCTCGGCGTGGCGCAGGCACAGCTCGAGACCGCCACGGCACAACTCAAGCGGAGCGAGGCCCTGTTCCAGAGCGAGTCGATCACCCAGGCGGGGCTCGACTCGGCCCGGCTCGCCGGGGCTACGGCGCAGGCCGCGGTCGCCACGGCGCAGGCGAATCTCCAGACTGCCAAGGACGCCATGCAGGATACGCACGTCCGCGCTCCCATCAATGGCACCGTGCTCGAGTTGGATGCCGTACTCGGCACGGTGATCTCGAGCCCGACCAACGACGTGGGGGGCGGCACCGTCATCCTCAAGATGGCGAACCTCGACACCGTGCAGGTCTCGGCGCTGGTGGACGAAACGGACGTCGGCAAGGTGCAGCCGGGGCTGCCGGTGACGATCAGCGTGGACGCCTTCCCCCACCGCACGTTCGACGGCTCTGTCTTGAAGATCGAGCCGCAGGCGCAGGTGAGCCAGAACGTCACCATGTTCCCGGTCGAGGTGAACATCCCCAACCCCGAGCACGTGCTCAAGCCCGGCATGAACACCGAAGTCGAGATTCACATCGGGCAGCGCCAGGGCGTGCTCGCCGTGCCGAACGCCGCGCTGCGCACGCGCAAGGATGTCGCGTCCGCGGCGAGCGTGCTCGGCCTCGATTCGCTGGCGGTCGCACGGGAGCTGGCGGCGCCGGCGGACGCGCCGAGCGCCAGCGCCGACACGTTGCGGGACGGCGGCAAGCTGCACGCCGCCGAGGTGCGGCGGCGCGGCCGGCCCGTCGCTCTCTCGGCGCAGCCGCCGGCCGCGACGACGGGCCCCGGCTACATCGTGTTCGCGCTGCGGGGTGGCAAGATCGTGCCCGTGTCGATCGCCACCGGACTCACCGATCAGGATTACATCGAGGTGGTGGCGGGCCTGGCGGAGAAGGACACCGTGCTCGTGCTCACGAGCGGGACGCCGAGGTAGCGATGCTCTTGGGCGAGATCGTCAAGGTCGCCCTCGAGGCGCTGCGGGCCAACAAGCTGCGCTCGCTGCTCACCATGCTGGGCATCATTATCGGCGTGGGCGCCGTGATCACGATGATCGCGCTCGGCTCCGGTGCGCAGAAGTCCGTGCAGGACCGCATTCAGGCGCTCGGGCCGACGCTGTTGAGCGTGTACCCCGGCCAGAGCTTCATGCGCGGCATCGCCAGCGGCAACCGGGTGAGCCTCACCATGGATGACGACACGGCGCTCGCGAACAACGCGCGCTACGTGAGCGCGGTGGTGCCCGAGCTGAGCAACAACCTCCAGGTGCAGAAGGGCGACCAGAACATCAACGTGAACGTCGTGGGCACCACGCCCAACTACGTCACCGTACACAACTACACGATCACGGCCGGCCGCATGTACACCGCGGGCGACGATGCGGCCCGGCGGCGGGTGGCGGTGATCGGCGCCGCCGTCCCCACGCTGCTCAATTCCAACCGCGACGCGATGATCGGGCAGCAGATCCTGATCCGCGGCATCACCTTCGAGATCGTGGGCGCGCTGTCCGAGAAGGGATCGCAAGGCTCCTTCTTCAACCCCGACGAGCAGATCCTCATCCCTCTCCAGACGGCCCGCTACCGCGTCATCGGCACCGACCGGCTGCGGTCGGTCACCGTGCAAGCGAACGACCTCGAATCGATGAACCTCGCCATGATCGAGATCGAGCGCGTGCTGCGGCGCCAGCACAAGATCCGGCCCGGCCAGGACAACGACTTCCAGATCCGTAACCAGACCGACATCCTCGCGACGCTGCAGCAGACCACCGACACGTTCAAGTACCTGTTGGCCGGGATCGCTGCGGTCAGCCTGCTCGTGGGTGGCATCGGAATCATGAATATCATGCTGGTGTCGGTCACCGAGCGCACGCGCGAGATCGGCGTCCGCAAGGCGCTCGGTGCCACGCGCTTCAACATCCTGTTCCAGTTCCTGGTCGAAGCGCTGGTGTTGTGCCTGCTGGGCGGCATGATCGGCGTGATCCTCGGCTCGGGAGGCGCCATCGTGCTGTCGCGCATCGCGCGCTGGAATACGCTGATCTCCCCGCTCGCCATCCTCCTCGCCTTCGTGTTCAGCGCCGCGGTGGGGCTGTTCTTCGGCATCTGGCCGGCCCGCCGGGCGGCAGCGCTCGATCCGATCGTGGCGCTGAGATACGAATAGAGTGCGGAGTGCGGAATTCGGAGTGCGGAGTGGCAGGACTGGCTGACGATTCGTAGGCGGCGGTTCGAAGGTGGCCCCATCATTCCGCATTCCGCACTCCACACTCCGCACTTACGTTTCACGCCATGCTCGCCCTTGTCCTGGTGCTCCAGAGCGTCGCCCCCGATTCCGGCCTCGTCTACAGCGGCCTCGCGAAGCGGCTCGACGCGCGGCTGCCGCGCTTCGAGGCCGAGGCGAAGATCGACGGCCTGCTGGACGAGCCGATGTGGCGCCGGGCCGCCCGGCTGACGGGATTCTCCCAGTACCGTCCGGTGGACGGACGCCCCGCCGAGGACTCGACCGAGGTGCTGGTCTGGTACGCGCCCGACGCCATCTACTTCGGCATCCGCGCGTTCCAGCGGCACGGCAGCGTGGTGCGCGCCACGCTCGCCGACCGCGACAACATCGACGCGGACGACCACGTCGCGATCTTGCTCGATACCTATCTCGACCACCGCCGGGCCACGATGTTCGCCGTGAATCCCTTGGGCGTACAGGAAGACGGCGTGTGGAGCGACGGCGTCGCGGCCGGCGCCGCCGGGGGCCCGAGCGCGGGAGGCAGGTTCGACGCGACCATCGACCTGAACCCGGACTACGTCTATGAATCGCGCGGCCGCGTGACCGAGCGGGGCTACGAGGTGGAAGTGCGGATTCCCTTCAAGAGCCTGCGCTACCAGAGCGCCGATCCACAGGATTGGGGCATTCAGATCCTGCGCTCGGTGCAGCACTCGGGCTACGAGGAAACCTGGACCCCCGCGGTGCGCGCCAACGCGAGCTTTCTCATTCAGTCGGGCCGCCTGGTCGGCCTGGGGGCGCTGCGGCGCGGCCTGGTGCTCGACCTCACGCCCGAGTTCACCACCAAGGTGGACGGGGCGCCGACCACGCCGGGGTACGACTATCGCGGCACGCCCGAAGTCGCGGGCAACCTGCGCTGGGGCCTCACCCAGAACCTCGGGGCCACCGCCACGGCCAATCCGGATTTCTCACAGGTCGAAGCCGACGTGGGCCAGGTGACCTTGAACCAGCGGTTCGCCCTGTTCTACCCGGAGAAGCGACCGTTCTTCCTCGAGGGGCTCGAGCAGTTCGACACGCCCAACAGCCTCATCTACACCCGCCGCATCGTACAGCCCGTGATCGGCGCGAAGCTCGCCGGCAAAGTCGGCGCCACCGGGATCGCTTACCTCGGCGCCGTCGACAACAGCGACCAGTCGGCCACGGGGGCGCACCCCATTTACAACATGCTGCGGCTGCGGCGCGACCTGGGGCCGACGTCCACGCTGGGCGTGGCCTACACCGACCGCATCGATGGCGACGACTACAACCGCGTGCTGGGCGTCGACGCACACGTCGTGTGGCGCAAGATCTGGTTCTCGGAAGTGCAGGTCGCGAGCTCCTGGACTCGGGAACCGGGCGGGGGCCGCGCGGGAAAACTGTGGACCATCACGTTCGGCGACCGCACCGGTCGCGCGTACGGCAATCATTTCGAGCTGCTCGGCATCGAGCGCAGCTTTCAGGACACGAGCGGGTTCGTGAATCGCACCGATTTCGTCGCCGGCCGGACCTTCAACCGCTTCAGCTGGTACGGCCGCCCCGGTGCGCTGGTCGAGCAGTTCACCGCGATCCTGGGATTCGCCCCGATCTGGCGCTACGCGGACTTCGGTCGCCTGCACCGCACCATCGAGGACACGCTGCAGACCTTCTGGATCGCGAACCTGCGCGGCGGGTGGCAGGCGCAGGTCACGCTCAGTCTCGATCACTTCGGCTTCGAGGCCGCGGATTACACCGGCTTTACGGTCGGCGCCACGCCGTTCGCCGTTCCACACGACCTGTATCACCTCCCCGGCGGCGCGTTCATCGTGAACACGCCGAACCGCGCCGTTTCGGGCAGCGTGGTGGTGGGGTATTCGGCGGCCCCCATCTTTCCCGAAGCCTCCGAGGGCCGCCAGGTCGCCGTGACCACCGTCGCCGCGCTGCGGCCCACGCCCGCACTCCGGGTCGAGGCGCGCTGGGTGCATCAGCGCCTCACCCGCGCGCGCGACGGCAGCCGCTTTCTCACGGCGAACATCCCCCGGCTCAAGCTCGAGTACCAGTTGACGCGCGCTGTTTTCGTGCGCTACATCGGTCAGTACTTCGCCGAGGATCAGGTCGCTCTCGTCGACCCGCATACCGGCCAACCGCTGCTCGTGAACGGCAGTCCCGCACAACCCGTGGTCACGAACGATTTCCGCAACGACCTGTTGTTCTCCTATAAGCCGACCCCGGGCACGGTCGTCTTCCTGGGCTACGGCGCATCGCTCACGGAAGCGGACGCGTTCCGGTTCCGCGACCTGTCCCGTACGGGGGACGGGTTCTTCCTGAAGCTGAGCTACTTGTTCCGCATGTAGGGCCGCAGGGCCGGATAGAACTGCACGAAGGCGTTGTCGAACGCCGCTTCGCGCGCGTGGCACGAGTAGCACGCCGCCTGGGCGGGCACCTTGGTGGCCTGGGCCGTCGCGCTGTCCCCGAACCCGTAGAAGCCCCATCCCGTCGAATCCACGCCGCTCTTTTTCAGGTGCACCTCGAACCCCATCCCCTCCGCCTCGTAGAACCCGGCCTTGGCGGGCGCTGACTTCTGCGACGCGCCGTAGAACGCAAGCACGAACATGGCTTCGTCAGGAAAGGAGCCGTGCTCCAGCACGTAGCGGTAGGCCCACGGCTGCAAGTAGACGTTGTGGAACATACCCGGCGCTTGACCGGCCTGGGCGGTCTGCCCGGCCGGCGCGGCGGCGTACGACAGCCCGATCGACGCTCCGACCATCACCCATTTTTCCCAACCCGTAGGCCGCAGCAGGGCGCCGCTCGCGGTGAAGTGCGGCCGCTCGTCGTCGGGCGGGGCGCTCCTGGAGGCCGCGCCCGCCGTGGCAAGGGCGACCAGTACGAGTCCGCCCGTCAGTCGTCCGCTCAACCGTAATCGCCTGTTCATCCCGCTCTCCCGTGATTGTGCACGACAACATCGTGGTGGCGAACGGGAGCGGAAATGACATTGCAGCGAATCAGCAGCCCCGTGCAGCGAGCGCGTACTCCGTTCCCTGCACGCCCGCGGCGATCCGCTGCACGCCACCCGCCGCTCGCCGGCCGCCCGCTTTCGGGGTATCCCTGAGGCGATAGCTTAGGGCCACTATGACCGACATCCGGCAGCGCTGGCTGGCGCCGCGTTGGCTGTTCACGATCGCGACCGTGCTCGGGCTCATCGGGGCGATCGAGCACTACGTGGAGATGCAGCAGGCGACCGACCCGCTGGGGTGGGGGCACGCCCTGGGGTGGCGTCTGCCGTTCTGGTACCTGTGGGCGCTGTTCGCGCCGCTCGTCGCCGCCGGCGCGCGGCGCGTCTCGCTTACGCGCCAGGCGTGGTTCGTGCGCGGCCTCGTGCTGCTCGGCTTCGGTGTGGCGCTGTCGCTCGTGCACGCCGCGCTCGAGCTCACCGCGCAGCGCGCCGTCGCGCCGCAGTTCTTCGACGGCGGCTTGTGGAGCGCGTACCTCGGGTCCGCCGGGTCCTGGCTCCCGACCAACCTGCTGGCGTTCGGTGCGCTGGTGGGCGTCACCTACGCGAGCGACTTTCAGGACCGCTACCGCGAGCAGCAGCTCGCGGCGTCGCGTCTCAGCGCCCAGCTGGCCCAGGCGGAGCTGCACGCCCTGCGGATGCAGCTCAATCCGCACTTTCTGTTCAACGCCATGAACAGCGTCGCGATGCTGGTGCGGCACGGCGAGCAGACCGAGGCCGTGCGCACCATCGCCGCCTTGAGCGATCTGTTGCGCCTGCTGCTCGACGAGCAGCGGCCGGACGAGCTGCCGTTGCGCGACGAGGTCGCGTTCGTGCGCCGCTACCTGGAGATCGAGCGGGTGCGCTTCCCCGACCGGCTCGATGTCGAGGTCACCGTGGACGACGCGGTGCTCGATGCGCAGGTGCCGACGCTCATCCTCCAGCCGCTGGTGGAAAACGCGATCCGCCACGGGATCGCGCGGCGCAGCACCGCCGGCCGGGTGGCGATCGCCGCGCGCCGGGTGGGCGACGGCGTCGAGCTCGAGGTGCGCGACGACGGCCCCGGGCTCGCCGGGCAGCCCCGGGACCCGGGCCTCGGGGTCGGCCTGCGCAACACCGAAGCGCGCCTGCGCCAGCTGTACGGCGACGGCCAGAGCTTCGCGCTGCGCGACGCGGCCGCCGGCGGCGCGGTCGCGACCATCCGCCTCCCCTACCACACGCGGCCGCGGGAGGCCGTGGCGTGACCCGCGCGGTGCGCGTGCTCGTGGTGGACGACGAGCCCCTGGCCCGCTCCGGCGTGTGCCGGCTGCTGGCCCGCGATGCCGACGTGCGCGTCGTCGGGGAGTGCGCCGACGGCCGGACGGCGGTCGAGGCCATCCGCCGCCTCGCTCCGGACCTCGTGCTCCTCGACGTCGAAATGCCCGAGCTGGACGGGTTCGACGTGATTCGCGTCGTCGGACCGGACCACATGCCCGCCGTCGTGTTCGTGACCGCCTACGACCGGTTCGCCGTGCGCGCCTTCGACGTGAACGCCCTCGATTATCTCGTGAAGCCCTTCGACGACGACCGGTTTCGCGCCGCGATGGATCGCGCTAAGCGGGCGCTTGCCACGGCGGACGCGGGCGATCTCGGCTCCCGCCTGGCGTCGCTGCTCAAAGAGAGCTACCCGTCGCGCCTCGTGGTGCGCGAGCAGGGCCGCTCCGTCTTCGTGCGCGTGGACGACCTGGACTGGGTCGAGGCCGCGGACTACTACGTGAAGCTCCACGTGGGCACGGTGGTCCACCTGCTGCGCGAGACGATGACGGACATGGAAGCGAGGCTCGATCCCGCTCGCTTCATCCGCGTGCACCGCTCGGCGATCGTCAACCTCGACCGGGTGAAGGAGATCCAGCCGTACTTCCACGACGAGCACGTCGTGATCCTGCCGGACGGCACGCGGGTGCGCCTGAGCCGCAGTCGCCGACTCCGCCTCGAGGCTTTGCTCGGCCAGCGTCTGTAGCGCATCTTGTCCGACATGGCGGACGCGCCCGATCTCGACCTCCAGCTCGCCGCCGAAGACCGCACCAAGCTGCGCCAGTACGTCCTGTCGAGCACGCGAGGGCGCTGGAAGGTGCTCGGTCTCGGCCTGGGGCTGCTCACGGCCATCCGCCTCGCCGGCCTCGTCCCCCTCGCCTGGTCGTTCGTCCTCGGATTCACCGTCGTGTTCGCCACGGTCAACTACGCCATGGCCCGCGTCGCGCGCAGCGACGAGCTCCCTTCGTGGTACCTGCAGGCCACCATGGTGGTGGGCGCCGCCACGATCTCGGCGATCGTGTATGCCGTCGGGCCGACGGGGCATCTCCTGTACGTGGCGTATCTGATCGCCCCGCTCCAGGCCGCGCTCTACCTGGGCCGGACCGAGGCCTGGCAGGCCCTCGTGATCAACCTGGCGGGCTTCGCACTCGTCACGGGGATCCGCACCAGTCAGGGCGCCCCCGCCCCGGGCTGGTCGTGGCCCGCGTTTCTCGAGGAGTCGCTGGTACTGCTCGTCACGAGCGCGGCGCTCGTGCCGATGCTGTCGCGCATCGTCGCGCGGCTGCGCGCCACCCGCACCACGTTCGCCCGGCTCGAGGCGGGCGACCTGACCGTGCGGGTGCCGGACGACGCTCCCGACGAGCTCGGGTATCTTGGCGTGAGCCTGAACCGGACCACCGACGGGATCGCCGCGATCGTGCGGCAGGTGCAGCGCCAGGGTCAGGAGCTCGCCGCGATGGCGCAGCAGCTGGCGGCAGCGGCGCACCACGTGCAGGTCGCATCGCAGGGGATCTCTACGAGCACGCACGGCCTCACCCGCGGCGCCGAGCGACAGCGCGAGCTCATCGGGCACGGGCGGGCCGACTCCGAGGCCGCCGCCGCCGTCGCCTCGCAGCTGCACGCCCGCGCCCAGGACGCCGAGCGCCAGATCGCCGGCGTGGCGCAACAGGCGCGCCGCCACGGTCAGGAGATCGCCCGGGCGAGCGAGCTGCTCGTCACCCTGGTGGATCACCTCGACCAGGTGTCGCGCGCCGCAGCCACGCTCGAGCTTGGCTCGCGCGAGACCGGCAAGCTGGTCGACGCGATCACGCGGATCGCGAGTCAGACCGATCTGCTCGCCCTGAACGCGGCGATCGAAGCGGCCCGGGCGGGCCAGCACGGGCTGGGCTTCCGCGTGGTGGCGGACGAGGTGCGCAAGCTCGCCGAGCAGAGCGCGCGCTCCGCCGAGGAGGTCCGCGCGCGTGTCCGCCAGACGCAGGACCAGATCACCCAGCTGCTCGCCGCCATGCAAGAAGGCCGCCGCACGGCACAGGGCGTGGGCGCGGTGTCCGCGGCCGTGCGCCAGGCCCTCGACGCGATTTTCGCCGACCTCAACGCGACGGTCCAGTCCGCCGCCGTCCTCGCGGGCGAGACCGAAGGCCAGACGGGTCGGATCGGTGAGGTGGTCCGGCGCATGGAAGAGGTCGCGGGGATCGCCGAGACGGCGGCGCAGGGAGCGGAGCGGACCTCGGCCGCGACCGAGCAGCAGATCGCCTCGCTCGGCGAGCTCACCACGACGTCGCAGCAGCTCGCCGTCGCCGCCGCGAAGCTGAGCGAGACGATTCAACAGTTCAATGTAAACGGCGCGAGCCTACCAACCCCGGAATAACGGCGCGTCCCCGAAGTCCCACAACACGAACGCGATCAGCCGCGGATGGCGGGGCTCCGGGCCCGCCGCCGGAAGCTCGGCACCAAGCGAGCCCGCCACGTGTCCGAGCCGCGAGAGCTGGATCCATACCTGTGGAAAGAACGACAGCGAGCGCTCGCCCGTCGTCGGTACGGTCCAGCCGGCCTCGAGCATGGGCACGAAGCGCCCCAGCTCGTGGCCCGCGCCCACGCGATACGACATCCCGTCGAACCCGCCGTCTTCCCACGTGGCGACCACTTCGCCTTGCACCACGAGCGCGCGCCCGGGATCGGCGCCGAACGCGAGGAACGGCTCCACTTCCCACGCGTCCTGGCGGCCCAGGGGCGGCGTGGCCTCGAGCCCGAGACTCACGAGCGCACGCCGCTCGAGACTGTGCCATAGGTTGTACTTGAGCGCGCCGGTCACGCCGTCGAATGCCCGCGGCTGCCCGTCCAGCGCCGTGCGCGCGCTGGCCTCGAGCTGGAACCGCTTGCCCAAGCGATGCTCGTAGATGTACTCCTGGCCGCGCGCTCGATCGGTGATGACGACTTCGTCTTCCGGATAAGCCTTTTCCACGAGGAACGCCCGGGGGAAGTTCAGCTCACCCGGCGGCCAACCCAGCTCGCCGCACAGTGAGCGCGCGTAGCGCACGACGGCGCGGATCTGGGCCAGGGTTCCGGCTTCTCCAAAGGCGGGCATGTCGAGCGACAGCCCGAAGGCGGCCCCGCCCTGCGTCACGATGTTCACCCAGCGATCTTCGGTCTCGGCCGTCGAGCCTTTGCACTCGTGCAGGTCCGCGGGCGGCACCTCGAGCCGGGTGGTCGCGGCGGGCGTGCCCCGGCCGTCCGCGCCATGGCACGACTTGCACCACGCCGCGAACCGTACGGCTCCAGAGTCCGACGGCCCCTGTACCATGGCCGCGAGAACGAGCACCATGCCCGCGAGCATCACGCGAGTCTCGCCAGCCGATGCAGCTCGGCGGCGGCCCGGTCGGCCTCGCGCACGATGTGGTCGACCGGCGCCGTAAGCAGCTCGTGTCCCAGCACGACCGGGCGGCCGTCGACGAACACGTCGCGCACGTCGCTCGCGCGGGCCGAGTACACGATGAGCGACGCCGGGTCACCCAAGAACGGGTGGAGGTGCGGCTCCGACAGGTCCAGCACCACGAGGTCGGCGCGCCGTCCTGGCGCGATGCGGCCGAGCTCGTCCTCGAGCCCGAGGGCGCGGGCGCCGCCCAGCGTCGCGAGCTCGAGCACCTGGGCGGCGGGGAGCGCGTCGGCGCCGAGCCGCGGCTTCTGGATCAGTGCGGCGAGACGCATTTCGGCGAAGGCATCGAGCCCGTTGTTGCAGGGAGCGCCGTCCGCGCCGATGGCCACGCGGCACCCGGCGGCGAGCATCTCGGGGATCTTCGCGAGGCCGCTCGCGAGCTTCAAGTTCGAGGAGGGACAGTGCACCACCGTGGTTCCCTGACGCGCCAGCCGATCCATCTCGTGGGTGTCGATCCAGACGCAGTGGGCCAGCGCGGCGCGGCGGCCCGCGATGCCCACCGAGTCCAGGTAGGCGATCTCTTCCAGGCCCGTGGTGCGGAGCACGGTTTCGCGCTCCACGATCGTTTCCGCCGCGTGGGTGTGCAGCTGGGCGTCGAAGCGTTCCGCCAGGTCACTCGCCGCCCGGAGTAGGGGACCGGAGCAGCTGGGGACGAAGCGCGGGGCGAAGCACACGCGCAGCCGGCCGGCGGCGGCGCCGTGCCAGCGCTGGGCCAGCGCCGCGGCGTCCGCCAGCGCGTCGTCTGTCGACTCGACCAAGTCGATCGGAGCGCCCTCGGGGTGCGCGTCCATCAGGCACTTGCCCACCGTGGCCCGGATGCCGATCCGCTCGAGCGCCCGGAACGCCGCGGCTGTGTGCCGCACCGTCTCCATGTCGAGGATCGCGGTGGTGCCGCCGAGCAGCAGCTCGGCCGCGCCGAGCAGGGTGGAAGCGTAGACGGTTTCTTCGGTATGAGCGGCCTCGAGCGGCCAGATGCGGCGTATCAACCAGTCCTCGAGTCGCAGGTCGTCGGCCAGCCCGCGGAACAGGGTCTGGCAGAGGTGCACGTGCGCCTGGATGAGACCCGGGATGACGAGGCAGCCGCTGCAATCGCGTACCTGGGGTTGGGGGCGGGGCCCCTTCCCCCCTCCCTCGTCCCCCTTCCCCGCCTTCCCGATCGTCTCGATTCTCCCGTCGCGCACCGTCACATCCGCCCGCACCACGCGCCAGGCACCGTCGTGCAGCAGCACGTCGCCGCCGGCGAGCCGCAGGTCGTGCATGGGCTGCGCCGGGGGCGTCAGGTGGTGGCCCGCGGCGGCGCGCTGGTGGAGTCGTCGGGGAGGTCGAAGTAGGCGCGCAGCTCGTCCATCAGGTCCCCGTCCTCGTACACGCCCGTGAGGATCCGCTCGGGGCCGCCGGGATCGACCAGGAGGTAGCCATAGGGATAGTCCAGGCCCGACAGGAGAATGGTGCGCCGGGTGGCGTTGGGGAGCGAGACGTAGACGGTATCGGCGTTGGTGGCGACGAGCTGGATGCCGCTCGCCGCGAGGGCGGGCGCCACCTGCGCCGTGTAGTATTTCAGGTCGTCGAACGTGTCGGCCTGGTCGTCGCCCGAGAGCGTGTCGGCCGCGCGCAGCCAGAACAGAACGACGGTGGGCGTTGTGATCACCCGCGGCACGACGAGCGCGCTATCGGTCGAGTCGTGGGGCAGGAGCTGGGCGAGATCCACCGAATCGTTTTGCTGCGCGATTCTGCCCAAGGCCCGCGTGCGGCACGCGGCCAGGCACACGAGCGCCACCAGCGCGCCGATTTTCATTCGGAGAAATATATTCCGGCCCGTGCAACAGCGGAGCACTTCCACACGGCTGGTGCTCGGGCCGTGCTCCGCGGCGTGCCGAGTGTGTGCGGATTATGCCGCCTGCGGATTATGGCTAATGGCTCGCAGCGTTTGCTCAATTGCTCCGGGGCTGTTCGGCGGCGGTAACCCGCGGGACACGAGGCCCTTAAGCCGGCTCGACCGGGCTCGAGCGGCGGCGTTATGTTGCAGGGTAGATCAGAATTGATGAACCAGATGACTGCGGATACTATGAGCGTGCGCAGCTTGGCAGCACTCCTCTAGATCCCCCAGATGCGGCGTGGAAGGCGTTCGACGAGCACCCACTCTCCACGTACTTTCTCGCCGCCTGCATTCGTATGGGCAGAGTGCGCGGACGCTTGGTGCCTGACACGCGGCTGAAGCTGACGCCGCCCGGTCAACGGTAGAATTGCATTTCTGAATGTTCACCTTCGGCGGCACACCTTAGCCGCACTCCGTTAGGCGGCGTCCGATACGATATGAGCGCGTCTCGTGCCAGAAGATGTGCGACTCCGCTCTCTGCAGCGGTCTGCGCATTAGCGCTGATAGCCGTTCGGGGATCGGGGCAGGCTCCGCCGTCCGCGCGGGCGCAAGTCGTCTGGCATTGGTTCGGTGGCTGTGCGGGTACTGACTCTCTGGTTCTCGAGTTTCATGTCGATGGCAAAGCGGTCTACAGCGCGACGTTCCCCGTCTGCCAGATGCGTCGCGCCGACATCCGTCCGGAGCCCCAGCAGCGCGTGCTGACGTTCCACTTCGACGCGGCACCCCATCGGTTCGGGAGTCAGTATCGAGCGCTTGAGCCCGAGCCGATCACCGGCAATGTCTGGGAGGCGGGTCGGCGGCAGACGGCGGTGGTGCTGGGCGTGTCGTTCGCCACTGCGGAACGCGTGCTGTTGAACACGCGTCATGCGGCGCGTCCCGATCGCCCGGCTCGGTCGGAGTGGATTCGGGGGCTTGAGCTGATCACGCGACCCGTCCGGCGGAACTGAGCGGACGCCGCCTAACATGCGCTTTCAGGATCAGCGTGACTGAGAGAGATCGCTTTCAGGGGTGCCTGCTCGGCTTGGCGACCGGTGATGCCGTCGGTGCGACCCTCGAGTTTCAGCGCCCCGGCACGTTCCAGCCAATTGCTGACATGGTCGGCGGTGGTCCGTTCAACCTCAGGCCCGGAGAGTGGACGGACGACACGTCGATGGCGTTGTGTTTGGCCTCGAGCCTTGTGGAGTGCAACGGGTTTGACCCACGCGACCAAGTCGAGCGCTATTGCCGTTGGGCCCGCGAGGGCTACATGAGTAGCACGGGTAATTGTTTTGACATCGGGAACACTGTACGGGCGGCGCTTGCAGGCTACAAAGCCACTGGCGATCCCTTCAGTGGCTTGCTGAGCGTCGCCAGTGCGGGCAATGGATCAATCATGCGGCTTGCCCCCGTCGCCATGTACTACTTTCCCGACCGGCACGCGATCGAGTATTACGCAGGCGAGAGCTCCCGGACTACCCATGGGACCCAGGAGTGCGTAGAGGCCTGTCGGTTGCTTGGTGGCGTACTGGGCCGCGCGCTTTCTGGGCAGTCTAAGGAAGAAGTCCTCGCAGGCGGAAAATTTCGATCGCACAGACAGTTTTGAGTCGGCAGTCTTGTCCGCGGCAAATCTCGGTGACGACGCCGACACAACGGCTGCGGTATGCGGCCAGGTCGCAGGGGTCTACTACGGAGCCTCAAGCATACCGTCACGCTGGCTTGCGCGCCTAGCTCAGGAGCCCTTCATCCGGGAACTCGCAAGTCGGCTCCACCGAGCCACGAAAGCGGCCTGACAAGCGCGTGAAGCTGGCGGGCGCGCTCGTTCTAACGGAACCCATTGGGTCGTGCCCTGGCGGGCAGGGGCGGTCGCCCACCACCGTTGCGCCGGTGCGGGAATCCCCCGCAGCGTACGCGCGATCCGTCAGGCGGCTACCGCTCGTCTAGTCCCCCCTTAGATTCCACCACCCTCGGCTGCGCCAACGAACTCCGGGGTACGTCCCTTGGTTCGACGCGGGAGGCTAACATGCTTCGCGACGTCATCGTTGTTGCAACGTGTCTTGGAGTCGCTGGCTGCGTGTCTGTGCCAACCGCCGCACCGGAACTGCAAGCGGTCGCCCTCACATTCAAGCCCTCGCCTGGGATGGCCCGCATCTACGTGTACCGTGCGGGTGGTGCCTTCGGCGGCGCCTCCAAGCTGAGCGTCGCCATCGACAGCCAGATCGTCGGCCGAACCGCCGCGGGCACTTATCTGATGGTCGAGGTCGCGCCAGGTCCGCATCGCGTGAGCGCTCCCACAGGCGAAAATGAAAGCGCCGTATCCCTCGATGCCGTGGCCGACAGCATCTACTTCGTCAAGCTATGGCCTAAAATGGGGTTCTTCAGCGCTCATTCGGGCATGGAACGGATGGATGCGGCCGAGGCGCGGGCGGGGATCGCCACCGCGCGGATGGTGCCGAGCACTTGGCCAGGAACGCCGATGCGTGAGCAACCGTAGAGAGCCGCCGCCTAACAAGCGCTTGCAGCTGGCGGGCGGTGATCGCTCTAGGGGAGGCGGAGTGTTTGTGCCCTGGCGAGCACAGACTTACGTCCCACGACCTTGCGCCGGCGAGCTCTTCGTCCGCAGCCTAAGCGCGATCCGTTAGGCCGCGCTACGAAGAGCGTCATGCGCAAGATCATCGTGTACATCGCGACCACCGCAGACGGCTACATTGCTCGCCCCGATGGCAACGTCGACTGGCTGAACCGTCCGAGTACCGCCGGCGATTATGGCATCCGTGCGTTCTACCGTTCCATCGATACGATTCTCTGGGGACGCAAGACCTACGACGTCGCGCGCGAGTTTCAGAAACAAGGAATCAAGGGCGCCGCATTCGACCCAAAGGTCAAGAACTACATCTTCTCACATTATCCACCGTCATCGGCGGCGCCGCCCGTCGAGTTCGTCACAGAGGCGATTCCGGCATTTGCGAGGCGCCTGCGCGCGATGCCTGGGAAGGATATCTGGATGATGGGTGGGGCGGGGCTCATCGCATCCTTTCTCGATGAGAACGAGATCGACGATTTCATCATCCACCTGATACCAACCCTCATCGGCGAGGGCATCCCCCTGATCGCAGCGCGGCATCTCGACGTTTCCCTACAGTTACGTTCGTGTCGGCGCTATTCAGATGGGGTTGTGCGTCTCCATTATTCCGTTCTCAAGCCCAGACCAAGAAAAGGGCGGGGCGGCAACGCGCGACCTCACAAGCGCTTGAAGCTGACAGGCGCGCGCACGTAGGGTAGAATTCCACTTGGGCGCCCGCAGCTTGAGCGCGGTCCGTTAGGCGCACGCCAAACACCTGCAGGTCATGCCTTGTGCCAGTCAGCTGGAGCTTCCGAACCTTCGTCATCGACCAGCTGAGCCGCGTGATCCCACGCGTCCGCGCCCGGAGCATGTTCGGCGGTGTCGGCATCTACGCGGGCGATCGCTTTTTCGCCCTGATCGCCGATGACACGCTGTACTTGAAGGTGGATGCGTCCAATCGCCCCGACTTCGAGGCGCGCAGCATGGGCCCATTCCGACCGTACGGTGACCATGGGGAGGTCATGCAATACTACGAGGTACCGGCCGACCTCCTCGACGACCCGGAGGCACTGCGCACGTGGGCTGAGAAGGCGATCGCTGTGGCGGGGCGTAAGAAGGTCAAGCGTTCAGGTCGCGGCGGCGCCTAACAAGCACGTGAAGCCGACGGGCCTGATCGCCCACTCCAGATTGCACACACAATACCCCAAGAGGGCCACATGGGACATGCCGTCGCTCGATCGCTCCTTGGGACGCTCGTCCTCCTCCTCGCGAGCCATCGCGACGGAGGTGCGCAAGACGTGTCGCGCATGGACCGGATCATTCAATCGCACGTCGACAGCAAACAATTCATGGGATCGGTTCTCGTCGCCCAAGGTGGCAAGGTTCTCTTGAACAAGGGGTATGGATCAGCCAACCTTGAATGGGATATTCCTGATTCGCCGCAAACCAAATTCCGCTTGGGCTCGCTGACGAAGCAATTCACGGCGGCGGCCATCCTGTTGTTGGAAGAGCGAGGTAAACTGAGGACAGATGACTTGGTGGCGAAGTACCTGCCCGACGCGCCGGCGAGCTGGGCCAAGATCACCCTTGCCAACCTGCTGACCCATACGTCGGGAATCCCCAACTTCACGTCTTTCCCCGACTATGCCACCACCGAGGCGACGCCTACAACTCCCGAGCAGCTGGTCGCGCGGTTCCGCGACAAGCCGTTGAATTTCGAGCCCGGCGAGAAGTGGGAGTACAGCAACTCGGGATATGTGCTCCTCGGCTACCTCCTGGAGAAGATCAGCGGGCAGCCCTACCAGGACTTCGTGCGCGACAATCTGTTCGCGCCGCTCGGAATGACCGAATCAGGATATGACTCGCGCGCGGCGATCATCTCGCACCGCGCTTCGGGCTACTCACCCGGCGCAAACGGCCCCGCGAATGCGGGCTACATCGACATGAGCATCCCCTTCTCGGCGGGTGCACTCTACTCCACCACTGAGGACCTGTGGCGGTGGGAGCAGGGGTTGTTTGGCGGCAAGGTCCTTAATGCTGCCTCATTGAAGAAAATGACCACGCCGTTCAAGAATGATTACGCCTACGGCCTCGCCGTGCGGACGGCGCACGGGTACACGGTCATCGAGCACGGCGGTGGTATCGAGGGGTTCAACACCCAGTTGGCCTACGATCCTGATCGCAAGCTCGCCGTCATCGTGTTGGGCAATCTCAATGGAGGCGCACCAGGTGAGATTGCCGGGCAACTCATGTCGCTCTTGCACGGAGAAAAAGTCGTCCTGCCCTCCGAACGCAAGGAGATCACGGTCTCGACGGACGTTCTGCGGCAGTATGTGGGCACCTACCAGCTGGCGCCCACGTTCAGCATCGTCATCACCCTGGAGGGCAACCGGCTGATGTCCCAAGCAACCAACCAACCCGCTCTGCCGCTGTTCCCAGAGTCGGAGACGAGCTTCTTCTTGAAAGCAGTGGACGCCCAAATCGAGTTTGCGAAGAACGATAAAGGGGAGGTGACTTCCCTCACGCTGCACCAAGGCGGCAACGAAATGAAGGCCTTGAAGCGGTAGCTGCTGATTGCCGCCTTGCGGCGGCCCGCGCTGGCGCTTCTCTTCATGCAGGCGCGCAACCTTACGACACCATTTCCGTCGGGAGCTTCCATGAGCAAGAGTCGCATCCGACCAATTCGCCGGCGCGGTATCAGCCGCATCGACCAACCATCCACCCGGACGCACGGCTGGTTCGTGCGGGCCGGCTTCTCCAAGCGCCCGGACGGCAGCTACGCGCCGCGGCACCGCAAGTTCTTCGGCGACGCCGGCCATGGCGGCAAGCGCCGGGCGCTGCGCGCGGCGCAGGAGTACTTGGCGATCGTGCAGGGCGGGCGCCGCAAGGCAAGGGCGCGCAAGGTGCGTCGCGCTGCCTAGCGGGCTGTTCCGGCGCGCTTGCGGTGTGAAGAAACACCCGCAGCAACCCAAGCGATCATGCGTAAGGTCGTGGTCTGCACCAACCTCAGCCTGGACGGCGTGATGCAGGCGCCCGCGCGCCCCGACGAAGACCAGCGCGGTGGCTTCACGCGCGGCGGGTGGGCGGCGCCATACGGCGCGATGGCGCACGCCGGGCAGGTATTCGCGGCGGCGGACGCTTTGCTCCTCGGTCGACGCACCTACGAGGATTTCTACAACGTCTGGCCCAAGCGAACCGACAGCCCGTTCACTCCGTGGCTCAACAACGTCCGTAAGTACGTCGCCTCACGTACACTGCGGGAACCCCTCCCGTGGACGCACTCGGTGCTCCTCGCGGGCGACACGCGACAGGCCCTGGGCTCGGTCAAGCAAGAGCCCGGGAAGGATATCCTCGTCATGGGAAGCGGCGAACTGGTCCGGTCGCTCATGCCGACCGGTATTATCGATGAGTATGTGCTGCTCATACATCCCATCGTTCTGGGGTCGGGGCACCGGCTATTTCCTGAGCGGGGGACGTCGACTCAACTCACGTTGGTAAGCAGCAGTACGACGCCAAACGGCGTCATCGTGAGCACATACAAGCGTGGCGTAGCTTCCGATCAATAATGTTCGATCGTCAGCCGATCCTCACTGGCGAGCTCGTCGAGCTGCGGCCGCTGCGTCAGGCCGATTGGGCGGCGCTGTTTGCCGTCGCGTCAGATCCGCTCATCTGGGAGCAGCACCCGGATTCCGACCGGCACAAAGAAGACGTCTTCCGCCAATTCTTTGTCGATGCCCTGAATTCTGGGGGCGCGCTGGTGGCCATCGACCGTGCGACCGGGCAGATCATCGGCTCGTCGCGTTACCACGGCATCGACGCCACCAAGCGTCTCGTGGAGATTGGCTGGACGTTTCTCGCGCGGCGGTATTGGGGCGGCAAGTACAACGGCGAGATGAAGCACCTGATGCTGGAACACGCCTTCAAGAGCGTCGATCGGGTCATTTTCATGATTGGGCCGAATAATCGCCGGTCGCGGCGTGCGGTGGAGAAGATCGGCGCCGTGTATCTCCACGTCGCCCCTGACGCGAAGGGTCGGGAGAGCGTGGTCTACGAGCTCACGAAGACGGCATTCGCTCGGGGCCCGCTTGCCGGCGCCGAGCGGCGGGACACCCAATGACGCTCCGATGGCTCTTGGCTGTCATCCACCTGCTGGCCCTCGGCGTCCCATGGCACGGCGTGCCGGCCCCATGAACACCCGTCGTTCACTTCTCATCGTCATCTGCGTGACGGCGCCGGGAGCGGCGATAGCGCAAGGCCCCGCGTGTCCGGGTGGACGTGCGAGCACCGCGACGCGACAAGACACCTGGGTCGAGCCACATGCTCGCGAGGTCGTGGCGAAACAGGTATTCAAGTCGATAACCGGGCTGGGGTATGCCTTCAGTGACACAACCGGACCGTATGTCACGGCTCCGAAGTTCTCATGGCCGACCAACTCCACCTTCGGCCTGTGGCGCAGTCTCGTCTATCCCGGTGCCACTCTCACCATTGCGGTAGACACTGCAGGGCCCTGGTCGCGCGTGCGCCTCGAAACACGTCTGGCGTGCGACACGGACCAGCGGCCACCTCCGGGCTTCCCACCGGACGTTGACTTTCAGACCTTCGTGCTCGCTCAGACTCACGACGCGGCATGGTCGGCCATCGTGTCCCCGCTGCACCGCCTTAAAGTGCGGACCTTCGCCGAGAGCTGCGCTCCACTCCCCGAGGGCGATGACAAGATCGCCGTGTGCCGCCAAATGGCGAAGGCGGATCCTCGCAGCCCCGAAGCGTTGCGGCAATACGTCCTCGCACTCGCCCGCTTCTATCATGTCGCAGACGCGTGGAAGGCCTTTGCCGAGCTGGTTTCACTCGAGGGCGAGCGTGCGAGCACCTACGACGAAGTCGGCCGGGCCATGCTCGACGCCCGCCAGTTTGAGGATGCGCTCAAGCTGTATGAGCGCGCGACCGTCCTCTGGCCGGCGGACGCGCTGATGGCCTACCAGCTTGGGCGTACGCGGCTCGGCCTCCACCAGTTAGAGCCCGCGGCGGCGGCCTTCGCCGCCGCAATCGCTCATGACTCGTCGTTGGCCGACGCGCACACGTATGCGGCCGTGACGGCGACCAAGCTGGACCGGCCAGATGAGGCACGACAACACTGCACCACGGCGACGCGCTACCTCGAGGTGAGCCTCGCCGATCGCGCAGCCGATGTCGACGCCTGGCTAGGATTGGCCTACTGCGCCAGCGTGTTTGACCGCGACCGAGAAGCGGTGTCGTATTTCGCGCGGGCGCGCGCCATCAGCGCCTCTCGGGCCGGGGGAACCTCGGAGCTGGTCGACTTGATCAGAGGGAGCTACGCCGTAGTAGGAGACCAGCCTCCTGCTCCCTTACCCGATCGCAAGTGAAGCCGCCGTTGACCACGTGAGCTCGTGCTGCTCCACCTTCTGGGCCGCCAACCAGCGTCAGGTCAGTGATGCCACCGCCCGACGCGATCTCCAGCGCTACCGGACGCGAGGGCCTGATGCGACAACCCGCCGGCTGCGGGATGCTATTCTCGGGGCCGGGAACGGGAAGACCGTGCTCGACGTCGGCGCCGGCATCGGCGCGCTCGGCTTCGAGCTCTTGGCCGCGGGCGCCGACCGCGTGACGGCCGTCGAGGCGGCACCGGCCTACCTGGCGGCGGCTCGCGCGGAGGCCGGTCGCCGCAACGTCTCCCAGCGGTTCGACCTCGTGCACGGCGACTTTGTCGCCGTGGCCGCAGACGTCATGGCAGCCGATGTCGTGACCATGGATCGCGTGGTGTGCTGCTACCCTGCCTACCGACCGTTGCTCGAGGCGGCACTGCAGCACTGTCGTCGCCTCCTCGCATTCTCATATCCGCGCGACCGATGGTATTTGCGGGCGGCAGTTGGGATGCAGAATCTCGCGCGCGCTCTCTTCGGGAATCCCTTCCGGGGCTTCGTGCACTCGGCGCGGGCGATGGACGCGTTGCTCGAAGAGCATGGGTTCTCGAGGACCGAGCGTCGCGAAACGCTCAAGTGGTCGGCGGATCTGTATGTTCGGGCGGGGGCTCCTTGAAGTTGAGCAACAAGGACGGGCGAGTGCACATGGTCGAGCCATAGTCACCGCGGCCGGGTCGAGTCCTCGAACCCAAAGAAACGGTCCATCCGCCAGCTGCCATCCTGCTGCCGCAGCAGGAACGCGACGTACCTGCCGTACTCCGTTCTGCGCACGCCGCTCGAGTCGCGCCAGGACTGCTCGAACGCGCCGAACTCCGTCGCATGGTCGGGCGCGACGCGCCGGCTGGAGACGGTCAGACGGAGATCCATGTCCTTGAGAGAGGCCCAGTTTTCGCGCGCCATCGCCGCCAGCGCGCTCGGGCCCCGCACCGTGTTGAACGCGGGCCACTCGAACACCGCCGTGTCGGTGTACAGCGCCGCATACGCCTGCGGATCGTGATTGCGGTACGCCCGCACGATACGAGCATTCAACGAGTCGATCCCGGCCGCCGCCTCGCGAGCGGACGGCCGAGCCGGCCACCCGCAGGCGAGACAGGCGATGCCAATGGATCCGATGGTCACCAGCGTAGCTGCGCTCATGTCCGGATATTACGACGCGTTCAACGCCCCTTCAATCGCGTCGGCGATGATCGCGAGGTCGGCGAGCAGGTGCGCGCGAGCCCCGGTCGTGAGGCCACGCACGTCCCGTACGCGATCGACGGCTGCCTCGATCACGGCGAGCGCGGCACACAGATAGACCGTCGCCTGGTCGGTGACGGTCCACAGCCGCTCGAGCGCGCCGAGTAACAGCCCGGCCAGCTCCAGCGTGAGTCGCTCCGGACTGCGGCGCTCGACGCCGGTGGGCGGCGACGCGGGCACGTCGCGCCGCACCGGGGCCACCTGCCAGTGCTCCGGTTCCAGGCGGCAGACGACCCAGCGGGTCCCCTCGGATCCCGTAAGGCCCAGGAACCGCAGCGCGGCGGCTACGTCGAATTCGATCGCGTCGCGCGGCGGATTCGGCTGGCTCACCAGCTCGGCCACCGCGCCGCCGTTCGCCATACGCCACAGAGTAACCGGCCGGCCCCGCAGGGCGGCGCTCGCCTGCCGCAGAATTGCTTGGCGTCGTTCCGTCAGTCGATGAGGTGCGGAGTCGCGCATATGGAGGCGCCTCCGTTGGGGTGGTAGGGTGAAGATGCGCCCCACCCGCGGACGGGTAACGCCCGGCGTTCTAAATCAACGACTTAGCCCCGCTTTCGACGAACAGCCGCCGCCACCGCTCGCGGTGTTTCAAGTACCAGTCCCCAACCGCGAGCCCCGATTCGCCTAAGAACTCGCCCCTGTAACGCTGCAACGCGCGCTCGAGCGGCGCCGCATCCCCGGTCTTGGCCAGCGCGACCCGCGCCGACCGCACCGCGGCCTCGAACTGGCGTGCGTCGAACTCCACCGCAAACCTCGGGTTGACCCGGTAGCGCTCCTCCTCGAACACGATCCAGTCGGGCCGGCCGAGGGCGCGCCGCAGCTCGTGCAGCGTGACGTGAAGGTTGCTCTTGATCTGCGCGGGCGAGGCGTCGCGCCACAGCGCGTGCCCGATCTGCTCCCGCGTGCGCCCCGCCGGGTGGCACAACAGATAGAGCAGCAGCTCGCGCGATTTGGCACTCTTCCATGCCGCGGCGGGGAGCGGCTCGCCGTCGAGCATGATCTGGAGCGGCCCGAGGGCAGTCACCGATAGCAGCGGCGCGCCGGCCGCGCGCGCCTCCTCCACCACCTCCACCCCCTTCGGCGTCGCTTCACCGAGCAGCGTCGCGGCCAGATCGAGAGCCTCGGTGAAACTCAGTGCTCGCCCTGCTTCGAATGCGGTCGCGAAGGCCGCTTCGCCCAGTGTGACACGGAGCGATCCCGCGAGACGATCCATCGCCTCGCGCTCGACGGGCAGGGGAGCGGCCCCCGCTTCTTCGCGCAGGTTGGCCACCGAGCCGAGCGCGCGGGCGGCCCGCTCGGCATCGCCGCGCGCGGCCGCGATCCGTGCCAGGTCCTCCATCAGGATGATCGTCGACCAGTGGTTTTTGGTGACCTTGAGCCGCGAGAGCCCGAGGGCAAATGAAGGCAACGCGCCCTCGCTGTCTCCCTCGGCCAGGGAGAGCCGGCCCCGCAGCGTGGCGAGGTGCGCGATGGGCGCGTGGTAGCCATCCTCGAGCGCGAGGGCGACTCCTTCGTCCAGCGCTGCCAGCGCCGCCACGAGGTCGCCGCGGGCCTGTGCCGCGTAGCCCTGCCAGTACAGCGCGTAGGTGATCCAGTAACGCGGCCGCACCGCCCGCGCCACCGTCGTGGCCTCGGCCAGCACCCGAGCCGCGCCTTCCAAGTCGGCTGCGAGCAAGCGTGCCTGCCCCAACGCCACGAGCGCGCACACGAGATCGAGCGATGGGCCGTCTGTTTCCCGCAAGGTAGCCACGCTCTCCTCGGCGACCGGACCGATCGCCACCCGGTCGCCCTGCAACGCGAGGTACGTGGCGAGCGAGGCGAGCGCCCGTCCTCGGGCCCGGGTGCGCGCGCCGCCACTCCGCTCCAGCGCCGTCTCGAGGCGCCGGCGGGCTTCCCGGTAGCGCCCCAGCGCGAACCAGAGCCAGTGCAGCGCGGCGGTAAACCGCAGGTTGTCTTCCACCGCTGTGGGATCCTGCTCGAACCAGTCGGCTGCGGCCCGCAGGTTCCCGACATCCGGCCCGAGCCGCTCCTGCCACCCCCCGGCGTGCACGGGGAGGAATGGGTCCGCGGCCTCGGCACGGGCGAGGAAAAACTGCGCGTGACGGCGCCCCAGCTCGGCCGCCTCACCCGCCTCCTCCAACCGCTCGTGCGCGAACTGCCGCATCGTCTCGAGCATCCGATACCGCGCCTCGACCGCCTCTGTCTCGAGCGAGATGAGCGATTTATCCGCGAGACCGCTGAGCAGGTCCAGCACCTCTGCCGCGGCGATCGCGCCGAAGGCAGCCACCGCCTCTGCCGCGTCGAGCGTGAACCCGCCGGTGAACACCGCCAGCCGGCGGAACAGGATCCGCTCGGGCTCGGTGAGCAGCGCGTGGCTCCACTCGATCGTGCCGCGCAGCGTGCGCTGGCGCGGTGCGGCCGTGCGGCTCCCGGTCGAAAGCAACCCGAACACGTCGTCGAGCCGGGCGGCGATCTGCTGGGGATCGAGCACCCGCGCCCGCGCGGCGGCCAGCTCGATGGCCAGGGGGAGCCCGTCGAGCCGCCGGCAAATGTGCGCGATCGCCGCGACGTTGTCGTCCCGCAGCTCGAATGACGGCCGCACGGCCTGGGTGCGCTCCACGAACAGCTGGATCGCCTCGCTCGCGGCCGCCACCGCCCGGGTGACGGGCTTGCCGGCCTCGACGGCAGGGAGCGCGAGCGCTGGCACGAGCCAGGCCCGCTCGCCGCCGATTCCCAGCGCCTCGCGGCTCGTCGCCAGGATGCGCAGGCGCGGGCAGCCGCGCAGTAGTGCTTCCGCCAAACGGGCGCACGCCTCCACCAGATGCTCGCAGTTGTCGAGCACGAGCAGCGCTTTCCAATCGCGCAGCGCCTCGAGCAGCGCGTCCGCGGCCACGCGAATGCCGTCACGCCGCACGCCCAGCGCGTCCGCCACGTGTTGCGGCACCAGCTCCGGATTGGCCAGCGGCGCGAGCTCCACCCACGCAATGCCATCCGGGTACTGCGCACCGCCTCCCAGACGGCTCGCCACCTCGAGGGCGAGACGGGTCTTGCCGCTGCCGCCCGCGCCGGTGAGCGTCAACAGCCGAGTGCCCTGGAGCAGTTCCTGTAGGGTCGCCGTCTCGCGCTCGCGACCGATGAACGACGTGAGTTGCGCGGGCGGCGGCGCCCCCACCGGCGCCTCGGGAGCCGTCAGGGCAGCGACGAATGCCGCCATGTTGCCGAACCGGTCGGCGGGCGCCTTGGCCAGGGCACGGGCCAGCGCCGCGGCCACCGGCTTCGGGACACTGGGGGCGAGATCGGTGATGCGCGGCGCCTCGACGGTGAGGTGCCGCAGCAGCACCCCCTCGGCCGATGTGCCGGTGAAGGGCGGCCGCCCGGACAGCATTTCGTACAGCACGCAAGCGAGCGCGTATTGGTCGGACCGCCCGTCCAGCTCCCGCTCCGCCAGTGCCTGCTCGGGGCTCATGTAGTCCGGGGTGCCGATCAGCATGCCGGGTTGCGTCAGCGCGGTGCGCGACTCGTTTCCCGCGGCGGAGCTGATGGCGCGCGCGATCCCGAAGTCCGCCACCACGGCGTGTCCCGCCTGGAACAGGATGTTCTCCGGCTTGATGTCGCGATGGATCACGCCCCGCTGGTGCGCGTAGTCGAGCGCGTCAGCCACCTCGCGCGTGATTCGCAGCGCGTCCTCGAGCGGCAGCTGCCGGTCGTGCCGCAGCAAATCGCGCAGCGACTGGCCCTCCACGTACGGCGTGACGTAATACAGCAAGCCCGCTGCGGTTCCGGAGTCGTGGACGGCGAGGATGTGGGGGTGATTGAGCGCGGCCGCGATCTCGATCTCACGCCGGAAGCGCTCGGCGCCCAGCCTCGTGGCGAACTCCGGTCGCACCACCTTGACGGCCACCTTGCGCCGGTGCTTCAGGTCCTGGGCGAGATGCACCGTGGCCATCCCCCCCTGGCCGAGCGGGCGCTCCAGCCGATAGCGGTCGGCGAGGGCGGCGGCGACGCTTTCGTGCTCCGGGGTCATGAGTGGTATCGGGGCGCGCCCGGGTAGCTAGCGAGCCGTGAGGAGGGCCGTGTGGCCCTTGCGGCCGGTCGTGTTGAACGCGGCGACGCGCACCGTCCCACGCAACGGGATCGGACCGCGCACCACGGCGCTGCGCACCGTCGGCTCGCTGCCGTCGGTCGTGTAGCGCAGCGTGAAGCCCGGCAGCTCCATGCTCGAACGAACCATCCCGTTCTCGACCTTCAGGCCCGGGGTCGGAATGCGGTAGCCGAGCCCGGGGACCTCCCGATCGAGCCGGGGCAGCTCGCGTTGGCCGACCACGTTGACGAACCGGGACCAAGCCTCGCGGTACAGCGACGCGGACCGTGCGGGGTCGCGCTCCCTGGCCCAGTCCGGCTGGGGTGCCCACGCACGCTCGGCGAGCCCGAAGAGCTTCGGCACCATCATGTAGTCGAGCCGGCCGTCGCCCCCCAGTGTCTCGGACCACAAGTTGCCCTGGATCCCCACGATGTGGGCCCGGCCGTAGTCGGTGAGGCGATCTTTACCGACGAACACGGAGTCGGCACCCGCGTTGCGGTAGTAGTCGAACGGGATGAACTGGAACGGCTTGCCCGCATCGATGAAGCCGCCCCAGTCGAGCCCCATCTCGTCAGGGTTCGGATTCCACGCGAGATCGAAGTAGTAGTTGGTCACCGGGCTGAGCACGACGTCGTACCCGCCGTTCGCGAGGCGGTAGGCGAGGTCCTCGGCGCCCCAGCCGGGCACGTTGTTCCAGACGTAGGCGCGCCAGCCGCGCTCGGCGAATCCGGGATTGACGATGACCGCGCGCCGCCCGTCGCGGCGTGTCTTCCGCACGGCGATCTCTTCCCAGCCCGAGGGGACGAGGCCTTGCGCCTTGAGGATCTGCTCGATCCGGCCGTAGAAGACGAACCAGAGATCGTCCACGCTCGTGAGACCGTGCGCCTGCATGTAGGCCTGCACGGCGGGCGACCCGACCCACACGCCGCCCGGGACCTCGTCGCCGCCCATGTGGATATGGCGCAGCGGCGCACCGGCCTCGCGGTGCATCGCCGCGAGATCGCCCACCACGCGCTCGATGAACCGATACGTCGACTCGAGCGCGGGGTTGATCACGTTGTCGGGGTAGCCCTGGACCGAGGTGTACACCGAACGGTCTTCCGGGTCGCTCAGTGAGTACTCCCGGTCCGCCCGAGCGTCCATGGCCTTGATCGCGGCGCGCGCGTGGCCGGGCATCTCGATCTCCGGAATGACCTCGATGTGTCGCGCCGCCGCGTAGCGCACGATCTCGACGTAGTCGGCATGGGAAAAGAACCCGCTGCCCCACGGCTGCGCGACGCGGGGACCCGAGCCGAACGCGGGCTGCAGGAATCGCTTCGAATCGAGCGTGTGGCCGCGCCGCGCGCCCACGGCGGTCAGCTCGGGGAGGCCCGCGATCTCGACCCGCCAGCCCTCGTCATCCGTCAAGTGCATGTGGAAGACGTTGAGCTTGTAGCGGGCCAGGAGATCGAGCGTGCGCAGCACCGCCGGCTTCGCCTGAAAGTTGCGGGCGACGTCGAGCATGAACCCGCGGTAGCCGAAGCGGGGGGCGTCCACCACCCGGATCGCCGGTAACACCAGCTCACCACGCGGCGACGGCGCCGGGGGGGGGAGCAGGTCGCGCAGCGACTGGAGGCCGTAGAAGACGCCCGCGGACGAGACACCGACGATCCGCACACCGGCCGCGGGATCGATCACCAGCTGGTATGCCTCAGGAGACGACTGTCCCTCGACCGGGCCCAACTCGAGTCGCAGCGGCGGGACTGTGGCCTTCCCTCCCGCGCGGAAATACGGCCGCAGGTATTCGGCGGCGAACGTCGCCTCGTTCACGAGGTCGGCCCCCGCAGCGATCTGCCGCAGCGCGGTGGGGCGCAGCGCTCCCGTCCCCTGTGTCACCTCGAGTGGCGTCGGGAAGACCGGCGGCAGCTCGCTCGCGGGGATGTCGCTGATCGCGGAGTCCAGGGCGAACTGGGCCTCGGGCGTGACCACATCGCGCGAGCGCTCGAACGCCGCAGCGACGTAGTCGCTCAACGGGACGCCGACATCCTTCGCGCTGTCGAACACGATGTACGGACCCGACGGAACGAAGCTGCGATTCCGGAGCGGTTGGGTGACATAAGGGATCTTGACCGTGGCTCCGGGCGCGAGTCCGGCAAAGCCCGCGCCGGGGACGATCCGATGCAGGTCGCCCAGCACGTCCTGGATGGCGAACCCGGCTCCGACGCTGCCCGAATCGGCCGAATGCAACGCACTGACGTAGATGGCCCAGCCGCTCGCGGGGAGGGGCTTGGTGTCGCGGTTCGTGAGGGTGAAGGTCGCCTGTGAGTCCGCCGTGAGCTCCCAGCGGAGCTGCAGGGCGGTCTGGGCGGCGCCGGCGTCGGGTGTGAGGGCCAGGAAGAGTGGGCACAGTGCGGCCAGGAGGCGATTGCGCATGCGAGAGATTAGACCTCCGCGGGCCACGCTGTCCAGGGCGGTCTCCTGTATGTTGGGGGTTCTGGCTCCTCAAGGAGTTTCTTGAAAAATGGCCGTCCCAAAGACGCTGCAGCGGTGGCTGTCGCTCGGCCTGCTGGTAGGGTGTGTCCGCCACACCGGGACGCAAGACCTGAGCGCGGAGGGGTGGATCGACGTCACGGCGACGCTCGATCCCGCGAGGACCCCCGTGTACGCGGGCGATGCGCCCTTGAAGTTCGATTTTCTCAAAGAGATGCGAAAGGGCGACATCGTGACGCTGTCGGTCTACTCCCTCGGCGCGCACAGCGGGACGCACATCGATGCGCCGATGCATTTCGTCGCCAACGGCGCAGCGATCGACCAGGTGCCGCTCGCGCCGCTGATCGGTGCCGCGCGGGTGATCGATATCCCCGACGACGTCCAGGCGATCGACGCGAGCGAGCTGAACCGCCACGACTGGAGGAGTGCCAAGCGAGTGCTGTTCCGGACGCGCAGCACGCTGCGTGGCTGGATGGACTCATCCCAGTTTCACAGGGATTTCGCCTACATCGCCCCGGACGCGGCGCAGCTGCTCGCAGACGGGGGCGTCGTGCTGGTGGGCGTGGACTACATCTCGGCGGAGCAATTCGGCGCTCCGGCGCCGCGCACGCATCAGATTCTCCTGGGGCGCGGGATTCCCATCGTCGAGGGGCTGGACCTGCGCCCCGTGCAAGCGGGTGACTACGACTTGATCGTGCTCCCGCTCAAGGTTCGCGGGCACGAGGCGGCACCGGCGAGGGCCATCTTGCGGAAGCGTCAATCGTGACCGCAAGGAGACGCGATTCCCTCTCCGGCGTCAGGCAACGCCAATCGCTCCAGCGGCACCGCCGCCAGGAGCGTGCGCGCGTCCTCCCGGCAGCGTGCAATGTCGCCGTGGGCCTGTTCCGCCAGGAGGAGCGGCCTGAGCGCGACGTGGTATTGAACTCCCATGGTCGCGGAGACGCCATCCACACGGACCCCCGAGTCCGCGTAGCCGCGGTACTGGTTGCGGGCCAGCAGATTGGCCCGGAGGAGCGGTACATCCGGGGGAGGGTCCACCAGCGGTACGATGCGCCAGAATAGCCCGTCGGGCCGCCCGTAGGGCTTGAGCCAGGCCATCAGCCCGGGCGAACCCGTGATCGCGAAGCAGAGCGGGCGCTTCCACGCATTGGCACGAACGATGTCGAGCAGCGTGATCTCCGCGGGGAGCATCCGCGACACAAGCTGAGGCTTGACCTGGACCGTGATGGACCTGGGCAGCGTGGTGCGGAGGGCAAGGCCGAGCTGCTGCGCGGTGCCTGTGACCGGGATGGTGACTGTTGTGTCGATGCGCACGCGGGCATACCACGCGTCGCGCTCTTCGCGTGTCATCGCCAACGGGAAGGACGGCTCGCGGCGCCGCATGTACTCCGCGAACTCCGGCAGGTTGGCCACCGAGAGGTTGATGATCGTGACATCGCGCCGCACGCCTTCGACGGCCTGGAGGTACATCTCCGGAAACGTGTCATTGTCGCCGGCCGTGAAATAAATAGCGTTTGGGGGCAGCGCTTCGAGCGCATTGGCGGCATAGTCTCGTGCGAAATAGCGGCCCGAGGCGTCGCGCGCCGACCAGTTGCTCATCAGCTGTGCGGCGGGCACGAAGACCGCCAGCGCAGCCACGACCCCGGCAAGGACGCGGGGCCGGGTCATCACGATATCGGCGGCCAGCTGCATCGCCGCCGCCAGGCCGTATGTGACGAGGACGGCGATCGTCACGCACACCGGCAGGTAGTGCCGGTCGAACGATCGGAAGAATTGCGCGGGGATGTCGAAGTACAACACCGTTGTCGCGATTTGCAGCAACAACGTGAGCGCGAAGGCCACTGCCAGGCGCCGGTGGTTCCGCCACAGCAGCGCGAGGCCACCCAGCGCGGCGAGCGCCGGGAGGACCCTGAAGTTGGCGCCGAGGACGTGAACCAGATCGGCGACCTGCACGGACCAGAAGGCCGCCTTGCGCGGCAATAGCTGGAACAGGAATCCGCCGCCCAGCCGCTCGAGTGACACGTAGCCCCAGAAGCGTGACCAGCTGCTCGGATCGTTGAAGCCCAACGGCGAGCGTGTGAACGCCGCGATGGGGATGATCAGCAGCTGAACCGCCAGTCCGGCGACGAGACCGCCCGCGCCGGCGAGCCATGCCGGCCAGGTGCGCACCGTTCGTGGATGGCGAACCAGGATCCAGGCGAGTGCGCCGGGGAGCAACAGGGCGTTCGTGCGGTGGACGCTGAAGTCGAGACCAAACAGCAATCCCAGCAGGGCGAGCCGGCGCCATGCGTCCGGACGATCAGCCTCCTCCCACCAGGAGAGCATGGTCCACAGGATGAGTCCCGTAAAGACCGCGGTCAGCACGTACGGCGTGAACTGGGTGGCGTAATCCCAGAGCGTGTCGCTGAACGCGAACGTGAGCGCGCCCAAGGCCGCGCCCAGGGCTGGAGCGGCGCCGCGATCCGCGCCGCCGGTTCGTGTGAGGGCAAGCATGCGGGGCGCCACGACGTACACGAGTCCGGTGGCGAGCGCGGCGAGCACGCCCGCGAACAGGTTCAGCAGGTGCGCCGCCGACGCGCCAAACGGCAGCCGCGCGACCGGCCAGCCGAGCAACGTGAGCAGTAACGAGCCGGGTGGTCCGGCGATACCCAGCGTGCCCGCCGCGAGCGAATACTGACTGGAATCCCACCACGTGATCGTGGGGTAGGCGGTGCGCCAGAAGACCGCGGCGGCAATCGCCCCGACGAGGAGTGCGGAATGGCGCGGCTTCATGACGCCAAGCGGCGTTTCGTACCGCGATTCCTCCGCTTGAACCTGTGGTGCGCCACGAATGCCCATCCGAGCAGGCGCACCGCAAGCCAGTACAGATAGCGGGGCGCGAAGCCGGTCTCGCGCATGAGACGAAGGAAGCAGCGGTCGGCCTGCCAACGCTTGAAGGGAAGGCCATCGAGCAGAAACTGATAGAGCGCATCGTGAACCAAAGACGCATAGTACGTCTTCGGCTGCTTTGTCGTGGAGTCTACCACGCCGTCTGGCGTTCCGAGCAGGATGTCGAAGACGCAAACCTTCGGGCTGCACCCGTCCCAGGCGTAGCGCTGCGTGACGGTGATCATGCCCGTGCGACGAACCCGGGGTAGCGGAAATCTACGCAGCGCGGATTTGCCGAAGGTCCACTAGCGGTCCGCGCCGTCCGGACCCGGAGCCAGGCCTTGCGAGATGCCGTGGATCAGGCGTATCTCGACAAGTACGCGACGCCAGGCTCGCTCAAGGACGCGAGGGATCTGGGAAGTCCCAAGTCGCGAGCGACCACTCTCGAGCTGCGGCCCGCCGCGCGGACCTGGGCCGACGGGCGCACGCGCCAGCGTGAGCCGTCCTTCCCCCGCTCGTAAGTGACTCGCCTAACACCCGGAGGAACGAATGTTTCGCCGTCTCTACCTCCCACTTGCCGCCGCTCTATTGGCCGGCGGGGTTTCGCTCCACGCACAGGAAGCCGTCGTGGGCGCGAGCGATCCAGAGGCCCTGTTTCATAGCAACGATCCAAGGCTCGACACGAACAAGCAGGCCGCCTACCACATCGTAAGAGACCTGCTCGAGGCGGGGCACTGGGAGCTGGCCGACAAGTACCTGACGGAGCGCTACATCCAGCACAACCCCAACGCAGCGTCCGGCCGCGATGGTGTGGTGAAGTACTTCACCGAGGTCCGCAAGGTGAAGCCCGTGCCGATACCGGCAAAGATGAAAACGGAGGTCGTCGCGGTGGTGGCGGAGGGCGATCTGGTCGTGGTGGCGTACGTGCGCGCGTTGAAGGACGCCACGACGACCTGGTTCGACATGTGGCGATTCAAGGATGGCAAGGCGGACGAGCATTGGGATCCGGCAACGCGCACAGGTCCATGATGTTTCGGAGGGGGAAGTCGTCGGCGTGTCCATCGCCACCCCTTCGAACCCCTCGTACCACGCATGGCTCTGGGACGGCAGCCAGCTCGTCGACCTCCGCGCCCTGTCGTCCTATAGCGCCTTCGGCTGCGGTTTCGCGGTCAACAATCGCGGGCAGGTGTTGGTACAGCAGGTCTTGTGGGACCACGGCACACCGACCGGCCCCATCGGGTTGCGTAGCGTCACGATGAACCAGCGTGGCATCGTGGTCGGTCAGGTGTCGATCGCGCGGGAGGTGGACCACGCCGCCGCGTGGCAGGATGGGCAGGTCACCGACCTGGGAGCGCCCAATACCCTGGGCGACCCGGCATCGTCACCCGCTTCTAGGGCGGGGGCCCCGTTTCGCTGGGACTCCCGCCCGCGAGCGACGTCACCAGCTTCATGGAGTAGAACAACGCGCGGCCTCCGAGACTCTCCAGCTCCTGGCGGTCGTCCTTCGAGATGAGGTCCGTCGCGCATCCTATCTCGAGGTAGAACGAGATCTCGGCGAGGGCGGCGAGCGTTCGATCCACGCACGCCGCGAACATGCGGCGATTCCGGAACCCCGATCCGCGAGCGATGCGACTCGAGGCGCACAAGGCCGCAGCCCACAGCTGCGCGGCGAGCGCCGCGTCGCGCTCTTCCAGCGTCTCGACCGCGCGATGCACCGCCAACGTGAGTTGATGGCACGCCTTGAACGCATCCAGGTCTTCGTAGGGTGACACGGCGCAACGATAATCGGGCGAGCCCCGTTGGGACGAACCGGATTCCCGCGCACCGTACCGAAAAACTGCGACACGTCGGTTGATACACGGTTGAATGAGGGCCGCGAGATTCCGTTGCCATGCCCGCCGAACGCGTCTACTTTCCTAATATGCCACCGGCGTTCATGACGGCCGACGAGCTGCTCCGGACCAGTATTCCCGACAAGCGTGTGGAGCTCGTCCGCGGGATCCTCGTAGTCCGCGAGCCGGCCGGGTACCGACACGGGCGCGTGTCCATGACCCTCGCATTCCTCCTCTCGAAGCACGTGGAGGGGACAGAAGCGGGCCAGGTCGTGAGCGGCGACACGGGGTTCAAGCTCACGACCGATCCGGACACCGTGCGCGCGCCGGACGCGGCGTTCATCACCCGTGAGCGACTCCCGGACCCGCAAACCCGTGGCTTTCCCGCACTCGGACCGGACCTCGTCGTCGAGGTTCTCTCGCCCGACAACCGACCCGGTGAAATGCTGGCCAAGGTCGGCGATTGGCTCGAAGCAGGCGTGCGCCTCGTCTGGGTCATCGACCCCGAGCGACGCGTCGCTCGAGTGTATAGACAGGATGGGACCGAGTCGCACCTCGCGGAGAACGGCGCTCTTGACGGCGAGGACGTCCTTTCGGGCTTCTCCTGCACCCTCGCGTCGATCTTATAGCAGGTCTAACTCGACCGGCGCACCGTGAGCTGCCCTTCGCCGGCTCGGATCGGCCAGCGCGGGGTGTACGAGTAGCCCTGCACCGTTTCCTCGAAGCCACGCTCCGAACGGGACACGGTCGTGACGGGGAACTTCCACACGTCCGCGGCCGGCGCCAGATCGAGTTCCGCCTCGCGCGACAGCGACACCTCGGGACAGAAGAACGCGTCGGGCGGGAACGCCGCAGGATCCCAGCGGTAGCGCGCGCACAACTCCCCGGTGGGGTCGAGCCTGATGCGCTTCTCGACGAGCCCCGCTGCGGCCCCGGAGACCGGCCGGAGGACCACCTCCACAGCTTGCGACGACTGCTCCACGGTCGCGTCGAACACGCTGCGCGACCAGCAGGCGATCGCCTCGAACGCGCCGGCGGCATAGCCCTCGAGCGTCACGGCACTCGCGAGCACGCGGTCCACGAACAGCGCGCGGTCCGCACCATCGATCGGCGGCAGCCGTTGCAGCCGCACCATCTGCTCGAGTTCGTGGATGCTCGGCGTGCCGTCCACGGCTGGGCTCGCGTCCCCGCCAGCGTGCCCGGGAGCCGGCTCGTGGTACGACTCGCGCCGCCGGGTCAGTACGTCGGCGTAGTTGATGCCGGGCTCGAACACGGTGTATTCCTCGATCACGCCGCCACGTTCGGGGCTCACGAGCGCCGAAAACACGCCCGAATGAATCCACAGCTCCTCCGCGCCGTCGCCGTCGAAATCGAGCCGCTCGACCATGAATCCCTCACCGCGCCGCAGCTCGGCCTCGGCGAGCGCCAAGTTGCGCCAGATCGCGGCCCGCAGGTGCGGCAGGTACAGTCCCCCGAACACGCCGTGCCAGTACGCGTCGTTGCATTGGGCTCGGCCGATGGCGCGGCGCACAGCCGGCGGGTCGCCGCGCGCGCGGCACAGGGCCGAGAGCGCGAGCATCTTCTTGTGCATGCGATTGGATTCGGGATACTTCACGAGGAAGTTGCGCCAGTGCGCTCCCCGCACCAGCGCCCCGTCCGGCCCCGCCAGGCGGGCCTCGCCCAGGTCGTGCTCGAGCACGGCCAGCCGGCGCGCGGCCGCCGGCGGCAGCGACCAGGCCTCCATCTCGCGGTACGACGCCGTTGGGAGATAGGCCAGTCCTCCGCTCCGCACCGTGTCGAGTGCCGCGCCGGGCGTCGTGAGGCGCACCTCTCCAGCGGTGACTTGCGCCTCGACGGCGTCGAGGAACTGCGCCAGCCAGCCACGCGTGTACACCCAGTCCTTGGTGCCGGGCCAACCGCCGAACTTCTCCCCGTCGTCCACGAACAGGGCGAGCGGCCGCCCGGCGGACCGAAGCTCGCGCAGGTACCCGGCGATCTCGGCCGGCGGCCTGAAAGGAATGAGATAGCGCAGCCGCTCGTCGATGGGGAACAGCGCGACCCGCTTGCCGCCGCTTTCGGTGAAGAAGGGCGCGTGCAGCTGGTCTCGCTCGAAGCCGCTCACGAGAAAATGGCGGTCGTCGAGCACCACGTAGCGCACACCGGCGTCGGCCAGGTGGGCCGCCAGATCCGGTTCCCACACCCGCTCCGTGAGCCACAGCCCCGTCGCCTGGACTCCGAACCGGCGCTGGATCGCCTCGCGCATCCACGCCACCTGCTCGACCCGATCAGCGGGGACGAGCGACGCCAGCACCGGCTCGTAGAATCCGGCCAACAGGAGCTCGACGTGTCCGTCCGCCGCCAGGCGCCCGATCAGGTCGAGGTAGCCCGCGTCATGCGCCTCCAGCCACTCGAGCAGGGGACCCGAGATATGCAGCGTGAACGGGAAAAAGCGTCGCTCGGCCAGGCGCTCCACCAACGGCCGGTACACGTCGCGCAGATGATCGGCGAAGACGTGGTCGAAGTTCCCCACCGGCTGGTGCAGGTGCACCCCGAACACGAAGCCGACCGGGTTCACCGCTTCACCCGCTGCAGATAGAGCTCGCGCCCCGTCCCCACGGTAGGATCGTTGCTCGGCGCCAGCGCGACGCGCTCGAGCAGGCCCGCCTCGAGACGCGTGGCATCCGGACCCGACAGCTCGATCGCCCGCGCGGCCGAGCGCAGCACGATCACCGACTCGATCCCGGCGATGTCGTCGAAGAACCAGCCGCACGACGTGAACATCCGCAGCGCGTGACACTCGAGCTCGCGGGGCATGGGCCTGCCGTCGCGCTCGAACGGAGCGCGCAGCTCCGTTGCGAGCCAGTCCAGAGCCGCCCGCAGCGGCGCGCGCCAGCGCTGGTGCAACCCGCGCTCCGGCGCCGCACGGCAGCCGCACTCCGCGCGCCAGCGCTCCACCCCGTGCGGGCAGCTCCACGAGCTGGGCGCGACGAGCCGCACCTCCTCCTCGGGCGGGCGGCGGGCGAGAAAGCCGGCGAAATTCTCGACCCGTACGTCGCCGCGTCGCTTCAGGGTGTCGAGCACGCGCGCCAGCACGGCGTCGCCGCCCTTGTGATGGTGACCGTAGGTCTCCCCGTCGGTCGCTACCGCCACCAGCTCGTTCGAGCCGGCGGTGAGGCGCGCGACCCACGCGTCCGCGTCTCGCACCAAGGGGCCGAAGGCGACGTCGTGCGAGATGGCGCCGTCATACGTGAACACGGCGATGCGACGGCCGCCGCCGGTGCGATACCAGCCCGGGAGCCCGCCCGCGGGGACGCGCTCCACCTGGTGCGGCGCGAGGATCGTGAAGCGGATGCCCTCGGCGACGAGCACGTCGAGCGTCTCATCGTCCACGGCGGTCTCCGGCAGCCACATACCCTCCGGCTCCCGCCCGAAGCGGCGCCGGAAGTCGGCGATGCCCCAGCGCACCTCCGTCACTTTGTCACGCCGCGGGGCGAGGGGCAGGATGAGGTGATGGTACGGCATGGCGACCGCGCCGCCCGCGCGGCCGGCGGCGACCACGCGCGCGTAGGTGCCGGGTGCGTACCGCTCCATCCACTCGAGCAGCGTGGGCCCGAAGTCGAAGCTCATCGCAGCGAGCGACGAGGCCACCGGTGCGTAGCATTCCCGCTCGATCCGCTCGTTCCAATCGTGGAACGGCACGGCGTTGGGCTCGACGGGAATGGCGCCGGTCCACGGGTCGTCGCGCGGCGGCTGGTAGAAATGCCCGTGGATGACGACGGATCGCTTCAACCGGCGAGCGCCTCCGCCACCTGGGCGAGCACATCGGGGAACAGGTCGTCGCGGCGCGCCAGCTCTACGGCCAGGTGCCCGGCCGCCTCGAGCCCTCCGCCGCCGAGCGCCTTAATCAGCCGCTCCGCGTCGTCGCAGTGCTGGGTGAAGCGGCGCTCCGCGTAGTCGACCACGGCGCCTGTCGAGATGATGAATTGCCAGTCGGACGATTGCGCCAGCAGCAGCTCGCGCGCCGCCTGCGCCAGCACCGGTCGCGCGGCGGCCGAGGCGAGCGCGCCGGGCGCCGCTTTCCAGAACGCCTGCTCCAGCGGCGCGAGCCGCTGCCACGTCCACGCAGTCCGGTCGTTCAGCCACATGGAGTGATCACCGTTCGCGCCCCAGGATCCTTCGGCCAGCTGCAACGCGGTGCGCGTCGGATGGGCCTCGAGATGCTGCGACGCCATGACCGCCCGCACGCTCTTGCCGCGCAGCCCGCGATACATCGCGGCCAGGAAATCAGCGCCCTCGAACCACCAGTGTCCGAACAGCTCGGTGTCGAACGGCGCGACGATGACACCGGCACCGTTCTGCCGCTGCTGCTGCGCGATGCTCTCCAGCAGGTGGGCGAAATGCGATGCGTGACCTGCGGCGCGATCGAGCGCGGTGCGCGGCTCGTACGCTCGCTTCGCGCCCAGGTCGACGTTGGGCCCGCTCACGCGCCACAGCTTCAGGCCGCCCGGCCAGCGGATCTTGTGGAACTCGAGGTACCATTCGTCGCCTGGATACCCCTGGTGCCGGCTCCAGATCTGCATGGAAGAGCGAGGATCCCGCACCAGCGCGGCCACGGCGCCGCGGCCGGCGCGGGAGACGCGATACGCCTGGTACGGCGAGCGCGCCGCCGCCGTGCGGCGGCCGGGCTTCGCCGGGTCGTCGTGCCGCTCCGCATCGAACCGCTCGGCACCGAGCGGGATGTCGCCGTAGGCGCCGAGCGGGCTGCCGGCACGGGCGAGATGGGCGTCGGTGAAGAAGTAGCGGAACCCGGCGTCCGCGAGATGCTGCTCGATGCCCCGGCGCCCCTTCTTCCCCGGGCGATACGCGCACTCCGGCAGCCAGCAGCCCTTCGGCGCGACCCCGAACAGACGACGGTGCTCGTGCTGGCCCACCGCCAGCTGCAGCCGGATGCTCTCGTCGCGGGCGAGGAGCGGCAGGTACCCGTGCGTGGCCGCGGACCCGATGATCTCGAGGCGGCCCTGCTCCTGGAGACGGCGGAAGGCGGCTACCAGGTCCTTGTCGATCTTCCGGAACAGCGCGTGCAGACGCGTGAGCCGCGACCGCCAGAAATCCACCAGCGGCAGCAGCACCTGGTCGCCCGTGGTCGCCAGCGACGCCGGTGCCTCGTCGCAGGCGGCGAGCCGTTGCGCGAAGAACGCTTCCATCTCGCCTGCGAAGGTGGGGCTGACCAGCTGATTCGCCAGCACCGGAGTGAAGCCGATCGTCAGCGGCGCCGCCGTTCCCTCGGCGGCCAGCTCCTCCAGCCGCTCCAGCAGGGGGAGATACGTGTCCAGCGCCGCCTCGCACAGCCAGTCGCTGCCGTGCGGCCAGCGGCCGTGATTCAGGACGTATGGAAGATGACTGTGGAGCGCGAGGACGAACTCCATCGCGTTCCCGGTCAGCTGGAAAGCGCCGCGGACCGTACCGCGAGCGCGCGGGCGTACAACGCCAGGTACCGCTCGGCCGAGCGATCCCAGCTGAAGTCTCTCGTCATCGCGGCCCGCACCATCTTGCGCCACGCCGGTCGGTCGCCATAGCAGTCCACCGACCGGCGCACCGCCAGCTCCAGCGCCGCGGGCGTGTATGCGTCGAACAGAAAGCCGGTCTCGCCGTCCGAGATCGAGTCCGACAGGCCACCCACCCGCCGGGCGACTGGCACCGCGCCGTAGCGCTGGGCGCGCATCTGCGTGAGCCCACACGGCTCGTACAAAGACGGCATCAGCAGGGCGTCGGCGCCGGCCAGCAGCCGATGCTCCAAATGATCGGTGAACATGAATTCCACCGCCATGCGATCGGGGGCCGCCGCCGCGAGATTCCCCAGCGCCTCGTGGTAGCGATGCTCCCCGGCGCCGAGGAAAATGAATTGCGCGTTCGACCCGGCAAGCAGATCGGCGCCGAGCACCAGGTCCAGTCCCTTCTGCGTCACCATGCGCGCGCTCATGCCGAACAGCGGCGTGTGCGGCTCGACGGTCAGACCGTAGGCGCGCTGCAGCGCCGCCTTGCAGCGACGCTTGCCCGACATATCCTCGCGCGAGAAATGATCCGTGAGCTCGGGGTCGGTCTCGGGATTCCACAGCCGCGGATCGATCCCGTTGAGGATGCCGTTCAGCCGGTCGCCCATGCCGATGAACATGTCGTGCAGCCCGAATCCCCCCTCGGGGGTGCACAGCTCGCGGGCGTGGGTGGGGCTGACCGTGACCGCCAGGTCGGAGTGGGCCAGCCCTCCTTTGAGCGTGTTCATGCGGCCGTACCACTCGAACACGCCCGGGTGGTACAGCGCGGCGTCGAAACCCAGCGCGCTCACGGTCTCCGGCGGGAAGTGCCCCTGGAACCCCGCATTGTGGACCGACATCACGACCGAGAGGGCCTGGTAGAAAGGCTGTCCGGCGAACGCGGTGCGCAGGTAGACGGGCGCCAGCGCCGTGTGCCAGTCGTGCGCGTGCAGCAGCTGCGTCGCGGGCGCGATCTCGGGGAGCGCCGTGAGCGCGGCGAGACAGAAGAACGCGAACCGCCGGTCGTTGTCCGGATAGTCGGCGCCGTTGTCGCCGTAGATGCCGGCGCGATCGAAGAAGTCGGGATGCTCGATGAAAAAGACACGGGGTCCGTGGCCCGGGGCTCGGGACTCGTACACCCACGCCCGTTCGGTGTGACCACCGAGCGTGACCGTGAGCGTCAACCCCGTGCGCTCGAGCGAGGGCGTGGTCTCGCGCACCAGCTGGTACAGCGGCATGAGGACCGTGGTGGGATGACCGGCTGCGGCCTGGAACGTCGCGAGGCCGCTCACCGCCTCACCGAGCCCGCCGGTGCGGGCGAAGGGCCAATACTCGGCCGTCAGGTGCGCGACCCCGATCCGCTGGCCCTCGGGCGTCTGCGGCCGCGGCGTCGTGCCCGCGATCCGGCGCGGACGCGTGGTGCGCTGCCGGCCCGGTTTCGGCGTTGGTGTGGTCGCGCCCATGGTGCCTCCTGTCAGGCGGTCGGCGGGTCGTCCGCCGGCGGCTCGCCCCGCATCGCGGGGAGATAGTACTCGGTCACGTAATCCCTCACCATCCGTTGCGCCGTGAACCGCGCGCCCGCTGTGCGCAGCGCGTGTTTCATCGTATCCACCCAGCGCCGCGGCACACCCCCGGCATCGCGCTCATAGAATCGCGGCACCACCTCGGTTTCCAGCAGCCGGTACAACTGCTCGGCGTCGGCGGCGTCCACGTCCTGACCGGCCGGCGCCGGCGGAATGGCCCACCCGTTCGGCCCATCGTAACCCTCGGCCCACCACCCGTCCAGCGTGCTGAGCTGCGGCACGCCGTTCAGGGCGGCCTTCATGCCGCTCGTGCCGCAGGCCTCGAGCGGCGCTCGCGGCACGTTGAGCCACAGGTCCACGCCCTGCACCAGGCTGTGGGCGAGATGCATGTCGTAGTCCTCGATGAACGCGATCCGGCCCTCGAAGCGCGCTTCCCGAGTATGGGCGTAGACGCGCTGCAGCACCTGCTTGCCGGGCTCGTCGCCCGGATGGGACTTGCCCGAGAACACGATCTGCACCGGGCGCCAGGGGTTCACCAGCAGCCGCTGCAGGCGGTCGGCGTCACGGAAGATCAGGTCCGCCCGCTTGTAGGTCGCGAAGCGACGCCCGAAGCCGATCGTGAGGGCGTCCGGATCGAGCAGGATCCCCGCCCCCACAAGGTGCAGGGCTTCCTTCCACTGATCCGCCCAGCGCCGCCGCGCCTGCTCTCGGATGCTGCTCATGAGATGGGACTTGAGCTGGTTGTGCACCGCCCACACAGCGGCACCGTCCAGGTCGAGGACCTTGTCCCAGAACCCTGCGTCGCTCACCCGGGCGAGCCAATCGGGTCCGAAATGCGCGTCGAACAGGGTGAGGACCCGGTTCGCCATCCAGGTGGCGATGTGGACGCCATTGGTCACGTGGCCGATCGGCACGCGCGCGACCTCGCGCCCGGGCCAGAGAGGGGCCCAGATGCGGCGGGCCTCTTCGCCATGGCGGCGCGACACCGCGTTGACCCGGCCCGACAGCCGGATGGCCGCGACCGGCATGTGAAACAGGTGGTGATCCACCACCGGATGAGCCCCTAGCCGCGTGAAGGCTTCGCGGGCGACTCCCATCTCCTGCCACACCGGACCGATGCACTGCTCCACCTGCTCGAGCGAAAAGGTGTCGTGCCCGGCGGGCACCGGCGTGTGGGTAGTGAACACGCTCGTGGCGCGCACCCGGCGGACCGCGTCCGCGAACGGCGTGCCCCGGGTCACCAGCTCGCGCACGCGCTCGACGAGCATGAACGCGGCGTGCCCTTCGTTGGTGTGCCAGGCCGCAGGGTCGTATCCCAGGGTGCGCAGCACACGCACGCCGCCCACGCCCAGCACCCATTCCTGCCGCAGCCGCAGGTCCGGTCCACCGGCGTAGAGCCGATGCGACAACCCGCGGTCGGCCGGATCGTTCTGTTCCAGGTCCGTGTCGAGCAGCAGGATCGGCACGCGGCCCACCATGACACGCCAGGCGCCCACGCTCACCGCGCGCCCCGACAGTCGCACGGTGGCGAGACAAGGATCGCCCTTCGGCCCGCGCACCCGCTCGAGCGGCGTCGCGGCGACGTCGAAGCGCTCCTCGGCGTCCTCCTGCCAGCCATCCAGCCGCAGCCGCTGGTCGGAGTAGCCCTTTGTGTAAAACAGGCCCACACCGACGAGCGGGATGCCCTGGTCCGACGCCGCCTTGCACTGATCCCCGGCCAGGACGCCCAAGCCGCCCGAATAAATGGGAACCGAGGCGTGCAGCCCAAACTCCGCGCAGAAGTAGGCGATCGAGCGTGTGACCGCCTCGGGATAGGACGTGGCGAACCAGGTGCCGGCGGACGTGGCGTTGTGTACTGCCGCGGCGACGACGGCGTCGTACAAGCGCAGGAACGCGGGGTCGGCCGCGCAGGCGGCGAGTCGCGCGGGATCGACCCGGCGCAACAGCTCGATGGGATTGTGCTGGGTGCGGCGCCACAGCGCCGCATCGAGCAGGCGGAACAGCGCGCGCGCGTTGCGGTTCCAGCTCCACGACAGGTTGGCGGCGATGGCCGCAAGTCCGCTGATCCGTTCGGGGACGGCTGGGCGGCTCGGTTCGGGCTGGGTCATCCCGCCTGCAAGCTAAGTACAGGCGGGTCGGCCTGGGAAGCGCCGCGGCCGTATCGCGCGCTGCCCAGGCCGGAACCGACAAGCCAGCTTACCTAGTCCATCGCGCTCATCGCGCTCGCGGGCGTGATGGTGACCCGCAGCACATCGGACACCTTCGGATAGGTGAAGCCGTCCTTCACGTCCTTCACGAGTTGCACCGGCTTGCGCTCCGAAGCGCCGGTGTTGGGCGCCTTTTGCCGAGGCGCTTGGTCGGGCCCGAGTCCCGGTTCCTGGTTTACTTCAGTACCGGCGTCCCACAGGCCCACCAAAGACGTGATGTCACCGCTCATCACGTCCCCCTTCGAGTCGAACAGCTGGATGCCGCGATCGCCCGGCGCCAGGAACAGGTCGTTCGACTGCCCGAACATCGTCGCGAACGTCAGCTTCTGGCCGGGCTCCGCGGTGAACGTGAACTCGTACGCTTTGCCCGGTGTGGCCGGACCGGCCATCGCCTCGCCCACGGGGACGGTGAACGTGCCGCTCGCCACGATCCCCTTGTGGTTCTGCAGCGCGGCTGCGAGGACCGCCGGGTTGCCGTCCTCGGCGAGCCTCTCCAGACCCTGATCGCGATCCGGCGCGCCGGCGGTGAACAACGGGTCGGGCTCGTCATGCACCAACCACAGCCCGGGTGCGTTCGGGGCGGGTGCGGTCAGGCCATTGGAGAGCCGCAACGTGGTCGCGGTCGAGACGTTCTCGATCCGGACCGTGAATGTCGTGCGGCGCGCCGACCCGGTGTGGGGCATGTAACCGAACGCCACCCCCTGCGCCTGGAGCAGCGCGGGCAGGAGCAGCGATGCGAGAGACCACGTAGACGAGCGGGACATGGCCGTGTTCCTCCTCACATTTGGGACGCGCCCAACGGCGCGGTCCCGAAGTTGACGGCGAAGCGACGGCACCAAATGGTGGCGGCGCGGTATTTCGAGAGGTCGAGGTCGGTGGGGACGTCGTAGTTTTGGTCCCCGACGTTGCCCTTGATGGATCCGAGATCCACGAAGCCCGCCCGCTTGACGGTCGCGTCTTCCTGGACGTCGCCGGCAGCGACGAGGTACACGTGCACATCGGGGCCATTGGAAGTGGCGAACTCGGTCAGCCGCAGCACACGCTTGCCGTCCGAGAGCCGGTAGATCGTGGCAAGCCCTTTCGTCTCATGCGCGTTCGTGTGAAACCGGCCAGCGGCGAGGGGCACCGGCGCCGACGGGACGGCCGCCTGAGCCTGGGACGCTGCCGGAAACGCCTCGCTGACTGTCGTGTTGAGGAAGAGGCGCTCGGGGCGGAAGGCGTACCACGCCGCCACAATGGCGACGAGGGCCGAGAGTGTGATGATCGTCCTGCGCGAAGCCATGCGGTCTCCTTAGTTTAGGTATGTGTGGCGCGGGCTATAATGCGTCTGCCGCCGTGTGGGTTCCCGCTAACGAACGAGGGCCCGGAATCATCCGGGCCCCCGGGGAACGCACATCCCATCCGGTCAGGAGTGGCAGGTCGGCTGAAGCTCGCTCGTCTCGACGAGTTCGGGACGATGACAGCTGGGGACGAGCTCCTGGGTTTCGATGATCTGCATGATTGCCTCCTGAGTGTGATTGGAACGATCCCGGAAACTCGGGGACTCGCCCCGGCGGGCCGGGGCCATCGTCGGCTATAATGCGGCCCTGCGGCCGGGAGTTCCCGCTCTTTGGATCGTTCTCGGGCTCGCCGCAGCCGCCCGCCGGTCGTCCCCCGGCCCTGAGCCCGGCGTCTAGCAGCCCGAGCCGGCAGGGATATTTTAGACGCATCGGTCAGCGTGCGGTCTGACCCACCCCCCGTCGCTCAGCCGGTCCCCCGGCGAGACCTCGCGGCGTGAGTCAGCCGCGTGACGCGCGGTCGGGGGGCGGATGCTGATTCACGGTTTCACCGTCACGGAAGAGGTCTATCGCGGACGGACGCGCGTGGTCTACCGCGGGCGGCGCGATCGCGACGGCGTTCCGGTGATCCTCAAGACCTTCACCGATGGCGTCCCCGCCTCCATAGCCGGCGCCAGCCTGCGACGTGAATACGACCTGATCAAGGATCTCGACGTACCCGGCGTGGCGCGGGCGTACGGCCTGGTGGCGGGAGGGGACGGCGCCGTGCTCGTCCTTGAGGACGTCGGCGGCGAGCGGCTCAAGACCCTGCTCGCGGCGGGGCGGCTCGACCTCGGCACTACGCTTCGGCTCGGCGTCCAGCTCGCCGACGCTGTCGCCGCCTTGCACCGGCGCGACATCATTCACAAGGACATCAATCCCAACAACATCCTGGTCGACCGGGCAGTGGGGCGCGCGACGCTCATCGACTTCAGCATCGCGTCGCGGCTGCCCTTCGAGCACCGTCCGGCGAGCCATCCGAATGTGCTGCAGGGCACGATCGCGTACATGTCGCCCGAGCAAACGGGCCGGATGAACCGCGACGTGGACTATCGGACCGATTTCTACTCCCTCGGCGTGACGCTGTACGAGATGCTCACCGGGCGGCTGCCGTTCGAGGCCACGGATCCGCTGGAAGTCGTGCACTGTCACATCGCGCAGGCGCCGGTCGCGCTCAGCGCGCTCGACGGCGCCATTCCCGCACCCCTGTCCGACGTCGTGATGAAGCTGCTCTCGAAAACTGCCGAGGACCGTTACCAGAGCGGGTTTGGGCTGCGGGAAGACCTCGCCCGCTGTCTGGAGGAGTGGGAGGCGACCGGCCGGATCGCCCGCGTCGTCGCTGGCCTGACCGACCTCGCGGATCGCTTCATCATTCCGCAGCGCCTGTACGGCCGGGATCCCGAAGTCGCCACGCTGCGGGCAGCGCTCGAGTCCGCGTCGTCCGGGGCCGCGGAGTTGTTGCTCGTGTCCGGGTATTCCGGAATCGGAAAGACGTCACTCATCCACGAGCTCCACAAGTCGCTCACCCACCGGCGCGGACACTTCATCGCCG
>Ga0209056_10000239_pt1 | contig 61238 bp, 56 predicted proteins | sample GraSoiAngelo_114_FD_185876 | JGI IMG/M metagenome (GOLD analysis project Ga0209056, IMG submission 185876) | Grasslands soil microbial communities from the Angelo Coastal Reserve, California, USA - 14_0903_13_40cm (SPAdes) (version 2) | ecosystem: Environmental > Terrestrial > Soil > Grasslands...
CGGCCTGCACGTCCCCCTGTCAACGCTTCGCGGACGGCCGCGCATGACTCGGGGCCGGTGTGGGTCGCTAGCCCTTCACCGTACGACTCTTGCATTCGCAACACCTCGCCGGTTTAGCCCGGCGCACAGGAGAGGAACACATGGTGCGATTGACTCTTGCCGCATGGAAGTTACGGTTGGCGTTCGCGACGGCCCTGCTGGTCTTCGCGTTCGGAGCCATTCCCGCTTTCGCCCAAAGTAGCGGGAGCTTCAACTTCAACGCCGATACGACGGCCTGCACCGACATCGGAGGGTTGCTCGGTGGCGGGACGAGCCACACCGCTCTCAAAACCACCATGAAGGTGTCCAGCGGCAACGGCGTGGCACTCGTCGTCAGGCCCTCGGCCGTCACTGGCCTTCTGACCGACGCGTCGATCTCCGGCAAGCAGGGAGGCGGGACCGTGATCGGCTCGGCGCAAGCGGCGGTGACGTTTTCAGTGGCGGTCACACCGCTGAGCGGTCAGGCCCCGCCGACCGTGACGCCGAAGGTACCGGTCACGTTCGACGATCGGTTCCTGCAGATCAGCACCAACCTGTTCAACCTGCTCTCTGTGTGCACCGACTTGACGCCTTGCCAGCTCGACGTGAACGAGACGACGCTTTCGGCGCACAGCTTCGACTTCGTCGTGACGGGGCTGAGCTCGGGGAACTACGGAATCACCGTATCGTGGGCCCCGACCACAGTCGCTACCGCACCCAATAGCGCGCTGGCCTGCGTAGGTCCGGTCGTGATCACTGCTGAGCAGGTGAAGATCTTCCAGCAGAGCACCGGGATCTCCTTCTAACCATTTGCGAGCCTACGGTCCGGCTCAGGTCTCAACACTTCACCGTGTTGAGGCCTGACCCCGCCCCCCTCCGAGCGGAATGCATGCCTGTTCAGCGATGAGCTTGGGGTCCGCCACCCCCTGTCGCTTCGCCGCTTGCCTATAGTTCAGGCCCGGGCGCCGGGGACAGAGGCGCTCGGGTTGAGCGGAAAACCGAAGGGCGATCTCGGGGAAGTCGAAGGACTTGTTCGGCGACCCGACTCAGCGCGAGCCGCCGCTCCTTGACCCTGGCGTCGCCCGAGCGGTACACCGACGAGTATCGCCAGCGGGTGCTCGACCTCGTCGAACGCGGCCAGGTCATCGACCTCATGGAGGCGCTCAAGACGAGCCTCGCCGAGCGCGCGGCGTCGCCGAAGAAGCCCCCCGCCAAGATGGTGAGCAAGCGCCCCGAGCCCCCGCCCCCGCCCGCAAGGCCGCGAAGCGCTAGCGGCCCGCGCCGCAGACCGCCGTCACTCCACGATCCGGAATTGTCGCGGGCGCCTGGACCACCCGGGGGCGCGGCGGGCCCGTCAGGATGGGGGCCCGCGCCGGGCGTCGACCCGCCCGCCGGGCGCTCAGATCGAGTAGTGGTCGGCCGTGTCCGGAAAGATCCTGAGGGTGCGGAGGTCGAGGTCCACCGCCTCGCCCTCGGCGAGTCCGAGCGCCTCGGCGCGCTCGCGGCTCAACGACACGTCGAGCGTCTGGGTCGAGCCGGCGACCACCGTCTCGACCCGCACCTCCGGCCCCAGCACGCGCAGGCGGCGGACCCGCGCTGGGATGACGCGGCGCCCGCGCCCGTGGCGGACCACGTCGATCTCGTGCGGCCGCACGTACACGTACACCGGCTGCTCCGCCGTCGGCGCCAGATCGGGCGCGGGGATCTCGAGCCCGTCGCCGAAGCAGACCGCGCCCCGCCGCACCGCGCCGCGCAGGACGTTGACCGGCCCCAGGAAGCTCGCGACGAACGCCGTCCGCGGGTGCTCGTACACCTCGCGCGTCGTCCCGATCTGCTCCACCCGTCCGCGGTTCATCAGCACGATGCGGTCGGCGATCGCCAGCGCTTCCTCCTGATCGTGGGTGACGAAGAGGCTCGTCACGCGGACCTCCTCGTGCAGTCGCCGAAGCCAGTTCCGGAGCCCGGCGCGCACCGTGGCGTCGAGCGCCCCGAACGGCTCGTCGAGCAGGAGCACCCGCGGCCGGGCGGCCAGGGCGCGCGCCAGCGCGACGCGCTGGCGCTGGCCGCCCGAGAGCTGAGACGGCAACCGGCGCTCCAGCCCCTGGAGCTGGACGAGCCGGAGGAGCTCGTCGACCCGCGCCCGCACCTCGGGCGTCGGGCGGCGGCGCACCACCAGCCCGAAGGCGATGTTCTCCGCGACCGTCATGTGGCGGAAGAGGGCGTAGTGCTGGAAGACGAAGCCGACGTTCCGATCCCGCGCCGGCGCGTGCGTCGCGCTCTCCCCGGTCAGCAAGACCTCGCCGCTGTCCGGCCGCTCGATGCCCGCGATGATGCGGAGGACGGTGCTCTTGCCGCTCCCCGAGGGGCCCAGGAGGGCGACGAGCTCCCCTTCCCCCACCTCGAAGCTCACGTCCTCGACCGCGGTGAAGGCGCCGAAGCGCCGCGTCAGGCCCCGGGCGACGATGCTCACGGCCGCTGCCCGACCCGCCGGGCCCGCCACTCGACCAGCGCCTTCGCCACGAGTGTGAGCACCGCCATCGAGGCGAGCACCGAGGCGACGGCGAACGCGCCCGGGACGTCGTACTCCTGGAGGAGCTTCTCGGCCCGTAACGGCAGCGTGTCGGTCTTGCCCGCGATGTGGCCGGAGACGACGTAGGCGGCACCGAACTCGCCCATGGCGCGCGCGTTGCACAGGATCACGCCGTAGAGCAGACCCCACTTGACGTTGGGGAGCGTGACGCGGCGGAATGTCTGCCAGCCGCTGGCGCCGAGCGTGATCGCGGCGATCTCCTCGTCGGCCCCCGTCGCCTCCATGACGGGGATCAGCTCGCGCGCGATGAAGGGAAAGGTCACGAAGATGGTCGCCAGAATGAGCCCCGGGAGGGCGAAGACGATCGTGATCCCGTGCGCCCGGAGCCACGGTCCGCCATAGCCTTGCAGCCCGAAGAGGAGGACGTAGACGAGGCCGGCGATCACCGGCGAGACCGAGAACGGCAGGTCGATGAGCGCGATCAGGATGGCCCGGCCGGGAAAGCGGAACCTGGCGATGGCCCACGCCGCCGCCAGCCCGAAGCTCAGGTTGGCGGCCACCGCCGCGGCGGCCACGGCGAGGGTGAGCCGCACGGCGTGCCGCGTATCCGGATCCCGCGCGAGAACCCTCCAGTAGCCGGGCAACCCGCCGGCGAACGCCTGGACGACGACGTTGGCCAGGGGGACCACGACGAAGAGCGACAGGTATCCGACGCCGACGGCGATGAGCCCCCAGCGCACGAGGGCGGGATCCCGCCGCGCCGGGCCGGTCGGGTCACGCATAGCGGCGGCCGGTCCAGCGTTCGAGGAGGTTGATGGCGAGGAGGGCGGCGAAGGAGAACACCAGCAGCACGGAGCCGATCGCGGTCGCCTCCGCGTACGCAAACTCCTCCAGACGCGCGACGATCAGGACCGGCGCGATCTCGGTCCGGTACGGCAGGTTGCCGGAGACGAACACGACCGAGCCGTACTCGCCGAGGGCCCTGGCGAAGGCGAGCGCGAAGCCCGTGATCCAGGCCGGCCGGAGGTATGGGAGCGTGACCCGCCAGAACGTCTGTCCGCGCGTCGCGCCGAGGCAGGCCGCGGCCTCCTCCACGGCCGGGTCCGCGCTCTCGAGCACCGGCTGGATCGTGCGGACGACGAAGGGCAGGCCGGTGAAGGCCAGGACGAGCACGACGGCGAGGCGGGAGTAGGCGCCGTAGATGCCCAGGGGGACGAGCAGGCGCCCGAGCCAGCCGGTCTCCACGTAGAGGTTCGAGAAGGTGAGGCCGGCCACCGCGGTCGGCAGCGCCAGCGGCACGTCGACGAGCGAGTCCAACAGCCGCTTGCCCGGGAACTCGTAGCGCCCGAGCGCCCAGGCCAGGACCAGGCCGAAGACCGCATTGGTGAGCGCGGCGAGGAGCGACGCCCCGAACGTCAGCGCGTAGGCCGCCACCGCCCGGTCGGTCCAGACCGCGGCGAGGAACTGCGCGCGTGTCAACCCCGCCGCGCGGAGGAAGCAGGCCGCCAGCGGAATCAGTACGACCAGGCCGAGGTACGCGGTCGCGTACCCGAGCGAGAGCCGATAGCCGGGCAGCACCTCCCGTCGCGGCACTGGGTTATCTCCGGACGATCTGATCGAAGAGCTTGCCGTCCGCGAAGAACTTCTCCTGCGCCTCGCTCCAGTCGCGGACGCACGCGGTCACCGGCACGAGCCTGACCGGCGGGAACTGCGATCGGTACTTGGCGAACACGGACGGGTTGGTCGGGCGGTAGTGGTGCCTGGCGATGATCTCCTGCGCCGCGTCGGTGAAGAGAAAGCTCAGATAGGCCTCGGCGGGGCCGCGGGTGTGCCGCCGGTCCACGTTGGCGTCGACCACGGCGACCGGCGGTTCCGCGAGGATGCTGACGGGCGGGCGCACGATCTCCACCTCGCCCGCCGGCGCCTCGGCGACCTCGAGCGCGGCCTCGCTCTCCCACGCGAGGTGGACGTCGCCGATCTTCCGCTGGACGAACGTGATGGCGGCGCCCCGTGCGCCGGAATCGAGCACGGGCGTCTGCCGGTAGAGCTTGGTGACGAACTCGACGGCGTCCCGTTCGGATCCGCCGCGCGTGACCGTCGAGGCCCACGCCGCGAGAAAGGCGAGCTTGCCGTTACCCGAGGTCTTCGGGTTGGGGGTCACGACGGCGACGCCCGGCTTGAGCAGGTCGGGCCAGTCCCGGACGCCCTTGGGATTGCCCCGGCGCACCACGAACACGACCGTCGACGTATAGGGGACCGACCGGTTGGGCAGGCGCGCCGCCCACCCGGGGTTGATCAGCCCCGCCTTCCGGATCGCGTCCGTGTCGCTGAAGAGGGCGAGAGTCACGACGTCGGCCTCGAGTCCGTCGATGACCGCCCGCGCCTGGGTCCCGGACCCGCCGTGGGACTGGCGAATCGTCACGTGCTGGCCAGTCGCGGCCTCGTACGTGGCGACGAACCGCCGGTTCAGGTCGCGCCAGAGCTCCCGGGTCGGGTCGTGGGAGACATTGAGGAGCTCGACAGGCGCCGCGTGAGCCAGGGCGGCCAGGCCGAGCCCCACCACGACCCCGCCGACCCCTCCGAGCGCCTTGGCCCGGATAGCGGAGCGCGATCGATCCCCCCGGCCCGCATGTGAGGACACGGGCTAAAGACTACATTATACGTCGGAAATGTCAAGAATCAGGAGGCCAACGATCGCCTAGATTCTGAGCACAGGCGCTACGGCAATCCCCTCCGGGTCGGCGGAACCCGACCGAAGGCCAGCCGACGAGGGGCCTCAGCCGCGGATCGTCTTCATGACCTCGACGTTTCCGAGGGCGCTCCGCGGCGCACCCTCGAAGATGATCTCGCCGCGGTCGATCGCGTAGAGCCGGTCTGCCACCCGCATCGCGTTCATGAGGTTCGACTCGGCGATGAGGACCGAGACCCCCATGGCCTTGATCCGCGTCACCGCCTCGATCAGCCGACTCACGACCACGGGTGCGAGCCCCTCGAACGGTTCGTCCAAGAGCAGGACGGCGGGCGAGAGCGCGAGCGCCCGGGCGATCGCCACCATCTTCTTCTGGCCGCCGCTCAGGTGGAGCCCGCGCCGCTCGGTGAAGGCGCGCACCTCGGGGAAGAGCGCGAAGGTCCGCTCTTCCAGCTCCCGGGCGCCGGCGGCGCCCCGGTCGCCCGCTGAGCGGGCGAGCCAATGGCTGATCTGGAAGTTCTCGGCGACCGTGAGGTCAGGGAAGATCCCCGCGTCCTCGGGCGCGTAGCCGATCCCGTGCCGCGCGCGCTGATAAGCGGCGAGGCGGGTCACGTCCCGCCCGCGGAAGACGACCCGTCCCGACCGAACCGGGAGGAGGCCCATGACGCTGTCGATCGTCGTCGTCTTGCCGGCGCCGTTTCGGCCGACCAGACAGACGGCTTCGCCCTCGCGCACGCCGAGGGAGACCCCGCGCAGGATCTGCGCCGGCCCCCGGTAGGTGTCGATGCGGTCGAGCTCGAGCATCGCCGGCGCGCCGGCCATCACGACGCGGGGGTTCCGATCAGCGTCGTCGTCACCGACTCGTTGCGACGGATCTCGTCCGGCGTCCCCTCCGCGAGGATGGTGCCCTGGTGCATGCAGACGATCCGGTCCGAGTAGTTGAAGACGATGTCCATGTCGTGCTCGATGATGACGGCGGTGATCCCCTGCGAGCGCACGATCGAGCTGATGATGTCCATGATCGGCGCCTTCTCGCGCGTGCTGACACCGCTCGTGGGCTCGTCGAGGAAGAGAAGCCGCGGGTGGAGCGCGTAGGCGACCGCGACGTCGAGGAGCTTCCGCTCGCCCTGGGCGATCCCTCCGGCGAGCATGCGGGCCTTGCCGTCGAGGCCGAACCGGTGCAGCACCTCCGCCGCCTCCTCCCAGATGCCGCGATACCGCCCGGCGAGCGAGAAGAGCTTCCGGGCCTTGCCCTCGCGGGCGAAGATCGAGAGCGCGACGTTGTCGAGACAGGTGAGCTGGTCGAAGAGGTTCACGAGCTGGAAGCTGCGCGCGATCCCGGCCCGGATCCGACCGTGCACGGACTCGGCGGTGACGTCCACGCCCCGGAACAGGATCTGGCCGCTGTCGGCCCGCAGCAGGCCGCTGATCAGGTTGACCAGGCTCGTCTTGCCGGCGCCGTTGGAGCCGATCAGCGCGAGCACCTGTCCCTCCCGGACGGCGAAGTCGACGCCGTCGACCGCACGATTCTCGCCGAAGTGCTTCGTCAGCTTCGTCGTCAGCAGCAGGCTCACGTCAGGCGGCCCGCCGGAGCCGGGCGAGGAGCTGGCCCGCGCTCCCCGTAATGCCCGTCGGCAGCGCGAGCACGAGCGTCACCAGGATGACGCCAAGCAGGAGCTGCCAGTAGACCGTGAACCCGACCGCGTAGGTCTTCAGGTAGTTGAAGACGATCGCGCCGATGATGGGCCCGGTGAAGGTCCGGAACCCGCCGAGCACGGCCATGAAGACGATCTCGCCCGAGAACGGCCAGTAGAGGATGTCCGGGGTCGTGAGCCCGTTGAGCGGCACCCAGAGCGCCCCCGCGAGGCCCGTGAACACGCCCGACACCATGAACGCGATCCAGCGGTAGCGCCAGATCTGGACCCCCACGAACTCCGCGCGCGTCTCGTTGTCGCGGATGGCCTGGAGCGCCTTGCCAAACGGGGAGTTCACGATCACCCACATGAGCGCGACGCAGGCGAGGAAGAGGACGAGCACGTAGGTGTAGTAGGCGTGCACGAGGAAGGTGGTCTTGTCCTCGCTCGCCGCGACCGCCCGGCCGAGCAGGCGCGGCGTGGGCACGCGCAGGCCGTCGGTGCCGCCGGTCACCCAGAAGAACTTGAAGGCGAGGCTCCACAGCACCTGGGAGAGGGCCAGCGTGAGGATGCTGAAGAAGATGCGGGTGTACCGGACGCAGACCAGGCCGAACAGCGCGGTCACGAGCGCGGAGGCGACGGTCGCGCCCACGATGAACAGCTCCATCGAGGCCAGGTCGAGGTACTTGACCATGAACGCCACCGCGTAGGCCCCGACGCCGAAGAACGCCGAGTGGCCGAACGAGAGGAGCCCGGTGTACCCGAGCAGCAGGTTGAAGCCGAGCGCGGCGATGGCCATGACGAGGCCGTAGGTCAGCAGCAGCGTCTGGTACGGCGCGAGGAGGTAGGGGAGCACCAACAGGAGGACGACCCCGGCCGCCACGGACGCCACGACCTTCACCGGCCTCACCGGCGAGCGCCCCCCGCGCGACAGGAAGGCGGCCGTCACGCGGTGCGCCCGAACAGGCCGGCGGGGCGCACGAGGAGCACGATCGCGGCGATCAGGTAGAGAAGGGCCAGCTCGATTTCGGGGAAGAGCGCGATCCCCGCCTCGCGCACCACGCCGACGACCAGGGCGCCCACGAGCGCGCCCTCGAGGCTGCCGAGGCCGCCGATGACGACGACGATAAAGGCGAGGATGAGCGCGTCCACGCTCATGCCGAGGACGGCCGACTGGCTCGGGACGATGATCGCCCCCGCGAGCCCGGCCATGAAGCAGCCGAGCGTGAAGGCCTGGACGTACACCCGGTTGACGTTGATCCCCAGGGCAGCGGCCATCCGCATGTCCTGCGAGGCCGCGCGGAGCACGACCCCGAACCGGGTGCGATAGACGAACACCCACAAGAACGCCGCCGCCACCCCGCCCACGGCGATGACGAGCAGGTTGTAGGTCGGATAGAGCGCGTCGCCGATCGCGATGCTGCCGAGCTCGCTCCAGAGGACGCTCGCCGAGAGGGGGTACGGCCCCCAGATGAACCGCACGACGTCCTCGAGGATCATCAGGAGCCCGAACGTGACGAGGAGCTGGTACTCCTCGGCGCGCTTGTAGAAGCGCCGGAGCAGGGTCGGCTCGATGATCGCGCCGGCCGCCGCCGCCGCCAGCGCCCCGGCGGGAATCAGCAGGTAGAGGACGACCGTCGGCGCGCCGACGAGCCACTGCCCGACCACCCACGCGGTCACGTAGGCGCCGATCGCGTAGAGGTTGCCGTGCGCGAGGTTCACGATCCGCATCACGCCGTAGATGAGCGAGAGCCCACCCGCGATGAGAAAGAGGACCGACGCGTAGAGGAGCGCGTTCAGGATGTGGATCAGGATGATACCCATGGCCGCCTACGTTGCCTCAAGCCATCGCGGGATTCAAGTGCGTTGACGGTGCCGGATCAGCGTGATCTCGGGCGCGACCGCGTTGTCGCCGACGTAGAGGGCGAGCAGGACCGCGTAGCGGCCCCGGGCGAGCCGCCGGAGATCGACGGTGAACCCTCCGGCGCCCCGCGGCGCGGCCGCGCCCGCGGCCACGACCGCACCGCCGGCGGCGACGACCACGTACCGGCAGACCGGCCGGGTGAAGCCCTCGTCTGCCGTCGCCCGGCTGAGGGGCGCTCTCACGAGCTCCCAGCTCCGCTGGAACTTCGACACGCGATCGACGTCGGCGTCGACCTCGAGCCGATCGCCGCGGTCCTCGACCCTCGCGGCGTAGGCGCGCCGCGGGATCGGGTAGCGATCGAACTCGCCGACGCCGAGGGGGTAGGCCCGGTCGCGGAAGACCTCGAGGGTGACGGCGTCCGGCGTCCATTGCTGCAGGCGATACGGCCCGGCGGTGGCCAGGAAGTGCCCGTACCGGGCGGCGAACGCCCCGAGCCTCTCCCAGCGCTCGCGGGCGTCCGCCGGGCTCACGAACCGTGCGAGGGGCGCCGGCACGTAGCCCGCGCGCCCGAACTCGTCCACGAGCACCCGGAGCCGCGCCTTGAGGGCCTCGGCCCGGACGGGATCGAGCCACGCCACGCCCCGCCGCGCCGCCTCGGCCTCGGAGAACGCGCCGAACCCCCGGCGTACCGCCTCTTCGAGGAGCGCGGTCACGTGCCAGGGGACGGCGCTCCAGGGCGGCGCGACCGACGCGAGGGCCTGCGGATCGGCGAGGGTGTGACGCAGGTAGACCTCGACGACCGGCACCTCGTATGTGTACTGGAGGTCCTCGCCGAAGCTCCTCACGAGGGTCTCGACCTTCACCACCCGGAGGCCGGCTAGCCACTCCCGCGGGAGCGCCGTCGCCGCGGCGACGGCCGGGTCGCTGCCGTCGGCCCAGCGAAACGCGAGCACGTACGGGTAGAGCGCGTCGGCGAGGCTGAGCTGGCTCCCGTCGTGGGCGGCGCCGAGCAGGGTCCGGTAGACGAGCTTCGCCGCCGCCGTCGTCCCGGGGCCGACGGGGCGGAGGGTGCCGGTCCCGGGCTCGGGGATCAGCGCGCGGGCCGGGACCGGCAGGGGGGCCGCCCCCGGGCGATTCTCGAGCACGGACGCGACCCGGTTCGGCACCCAGCCCGCGGCGAACGGCGCCGGCAGGAGCGCCGGGTCGCCGAGCGCCGCCCAGATCAGCCGGCCGGTCGCGTCGGTGAAGCCGGCCACCGGGTTCCAGGCCGCCGACGCCGGCTGCGCCACGCCGAGCCGGAGCCAGCCGTTCCACGGAAAGTCCTTGAGTTTGACCGTTCGGATGAAGATGGACGAATCGAGACCGCCGAGCGAGTCGTAGCCGACGTTCTCGACGCCGGCCGAGTAGTCGGAGCTGAAGGCCTCGCGCCGCACCGTGTAGCCGACGACGACCCGCTCGCAGCCGGCGGTGAGCCGGGCGACCAGTGTCCGCTCCAGATCGAGGCCCTCCTCGGCGCTCCGGTAGTCGCCCGTCACCAAGCGTCGGTAGACGGCGCCGACCGCGTGGCGGGCACGGTCGTCTCGGACCCACGGGGCGAGCAGGAGGTACGCGCGAAACCAGCCGGTCTTGATCCAGGGCGGGCCCATCCAGCCGCCGGGGCTCACCCGCCGGGACCCGAGCAGGTCGTCGACCCCGATCGCCTCGAGCGTCACCGCCGCGCCGGATCCGTTCTCCTCGCGTGACCCGACCAGGCGCCCGGCGAGCTCGCCCGTCGCGCGGATCCGGAGCGGCGGGCCGTCACCCTCCCCCCCGAGCGCGAGGGCGCGGGCGGTCCGGGCGCGGTCGAAGTGTTCGAGGTAGTCGGCGTCGAACGGCGTGACCGGGTAGGGATGAAAGACCCAATCGCTCTCGGCCGGGGCGAGGCGCTTGAGGAGCCGCCGGGCGGCGGCGCAGCGGACGGGCCGCTCGGCGAGCGGGCCGGCCGGGTCGAGGGTCGCCACGAGGTAGGAGCCGAGCGACTCCACCGCGGCGACGCCGCCGGGGAGCGGGCGGCCGGCGAACGGGTCGGCGCCCAGGTAGGCGTGAACCTCGCCCGTCGCGAGGCGGGCGGCGGCCGACCGAGCGTCGACCGTCTCGACCTTGATCTCCTGCGGGTAGAAGGAGGGATAGAAGGTCGCCTCGTGCCCGGCCTCGGCCGCGCCGCCGGCGGCGAGGCAGGCGGCCGCGAGCAGGCCGAGCCCGACGGTCACCCGCGGGCGCCGAGCGGGTCGGGCCAGGCCGGTCGGCGACCCGCCCCGGCGCCGCCGCGGCGCAGCCGGGGCGATCGGTCTACGCCTTGACCGCCGGCCAGGTCTCCTCGATCCAGGCGTAGGTCGACGTCGGCTCCCGCTTCGGCCAGCCGGGAGGCGCCGTGATGTTCCGGATCGGGATCGTGATGATCCGATCGGGATCCAGGATCGGGAACGGGTACTCCGGCACGTTCTTGCTGAAGCCCGTGATCGCGTCCTTGTACGCCTGGTGATTGTCGGGCCGGATGTACATGTAGCCGGCCGGGCCCGTGAAGCCGAGGCCCTCGAGCTGGCCGATGATCGCGTCGTCCTCCGGCCAGCCTCCCACCAGCCGGTTCGCGCGCTCCACGGCGTCCTTCAGCATGTAGAGCGTCACGTACGCGCCCTCGGACTGGAAGTTCGGGTACTCCTTCCAGCGCGCGTGGTACCGCTCGACGAACGTCTTGTTGATCGGCCAGCGGTCGCCGCCGGGGTAGCTGAAGTGGTAGTTCGAGTGCACGCCCGCGATCACGCCCTCGGGGTGATCCTTGCCGATCGCGTGGGGCGCCACGCCAAACGCGATCGTGCTGGCGAACCGCATCTTGTCGAAGAGCCCGTACAGCTTCGCCTGCTTGTAGAAGGCGACGTAGTCCCCGCCCCAGACCGAGGCGACGAGGAGGTCCGGCTTGGCGGCGACGGCCTTCGTGATGTGGGAGGTGAAGTCGGTGGTGCCGAGCTTTGGCCAGCCCTCGGACACCGACTGGGCGTGGGGCATGAGCTTCTTCATGATCACGTTGAAGTGGTCGAACGCGTTGCGGCCGTAGGAGTAGTCGGGATGGATGTGTGCAACCTTCTTCACGTCGGGCCAAGTCATCGCGACCGCGAGCGCGCAGGTCGCGCCGTCGGCCGACTGGATGTTCGTGATCCGGAAGATGTAGTGGGGGTTCGGCACGGCCTTGTCGAACAGGAAGTCGGTGCAGCCGTCGGTGAAGACCGTCAGGACCTTCAGCTCCTCGGCGACGGGCCCGAGGGCCGGCGTGTTGCCGCTCGAGATCACGCCGGTGAACATGTCGATCTTCTCGGACAGCTTCATGCGCTTGAGCTCTTTGACGTTCGCGTCCGTTCCCGCCGCCTCGTCCGCCTTGATGATCTCGATCTTCCGCTTGCCGAGCAGCCCCCCGTGGGCGTTGATCTCCTCAGCGGCGAGGAGGTGGCCCTTGTACGACGGTTCGCCGAGCACCGCCGCGGGGCCGGTGAAGAACGTCATGTGGCCGATCTTGAAGGCTTTGTCCGGGATACTCCCCTTGGGCTGCGCGACGGCCTGCGCGACCGGAAAGCCGGCCAGGCCCCCCGCCGCGGCGCCGGCCGCCGCCCCCACGCCGACGCCAAGGCGACCCAGAAAACCCCGGCGAGTGACAGGCTCAGCCATGTGCTCCTCCTTAGTGTGGCCTTCGTGGACAGCTCCGTCGACGCGGAGAGTATAGCCCCCCGGCGCCACAGGAGGCTACTCCAGGCAACGCCCCCGCGCAAATCCTGCCCCTCGGCCTGAGGACGTTCGCCCCTGGGAGGCGGCTCTTGCCGCCCCTCCACGAACAAAAGGCGGACACACGGAGACACCGACGCAGCGAGACGCGGTCACGACGCGTACCCTACGAGGAGGACGCCCGCGCCCGCGATGCGCGCGACACGCGAGGGCTCGGGGGCTCGGCCTCGAGCCGTTCGCCAGCCGTCGAGGGCGACATTGCGACGACGCGGGCCTGGGTCGGCGGCGCGGAGGGTCCGGGCGCGCCGGGCCGGCGGCCTCACGCGGTTCGGAGGATACGCGGGATCGGCTTGGGCGGGGGGCTCTGGCGCGTGGCCCAGAGCGGGCACGATCGCGCCCGCGGCCCCGATCTCAGCGGCAGTCGTCGGACGGCGTCACGGTGATGGGCCCGCCGCAGGGCGCGCCGCGCCCGTCCGGGCCGGGGCCGCCGGTGCGATCAAGGGCGATCATTCCGACGCCTGGGGATGCGCGCGAAGCCATGTCAAACGCTTCGCCTTGTAGGCCAGGATCGAGCCCTCGCACTGAGCCGCGTCGAAGTGGGCGCAGCCGAAGACGTGAAGAAGTTCGTGCCGGACGAACGTCTCCCGGTCATACGCCCACGCGTGGCGCTTCCCGACAGGCTCTCCGTCATTCGTCTGGCCCATCACCTGAGGGACGGGGAGGACGAGGAACGCCGCGAGCCGGAGAACCGCCATGTCGGCGGACATATGCTTCACCCGGATGACGCCAGAGCATTTCTCCCCGACCGGGACTTCGACCAGGTCGAAGTTATACCGGGCCGCGATAGGGGCCCACGAGGTCTCCACGATCCCGTCCGGGACTCCCTCCTCGGCCTCCACACAGATATGGGCCATCGCGCGCGGTCCGGGATCAACCCGGGCCGACGGGAGAGCGACCATCGTGCAGCCGCCGAACGCGAGGCCGAGAACGAACGCGGAGATGCCTGCCCCGAACCCGGGCGGCGCGGCGACCGGCGCGGCCGCCTCGCCGGGCGTGCGCCGAGCCCGTCGGTTGGCGAACCACCGCTCGCCGTCCACGACGAGGACCCGCTGTCTCTGACTCCGCTCTTGCGTCATCGGCTCAGACCTCCAGCCGTGTGAGATAGCAAGCGAGACGCCACGGGGGAGATCGGCAGCGACACCGGCCAGTTGGGCGAGCGCGCGAAGCATTCGTCGGGCTCGCTGGCACGAGCGTGCCACTCCGCTTGCACATCTGGCAGGAGAGCGTGGGGTGATGCGAGCCGCGCGGTCCATCCGCGTCGGGAGCCGCGTGCGGGCTTGGAAAAGACCAGGAAGCTTCACCCTGGCACCGCAATTCTTCGTCGCCCTCGGAGCCGAAGAGAACCGACACGGCTGGCGGCGTCTTGTATTCCGGAGCATCGTGGGCGGGCGGGGCTCTGGCTAACCTCCTCTCCTTCGGGGCGACGGCGGTGGCTGGGAGTGGCCGATGGCGATTCTTGGCCACCGCCGGCACCCGCCGGCGAATGGGTCGCCGCCACCCCGCGTCGCCGGTACAGGCTGCCGAGGGCGAAGTGAGGGAAATGGGTCGTGAGAGACCAGCGACGGCTCAACCATGCGAAGTGCGCTCGGGGACGACTGGCTTTCGAGCGGAGTTGGCCTCAGGCGCTGAGGGATGGAGTCCCATTTCGCCGAGGCCACTGAAGTGATGGCTCTGGCCCCCACCCATACGCCGGGTGGGACCGGCCGACGGCGCCACCGGGAGACACGTCGACCACCGAGACAGCGCCTCTCTCCGCTGCCCGGCCGAGCAATCGTGCGGGTATCCCCTCCCCGCCCAATCGCCCGTCTGCGCCTCGCGCGCCTCTAATACCTTCAATGGTTGGGCGCCCACCTTTTGGAGACCACCTTTGGGGGGTCACCTATGAGGGGCTTGGCCCTAGGGACGGGGCCGGCATTTACCCGATTGTCTCCCGCCTGATTTGGAGGCGAAATGAGCCAGGAAGATGGTCGAGCCCCGTCCCTATCCCCGCCGCCCCTCCCCACGCCCGGTTCGCGCATGGCTGACCGACGAGCGCTTCTTCGTCGGGCGCGCCGTCGATGTCAGCTCTCACGACGTGGACCTCGCGCGGTCGAAGCTCGCGCCGACCGATACGGTCGGCCCCAGCGAGACGCACCTCGTCGAGGTGGGGCCCGAGCCCCGCCCCGGGGGGCGCGGCCGCGCTGCGGCCCGCCGCCGATGTGGCGACGCCGGCGGGGTGGAGAGGCGCGGAGAACTCCCGCTTGAACGGCTCCCGAGGCGTCGCGCGGCGACGCCGGCGGGGGCAACACCGGAGCGGTGAAGCGTGCCGAGCATCCTCCTGGCCGATGACCACCTGATCGTCCGGCAGGGGCTCAGGGTCCTGCTCCAGCGGGAGCGGTTCGAGATCGTCGGCGAGGCCGCCGACGGCCAGCAAGCCGTCCGCATCGCTCGCGACCGCTGCCCGGACGTGGCCGTCCTGGATTTCGCGATGCCGGTCCTGAACGGCCTCGACGCGGCCCGCGAGATCCTCCGAATATGTCCCCGGACGCGGGTGATCCTCCTGACCATGCACACGGAGGACCGTTATGTCCACGAGGCCCTCCGGGCGGGCGTGAGCGGCTACGTCGTCAAGACCCAGGCGACCGCGGACCTGGTCCGCGCGATCCGTGAGGTCTCGCACGACATGACCTACTTGAGCCCGCGTGTGTCGCGGACCGTGGTGCAGGCGTACCTGGCCAAGGCGGAGGTGCCCGATCCCCTGACGCCGCGGGAGCGCGAGGTGCTGCGGCTCGTCGCCGAGGGCAAGACGACGAAGGAAATCGCCGCGCTCCTCGGGATCAGCGTCAAGACGGCCGAGGCCCACCGGATGCGCGTCATGAAGAAGCTCGAGACCCATAACACCGCCAGCACCGTACGGTACGCGATCCGTCAGGGCCTGATTGAGGTGTGAGACGCCCCTCGACCTTGTCGAGTCCGACCCGGTCGGTTTCCCACGGGCGAGGGTCGAGTGCGTCCGGGCGCGAAGAGCACCTGTGCGGAAGCTCGGTGAGCGGCGGATTGTCTCTCCTCGGAGCGTGCGCGGCCAGGATCCGTTCGCCCGGGAGTCGGTCACGCCCTCGCGTCGGATACGGCCTCACCGATAGGCACCTCGCTTCAGCGGTCCCGGCCCACCACGCGCTCCTCGGTGAGGCCGTCGCGTCTAGGCGGCGGTCACCCGTTGCGCGTGCGGATCCACGATTGGTCCACCTCCCCGACGTCGCGTCCCTGGCGTAGGCGAGCGCCTCCCGCTTCCCGCCGGGGCCTTGTATACTCCCGGCAGAAGCGAGGGCTCGACGGGCACGGATGACGCGGACGCTGCTGGGCGGGGCAGGACGGGCACTGGCGGGCGCGGTGCGGGGGATCGGCGCCGCCGTGCGGGGACGCCTCGCCGTGTTCGGGACCGCGGTGGCGGGCGTCCTCGCCGTCAGCGTGCTCCTCCCCCCCCTCGTGCTCTCCCTGGCGCGCAAGCCCTGCGACTACTTCACCCTCAACCCCTGGCTCGCGTCGCTGCCCCATTACCTCGTCTCCGCGGACGTGCCGCTCGGCCAAAAGGCCGCGTTCCTCCCGAACCTGGCCCTGCTCTGGTTCTCCTCGGACAGCCCGTGGGGTGTGGAGTGGGGCGTCGCCGTCACGGTCGCCGACCTGCTCCGCTTCCTCGCCGTGGCCCTTCTCTTCGGCGCCTACCTCGCGCTCTGGGTCGAGGTCCGGGACCGGATCGGGCGCGCCGGCTGGCCGGCACCGACGAGCCGCCAGGGCGGGCTGGCGGCCGCGCTGGCGGGCGTCTTGGGCTTCTCGACGGGGTCGTGCAGCGTCATGGGCTGCGGGGCGCCAGTCATGCCGGTCGTCGGCCTCGCCTTCACCGGTCTGGCGAGCGGGACGATCAAGCTGCTCTCCGCGGTCTCGGCCATCGCCACCGCGGCGGTCGTGCTCGTCCTCTCGCTCGGCGTCGGGTACTTCGGCTGGCTCGTCGACGCCGCCGCGCGCAGTCAGGCGCCGCGCGCGGGAGGCGCGGGGCGTCCGGCCACGCCTTCTAGATGAGGCGCTTCGAGATCGCCTGCTCCCACTTCCCCTCGTCGTCGTCGCCGAACACCAGCTCCTCGTCGGCAGGCACCGCGATCCAGGCTCCCGCCGTGATCTCGGCCTCGAGCTGACCCGGCCCCCAGCCGGCGTAGCCGAGCGCGAACAGGCTCCGCCGCGGGCCGGTGCCGCTGGCGATCGCGCGCAGGACCTCGGGCTCCCACGTCACCGACACCAGGCTGGTGACGCGGAGAGTCTCCTTGGCGGCGTATTCCGCGGTGTGCAGCACCGCGCCCCGGCTGACCTCCACGGGGCCACCGAGGCGAACCCGGATCGTCCCGCTGACGCCCGTCGTGTCCGCACCCACGTCGGCCAGCAGCCGGGCCAGGGACACGGTCGCGACCGGCCGGTTCACGAGGAGCCCCATGGCCCCGCCGGCGTCGTGCTGGATCATGTAGATGACGGCGTGGAAGAAGCGCGGGTCGCCCATCTCGGACGTCGCCACCAGGAGCTGGCCCGCGAGGCGAGCGCTTCCCGCCGCGCGCTCCGTGCGGCTCGGGCCCGCCGCCCGCGCCGCCCCCGCCGCGGCGGCGGCGGCGAGGAAGAGGGCGGCGGCGACCGTCGCGAGCGCGGCGACGCGGGCGCCGCGCGGCTCCGGCGAATCGCGGCTCAGAGAACGCTCCCGGCGCGGAAAATAGACTGTCCCCAGTTGGAGCTGAGCACGCGCTCCGCGAGCGGCCCGGGCGATAACCAAGCCGTGGGCCCGCTCAGACGGCCGTCGAACCGACGGTGGGGCTGGACGGGGAGGCTACCGCGCCGCCAGACGGGCCGACGAACCGTCAACCTGGAACCGCAAGGCCAGGCTCTCGGGCTCAAGCACGGGCTCCTTTCTCTGAAAGCCCCGGACTTCAGTCCGGGCGATGTTTACACCGACCACCGTAAACTGCTAGCCGCGACGGCGCAAGGCGCGGGCGTCGCGGCGGTCAGGGCCGGCTCGGCCCCGGCAGGGTGAGCGCGAGCTGGTCCTCCGCGCCCCGGCGGACCACCAGGCGGAGCGGCTGATCGAGCGGCACGCGCGAGAGGATCAGGGTCGCGTCGCGGAACGACCCGAGCGGCTCGCCGTCGATCAGGCGGAGGACGTCGCCCGGCCTGAGGCCGCCGCGTTCCGCCGGCCCCCCTGGCAGCACGTCGGTGACGAGCGCCTGGCTGTCAACCGTCCCCGCCCGAGGGCCACCGCGCGCGTCGGCAAGGCTCTCGCGCAGGAAGAAACCGAACTCGGCCGCGACCCGCTCGCCGGCGATCTCGCGCGGCATCGGCTGGAGCCGGACCAGGACCTGCCGCCGCCCGTCGCGGCGGAGGACGGTCAGCGGGAGCTCGCGGTCGAGCGGCGCGGCGGCCACCACCCGCTGAAACATCCCGCTGTCCACGATCGGTCGGCCCTCGAAACCGACGATGACGTCGCCGCCCCGGAGGTTCGAGCGCGCCGCCGGCGAGCCGTCGAGCACGGCGACCACCATCACGCCGTAGCCCTCCCGGAGGCCGTGGTGTGCCGAGATCTCGTCCATCTCGGTCTCGGAGAGATCGCGAATACGGACGCCGAGCCACCCTCCCACCGCCGCGGCGCCGGCCGCGCAGAACCAGAGCGAGAGGAGGATCGCGACGCTCGCCCCGGCGCCCGCGCCCCGCCCCCCTCGCCTCATGGATCGAACAGCACCCGCTCGACCGCGCCCTCGGGCGAGACGACGACGCGCAGGCGCGCGAAGGAGCGGCGGCCGAGCAGCGGGGGGAAGCGGAGGTCCGTGTAGTCGAGGATGCGCCGGCCGCCCTCGACCCGCTCGATCAGCGTGGGGAAGCGGGCGAACCAGAGGTAGAGCTGCACCTCGGGCGAGCGCGCGGCCAGCGCCGCCGCGTCCGCGCTCGAGGCCTTCAGCACGGGGCGGAGGACCACGGGAGCCCCGAGCGGCGACACGCGCCCGCGCCAGTAGTATCGGCCGTCGTCGACGAAGCCGGCCCAGCTCAGCGGGTTGAGCGGCTCCGGCAGCGCCGAGACGGCGAGCGTCCGCACGCCCTGCGCCTGCGCCGCCCGGCGGAGGTCCGCGACCGCGGCGCCGTGGCTCAGCGCGAGCGCCACCAGGTACACGGCGAGCCACGCGAACGCCGCTTGGCCGAGCCGGGCGGCCCGGGCGCGCCAGACGGCGCCGCCGACGAGCGCCGCGAGCATCGGAAGCGTGATCAGCGGGTCGAGGATAAAGACGAGGTCGAGAGCCGGCCGCGCCCGGGAGAACGGGAGGAAGAGCTGGATCCCGTAATTGTTGACGAGGTCCATGAAGAGATGCCCGCTCAGGATCGCGAGCAGCGAGAGCCCGGCGAGGAGCGGCCAGCGCTTCTCGCGGCCGAACGGCAAGAGGACGGCGCCGAGGGCCGCCGCGAGGCCGAGGGCGCCCACGAGCGAGTGGGTGATGCCGCGATGGGTCTCGAGCGCCCACACGCCGCGGCTCCAGAAGATGTCGACGTCGGGCAGCAGCGCGCCGCCCACCATCGCGAGGGTTGCCTGCCGGCCCCAGCGCTGGCGGAAGCCCGCCTGCGCCATCGCGCCGCCGATCAACCCGTGCGTGAGCGGGTCCACCTACGGTCCTGACCCCGTGCCTCCGGGCGGCCGGCGGCCCGGCTCAGCGCGGGCGATCGCCGGGGTCACGCGCGCCTCGGATGTGGCGGACGAGCTCCTCGAGGGCGGCGGCCACCCGCTCGAGCCGCCGGTCGACGTCGAGGGTCTCGAGCAGCTCCTGACGGAGCGCGGGGGCGGGAATCACCGCCGAGGCGACCTGGTCCGCGACGGCGCCGGGCGGCTGCCCGTCGCGCAGCATCTCGTCCAGGAGCTGCCGAGGCCGGCCGAGGGCGACCAGCAGCCGGCGGCAGAGGACCCGGATCCGCTCGACGCGCGGGCGGGCGTCCCCCGTCGGCGGCACCTCGTCGAGCCGCCGGAGCGCGACGAGCCGGTAGAGCGTATCCGCCGGGATCTCGCGCTCGATGCGCGCCCGGGCCGCGCCGCGGAGGAGAATGTTGTAGCGCCCGGTCGGCAGGCGCTCCCACCTCACGATCTCGCCCACCCCGGCCACCGCGTACACGGGGGGGCGGCCCGCGTAGGTCGCCTCGTAGCCGGGCTTGAGGCCGACCAGCGCCAGCTGCTTGTCCCGAGAGAGGGCGTCGGTCACCATCGCCCGGTAGCGGGCCTCGAAGACGTGCAGCGGCAGCAGCGTGTGCGGGAAGAACGTCAGCTCGGGCAGCGGGAAGACGGGCAGGACGAGCGGTGCCACGCCTAGGAGGCCGCCCGGCGGCGAAGCGGTCGGCACGCGACGTCGGCGGGCGGACGCCGCCCGGAGGAGCGACCGAGCCAGCACCACGGACCGCCCCGCCGCATCAACCCGCGCGTCAGGAGATGGTGGGCAGCTTGCGGGACACGAGGTTCATGCGGGCCACGACGGCCTCCGCGAGCTGGCGGAAGGCCGCCGCCTGGGCGGAGTCGGGCCGCCGCACCGTGATCGGCGCGCCCTCGTCGCCGCCGATGCGCGTGTCCGGGTCGAGCGGGATCTGGGCCAGCAGGGGGATGTCGTACTCCTCGGCGATCCGTGCCCCGCCCGTGCTTCCGAAGATGCTCGTCCGCTCTCCGCAGTGCGGGCAGGCGAAGAAGCTCATGTTCTCGACCACCCCGAGCAGCGGCACGTTCAGCTTGCGGAACATGGCGAGCGCCTTGCGCACGTCGAGCAGCGCGACCGCCTGGGGGGTCGTCACCATGACCGCGCCCGTCAAGGGGATCACCTGGGAGAGCGAGAGCTGGGCGTCGCCGGTGCCGGGCGGCATGTCGAAGATCAGGTAGTCGAGCGGGCCCCAGTTGACGTCGCGGAGCATCTGCTGGATGAACGAGTGCAGCATCGGGCCGCGCCAGATCAGGGGCTCCTTGTCGTCGACGAGGAGGCCGATCGACATCATCTGCACGCCGTGCGCCTGGACCGGAATGATGCGGTTCTCGAACATCCCCGGCTTGCCACGGGCGCCGAGCATGAGCGGGACGTCGGGTCCGTACACGTCCGCGTCGACGATGCCCACGGTCGCGCCGGTCCCTCGGAGCGCGACCGCGAGGTTCACGGCCACCGTGGACTTGCCGACGCCGCCCTTCCCGGACGAGACCGCGATCGTGTGCTCGACCTCGGGGATGAACGACCCCGCCGCCGGCGCCGCGCGGGTCGGGGCGGCCGCGACCTCGCGCGCCGCCCCCATCTTCACTCGGACCTCGCCCACGCCCGGGAGCTGCGCCAGGAGCCGACGGGTCGCGCTGTGGAGCTCGACCTTCGCCGCCGGCGTCTGGGTCGTGAACGCGAGCGTGAGCGAGACCTGCGCGCCGTCGACCGCCAGGTCCCGCACGAGGCCGAGCGACACGATGTCCTGCTGCTGATCGGGATCCTTGAGGGTTCGGAGCGCGCTGAGGACGGCCTGCTCGGTGACCACGGAGTTCACTATAGGAGTGGCCCCCCCACCCGTCAAGCGCGCGCGGCGCGTGAAGTTGCATTTTCGAGCGCGGCCTGCTACAACAGGACGGTGATCGGACTCGACGACTTTCGCCACGTTCTCGGGCACTTCGCGAGTGGCGTGACGGTCGTCACCGCCCGCGACGCCGAGGGCCGGCCGGTCGGGCTCACGGCGAGCGCCTTCACCTCCGTCTCGCTGACGCCGCCCCTCGTGCTCGTCTGTGTCGACGTCAAGGCGCGGTGCTACCCCGCCCTGCACGCGTCGGACCGATTCGCCATCAACATTCTCGGCGCGCACCAAGAGGCGCTCTCGCAGCGGTTCGCGTCGAACATCGACCACAAGTTCGAGGCGCTCACGCCCCAGCCGGGACGGCTCGGGCTCCCGATGATCCCCGGCGCGCTCGCCCACATCGAGTGCGAGAAGGTCGGCATCCATCCGGGCGGCGATCACGCGATCTTCGTCGGCCGCGTGGAGGCGGCGACCGCCCACGAGGGCCAACCGCTGCTGCACTACCGCGGCCGCTACGACCGATTGCTGTCGGCCCTCAGCACTCCCAGGAGGAGCTCGCCGATGTCCGTTCCCCTGTCCCGGCCCCCCAAGGACGACGAGATCAAGCGGGCGGCGCTCGCCGCCATCGACTCTGGGCAGTATATCCTCGGCCCCGAGTGTCGCGAGTTCGAGACCGAGTTCGCCCGCTACGTCGGCACCCGGCACGCCGTCCTCACGAACTCCGGGACCGCCGCCCTGTGGATGGCGATGCGGGCGCTCGGCGTGAAGCCCGGCGACGAGGTGCTGGTGCCGTCGCACACGGCCTTCCCCACCGCGGAGGCCGTCCTGTTCGCCGAGGCCGTCCCCGTCTTCGTCGACATTGACGACACCTACACGATCGATCCGAAGGATGCGGCGGCGAAGGTCACGGCCCGCACCGTCGGCGTCGTGCCCGTGCACCTCTACGGCCATCCCGTGAACATCGACGCGATCCGGGACCTCGCCGCGCAGCGCGGGCTCTGGATGCTGGAGGACTGCTGCCAAGCCCACGGCGCCCGGGTCCGCGACCAGCAGGTCGGCACGTTCGGCCGCGCCGCCGCGTTCTCGTTCTACCCCTCGAAGAACCTGACCGTGATGGGCGACGGCGGCGCCCTCGTGACCGATGACGACGAGATCGCCGCCCGCTGCCGCCGGCTCCGCGACCACGGCCGGCTCAACAAGGACGTCCACGCGGAGCTCGGGTTCAACCTGCGCTTCAACGACGTCCAGGCGGCGATCGGGCGCGTGCTGCTGCGTCGGCTCGACGCCATGAACGACCGGCGCCGCGCGCTCGCCGCCCGCTACGGGGCGGCCCTCGCGGGGCTCCCGATCGAGCTGCCGCGCGAGCAGCCGGAGGCGCGCCACGTCTACCACCTCTACGTGATCCGCACGCCCCGGCGGGGTGAGCTCGCCGCCTTCCTGAAGGAGCGCGGCATCCAGACGGGCATCCACTATCCGGTGCCCTGCCACCGCCAGCCGGTCGTGGAGCGGCTGGCGCCCCCGGCGCTGGCGAAGACCGAGCGCGTCGTGGAGGAAATCCTCACGCTGCCCCTCTCGGCCGGCCACGCCGACGCCGAGATCGACCAGGTGGCCGCCGCCGTGCGGGAATTCTTCGCGCGGTGAACCCGGCCGTGCGCGGTGCCGCCCGCCGGCCGGGCCGGGGCCCGCGGCGAGGCCGGGGCCGAGTAACCCGCGAATGAGCGACACGCCGCTCCGGATCCTCCAGCTCTACCCCAAGGAGGACTACTTCACGGGCGCCGCCATCCAGGTCCGCGAGCTGGCCCTCGGCCTCCAGGCGCGCGGCCACGACGTGATCATCGGCACCCGGCCGAGCGATATCTGGCGGGCCAAGACCCGCGAGGCCGGCGTCCGGCACCACGCGCTGCCGATGGCCTCGGAGGTCGACCTCCGCTCCGTGTGGCGGCTCGTCGGCATCCTTCGGGGGCACCGCACGCAGATCGTCCACGCCCAGAAGGGCAAGGCGCGCACGCTCGCGATGCTCGCGGGCCTCGTCGTCCGCATCCCCGTGCTGGTGCTGAACCGGGGCGTCAGCTTCCCGCTCGACCCGCTCAACCGGCTCGGCTACACCACCCGCCGGGTGACCGCGATCGTCGCCGTGTGCGAGTCGATCAAGCGCGGGCTCGTCCGGCAGGGGGTGGCCGCCGAGAAGATCGAGGTGATCTACTCCGGCACGGACACCGCGCGGTTTCACCCGGGTGTGGACGGCTCAGGCATCCGCCGCGAACTCGGGCTCGACCGCGGGCATTTCCTGGTCACCCAGATCGGGACGCGCTCCTGGAAGGGCAACGACGAGGTCCTCGAGGCGATGGCGAAGGTGGTGCCGCGACTCCCCCACGCGCGGCTCCTCTTCGTCGGCGCCCGGGGGGGCAAGGTGCAGGCGCTCCGCGAGCGGGCGGCGGCGCTCGGCGTCGGCGGCGCGGTCTCCGTGTTCCCCTACCGCGAGGATGTCCCCGAGATCCTCGCCGCCAGCGATGTGACCGTGGACGCCTCCTGGGAGGGGCTCGGGCTCACCGGAACGCTCCGCGAGTCGCTCGCGGTCGGCACCCCCGTGATCGGCACCGACATCGAGGGCAACCCCGAGATCGTACTCCCCGGGCAGACCGGACTGCTGGTGCCGACGCACGACCCGGGCGCGCTCGCCGACGCCCTCCTCCGCCTGGCGACGGAGCCCGAGCGCGCGCGGGCCATGGGCCGCGCCGGGCGGGCCCTCGTCGAGGCGAAGTTCTCCACCCGGGTCAAGGTCGAGCGGACGGAGGCCCTCTACCGACGGCTCCTCGCGGGGCGGGGGGCATGATCCGGGGCGCGCTCGCGATCTACGGACGGCTCGGCGCCTACCTCCGCCCGTACTGGGTCTGGCTCGCCGCCGGCGGGGTGCTCGCGCTCGTGGTGTCCGCCATGGAGGGGGCGATCGCGTGGCTCGTCAAGCCCGCCATGGACGGCATCTTCGTGCGGCGCGACCTTCTGATGCTGAAGGTCGTGCCCCTCGCGCTCTTCGGCGTCTACGTCGTCAAGGGACTCGCGCGGTATCTGCAGTCCTACCTGATGGCCGCCGTCGGCGAACGCGTGATCGCTACCATCCGGCGCGATCTCTATCGCCACATCCACGGGCTGTCGCTCGCGTTCTTCAACGACGTGCACTCGGCGGAGCTGACCTCCCGCGTCATTCTCGACGTGGGCCGGCTGGCGCGACTGTCGTCCACCGTGCTCGTCATGGCGATCCGGCAGGTCGGCTCGATCGTCGCGCTGGTCACCGTCATGTTCGCGCGCGAGTGGCGGCTCACGCTCTTCGCCCTCCTCGCCTTCCCGTTCATCGGCGCCGCGGTGCGGGTCATCGGGCGGCGCCTCTATCGAATCAACAAGCGCGCCCAGGAGCGGATCGCCCGCCTCACGATCCTGCTGCAGGAGTCGTTCACCGGCACCAAGATCGTCAAGGCGTTCGGCCGCGAGGCCCACGAGCAGGAGCGCTTCGACGCCGTCAACCGGCGGCTCCTCGAGCTCTCGCTGAAGAACGTCCGGGCCGACGAGATCACCGAGCCGATCATGGAGATCCTGGGGGCGACCGCGCTCATGACCGCGCTCTGGTACGGCGGCTACCAGGTCGTCAACGGGAGCATGACACCGGGCACCTTCTTCTCGTTCATCGCGGCCGTCCTCATGCTCTACGGCCCCGTCCGGACGCTCTCGCGCATCTTCAACACCGTGCAGCAGTCGACCGCCTCGCTCGAGCGCGTCTTCGAGGTGCTGGACACGCCGCCGACCCTCGTCGACCGGCCGGGCGCGCCCGCGCTCGCCGGCTTCACGCGCGCCATCGAGTTCGCCGACGTGGTGTTCCGCTACCCGACCGCCGACGCCGACACGCTCAGCGGGATCTCGCTCAGCGTGCGGAAGGGCGAGGTCGTCGCCCTCGTCGGCATGAGCGGCGCCGGGAAGTCCACCCTGCTGGACCTCCTCCCGCGCTTCCACGACGTGACGGGCGGGCGGATCCTGATCGACGGGCACGACCTGCGCGACCTCACCCTGGCCTCGGTGCGCGCGCTGATGGGCGTCGTGACCCAGGAAACCTTCCTCTTCAACGACACGATCCGCTACAATATCGGGTACGGCCGTCCGGGGGCGACGCTGCCCGAGATCGTCCGCGCCGCCCAGCTGGCCCAGGCCCACGACTTCGTCCTGGCGACGCCCGAGGGCTACGACACGCTGGTCGGCGAGCGCGGCGTCCGTCTCTCGGGCGGTCAGCGGCAGCGGATCGCGATCGCCCGCGCCTTCCTCAAAGATCCGCCCATCCTGATCCTCGACGAGGCCACGTCCGATCTGGACGCCGAGAGCGAGTTCCTCGTGCAGCAGGCCTTGGCCGCGCTCATGGAGAACCGCACGGTCCTCGTGATCGCGCACCGGCTGTCGACCGTTCGCCACGCCGACCGCATCGCGGTCATCCACGAGGGGCGCATCGCGGAGATCGGGCGCCACGACGAGCTGATCGCCCGCGACGGGATCTACCGGAAACTCTACGCCCTCCAGATGGAGGGCGTGGCCTGACCGACGACCCTCGAGAAGGGCGGCGCGGGCCTTATGGCTCGCGGAACTTGTTGACGATGGGCAGGCGCCAGTCCCGGCCGAACGCGCGGGGGGTGATCTTCACCCCGATCGGGCCCTGGCGGCGCTTGTATTCGTTGCGGTCGACCATCGCGATGACCTTCCGCACGACCGCGGGATCGAAGCCGTCGGCGACGATGTCGGCCAGGCTCCGGTCCTCCTCGACGTAGGCCTCGAGGATCGGGTCGAGCACCTCGTACGGCGGCAAGAGGTCCTGGTCGGTCTGGCCCGCCCGGAGTTCCGCCGAGGGCGCCCGCACGAAGACGCTCTCCGGGATCAGGTCTCGGCCCGCGCGCCGGTTCACGTGCCGCGCCAGCCGGTAGACGAGCGTCTTCGGCACGTCCTTGATGACCGCGAACCCGCCCGCCATGTCGCCGTAGAGCGTCGTGTAGCCGACGCCGATCTCGCTCTTGTTGCCGGTCGTCAGCACGAGCCAGCTGAACTTGTTCGAGAGCGCCATCAAGAGGTTGCCGCGGATCCGGGCCTGGAGGTTCTCCTCGGTCACGTCCTCGCGCAGCCCCTTGAAGGGGCCGGCGAGCCCGCGCTTGTAGGCCCGCAGGACGGCCGTGATCGGGAGCTGGAGGAACTCGATCCCGAGGTTCCGGGCGACCCGTCGCGCGTCGGCCCGCGTGCCGGCGGAGGAGAACGGAGACGGCATGCTCACGGCGCTGACGTTCGCCGCGCCCAGCGCCCGGACCGCGATCGCGGCCACGAGCGCCGAGTCGATCCCGCCCGAGAGGCCGATGACGACCCGCTGGAAGCCGTTCTTTCGGACGTAGTCGCGGGTGCCGACGACGAGCGCCTGGAGGATCTCCTCCTCCGGCTCGAGCACCGTCACCTCGCGGGGCGGTAGCGGCGGCTTCGCCAGCGCCGGGAGCGGTGGCAGCGTGACCTTGACGGGTACGGCCCCGGCCCGGAGCTTCTCCTTGCGGCGGCGCGAGTCGTGCAGCCGGGCGCGGAAGACGGCGTCCAGGTCGATGTCGGCGACGACGAGGTCCTCTTCGAAGGCCCGGCCCCGCGCGATGCACTCGCCCCGCTCGTTGAACAAGAAGCTCTGGCCGTCGAAGACCAGCTCGTCCTGGCCGCCCACGGTATTGACGAAGGCCAGGCAGACGAGATCGTCCGCGGCCCGGGTCGCCAGCATCTTCTCGCGGAAGCTCCCCTTGCCGGCATGGTACGGCGAGCCGTTGATCGTCACCACGAGCTCGGCCCCGGCCAGCGCCTGCCCCGTCGTCGGTCCCGTCGGATACCAGACGTCCTCGCAGATGTTGGCGGCGATCGTCGTGTCGCCGATCACGAACACGGGCGCCTCGACTCCGGCCTGGAAGTACCGGTTCTCGTCGAAGACGCCGTAGTTCGGCAGGTACTGCTTGTGGTAGACGCCGGCCACCGCGCCGTCGTGCAGCACCGCGGCCGCGTTGAAGATGTCGTCGCGCTTGTCGACGAAGCCGACGACCGCGGTGAGCCCGGTCGTCGCCCGGGCGATGTGCGCGAGCGCTCGGAGATTCGCCTCAATGAAGGCGGATTTGAACAGGAGGTCCTCGGGCGGGTACCCGGTGACGATCAGCTCGGGGAAGGCGACCAGGTCGCAGCCGAGCCCGCGCGCCCGCCCGAGCCACTCGAGGACCCGGCCCGTGTTGCCGTCAATGTCCCCCACGGTGGGGTTCACCTGGGCGAGCCCAACCCTGAGCTTCCTCATGGCGATAGTGTAACCCCCACAAGGACCCGGAGCGCCCGGGCGTGTTCTGCTACGATGGACGGCGATGCGCGCGAAGATCCCGTGGCTGCCCTCGACTCTCCCGCACGGCGCCGCTGCCGAGCGCTGCCCGCGCTGCGCCAGGCTCGCCCTGATCCCCTGGACGCTCCGCCGCGACCCGGAGCGGAAGGAGCTCCTCCGTACCTGGGTGTGCACCGAGTGTCAGGTCACCGAGGAGCGCCCCGAGCCCGAGTGAGGGGGAGCCGAGGAGCCCGGGCCTCGCCGCGGGAGCCCTACTGGGCGTTGACGAAGTCGATGAGCCGGCGCAGGGCCGTACGACGACCGGTCGAAGGGCAGGACGAGTCGCGGGAGCTCGGGGTGGGTGCCCCCCTCGTGCGGTAGCGGGCCGGGGGCCTGATCGGCCGGCCCCTTCAGGATGTCGTCGAAGCGCCGCTGCAGCTCCCGCACCGCCGCGTCCGCGAGCGGCCGCCGGAGCCGGAAGACAAAGTTGTCGCCGACGATCCGCGCCGAGTGAAACACGCGGTAAAAGCGCATGATCTCCGCGATGGCCGCGTCGACGCTCTCGACCACCCGGAAGAGCGCCGTGTCCTCGGCGTCGATCAGCCGCTGTGCCACGAGCGTGCCGTGGGCGAAGGCCTCCCACGTCCGCCAGTAGGGGGCGGCCCCCACCTCGAGCAGGACCACGGGCACGATCGGGGACTTGCCGGTCTGCATGAGGGTGAGGGCCTCAAAGACCTCGTCGCAGGTGCCGAAGCCACCGGGGAAGAACGCGATCGCGCTGGCCTCCTTCACCAGGAAGAGCTTCCGGGTGAAGAAGTACTTGAACGTGATGAGTTTCGGGTCGGAGGCGATCCACGGGTTCGCCTCCTGCTCGAAGGGCAACCGGATGTTCAGGCCGAAGCTCCGCTCACCGCCGGCCCCTTCCTGGGCGGCGCCCATGATCCCCGCCCCCGCGCCGGTGACGACCATCCAGCCCTGCTCCACCATGCGGCGGCCGAACGTGACCGCCGCCACCGAGGCGGGCTCGCCGGCGGGCGTCCGGGCCGACCCGAACACCGTGACCTTCGGGACCTCGGCGTACGGTGCGAAGACCTTGAACGAGTACCGCAGCTCCTTGAGGGCGGTGTTCGTGATCTTGAGATCGCCGGTGCTGGCGCCGTCTTCGTGCAGCTTGAGGACGGTGGTCAGCATCTGAGAGAAGTAGCCCCGGGTCTCCGGAGGGATGGCGAGCGTCTCGACCAACTGCTCGATGAGACGGTTCGCGGCTTCGGACTGCAGCTGGTACCGCCGGGGCTCGGCCACGCGGCCATTATACAGGGTCCGGGCGCCGCCGGGAGACGGCCGTGTTCGCCCCCAGCGGGTCGTGCCGTTTGCGCGACCTACTCGTGGTGCTCCTCGCGGGCGGGATCGACGGCGTGCCCGACGAAATCGACCAGGGTGATCCGGCCGCCCTCGGCCGCGATGCCGTGCCTGACGCCCTTCGGGATGTGGAGGAGCGTGCCCGGCTTGAGCGCGACGGATTGGCCGTCGAGCAGCGCCGTCCCGCGGCCGCTCACGATAAAGAGGACGTGGCTCCCGTCGTCATGCTGATGCAGCGGGATCGCCTTGCTCACGACGACCGCGCTGACCGCATACTCCGGCGCCCGTACCATGAACCGGCTGACCGCCTCGCGCTCCTGGTCCGCCGTGGCGACCTCCTGGTCGAAATCGAAGACCTCGGCGTCCCCCGCCCACGCGGAGCCGGTCATCAGGATCAGCCCGGCCAGCACCGTCAACGCTCGCCGTCTCATCCGCGGCCCTCCCCGTGGGTGTCCGCCTTCCACCCCGCTGGCTCCTTCGCGCCGTAGGCCGGCCGCGCCCCGAGCGTCCGATCGACCATCCGGGTCACTGTTCGATCTGGAGGCGTGCAATCAGCGCCCGCTCGTCGACCGGCGTGGCGAGGAAGGCGTCCGCTCCCCCGCCCCGTCCCCTGATTCCGTGGCCGATCCCGTCCGTCGCGGTCACGCTCGCGATGGGGCGAGCCGCGGACCCCGCGCCGCCCTTGACGCAGGGATGCGCCGGTCCCGCGGGAAGAGGGGGCCGCGCCGACGGCGACCGCCAGCGTGGCGACCCGTGAATGACCTCGCTCAGATGTCGAAGTAGAGCGCGTACTCCCACGGATGCGGCCGGAGCCGGATCGCGTCCACCTCGTTCTTCCGCTTGTAGTCGATCCACGTCTCGATGACGTCGGGCGTGAAGACGTCCCCCTTGAGCAGCCAGTCGTTCGACTTCTCGAGATTGTCGAGCACGACGTCGAGCGAGCCGGGCAGCTGCTTGATCTTCTTCGCCTCCGCCGCGGGCAGCTCGTAGAGGTCCTTGTCCACGGGCTTGCCCGGGTCGATCTTGTTGGCGATCCCGTCGAGCCCCGCCATGACGCATGCGGCGAACGAAAGGTACGGGTTGCAGGTCGGGTCCGGCGTCCGGAACTCGATGCGCTTGGCCCCCTCCGACTTCGAGTACATCGGAATCCGGATGCAGGCCGAGCGGTTCCGCTGGCTGTAGACGAGGTTGATCGGCGCCTCGTAGCCCGGCACGAGCCGCCGGTAGGAGTTCGTCGAGGGCGCGATCAGCGCCAGCAGCGCCGGGGCGTGCTTCAAGATCCCACCGATGTAGTAGAGGCAGGTCTTCGACACGTCGGCGTATCCGCCGCGCTCGTAGAAGAGGTTCTTGCCGTTCTTCCACAGCGACTGGTGCGTGTGCATGCCCGAGCCGTTGTCCTGGAAGAGCGGCTTGGGCATGAAGGTCGCCGTCTTGCCCCACTTCTTCGCCGTCATCTTCGCGCAGTACTTGTACCAGAGGACTTTGTCGGCCATCTTCGTGAGCGTGTCGTACCGCATGTCGACCTCGGTCTGGCCCCCTGTCGCCACCTCGTGGTGGTGCACCTCGATCCGCACCCCCACCGACTCCAGCGCCAGCACCATGTCCGACCGGATGTCCTGGAACTTGTCCATCGGCGGCACCGGGAAGTAGCCCTGCTTGTACCGCGGCTTGTAGCCGAGGTTCGGCCGGTCCTCCGTCCCCTCCTTGCCCGCGTTCCAGAACCCCGCCTCGGAGTCGATGAAGTAGTAGCCGGAGTTATAGGTCTGGTCGAAGCGGATCGAGTCGAAGAAGAAGAACTCGAGCTCGGGCCCGATGTAGACCGTGTCCGCCACCCCCGACTTCTTCACCCAGGCCTCGGCCTTCTGGGCGACGTAGCGCGGATCCCGCGAGTACCACTTGCCCGTGATCGGGTCCTTCACGTTGCAGATCAGCACGAGGGTCGGCACCGCCGTGAACGGATCCATCGCCGCCGTGCCCGGATCCGGCAGCAGGAGCATGTCGGACTCGTCGATCGTCTGGAACCCGCGGATCGACGAGCCGTCGAAGCCCAGGCCCTCCTCGAACACCTCCTCGGTGAGCTCCGAGATCGGGATCGAGAAGTGCTGCCAGAGCCCCGGCAGGTCGATGAACCGCAGGTCGACGATGCGCGCCCCTTTTTCCTTGGCGAACTTGAGAACCTCTTTCGAAGTCATGCGCTGCGCCTCCTTAGACGCTCGATTAGGGCTTCACGCCGGTGCGAGGACCAAGACTCTAGGCGATTCTCACGGCCGCGTCAATGCGCGGGGGGGGACTTCGACGGCGCCCCCCGGATCGCCTCGGCGAAGGCCCCGCCGCTGTACTCGCCGTAGGACGAGCCGCCGAGAATGTACGCGGTCTCCGAGTGCTGCGACAGGTCGAGCCCGGCGACCTCGTCCTGCTCGCTGACCCGCAGGCCCATGAGGGCGTCGAGGACCTTCAGGATGACGAACGTCCCGACGAAGGCGAACACCCAGGAGGCCGCGATCGCGGTCAGCTGCACCCACACCTGACCGGGGTTGCCGTGGAAGAGGCCGTCGCCGCCGTCCGGGTTGATCGCCTTCCACGCGAAGAACCCGGTCGCCAGCGCCCCCCAGGTGCCGCCGACGCCGTGGACGCCTACCACGTCCAGCGAATCGTCGTAGCCGAACTTCGCCTTCAGGTTGCAGGCGTTGTAGCAGAGGAAGCCGGCGACGGCGCCGATCACGATCGAGGCCATCGGGCTCACGTAGCCCGACCCCGGGGTAATCGCCACGAGCCCGGCCACGGCCCCCGAGGCGGCGCCGAGCACGGTGGGCTTGCCGCGCGCGCTCCACTCGGTGAACATCCATCCGAGCGCGGCCGCCGCCGTCGCCGTGTTGGTCACGACGAAGGCGCTCGTCGCCAGCGCGCCGGCGCTCAGCGCGCTGCCGGCATTGAAGCCGAACCAGCCGAACCACAGGAGGGCAGCGCCGGTGACGGTGAGGGGCAGGTTGTGCGGCGGCATGGGCTCGCGGCCGTATCCCCGGCGGCGGCCGATGACGAGCGCCGCCGCCAGCGCCGAGACCCCGGAGCTGATGTGCACGACCGTCCCCCCGGCGAAGTCGAGCGCGCCCACCCGCTTGAGCCACCCCCCGGTGCCCCAGACCCAGTGCGCGAGCGGATCGTAGATCAGCGTCGCCCACGCCAGCGTGAACACGATGAAGGTCGAGAACTTCATCCGCTCGGCGAAGGTCCCCGTGATCAGGGCCGGGGTGATGACGGCGAACATGAGCTGGAAGACCATGTAGGCTTGGTGGGGGACGGTGGCCGCGTAGTCCGGATTGGGCTGCAGTCCCACCCCGCGGAGGCCGAACCAGTCGAGCCCCCCGACGATGCCGCCCTTGTCGGGCCCGAAGGCCAAGCTGTACCCCCAGAGCACCCACTGCACAGAGATCAGGGCCAGGATGATGAAGCTCTGCATGATGGTGGCGAGGGCGTTCTTCTGGCGCACCATCCCGCCATAGAAGAGGGCCAGGCCCGGCGCCGTCATCAGCAGCACCAGCGCCGAGGAGGTCAGCAACCAGGCGGTGTCCCCCGAATCGATCTTCGCCGCCGCACTCGGCGCCGCCGCCGGAGCCAGGTGCCCGGTCGTCCCGGAGGGTTGCTCGCCGGGGACAGTTCCCGCGAGCGCCAGGACCGCGCAGGCCAGCAGCGCTAGCACCCACGTCCACTTCATAGAACGCTCCCGGCGCGGAACCCTCGCCCTTCAGGGCGAACCGTCAACCTGGGACCGCAAGGCCAGGCTCTCGGGCTCAAGACGGGCTCCTTTCTCTGAAAGCCCCGGACTTCCGTCCGGGTGATGTTTACAGGGCTCCCTCGTCGCGCTCCCCCGTGCGGATCCGGACGGCGGTCGACACGGGACTCACGAAGATCTTGCCGTCGCCGATGTTGCCGGTCTTGGCCGCCGCCGCCACGATCTCGACGACCTTCGAGACCATCGGATCGGGCACGACCACCTCGATCTTGATCTTGGGGAGGAAGTCGATCGTGTACTCGCCGCCGCGATACAGCTCGGTGTGCCCCTTCTGACGCCCGAACCCGCGGACCTCGGACACGGTCATGCCGACGACGCCGATGCCGGTCAGCGCCTCCTTCACGTCGTCGAGCTTGAACGGCTTGATGATCGCCTCGATTTTCTTCATCTGGGCCTCCGAGCCCGGAGTCGCTAAGCAACGCGCATGCCGGTGGCGGCCCCTGTTGAAAGCATTGCTATTCAGTAGTTTGCGAAGCGTGGCAGGGATCGAGAGGGACGAGGGTGTGCCTACAAATTGGGCAGTGGGCCCGTGGTGCTCGTCGCGCCGGCAGCTCCGGTCAGCGCCCGGCGGGGGCGAGGTTCACGATGGCCAGGCTCAGCTGGGTGAGGTCGGGCGACTTGGGCACGACGCGGACGGTCGGACCGGCCAGCCGTCGCGCCTCAGATTCGAGGGCGGAGCAGACGATGACCGGCGTGCTCACCCCGCGGTTGTCTAGACAGGCCAGGAACCCCGCGCCGTCCATCCGCGGCATGTTGAGGTCGAGGATCACGAGGTCGGGCACGGCCGCCTCGAGCTGGGCGAGCCCCTCGCGGCCGTCCGACGCCTCCACGACCTCGAACCGGTCGCCGAACTCGAGCCGGTAGAGCGATCGCCAGGCGGGATCGTCGTCGATCACGAGGAGCCTCCGGCGCTCGGCGTTGTCACTGAGCATCGGACTGAAGCCAGGAGCAAGAACGCTGCCGCCGGAGCACGCCCGCCAGATCAGATAGTTACGGCTCGGTCGCGGAGGTCGGCCCGTCGGGCGGATGACGGGCTGTCCACGGGTCGGACGCCGTCAGGGCCGGCGCTGGGGGATGTCGTGCTTGCGCATCTTCGAGTAGAGCGTCGGCCGGCGGAGGCCGAGCAGCGCGGCCGCGGCCTGCTTGTTCCAGCCCGTCGACTCCAAGGCCCGAAGGATCGACGCGCGCTCGATCTCCTCGAGGGAGCCCGTCGGCACGGCCTTGGCCACGATGGCCTGGCCGCCCTGGGTCGTCTCGGGCAGGTCCGAGACGGTAATCTCGCGGCCGCGCGCGACGAGGACGGCGTGCTCGATGGCGTGCTGGAGTTCCCGCACGTTGCCGGGCCAGCTGTTGGACAGGAGCTGGCGGTAGGCGTCGGGGGCGATGCCCTCCACCGGTCGCCCGTGCTTCGACCGGTAGCGCTCGAGGAAGTCCCGGACCAGCACCGGGATGTCCTCGGCGCGCTCCCGCAAGGGCGGGATGGTGATCGTCACGGTGTTGATGCGGAAGTAGAGGTCCTGCCGCAGGTGGCCCTCCTTGGCCGCCTGGATCGAGTTGCGGTTGGTCGACGAGATCAGCCGAAAGTCGCTGGAGATCGACTTCGCGCCGCCGATCCGCCGGAACGTCCGGTCCTCCAGCACGCGCAAGAGCTTGGCCTGGAGGTCGATGGGCATCTCGGTGATCTCGTCGAGCAGGAGCGAGCCGCGGTTCGCCTCCTCGAGCAGCCCCGACTTGTCGGTCGTGGCCCCGGTGAACGCGCCCTTGACGTGGCCGAACAGCTCGGATTCGATGAGGTCCTTGGGCAGGGCCGCGCAGTTGACCTTCACCCACGGCCCGTCCCGGCGGGCGCTCTTCTCATGGATGGCGTTGGCCACCAGCTCCTTGCCGGTGCCGCTCTCGCCGACGATCAGCACGCTGGCGTCGGAGGTCGCCACCGACTCGACGAGCTCGAAGACTCGCTGCATCGACGGCGCGCTGCCGATGATCTGCCCGTCCGCGGCCTGCTCGACCAACCGGCGGCGGAGGTCGGAGGTCTCGGCGACGAGCCGGCGCCGCTCGAGCGCCTTGCTGGCCAGCACCAGCAGCTCGTCGGGGTCGAAGGGCTTGCCGACGAAGTAGAAGGCCCCGGCCTTAATCGCCTCGACCGCCTTGGGCACGGAGCTGTGCGCAGTGACGACGATGATCTCGAGCGAGGGGTCCCGGGACTTCAGCTCCTTCAGCAAGGAGAGGCCGTCGCCGTCGGGCAGGACCATGTCGACGACGGCGAGGTCGAAGTCGTGCTCGGCCTGCTCGCCGAGGGCCGCCGCCAGGGTGCCCGCGACGCGAACGGCGTAGCCGTCGGCCGAGAGCACCATCCGGAGGCCGTCGGCGATCGTCGGCTCGTCGTCCACGACCAGGACGCGCGCGTGCCTCATGGCCGGCTCACCCGCGTCGCCATGTCAGGCGGCCCTCCCCGCCGGCAGGTGCAGCCGGACGCGCGTACCCTTGCCGGGCGCGCTGTCGATCGTCATGTGGCCACCGTGCTGATCGATCACGGAGCGGACGATGCCCATGCCGAGGCCGGTGCCGTTCGGCTTGGTCGTGAAGAACAGGTCGAAGATGCGCGACTGGGTCTCGTGACTCATCCCGCAGCCCGTGTCCTCGACCAGGATGTCGATGGCGCCGCCCCGAAAGACGGTCCGCACCGTCAGGGTGCCCTCGGCCCCGATCGCCTCCAGACCGTTCACGATCAGGTTGAGGAGCGCCTTGCGGAGGGCGCGGGCGTCGAGGAGGGCGGGGGGGCAGGCCTGGTCGTACTCCCGGATGATCTCGATCCGCCGGCCGGTGAGGCGATCCTGGGCGAGCGCCAGGCACTCGTCCAGCAGGGCGTTGACCTCGGTGAGCACGCGCTTGAGCTCGGGCGTGCCGCCAAACGCGGTGATCTCGGTCACGAGCTCGGCGAGGTGATCGATGGCGTGGCCGATCTTGACCGCGACCTCCAACCCCTCGGCATCCCCCGCCTTCTGCAGCCGCTGCTCGAGGTGGCGCGCGTAGAGCTTCAGGCCCCCCAGCGGGTTCTTCAGCTCGTGCGCCACCTGGGTCGCCATCCGGCCGAGCGCGGCGAGCGCGCCGCTGCGCAGGCGCGACAGCTCGTGCGTGTTCTTGATCGCGATCGCGGCCTGGGACGAGAAGAGGGCGAGGAGCTCCAGATCGTCGTCGGTCGGCTCCACGCGGGCGGGGGCCAGGATGACGACCGCGCCCGCCGGGCCGCCCTCCACGAACAACGGCGAAGCCAGCATCACGCGGCCCTCCACGCCGGCGATCGTCGTCGGGGCGCTCTTCTCCACGGCGGCCGCGGCGGCGGTCTGGAGCGGCTCCCACGCCGGCGGCGGCGATCCCGCGCTGGCCATCGGCGTGAGCTGCCCCTTCTCGAGCAGGAAGACGACGCAGCACTCCGCCTCGGTCGTCTCCACCGCGGCCTGGGCGACCGCGTCGAGGATCCGCTCCATGATCCCCGACGAGGCGAGAGTCTCGCCGACGGTCCGCAGACGGTCGCGATCGCGCGCCCACCGCCGCTCCGACAGCGCCCGCAGGATCTTCGTCCGCAGCTCGTCGCGGACGAACGGCTTCGTGAGGTAGTCGAAGGCGCCGCGCTGGACCGCCAGCACCGCGGTCTCGATCGTCCCGTGGGCGGTCATGATCAGCACGGGCAGGCGGGGATGGACCGCGTGCACGTCCTGCATCAGCGTGATCCCGTCCGTCGGCTCCATCCGCAGGTCGAACAACCCGAGGTCGTACGACCGCGACTGGATCGCGGCCAGCGCGTCCCGGGCGTTCCGGGCGCGGGTCACCTCGAGCCCCATCGCCGCCAGTCGCATCTCGAGGACCTCGAGGATGGCGGTGTCGTCGTCGACCACGAGCACGCGGCCCTTCATGCGCTCACCGCCGCGCCGGCCGATCGCGTTCGGCGGCGCGGCCGGCCCGCCCCGCGGCGCGCGCCGCGGGCGCGACCGAACGCGCGCGGGCCCACCGCGCCGTCATCGCTTCTGCTCGGTTTGGACGTCGATGGCCTTGAGCTTCTCGAGCGCGGCCCGGAGCCGCGTCACCTCGGCGCGCAGGTCGGTCAGCTCGGGCCGCGCCCGCGCCGCCTCCTCCTCCGTCTGCAGGTACCGGGCGAGCAGCGCGCGCGTCGCGCGCACCCGGTCCGCCACCGCGTCCTGGGGATTCGACCGGAGGAACTGGTCGTACATCGCCAGGGCCGCCCGGTAGTTGCCGGCGACGAGCTGGTCGTCGCCGCGCGTGACCAGCTCACGGGCGCAGCCGGCCACGAACACGAGCGGCACCACGAGGAGGACCCCCCCCACCACTCTCCCCGCGCGCCCCGCCGTCACTGCTCGGCCCCCCGGCGGGGCAGGACGACCGTGAAGCGGCTTCCCTTGCCCTCGTGCGACTCCACCGAGACCCGGCCGCCGTGCGCCTCGACCATCGCCCGCACGATGGCCAGCCCGAGGCCGGCGCCGCCACGCCCGCTGTGAGCCTGGCGGAAGCGGTCGAAGACGAACGGGAGCTCCTCGGCGGGGATGCCACACCCAGTGTCCTCCACCTGGATCTCGATCTCGGGGCCGATGTCGATGAGGTGGACGATCACCGTGCCCTCGGTCGGCGTGAACCGGATGCCGTTGGAGATCAGGTTGATCAGGACCTGGACGAGCCGGTCCTCGTCGCCGAACATCCCGAAGGTGCCTGGGCTCGTCTCCCGGACCAGCGCGATTCCGCGCTCGTCGGCCTGGAGCCGCAGCTCGTCGACGGCCCGGGCCGCCGCGCGGTCGAGGTCGAACCACCGGCGCTCCAGCGGCAGGAGCCCGACCCGCAGGCGGGCGAGGTCGAGCACCTGATTGACCAGGCGCAGCAGCCGGTCGGTGCTGTGCTCGATGATGAGGACGAGCCGCGCCTGCTTCGCGGTCATCGGGCCGGGGACGCCCTCGTGCAGCAGGTGCGCGGCCTCGCGCACCGAGGTGAGCGGAGACCGCAGCTCGTGCGAGACCGTCGAGTAGAGATCCTCCTTCATGGCCTCGGCCTCGTGGAGGCGGGCGGCCATGCTGTTGAACGAGCGGGCGAGATCCGCGATCTCGTCCGCGCTCTCGATGGGGACCGGGTGCTCGAAGCGCCCCTCCCCGATCGCCGCGGTCGCGACCAAGAGCCGCCGCACGGACCGGGTGATGCGGACGGCGATCAATGCCGCGCTGGCCAGCGCCGCCACCACGGCCACGATCAGCGCGACCACGACCGTCGTCCACGTCCGCGCCCCCAGCTCGGCCGCCTCGGCCCTCGAGTGCTCGAGCGCCGCCTGCGTGGCCTCGCCCAGCCGGTTCAGCCCGGCGTCCACCCGCTCCGCCGCCGCCCGGGCGGAGGTCTCCGAGAGCTGGGTCGCGTTCGCGAGGTACCCGCGCCCGAGCAGGGCCCGCTCCGAACGCACCGCGGCGCGGTACTCCGCGAAGGCCAGCTGCGTCTCCTCCAGGTGCCCCCGCTCTGCGTCGCTCGTCAGGTACCGGGCGAGCTGCTCGAGCGCGCTCCGGGTGTGGTCCGCGCGCTCGTCCCAGAGCCCGTCGTACGTCGGATCGCGCAGGAGGAGGGACCGGGCCTCGAGGCGGACCAGGGTCAGCATGGAATCCCGGAGCCCGGCCTGGAGGCGCAGGGAGGGCAGCGTCTGCGTCGTGATCTCGCGGTTGACCGATACGAGGCGGTCCACGGCGAGGAGGCTCCACGCAGCTACGCCTACGAGGACGAGGATCACGAGCGAGGAGGCCAGGAAGATCTTCGAGGCCAGCCGCATGCCACTTTCAACACTAGCATGAAGGGCGACGCGGGCGCACACCCCCAAAAACCGAGCGGGAGGCGACGCTCCCCGGGCGGGCGGCGTCGGCGGGCCCGCCTGGCACGCGCCGATTCGACCCTCATCCACCGCCCGCGCGGGAGAGCCCGGGCGGCTGGCGGCGAGTCCCGGACGCGGGCCGCCCGCGCCGGGGCGGGGCCGGGCGGCCGCGCGGCCCGGCCCGGCCCGGGGGAGCGCTCGGCCGTGGCGGGGGAAGGGGTCGTCGGCGCCGGTCGGCCCGACGACCGGGTTACCTCGACGAGACCGGCACCGGCTGCCCGTCGCTCGCGTCCCAGCCACCCCCGAGGCTCTTGTAGAGCGAGATCATCGCGATCAGGCGCTGGCCCTCGACGGCGGCGAGCGCGAGCTGGGCGACGAGCAGGGTGCGCTCGGCGTCCAGCACGTCGAGGTACGAGCTGACGCCCGCCCGGTACGCGCGGTTGGCGAGCTGGTAGGAGCCGTCCTGGTCCGCGACGGCCTGGCGCAGGCGGTCACGCTCGGTGGTCAGCTCCTCGACCTGGGAGACCGCGTCCGCCGTCTCCCGGAGCGCGATGAGCACGGTCTGCTGGTAGACCGCCACTTCCTGGCGGTAGGCGGCGACGTTGGCGTCGAAGTTCGCCTCGAGGGCCCCGCCCCGGAAGAGCGGCACGGCGGCGCTCGCCAGGAAGTCCATGGCGAAGCTGCCGGGCAAAAAGAGACTCCCCGTGGAGATGGACGCGGCCCCCGCGGAGAGGTTCAGCGTGAAGTCCGGGAAGAACAGCGCCCGCGCCACGCCGACCCGGGCCGCGGTGGCCCGCAGCCGGTCCTGCTCGGCCCGGATGTCCGGCCGGCGCTGGAGCAGGCCCGAGGGCACGCCGCCCGGCAGCTCGGCGGGCGCCCGGGTCGCGTCGAGCGGCCGCACCCCCACCGCCTCCCCTGGATTACGGCCGAGCAGAACGGCCAGCTGGTGCTGGAACTGCTGGGCCTGGCGCTCGAGGTCAGGAAGGATCGCCTGCGTCGTGCTGACCTGGGCCTTGGCGCGCTGCAGGTCGAGCGCGGACGCGACCCCGACGTCGTATTGGCGCTGGATGAACTTCAGATTGTCGACGAAGACCGCCAGCGTCTGCTCGGTGATGCGGAGCTCGGCGAGCGTCGTCGCGATGTTGAGGTAGGTGGTCGCCACGCTCGATACGATCTCGATGTAGAGCGTGCGCCAGTCCTGCTCGCCGGCGGCGGCGAAGGCCTGGGCCGACTCGAGCGCCAGCCTGTTCTTGTTCCAGAAGTCGAACTCGTAGCTGAGCGTCACGGGCAGCGCGTAGGCGTCGAGCAGCTGGCCCCGGGTCTCCCGGAGCACGGGGCCGTTGTTCGAAATGCGGCTCCAGGCCACGGTCGGCGCCAGGGTCGCCTGGGGCAGCAACCCGGCCCGGCTCTCGCGCACGAGGGCCCGGGCGATCTCCACCTGCTGGACGGCGATCGTCAGGGTATTGTTCCTGGCCAGGGCCTCCAGGATCAGGGACTCGAGCTGGGGGTCCTCGAAGATCCTCCACCACGTGAGGTTCGGCCACTCGTTCTGGCGGATCGTGACGGGCCCGCCCGGGCCCGGCATGGCCGTGCCCGAGAAGTCGGCCGGCGGCGTCGCCACCGGCGGGTCGAGCGTAACCCGGGGCGCGCACCCGGCAAGGACGAGCACACCCCCGAGGGCCGCCCACCCGCGCGCCAGGCGCCTCACTTGGTCGCGCCGGGCGTGGGGCTCGTCGGGGAGGGCGCCGCCCCGGCCGGCCCGGGCGGGCCCGAGCGCGCCGCCGGCGGGGCGGGCGTGGCCTCTGGCTTCCCGGCCGCTCCGACGGGTTTGGGGCCCGCCGGCGTCGCGCCCGACTCCTTGGCGGCGACCGGCTGGACCTTGAGCCCCTCGGACACCGTCTGCCCGACGCCGAGCGCGACCGCCTCGTCGCCCGCCAACCCGGCCGTCACCTGGACCTCGATGCCGTTGTCGATACCGAGCGTGACCGGCTGCAGATGGATCGTCCGCTCCGCGGTCACGACCGGCACGAACGCCTTCTCGTTGCGGAGCACGAGCGCCTCGTCGGGAACGATCGGGTAGCTCTTCGGCTGCTGGCGCTGGAGCCGGACCTGCGCGTACATGCCGGGCAGGAGCGTGCGGTCGGCGTTGGGCAGCTCGATCTCGGTCAGCATCGTGCGCGTCGCCGTGTCGAGCGCCTGGGCGAAGCGCGAGACCCGCCCCTCGAACACCCGGCCCGGGAACTCGTCGAAGCTGATCAGCGCGGGGTCCCCGAGCCGCACGAACGCCGCGTCCGACTGGGGGGCGTAGACGTAGACGCGGAGCCGGTCGATCTTGGCCAGGACCAGCACCGGCGTCGCCGTCGAGGCCGTGCTGGCGGTGGCCGCCGGCACGAGGAAGCCCGGGTCGTAGTTGCGCGCGACCACGACGCCCGCGAACGGCGCCCGGAGCTGCTCATAGTCGACGATGATCCGGGTCCGCTCGAGGTTCGCCTGGGCCATCAGGAACTGCGCCTTCGACTGGTCGGCGACCTGCTGGGAGACGGTGTGGTCCCGGACGAGGTCCTGGTTGCGGTCGTTCGTGATCTTGGCGATGTCGTGATTGGCCTTCGCCGTGCGGTAGTCCTGCTCGGCCTCGGGGTTCTCGAGCACGCAGAGCAGCTGCCCCGCCTCCACCCGGTCCCCCTTGTCGACCAGGAGCTTCCGCAGGTAGCCGGAGACCTTGGCGTAGATGGGCGACTCGAAGTAGGCGCGGACGTCCCCGGGCAGGAGCATCTGGAACGACTCGCTCGTCATCCTCGGCTTGACCACGCGGACCGGCAGTCCCGCGCTGATCTCGCGGGCGACCGCCCGCTCTTGCGCCTGCAGCCGCTCCTGGCGCGCCGACAGCAGGGCGAAGAGTCCGGCGGCCGCGCCGGCCGTGAGCGCGAGCAGGGCCAGGTAGAAGAGGACGCCCGGCCGCACCGGAGTGTCGCGCTCCGCGCGCGCGGGGGGCTCTGCCTCGACCCGTCTGTCCTCTGCGTCATTCATCGCCGCGCGTATCTCCTCCCTGGGCGCCTCACGTGGCGCCTACAGGGTGTCCGGCTCGAGCCGCTCGCCGATCTCGCGGGCGAAGCGCGCGTCCAGCTCGTGCGAGACCGGCGGTTTCCGGCGCAGCAGCGAGTAGACGACGGGGACCACGAAGAGCGTCGTGACGGTGGCCGCGATCAACCCGCCGATGACGGCCCGCCCGAGCGGCGCGTTCTGCTCGCCGCCCTCGCCGAGGGCCAGCGCCATCGGCAGCATCCCGATGATCATGGCGAGCGCCGTCATGACGACCGGTCGGAAGCGGACCCGTCCCGCCTCGAGGGCGGCCTGGAAGGCGCTCAGCCCCTCCCGCCGCATGTCGTTGGCGAAGTTGACGACCAGGATGCTGTTGGCGACCGCCACCCCCACCGCCATGATCGAGCCCATGAACGACTCGACGTTCAGCGTGGAGCCGGAGACGGCGAGCATCCAGAGGATGCCGGCGAGGGCGCCCGGCACGGCCATGATGATGATCAACGGGTCGAGCCACGACTGGAAGTTGACCACCATGAGGAGGTAGACGAGGGCGATCGCCAGCACGAGCCCCTGGCCCATGCCGCGGAACGACGACCGCATGGCCTGGGCCTGGCCGCGCACCCGGATCGCGACTCCCGGCGGCATCTTGCCGAGCGTCGCGACCTGCCGGTCGATCGCGGCGGACACGCCGCCCAGGTCGCGCCGGTCGACGTTGGCGAGGATGTCGATGACCCGCTGGACCGTGTAGTGGTTGACCACGGCGGGCCGGATGCTCCGGCTCATCTGGGCGACGTCTCCGAGACGGGTCGCGACCACGGGCCCCGGGCGGCCCACGACGATGTTGGAGGGGCCGGGCCGCCCGGTCCGGATCGACCCGTTATTCTGGGCCGTGAGCGGGCTCTCCAGCAGGGTCCGGGTGTCGTAGACCAGCGGCTGCGGCGTCTGGACCACGACGAAGTAGTTGACGAGGTTCTTCGGGTTCAGCCAGAAGTTTGGCGCGAAGAGCGAGCTCCCCGCCAGCGACGTCAGCATGCTCGTGGCGACGTCCTTCTGGGAGAGCCCGATCTGCGCCGCCTTGAGCCGGTCCACCTGCACGTTGAGGGTCGGGTAGTTCATCAGCTGCGCGATGTGCACGTCGGCGGTGCCGGGGACGCTCCGGATGAGCCCCTCGAGCTTCTGGGCGATCGGGAAGGTCAGGGCGAAGTTGTTGCCCTCGACCTGGATGTCGATCGGCGCCGCCAGGCCGAAGTTGAGCACCTGGCTGATGATGTCCGCCGCCTGGAAGTAGAACTGGATGCCGGGGTGGCGCATGGGCAGGGCGCGGCGGAGCTCCCGGATGTACTCGATCGTCGGCCCGTGCTCCGGATGCAGGCTGATCAGCATGTCGGTGTCCTGGGGACCGATGTTGTCCGACTGGACGAAGGCCAGGTTGTAGAAGATCGGCAACCCGGTGTTCGAGCTGATCGAGTCGAGGTCCCGCGCCGGGATCACCCCGCGGACCGTCTCCTCCACGTCGGCCACGATCCGCTCGGTCGCCTCGAGCCGCGTGCCCGCCGGCGCCCGGACGTGGAGCCGGATCAGGCCCGCGTCGACGGTCGGAAAGAAGTCCTCCCCGACGGCGCGCAGGAGCAGGAACGAGAGCCCGATGATCGCCGCCGCGCAGACGAGCACGAACGCCCGCCGCGCCATCACGCGCCGGAGCCCGGCGAAGTACAGGTCGCGGACGGCGTCGATGGCCCGCTCGCGCTGCCGGCTGAACCGCTCGAGGGCGCCCGGCCGGTGGTCGGGCGGCGCCGAGCCGTGGGGGGACTCGCCCCCCAGGATCGCCCGCGACATCATCGGCACGAGCGTCCGCGAGAGGAAGTACGAGGCGAGCATCGAGAAGACCACGGCGCCGGCGAGGGGCGTGAACAGGTACTTGGCGGCGCCGGTCAGGAGGAGCACCGGGAAGAACACGATGCAGATCGACAGCGTGGAGACGATCGCGGGCACGGCGATCTGGGCGGCGCTGTCGAGCACCGCCACCGTGAGCGGCTTGCCGAGCGCGCGGTTGCGGTGGATGTTCTCGACCTCGACCGTCGCGTCGTCGACGAGCATGCCGATCGCGAGCGCGAAGCCGCCGAGCGTCATGATGTTGACCGAGTTGTCGGTCAGGAACAGCGCCACGATCCCGACCAGGATCGAGAGCGGGATCGAGATGGCGACGACGAGCGTGCTCCGCCAGCTCCCGAGGAACACCAGGACCATCAGCGAGACCAGGAGGGTCGCGATGACCGCCTCCCGGACCACGTTGGCGATCGCGGCCCGCACGAACACGGACTGGTCGAAGCCGACCTTCAGCTGGAGCCCGGGCGGCGCCTGCGCCATGACGCCGGGGAGCAGGCCCCGGACCGCGTCGACGACCGTGGTGGTCGACGCCTCCGAATGCTTGAGGATGGCCAGGAACGTGGAGCGCTGGCCGTTCACCCGGACGATGTTGGTCTGGGGGGCGAAGCCGAAGTGGACGTTGCCGACGTCGCCGACGAGCACCGGCGCGCCGTTCACCACCTTGATCGGGAGCTTGTTGAACTCGTCGGTCGTGTCGGGACTCGAGTTCAGCCGGATGTCGTACTCGGTATCGCCCATCTTCGCCGTCCCCGCCGGGAGGATCAGGTTCGAGTTGAGGAGGGCGGTCACGACGTCGTTCGGCGAGACGTTGTAGCCGGCGAGCTTCTGGGGATCGATGTCCACCTGGACCTGGGCGCTCTTGCCGCCGTACGGGCCCGGGATCGAGAGGCCCGGGATCGTGAAGAGGCGGGGCCGGATGAAGTTGAGCCCGTAGTCGAAGAGCTGCTGCTCCGACCACCCCTCGCCTCCCATCGCCACCTGGGCCACCGGCACGTTCCCCGCGTTGAACTGGACGAGGACGGGCGGCTGCATGCCCGGGGGGGTAATGCGAAGGATCGTCTGGGCGATCGCGTTGATCTGGGCGACGCCGGCCGCGATCGTCGTGCCCGGCTGAAAGTAGGTCTTGAGGATGCCGATCCCCTCGATCGACTGGGACTCGAGCCGCTCGATCCCGTTCACCGTCGTCGACTGGCCGCGCTCGTTGACGATGATGACCCGCTTCTCCATCTCCTCCGCGGAGAGGCCCGGATACTGGAAGACGGCGATCACGACCGGGATGTCGATGGCGGGGAAGATGTCGACGACCATGCGGGTGAAGGCGAGGGCGCCCATCACCACGATGACGATGCAGAGCACGACCACCGTGTAGGGACGCCGTAGCGCGAGGCGGACGATCCACATACGGGAGGCTCCTCTCGGCGCTCAGCCGGTCACGGTGCTACGCGACAGGCTTTTAGACGGCCCGGAGCGCGGAGAGGTCGCGGGGCCGGGGCGGGGTGCGCCAAGGCTGGCACGCCCCCGGAATCGGGCTGCGGGGCCGGGTGACGCAGGCTATCCTCGCCAGTCCTGGTCGATCATTCGCCAGACATTCTCACGCCCTCCGGATCGTGTCAACCCTCGGCCGCGCCCCCGCGTTGCAAAGCGCCAGCCGCTGGCCTACCATTCCCCCGTATGTTCGGCGTGTCCCTCCCCGGTCGCGGCCCCCTGGCCAAGCCCGAGCTGATCCTCAAGATCGCCGAGCGCGCCGACAGCCTCCGCTTCGACTCGGTCTTCGTCACCGATCACGTCGTCCTCCCCGTCTCGGCCGCCCGGTCCCGCTACCCCTACGCGGAGTCCGGCCAGTTCCCGGGGGGCATGGACCAGGACTACCTCGAGCCGCTGACGCTCCTCGGCCACCTGGCCCACGCGACGCGGCGGGTCCGCCTCGGCACGAGCGTCCTCGTGATTCCGTACCGGAACCCGGTGACCACGGCCAAGATGCTGGCCACCCTCGACGTGCTCTCGGGGGGCCGCATCATCCTCGGCGCCGGCGTCGGCTGGCTCCGGGAGGAGTTCGAGGCGCTGGCGGCGCCGCCCTTCGCGGCGCGCGGCGAGGTGACGAACGAGTACCTGCAGGTCATGCGTGCGTGCTGGAGCAAGTCGCCGGCGAGCTTCCAGGGTCGCCACTACTCCCTGCCGGAGGTCTACGCGCTGCCGCGGCCACGCCAGGAGGGCGGCATCCCGATCTGGATCGGCGGGCACACCGACCAGGCCCTGCGCCGCGCGGCCGAGCTCGGGGACGGCTGGCATCCGATCGGGCTCAGGCCGCCGGCCCGGCTCGAGCCGGCTGAGTACGCGGCGAAGGTGAAGCAGCTCCGCGCCTACGCGCGGGCGGCCGGGCGCGACCCCGACGCGATCAGCCTCACCTTCCGCGCGCCCATGCAGGTCGTCGGGACCCGCGCGCGGCCGGGGGCGGGCGGCGACCGGCCGCTGCTGCAGGGCACCGCGGCGCAGGTCGTCGCCGACCTCCGCGAGTACGAGGCGCTCGGCGTGAGCCATTTCGTCTTCGACGCGGTGGGGCCCGACGCGCCGGCGGTTCTCGCGAACCTGGAGCGATTCGCCCACGACGTCCGCCCGAAGCTCACGGCCAAGCGGAGATAGAGGCGCGCATGGCCCGCGAAGCGCGTCCGGCCGCGTCGCCCGCCCCCGCGCCCACCCCCGACGCCGCGGACTTCATCGCCGCGGGCCGGGTGGCGCGGCTCGGCACCGCGGACCGGGCGGGGCGGCCCCTCGTCGTCCCGGTCTGCTACGCCTTCGACGGCACCTACTGGTACTCGGCCATCGACGACAAACCCAAGCGAGCGGGCGGGCGGACCCTCAAGCGGGTCCGCAACATCGAGGAGAACCCGCGGGTGTCGGTGCTGATCGACCACTGGGACGAGGACTGGCGCCGGCTCCGCTACGTCCTCATCCAGGGCCGCGCCCAGCTAATCCCGCCCGGTCCCGAGCACGCGCGCGCGCTCGACCTGCTGGCCGCGAAGTACCCGCAGTACGCCCAACTCCCGCTGCCGCGCGCCGGCCTCGTGATCCGCGTGACGCCCGAGTCCTACGTCCACTGGAAGTACGCCGCGTGATCTCCCCCGACCGGGCCCGGGCGCTGATCGAGGCGCCGCCCGCGGCGCTTCGCGAGCTGCTCGCGGAGGCGGCCGAGCTCCGAGACCGCGGGCGCGGCCGGCGCGTCACCTTCTCCAAGAAGGTCTTCGTGCCGCTCACGACGCTCTGCCGCGACTACTGCGGCTACTGTGCCTTCCGCCGGGACCCGGGCGAGCCGGGGGCCCACACGCTGACCCCCGACGAGGTCGTCGCGCTCGTGCAAGCGGGCGGGCGGATCGGCGCCAAGGAGGCGCTGTTCTCGCTCGGCGACAAGCCGGAGGCCCGCTTCGCCGGGCACCGGGAGTTCCTCCGCCGCCACGGCCACCGGACCACCCTCTCCTACCTCCGGGCGATGTGCGAGCTGACGCTCCGAGAGTCGCCGCTCCTGCCCCACGCGAACCCGGGCGTGATGGCCGAGCGGGACCTGGCCGCGCTGCGCGAGGTCACCGTGAGCATGGGGCTCATGCTCGAGACGACCGCCGAGCGCCTGCTCGGGCCGGGGCAGGCCCACGACCGGGCGCCCGACAAGGTCCCGGCGCGCCGCCTGCGGACGATCGCGCTCGCGGGCAAGCTCCAGATCCCGTTCACCACGGGCATCCTGATCGGCATCGGCGAGACTCCGGGCGAGCGCGTCGACGCCCTCGTGGCGATCCGCGAGCTCCACGAGCGGTACGGGCACATCCAGGAAGTCATCATCCAGAACTTCCGCGCGAAGGGGCGGATCCCGATGCGCGATCACCCCGAGCCGACGCTCGACGAGCTCCTGCGCACGCTCGCGGTCGCGCGCCTCCTCCTCGGCCCCGACGCGAACATCCAGGCGCCGCCCAACCTCGCCGCGACCGACTGGCCGCGACTGCTCGGCGCCGGGCTCAACGACTGGGGCGGCATCTCGCCGCTGACCCTCGATCACATCAACCCCGAGCGCCCGTGGCCGCTCATCGGCGACCTCCGCCGCCAGAGCGCCGCGGCCGGCTTCGAGCTGCGCGAGCGCCTGGCGGTGTATCCCGAGTACGCCCTGCGGACGGAGTTCGTCGCCGAGCCGCTGCGGGCGCGGGTGGCGGCGCTCGTCGACGGCGACGGGCTCGTGAAGGAGCGGTATGAACGCTGGCGACGCTGGTAGTCTCGCCCCCGCGCTCGACTGGGCCTCGCCCGGCACCCGCCGGATCCTCGGGCGCGCGCTCGACGGCGGCGAGCTCTCGGTGGAGGAGGCCGACCTCCTCGCCACGGTCGCCGGGCGCGACCTCCACGCGCTCGGGCTCGTCGCCGACGAGATGCGCCGCCGGCAGGCGGGCGACCTCGTCACGTTCGTGGTCAACCGCAACATCAACTTCACCAACGTCTGCGTCAAGCACTGCACGTTCTGCGCGTTCAGCCGGGACCACCGCGCGGAGGAGGGCTACTTCCTGCCGGTGCCGGAGGTCGTGCGGCGCGCCCGCGAGGCGTGGGAGCTCGGCGCGACCGAGGTCTGCCTCCAGGCGGGGCTGCCGCCGAAGCTCGACGGCCGCTACTACATCGACCTCTGCGCGGCGATCCGGCGGGAGGTCCCGGGCCTCCACCTCCACGCGTTCTCGCCCGAAGAGATCCTCTACGGGTCGGTCCGCTCGGGCCGATCGATCCGGGAGTACCTGACCGAGCTCCGCGCGGCCGGGCTCGGGACCCTGCCCGGCACCTCCGCCGAGATCCTGGACCAGGAGGTCCGCGACCGGATTTCCCGCGGCCGGATCACGGTGGCGCAATGGGTCGAGGTCATCACGACCGCGCACGCGCTCGGGATCCGGACGACCTCCACCATTATGTACGGCCACGTCGAGACGCCGGCCCACTGGACCCGCCACATGGCGCTGCTCCGCCGCATCCAGCGGGACACCGGCGGGTTCACCGAGTTCGTGCCGCTCAGTCTCATCCACCAGGAGGCGCCGATGTACGCCAAGCGCCTGGTGCCCGGCGTCCGTCCCGGCGCGACCGGCGCCGAGGTGCTGCGCATGCACGCGCTGGCGCGGCTCATGCTCGGGCCGACGTTCCGGAACATCCAGTCCTCGTGGGTGAAGGAGGGCCCGAAGCTGTCGCAGTTGCTGCTCACGGTCGGCGCCAACGATCTCGGCGGCACCCTCATCAACGAATCGATCTCGACGAGCGCCGGCGCCCAGTTCGGCCAGCTCGTCGCGCCCGCGGAGCTCCGGCGGCTCGTCCGCGATCTCGGCCGGATCCCGGCCCAGCGGAGCACCGTCTACGACCTCGTGCGGGTCTACGCCGAGCCCGCGGCCGACGAGGTCTCCCCGCTCGACGCGGTGGACAACCCGGACGAGCGGTTCGGCTCCTACCGGCGGCTGGCGACGGGGGGCGAGTTCCGCTTCACTCGACGGTAGCCGGGGGACGCCGGCTGTGGTATTAATTTCCGTCGCTGCCGGATGCGACCGGCGTGCCGAGTGAACGCTCCAACCACGGAGGATCCAATTCATGGCGAAGATGATGACGAAGTCCGCGACGATCGCAGCCATCGCCCAGAAGGCCAACCTGTCGAAGAAGCAGGTCGCGGAAGTGATGGACGACCTCGTCGCCCTCGCGACCAAGGAGGCCAAGAATGGCTTCGTCCTCCCCGGCTTCGGCAAGCTCGTCCTCGCCAACCGCAAGGCCCGCATGGGGCGCAACCCGCAGACCGGCGAGCCCCTGAAGATCCCGGCCAAGCGCGTGCTGAAGTTCCGAATCGCGAAGGCCCTGAAGGACACGGTGCTTGGCAAGAAGTAGTCCCCGACGGCCGTTCGCGTCGTCGGCGCCGAATCCGTCCCACCCCGGCGCGGCCCCCGACGCGTCTCGGACGCTGCCCCGCGTCTGGCGGGGCGTCGAGTACCGCCGGCTCGACGACCTCGAGGCGGCCCGCGGGCTGTTCGAGTTCGCCGCCGCGGCGTGGCCGCCCCACCCCGCCCCCGGCTGGGCCCTCGGCGCGTGGGTGGAGGGCCGCCGCCTCGCGGGCGCCGTCGTGACCGAGCGGGCGGGCGCGGCCGCCCTGCTCCACGGTCCGGTCGTGGTCGAATCCCGGCTCGGCCCCCCCGGGGGCGCGCGCGAGCCGGGCGCGGCCGAGATCGACACCGACCCGCTCGAGGTGGCCACCCAGCTCGTGGGCGCGGCCGTCGACACCGCGACCGCCTCCGGGATCGAGACCGTGTTCGCGCGCCCGCAGGGGCTCGACCGCGTCTGGGTGCGCTTCGGCTTCTTCCCGGTTCCGGAGGTCGCGTTGCCCGACGCCCTCCGCGGTCGCGGCGGCGCGGGCCTCTTCGCGTACCGAGGGGGCAGCGCGCTCTGGAGCCCGCGCCCGGAGCCGGTATCGGAGGAGGCCGCGCGGGAGCGGCCGGGCGCCCGCGGGGCGACGGGCGACCTGTTCCGCGGCGAGTCCGCGACGCCGACGACGTCCCCCCCCGCTCCGACCGCGCGTCGACGCCGCCCAGCCCGACACGCGAGCTGAGGCGGATGCGGGCCACGGCGCTGGCCGGCGGGACCGGGGCCGCGAAGTTCCTCCGGGGTCTCGCGGCGTGCACGAACCCGCGCGACCTCACCGTCATCGGCAACACGGCCGACGACGCGGACATTTGGGGGCTCCACGTCTCGCCCGACCTCGATACCCTGACCTACGCGCTCACCGGACGGCTCGACCTTCGCCGCGGCTGGGGCCTGGCCGACGACTCCTTCAACGCGCTCGCCGCCATGGCCGCCCTCGGTGGCGAGACCTGGTTCCGGCTCGGCGACCGTGACCTGGCGACGCACATCTACCGGACCCGCGCGCTCGGCGCCGGCCGGAGTCTCAGCGAGGTGACCGCGGCGATCGGCCGCGCTCTCGGCCTCGGCGTCTCGCTGCTCCCGATGAGCGACGACCCCGTGCGCACGCGCGTCCAGACGCCCGACGGCTGGCTCGCCTTCCAGCACTACTTCGTCCGCGACGGCGCGCGTCCCCCGGTGGTCGGGATCGAGTACGCGGGCGCCGAGACGGCCGCGCCGGCCCCCGGCGTTCTCGACGCGATCCGCACCGCCGACGTGGTCATCGTCTGCCCGTCCAATCCGATCACCTCGATCGGCCCGATCCTCTCGGTCCCGGGCATCCGCGACGCACTCCACGAGACGACCGCCGTCGTGCTCGCGATCAGCCCGATCGTCGGGGGCGCCCCGGTCAGCGGCCCGGCCGGCGACCTGATGCGTGCGTGCGGCTTGCCCGTGACCGCGGCGGGGGTGGCACGCGCGTACGCCCCCTGGCTCGACCTGCTCGTCATCGACCGCCAAGACAGTATGGAGACGCACGCCGTGCTGGAGTTCGGCGCCGAGCCCGTGCTCGCCGAAACGCTCCTCACCGACCACGACCGCGAAGTCGCGCTGGCCCGCCGGGTGCTCGAGGTGCTGGCGTGAAGGTCGTCGCCGCCGTACCCGCCAAGGACTTCGGCGCCGCCAAGCAGCGGCTCGGCGCGCTGTTGGGGGCGGTCGACCGGGCCGCCCTCGCCCGGGCGATGCTCGAGGACGTGCTCGACGCCGTGTGCGCCGCCTCCTTTCAGACCGTCCTCGTCGTGACGCGCGATCCCGAGGTGGAGGCGTGCGTCCGCCGGTTTCCGGTCGAGGTGCTGCGGGAAGAATCGAGCCGCGGCCATACGGCGGCGGTGGCGCTCGCCCAAGCCGCCGCGGTGGCGCGGGGCGCCGACACCTTCGTCACGGTCCCCGGTGACGTGCCGGAGGCGACCCCCGCCGAGCTCCGCGCGATGCTCGAGGCCGGGCACGTCGCCGCGGCCGTGTTCGTGCCCTCGGCCTCCGGCGTCGGGACGAACGGCGCCCTCCTGCGGCCGCCCGCCGCCCTCCCGCTCACGTTCGGCGAGCCGTCCTTCGCCGGTCACCTCGCCGCCGCGCGCCACCACGAGCTCGTGACCGCGGTGCTGCGGCTACCCGGCCTCGGGCTCGACATCGACACCCCCGACGATCTGGCGGCGCTCGGCGCGCGCGGGAGCCGGACGCGCAGCGGCCGGCTCCTCGCCCGGCTCGAGGCCGGCGGGCGCCTGCCCGCCCGGGGCTGACGATGCCGCCGCGCTTCGAGACGATCGGCATCGACGGCATCCCGGAGGTTCGGCCGGGCGACGCGGTCGCCGACCTCGTCCACGCCGCGGCCGCGCGCCAGGGGACGCCCTTCGCGGCGGGCGACGTGCTCGTCGTCGGCCAGAAGATCGTGTCCAAGGCCGAGGGCCGCCTCGTGCGGCTCGGCGACGTCACGCCCTCGGCCATCGCCGCGGCGATGGCGCGGGAGCTCGGCCGCGACGCCCGGCTGGTCGAGGTGATCCTCCGGGAGTCGCGCCGAGTCGTCCGCATGGACAAGGGGGTCCTCATCGCGGAGACGCACCACGGCTGGATCTGCGCGAACGCCGGCGTGGACCAGTCGAACGTCGAATTGGATACGGTGGTGCTCCTCCCTGAGGACCCCGACCGATCCGCCCGCCGGCTCCGGGAGCGGATCCGCGCGCTCGCCGGCGTCGACGTGGCCGTGCTCGTCGCGGACACCTTCGGGCGCCCCTGGCGGGAGGGGCTCACCAACGTCGCCATCGGCGTCGCCGGCGTGGCGCCCCTGCGAAGCTACCTCGGCGCGCGCGATCCCGCCGGCCACACCCTGCAGGCGACGATCCTCGCCGTCGCCGACGAGCTGGCCGGCGCCGCCGAGCTCGTGATGGGCAAGCTCGCCCGCATCCCGGCCGCCATCGTCCGCGGGCTCGAGCTGCCGGTGGCCGAGGAAGGCTCCAAACCCTTGCTGCGCGACCCGTCGCGCGATTTGTTCAGGTGACGCGCATGAAGATCGCCATCATCGGCGGCACCGGCAAGGAGGGCTCGGGCCTGGCCATCCGCTGGGCCCTCGCGGGCCACGACATCATCATCGGCTCGCGCGACCCGGAGCGCGCGAAGGCGCGGGCGGCCGAGCTCCGGCAGCGGACCGGCAAGATCCCGATCGTCGGCGCGGACAACCGCGAGGCGGCGGCGCTCGCCGGGGTCGTCGTGCTCGCGGTGCCGTGGACCGGGCTCGGCGAGACGCTGCCGCCCCTGCGCGAGGCGTGCCAGGGCAAGCTCGTCGTGAGCACGGTCGTGCCGCTCACGTTCGGCGGCCCGCGCCTCTTCACCCCCCCCGCGGCCGGCTCGGCGGCCGAGGAGGCGCAGGCCCTCCTCGGCCCCGGGGCGCGCCTGGTCGCCGCCTTCCATCACATCGCGGCCCAGGAACTCGCCGAGACCGACAGCGCCATCGACTGCGACCTGCTCCACTGCGGCGGCGACGCGGGATCGAAGCAGGCCGTGACCGACCTCGCCAAGAGCCTCGGCCTGCGGGCGATCGACGTGGGGCCGCTGTCGAACGCGGCGCTGCTCGAGGGCATCACGGCCGTCCTGGCGACGATCAACCGTCGCTACCGGCTCAAGAACTCGGGCATCCGGATCACCGGCCTCGAGTAGCATGGCCAGACGCGGCCCCGGCGGGGCTCCGAGGTCCGCCACCGCGCCCGCCGCCCTCGACCCGGCCCCGGCCGGGGTTGGTCCGCGCGGCCCTTGGCGGGTATCGTAGAGGCGATGTCTCGAGTCAGGCAGCGAGAGGCCGAGGCCCTGTTCCCGATGGCGACCTGCCTCCTGCCCGTCCCCGCCTCCGACGCCGCCGATCGGGGCCGCGCGCTCCTCGAGCGAGGCGAGCTGGAGGCCGCCGAAGCGGCGCTGCAGGAGGCGGCTCGCCTCGATCCGCGCCGCGCCGCCGCCCGGCACAACCTCGGCGTGGTGCTGGACCGGCAGGCCAAGTACGCGGCGGCCGCGGCGGCGTTCCGCGAGGCGATCCGGCTCGCGCCGGACGCCGTTGCCTCTCACCTGGCCCTCGCGCTCGTATCGAGGCGGCGGGGCCTCTGGTCCGAGGAGGCGACGGCGTACCGCGCGGCCGCCCGCCTCAGACCCGACGACGCGCACCTCCTCGGCGAGCTCGCGCGGGCGCTCAGCGCCGACGGGCGCTTCGCCGACGCGATCCCGGTGCTCCAGCAAGCCGTCGGGCTCGCGGCCGACCAGGCGGACCTCCAGCTCGAGCTCGGAATCGCCCTCGGCCGGCAGGGCCGGCACCTGGAGGCAGAGGCCCACCTGCGGGAGGCGATCCGCCTCGCTGTCGACAACGTCGTCGCCCACGCCAACCTCGCGCTCGGTCTCGGCCGCCAGGGCCGGTACCGGGAGGCGGAGGCTGCCTACCGGGAGGCGATCCGGCTCGACCCGCTGAGCGCCCGCCTGCAGCGGGGCCTCGGGGTGACGTACTTTTTCGAGCGCGACTACGCCCGCGCGGAGGCGGCCTTCCGGGCGGCGGTCCGGATGCGCCCGGACTATGTGACGGCCCACATCGATCTCGGCGACCTCCTCAACGAGCGCGGTCGGTACGCCGAGGCGGCCGCGGCGTTTCGCGAGGCGATTCGCCTGAACCCGCGGAGCGCCCCGGCCGCCCGCGGCCTTGGAAGCGCGCTCGTCTCGCAGAGTCTCTTCGCCGAGGCCGAGGCCGCCTATCGCGAGGCGCTCCGGCTCAAGCCGGACGACTCCCGGAACCACTTTTCGCTCTGGGACGTCCTCGAGAAGCAGGGCAAGTACGCCGAGGCGACGGCCGCGTACCGCGCGGCGATCGCCGTCAAGCCGGACCTCGCGGAAGCGCACTCCCGCCTCGGGCGGGCGCTCTACCGGATCGGCCAGTTCGCCGAGGCGGCCCGGGCCTACCGCGAGGCGCTCCGGCTCAACCCCGAGGACGCCGACGCGCGAGCCGGCCTCGAGCGCGCGCAGGAGATGCAGCAGACCGCCACGGGCCGGTGACGGCCGCGCCGGTCACGGGGCGCCGTGGGCCAGGCGCGCCACGACGAGGCCGAGGTAGATCACCACGACCGCGAGCAGGAGCACGGCGTGGTCGAGCCAGGCGATCGCCCGGAGCGCGGCCAGCCCGTCCGGACCGAGCAGGCGCGGGACCTGGCCGAAGTCGCGCTGCGCGGCCAGCGAGATCATGGCGAGCACGAGCATGAACTTCCCGGCCAGAACGGTCCCGGCGCCGCGCTGCTGGCCGGGGGCGAGCGGGCCCAGCCCGGTGACGTTGTAGAGGCCGGTCAGCACGGTGAGCGCGGCGGCGCTCCAGGTGGTGCGGCGGCCGCGACGGGCGACCTCCGCGGCCAGCCGCGGGTCGCCCGCGCGCCGCGCCGGGGGGAGCAGCACGTGAGTCTGGTAGGCGAGGCCGCCGATCCAGACGGCCATCCCGACCAGGTGGAGGGCGACCGCCACCAGGCGCATCAGCAGACGAGGCGGGCGAACGCGGCCGGAACGTCGGCGAAATCGCGGAAGATCAGGTCAGGCCCGCAGGCGCGAAGCTCGTCGAAGCCGTGCTGCCCCGTGGCCACCGCGACGGCGACCGCTCCACAGGCCCGCGCGCACTCGACGTCGAGCGGCGTGTCGCCGATGATGGTCAGCTGGGCCATCGACACGGGGGCCCCCGTGAGACGCTCGACCCGGGCGGCGGCGATCGCGGGGAGCCGCGTGCGGTCGGGGTCGTCGGAGCCATAGGCCCCGACGCGGAAGTACGGCCAGAGCCCCGTCGGCGCCAGCTTGAGCCGCGCGCCCGTCTCGACGTTCCCCGTGAGCAGCCCGAGGACCAGGTCGGCGCGCGCCCCGAGCGCCCGGACGAGCTCGACCACTCCGGGCAGCGTCTGGACGCGGCTCCCGTCCCCCACCGCCTCCGCGAGCGCGACCGCGTAGGCCGCGAGGCAGCGGGGGATGAGAGCCCGGATCCGGGCCTCGGCCACGCCGGCGGCCTGCATCAGGTCGCGGATGATGCGCGGGTCGGTCTTGCCGCGGAAGTCGTAGCTCTCGATCGGGCCCGGCGCACCGAAGGTCTCCTCGAGCGCCCGGCCGAGCGCCGAGCGTCCAGCTCCGCGGGCGGTGATGAGGGTGCCGTCGACGTCGAAGAGAAAGACCCGCGACGGGAGCCTCAGGCCGTCGGCGCGAGCCGTCGGAGCCGCTCCACCACCGTCGGGAGGAGCTCGAGGAGGAGGTCGACCTCCGCGGCCGTCGTCCAGCGCCCGAGCGTAAAGCAGAGCGAGCCCTCGCGCTCCCCGGGGTCGCAGCCGATCGCGCGGAGCACGTGCGACGGCTCGCCGGTGCTCGCGGTGCACGCGGAGCCCGACGAGGCCGCGATGCCGTGGAGGTCGAGGTCCATCAGCACGCTGTCGGCCTTCACGTGCCGCAACACGAAGCTCGCGTGGTGGGGCAGCCGCTCCCGCCCCGGGGCGCCGGTCAGGCGGGCGACGGGGACCGAGTCGAGCACGCCGCGAATCAGGCGGTCGCGGAGCGCGGCGAGCCGCTCCATGTCCCGCGCCCGCTCGGCGCGGGCGAAATCGGCCGCCACCGCCATTCCCACGATCCCCGGCAGGTTCTCCGTACCCGCGCGGAGCCCGCCCTCCTGGCCGCCCCCGACGATCAGCGGGGCGAGACTGGCGGACGGCCGGGCCCACAGCGCCCCCGCGCCCGGCGGCCCGTAGAGGTCGTTCGACGAGAGCGTCAGCAGGTCGATCGCCTGCTCGTCGACGGAGAGCGGCAGGCGCCCGGCGGCCCCCACCGCGTCCACGTGGAAGGGCACACCGCGCGCGCGGGCGGCGCGACCGATCTCGCGCAACGGTTGGATCGTGCCGATCTCGCCGCTCGCCGCCTGGATCGACACGAGCGCGGTGTCCGGGCGGATCGCGGCCGCCACGGCTTCGGCATCGACCCGGCCCAGTTCGTCGACCGGGACCCAGCTGATGCCGTACCCGCGCTTCTCCAGGTCGCGACAGGAGTTGACCACGGAAATATGCTCGACCGCTGACGTGACGATGTGGCGGCGCTCGCCGCTCCGGAGCGCGACGCCCTTGATGGCGAGGTTGTTGGCTTCGGTGGCGCTCGCCGTGAAGACGACACCGGCGGCGGCCCCCCCGATCAGGCGCGCGACCTTCGCGCGCGCGGACTCGAGCGACGCTCGCGCCTCGAGCCCGACCGAGTGACCCGCCAACGGGTTGCCGATCCCGCCCTCGAGGAACGGGCGCATGAGCGCGACCACGCGGGGATCGACGGGGGCGAACCCCCCGTAGTCGAGGTAGACGCGCGCGACCTCGCCGGGCGCCGGCTGTTCGGCACTAGCCGGTCTTGCGGACGAGAAAGCGGTAGACCGCGCCATCGCGGGTGGCCTCCAGTAGCTCGTGACCGGTTCGCTTCGCCCAACTCCGCATGTCGGCCTCCGACGCGGGGTCGTCGGCGAGCACTTCCAACGCCTGCCCGACCCCCATCTCCCGGATCGCCTCGCGGGTTCGGACGATCGGCATCGGGCAGAACAGCCCAACGCAGTCGATCCGCTTCGCCGGCTGTGTCGGCATGACCTCAGAAATTTCTACACTGACCCGCGGCGATCGGCAAGCGCTCGTTTTTACGACGAAGGGGGACGCCGAGGTGGCGTCGAGGGCCGCGCGCCCGCGGCGACGCACCCGCACCATCCTGCTGACTGCTCCGCCACTGGCCGGGGCCGAGGCGCAATCGCCTGGAGGTCCGAGCGCGAGCCGGCGGCCCGGGCCGGGGAAGAGTGGGAGGGTCAGGTCATCTCCCGGACCTCAGGGACGCCCCGGGAGGGCCGCACCCGCAGCACCGGGCGCCGAAGCGGCCGCGGCCCCCCCCGGGGTCCCCTGACCCTCCGTCACGCTGGCGTGGGCGGTCGGGGCCGCTCCCAAGCGACGGGTGGCCGGAGGTCCCGCGGGGTCCGGCTCGGCACTCGGCACGGCCAAGCGCGCGGCCCCCGGACCACGTCACGCCGGGGGCGTACACCTCGCCGGAGCCGAGCCGGGCCGCGCCCTCGAGTCAGCAGGACGGCTGATGGACGAGCGCCCAGCCATCGGAGCGGAGGCGCTCGCCGATCAGGAGTCGATCGCGCCGTTCGCCCGATCGCCGCTCCGCGCCGACCCCGCGCGGCTCCTGCCGCCGGTCACCGAGCCGCCGATCGAGAATCACTCGGACGCTCTCGGATCCGGCGAACGCCGCTCTGACGCATCGACACAGCCTGGCGTCCGTGTTGGCGACGATGACGAGAAGCGGGACCTTCTGGACCGCCTCGGGCTCGGGGCAACCCCGAGGGACCGTACCTTCGCGCCGCGGGGACGCGGCAGACAGAAGAAGGAACTGCCGTGTCGGCTTCTGGGCCGGCATACGTCGCCCCTTTTCGCTTGGCTGCACGCCCGCTGGGGCGGACAAGCCGCTACCGACTGGCGCCGGTAGAGCGGCCGCAGGTCTATTCTTTGTACCGCGCGCGGCGGGGCCAAGTCAAGCGCAGGGAGCGTGGAGCGCTTCGCCGACGACCGGGCGCCTGCCGCACTCCAACGACTCCCGGCGTCACGGGCTCTCCGTCCCGGAGCGATCGCGGAATCCCACGGGTCGTCCGGAGAACGGCGGGGAAGCCCCGCCCACTGCCCCGGTCGGGCTCCGCGCCGCCTGGCGTCGAGGGTCAGGCCGTCCGGATCCCGCCGCCGGAGGCAGCGGGCGGGGCGAGTCCGGTCGCGCCCGGGCCAGGTGGTCCGCCGGCTCTCTCCGGCGACCCGGACGAGCGCGCGGCGGGCGGAGCCAGCGCCCGCGGCGGTGGGCGATTTCTCGCATTGACAGGGAGCGCGGCCAACAGAAATAATGGGTTGCATGTCGGCGCCGCGCGGAGACATCGCGTTCGCAGGGCAGCGGGTCAAGCAGAAGATCCTGATCGCCCTCGTCCTTTCGTCCTTCATCCCGCTCCTGATCCTCGCCTATATCCTGTATGCCCATATCCTCCCGCTGCTGACCGGCGAGACCAATCGGCTCGTCATGCTGGGCCTCCAGGTGCTCCTCCTGTTCACGGGACTGCTCATGGCCGCCGGCGCCTACGTGATCTGGGACGTGGCGGCCGCCGTGGCACGCACCGCGGAGATCATCGACGAGGCCCGGCCGTCGAGCCCGTTGAGCCACCGCTCCGACGAGATCGGCACCCTCATGCAGGGCTTCTCGCGCATGCTCGGCACGATCGAGAGCCAGGCCCAGGAAATCAACACGTTCGCCGGCAGGCTCGACGCCGCCTACAAGGAGCTGGAGACCACCAACTCCCGCCTGAAGGAGTTCTCGTTCAAGGACGACGTGACCGGGCTCTACAATCGCCGCTTCTTCTCGATCCGGCTCGAAGAGGAGATCAGCCGCTACCGCCGGTTCAACCACCCGGTCTCGGTCGTGCTGCTCGACCTGGACGGCTTCAAGGACGTCAACGACCGCCTGGGGCACGCGGCGGGCGACGAGATCCTGCGTGACATCGCCCAGATCCTCCTGAAACATTCCCGCGGCATCAACGTCATCTCGCGCTACGGCGGCGACGAGTTCGCGGTGCTGCTGGTCGAGACCCCCAAGGCCGGGGCCCGGCTCTACGCCGACCGCATCCGGCAGGTCGTCTCGACCTACCCGTTCAGTCACGGCTGCCGGATCACCGCGAGCTTCGGCGTCTCGAGCCTGCCCGAGGACGTCGCGGCGGCGCCGGACGACATCGTCAAGACGGCGGACGAGGCCCTGTACGCGGCCAAGCGCGCGGGCAAGAACAAGGTGGCGGGCTACGAGCAGGTGGCCGGCGACCGGCCGGTCGAGTCGGGCAAGCAGGGCTGACGGTGGACAAACCCCAGGTCCTGATCGTTGACGACGACCGCCGGGTGCGCGAAGTCCTCCATGAGATCTTCCTCTCGAACGGCTACAAGTGCCTGGTGGCCCAGAACGGCCGGGACGGGCTCGAGATGTTCGCGACGGCGCGGCCGCCGCTGACGGTGACCGACGTCAAGATGCCGGTCATGGACGGCGTCGCGTTCCTCAAGGCCGCGCGTGAGAAGGATCCGGACGCGGCGATCATCATCCTCACCGGGGTGGGCGACGTCAAGACCGCCATCGAGAGCCTGAAGCACGGGGCCCACGACTTCATCCTGAAGCCGGTGAACGTGGAGGAGCTCTTGATCGCGGCCGAGCGCGCCCTCGAGCGCCGGGAGCTCCTGATCGAGCGGCGCGAGTACCAGGTGACGCTCGAGCGCCGGGTCGAAGAGGCGACGCGCGACCTCGACGCCGCCTACACCAAGCTCCAGGACACCTATCGCGCGACGCTCGAAGCGCTCGGCTCCGCCCTCGACACCCGAGACGTCGGCACCCAGTCGCACTCGCGCCGGGTCCACGGCTACTCGCTCTCGATCGCGCGGACCCACGGCGTTCCCGGCCACCAGCTCGAGGACCTCGAGCAGGGCGTCCTCCTCCACGACATCGGGAAGATCGGCATTCCCGACGCGATCCTCCTCAAGCCGGGTCCGCTCACGCCCGAGGAGTGGAAGATCATGCGCACGCACCCGGAGATCGGCAAGCGCCTCATCGAGCCCATCCCGTTCCTGCGGGGGGCGGTGCCGGTCGTGTGGTGCCACCACGAGCGATGGGACGGGACCGGCTACCCGCGCGGCCTCCGGCGCGAGGCGATCCCGCTGGCGGCGCGCATCTTCGCGGTCGCCGACGCCTTCGACGCCATGACGTTCGACCGGCCGTACTCGCGCGCGATCTCGTTCGCAGCCGCCCGCACGGAGATCCAGCGTTGCGCGGCCACCCACTTCGATCCGGCGGTAGTCGCGACCTTCCTCTCGCTTCCGGAGAGTCTGTTCGAGGATATCCGGCGGCGGAGCCTCGAGCCATGAGGTACCTGCACTCGGGCGTGACGGTGCGCGACCTCGAGCGGTCGAAGCGGTTCTACGGCGACCTCCTCGGGCTGAAGGAGGTCGACCGCCCCGACCTCGGCTTTCCGGGCGCCTGGTACGCGATCGGCGACACCCAGCTCCACCTGATGGTGCCGGCGCCCGACCGGCCGGCGGGCGACGCCGACCCGCAGTTCACCGGTCGCGTCCGCCACATCGCGCTCGGCGCGCTCGGCTGGGACACGCTCGTCGCCCGCCTCCGGACGGAGGGGGTGCCCGTGCGCGACTCGGCGCCGTCGCCGGGTGGACCCCGGCGCGTGTTCGCGAAGGATCCCGACGGCAATGTCGTCGAGCTCGTCGACGCGGACTAGTCCCGCCCCTCGTCGCTGACCCCGTCGCGATGAGCCAGCCGGGATCGCCCCGCTCCCTGGCGGACCTGCTCGCCGCCGCTCCCGCCTCCCGCACCGCGGTGGTACTGCCTGAGGCCGGGCTCCGCGTCAGCTACGGCTCCCTCCGCGCGCAGGTCGCCGCGACGGCCGACGCGTTTGCGGCCGCCGGGATCGGACGGCAGGACCGGGTCGCGATCGTGCTCCCGAACGGGCTGCCCCTGGTGGTCTGCTTCCTGGCGGCGGCTGTGGTCGGAACGGCGGCGCCGCTCAACCCCGGCTACCGTCTCGAGGAGTTCGGCTTCTACCTGGCCGACACGGACGCGCGGCTCCTCGTCGTCCCGCCCGACGGCGCCGAGGAGGCGCGGCGGGCAGCCGGCGGGCGGATCCCTGTCCTCACCGCCGCCCTCGGCGCGACGGGCGAGGTCCAGATCGGGGGGCGGGCGGGCGGGCGCTCGGCCGGGGCGCCCTCGCCGGACGACGTGGCGCTGGTGCTCCACACGAGCGGCAGCACGGGGCGCCCCAAGCGCGTCCCGCTCCGGCACCGGAACCTGGCCGCCTCCGCCGGCACCATCGCCGGGACGTACGCCCTCGGCGAG